>ERZ808035.5-NODE-5-length-386249-cov-6.993687_pt1 | contig 386249 bp, 340 predicted proteins | sample MGYA00380189_ERZ808035 | MGnify/ENA primary metagenome ERZ808035 (study PRJEB31490, sample SAMN06133407) | mouse gut metagenome | isolation source: M5_1 | host: mice | place: China: Chengdu | collected 2015-05 ... | reverse complement strand
CTTTGCGGACCGTAAGCACGGCATGACGGAGGAGATAAAGAAGGAGCTTGTGTCCCGCCTCGTGGCATGGGCGAAACGGGGCAGTAGAGTAAGAACCTATCTCGCGCTTGCGGCAATCTTCGTACTGCTTGTGTATTATCACAGTGTTGGGAAGAAAAGTGGCGTTTCATCTATTCAAGAACAATTGACATTTTAGTTGATTGACCAGTGTGTTTCTGCTATAATAGACAAAATATGTCGAAATATAGCAGAAACACAAATCTGGTGGAGGGATGATTTTGGATAGAAACGTAAATGTAATAACAGACGCAAGGGGAAATAAGACTGTATTTATTAATGATATAATTTTTAAAGGAAAAAGGGCGGTGAATTGGAATGATGTAAAAAAATACATGGAAGCATATGTAGATGATTTTTACGAAATTGCTGATACAAAAGATATTGTGTATATCGGAAGAGAGCTGCCAGATGAATACACAGGTTCTCGATATACATATTCTTTAAAAGGTGCAAATGCAAAAGCAAAGGCAAATGCAGCACAGGGTATACCAGAAATGATTCAGATTGCGACTGGAAAACATTTTAGAGAAAACTCAGGAGAAAAGCACAAAAGAAATGCTGCAAATGGTTGGTATCGGTATAATTCACGTTTTGCTTTGCCAGTTTACGGTGAAAATGAGGAGATTGAACGATATAATGTATATCATGCATCTATGCTCATACGGCACGACGCTGACGGAAAAATGTACCTTTATGATGTTATAGACATAAAAAAAGAAACGAGCAACCCTTTCGAACCATACGGTTTTACTTAGCAAAAACCCATCTCTTTTTCTAAAGTATAAGGTATGTGATTAGCGCTGTCAAGCGTGATTATTAAAAATATTTTGGTACTGTTGATTGTGATAAGTGATTAATACCCTGTTACGTAGAAAGGAGAAAAAGTCTGACAATAATGTGCAAAACGGAAAATATTCAAATAATCTGACAATTCTGTAAAAAGTCTTTATTTACAAATTCCAGACACGGGTGTATTATTGTATACATGTAGAACGCAAAGGAGCGCTAGATGCCTTCTTTGCGTTCCTTTTTGCGTGAATCTGCCTGTACGCAAAATCCATAGCATAAAAAGTCAGGAATGGAGATTAAAAAATCACACTGATGTGCTGATTTTTTAATCGGCAGTTTGAGGCTCTGACAAGGAGGAAGCTTATGTTTGATGTAAAGACAACCATCCCGAAATCCCCCCTCTACCGGGCGGAATTTGAACATGACAACTGCGGTATCGGCGCCTGCGTCAATATCAAAGGCAAGAAGAGCCGCGCCATCGTGGAGAATGCGCTTAAGATTGTGGAGAATCTGGAGCACCGCGCCGGAAAGGACGCGGAGGGTGAGACGGGTGACGGCGTGGGGATTCTCACGCAGATGCCCCATAAGTTTATGAAGAAGGTGACGAAGGAACTTGGCTTCGAGATCGGCGGTGAGAGGGAGTACGGCGTTGGAACGTTTTTCTTTCCGCAGGATGAATTACAGCGGGGGCAGGCGAAGAAAATGTTTGAGATCATTGCGGCGAAGGAGGGGCTGCCGCTTTTAGGCTGGCGTGATGTGCCCACGGTTCCCTCAGTGCTGGGGCACAAGGCGGTGGAGTGTATGCCCTGCATCATGCAGGCGTTTCTCAAAAAGCCGGCGGGTGTGGAGAAAGGCATTGACTTTGACAGAAAGCTTTATATATTGAGAAGAACCTTTGAGCAGTCCACGGATGTGACTTATGTGGTCAGTCTGTCGAGCCGGACTATCGTGTACAAGGGCATGTTCCTTGTGGGGCAGCTTCGCACCTTCTTTGCGGATTTGCAGGATAAAGATTACGAGTCGGCGATTGCCGTGGTACACTCCCGGTTTTCCACGAACACGAACCCGAGCTGGGAGCGGGCGCACCCGAACCGTTTCATTGTGCATAACGGCGAGATCAACACGATCCGGGGTAATGCGGACAAAATGCAGGCGAGGGAAGAGAACATGGAGTCCGAGCACTTGCAGGGGCAGATGCACAAGATTCTGCCGGCAATCAACGCTTCCGGCTCCGACTCCGCCATGCTCGACAACACGCTGGAGTTTCTCGTGATGAGCGGGATGCCGTTGCCGCTTGCGGTGATGATCACGATCCCGGAGCCTTGGGAAAACAACAAGACCATGTCCCAGAAGAAAAAGGACTTCTACCAGTATTACGCGACCATGATGGAGCCGTGGGACGGTCCGGCGTCCATCCTGTTCTGCGACGGGGATATCATGGGCGCAGTTCTTGACCGAAACGGTCTACGTCCTTCCCGGTACATGATTACGGACGACGACACGCTGATTCTCTCCTCGGAGGTGGGGGTGCTTACTATCGACCCGTCAAAGATCGTGATGAAAGAAAGACTGCACCCCGGCAAGATGCTTCTGGTGGACACGGTGCAGGGGAGAGTGATCGACGATGACGAGTTAAAGGAAAAGTACGCCTCCGCGCAGCCTTACGGCGAGTGGCTGGACAGCAAGCTGGTGACCCTGAAAGAGTTAAAGATTCCGAACCAGCGTGTGCCGGAGTTTACAGGCGAAGAGAGACAGCGCATGCAGAAGGCGTTCGGCTACACTTATGAGGACTTGAAGACGAGTATCCTGCCGATGGCGAGAAACGGCGCGGAGGCGATAGCGGCGATGGGAGTGGACACGCCGATCCCGGTGCTTTCCAGAGCGCACCACCCGCTGTTCCACTACTTCAAACAGCTTTTTGCACAGGTGACCAACCCGCCCATCGACGCGATCCGCGAGGAGGTGGTCACTTCCACCACGGTCTATCTGGGGCAGGACGGGAATCTCCTGGAGGAGATGCCGGAAAACTGCAACATGCTGCGGGTGCACAACCCGATTTTGACAAGCACCGACCTTTTGAAGATTAAGACCATGAAGGCGGAAGGCTTTAAGGTGGAAGTGATTCCCATTACCTATTATAAAAATACAAGACTGGAAAAGGCGATTGAGCGGCTTTTTGTGGAGGTGGACAGGGCGTACCGCGACGGTGTGAATATCATTATCCTCTCCGACAGGGGCGTGGACGAAAACAGGGTGGCGATCCCTTCCCTGCTGGCGGTTTCCGCTTTGCAGCAGCATCTGGTAAGCACCAAGAAAAGGACCAGCGTGGATATCATCTTAGAGTCTGCGGAACCGAGGGAGGTGCACCATTTCGCGACTTTGCTCGGCTTTGGCGCCTCGGCGGTCAACCCTTATCTGGCGCAGGAGAGCATCAAGGAGCTGATCGACAATCATATGCTGGATAAGGATTACTATGCGGCTGTGGATGATTACAACAGCGCGATCCTGCACGGGATTGTAAAGATTGCCTCCAAGATGGGTATTTCCACGATCCAGTCCTATCAGGGCTCGAAGATCTTTGAGGCGATTGGCATTGACAAGGAGGTTATCAATAAATATTTTACCGACACGGTCTGCCGGGTGGGCGGCATTACCCTGAAAGATATCGAGGAGGAGGTGGACACCCTGCACTCCATGGCTTTTGACCCGCTCGGTCTATCTACGGATCTGACGCTGGACAGCACGGGACATCACCAGATGCGCAGCGGTGCAGATGAACACCTGTACAACCCGGAGACCATTCATTTACTGCAGGAGTCAACCAGACGGGGTGATTACGAATTATTTAAGCAGTATACCAGGGCGGTCAATAACGAGGACAGCATCAAGAACCTGAGAGGGCTGATGGACTTCAACTTTGCGAAGAAACCCGTGCCGATAGAGGAAGTGGAGAGTGTTGACACGATTGTCACAAGATTTAAGACGGGCGCCATGTCCTACGGCTCCATCTCCAAGGAGGCGCACGAGACAATGGCCATCGCCATGAACCGTCTGCACGGCAAGTCGAACTCCGGCGAGGGCGGTGAAGATAAGGAGAGGCTTAAAGTGGGCGCGGACGGCTTAAACCGCTGCTCTGCGATCAAACAGGTGGCGAGCGGACGTTTCGGCGTCACAAGCGAATACTTAAACAGTGCGCAGGAGATTCAGATCAAGATGGCGCAGGGGGCGAAGCCCGGCGAGGGCGGGCATCTGCCCGGCGGCAAGGTATACCCGTGGATCGCGAAGACCAGACACTCCACGCCCGGCGTGGGACTGATTTCCCCGCCGCCGCACCACGATATCTATTCCATTGAGGATTTGGCGCAGTTGATTTATGACTTGAAAAATGCCAACACCAAGGCGCGGATTTCGGTGAAGCTGGTTTCCGAGGCAGGTGTGGGTACGGTGGCGGCAGGCGTGGCGAAAGCGGGCGCACAGGTGATACTGGTTTCCGGCTACGACGGCGGCACGGGAGCTGCGCCGAGAAATTCCATCCACAACGCGGGGCTGCCCTGGGAGCTGGGGCTGGCGGAGACACACCAGACTTTGATCCAGAACGGGCTGAGAAACAAAGTCCGCATCGAGACGGACGGGAAGTTGATGAGCGGACGGGATGTGGCGATTGCGGCGATCCTCGGGGCGGAGGAGTTTGGCTTTGCCACAGCGCCCCTTGTGACCATGGGGTGTCTCATGATGCGGGTCTGCAATCTTGACACATGCCCGGTGGGTGTGGCGACCCAGAACCCGGAACTGCGTAAGCGCTTTACGGGAAAGCCGGAGTATGTGGAGAACTTTATGCGGTTTATCGCGCAGGAACTTCGGGAGTATATGGCGAAGCTTGGCGTGCGCAAGGTGGATGAGCTGGTGGGCAGGACAGAACTTCTGAAAGTGAAGGAGAACCTGACGGACCGCCAGCGAAAAGTGGATCTGGACCTGATTTTGAGCAATCCTTACGAGGGGAGCAGGGAGAAGTTTATCTTTGACCCCAAACAGGTATACGATTTCCATCTGGAAAAGACGCTCGACGAGAGGGTGCTCCTTAAGCAGCTTTCCAAGGCGCTTGAAAGCGGACAGAAGCGGAGTCTTGAGGTGGACGTCTCCAACACAGACCGCACCTTCGGCACCATCTTCGGATCGGAGATCACGAGGCGGTTCGGCGACACGCTGGAGGAGGACACCTACCATATCCTGTGTAAGGGTTCCGGCGGGCAGAGTTTCGGCGCGTTTATCCCGAAGGGGCTGACGCTTGAGCTGGTGGGCGATTCCAACGACTACTTCGGAAAGGGGTTATCCGGCGGTAAACTGGTGGTTTATCCGCCCAAAGGCTCCGCATTTAAGCAGGACGAGAATATCATCATCGGCAATGTATCTCTCTACGGCGCGACTTCCGGCAAGGCATTTATAGGCGGCGTGGCAGGCGAGCGGTTCTGCGTGCGCAATTCCGGCGCCATCGCGGTGGTGGAGGGCGTGGGCGACCACGGCTGTGAATATATGACGGGCGGACGCGTGGTGGTGATCGGAACCGTTGGCAAGAACTTCGCGGCGGGCATGAGCGGCGGTATCGCCTACGTATTGGATGAGAATAACGACCTGTACACAAAGACAAATAAGGAAATGGTTTCCTCCTATGAGATCACCTCGAAATATGACGTCCTTGAGCTGAAGGAGATGATTAAGGAGCATGTAGCCTATACCAATTCCGCCAAGGGAAAGGAGATTCTGGACAATTTCGGGGAGTATCTGCCGAAGTTTAAGAAAATCATCCCGCACGACTATGAGATCATGTTAAAGCTCATCGTGCAGATGGAGGAGAAGGGCTTAAGCGCGGAGCAGGCGCAGATCGAGGCGTTTTATAAGAAAGATAAGGAGGGGGCGTAAAATCATGGGAAAACCGACGGGATTTATGGAATATGAGCGCAGGGTTTCAAAGGATGTAAGCCCGAAACAGCGCATTCAGAATTTTAACGAGTTTCATGTGCATCTGACGATGGAGGAACAGCGGGAGCAGGGCGCGCGCTGTATGGACTGCGGCGTTCCCTTCTGCCAGTCGGGCATGACGCTGTGCGGCATGACCTCGGGGTGTCCTCTGCACAATCTGGTGCCGGAGTGGAATGATCTGGTCTATACGGGAAACTGGGAACAGGCATACAACCGCCTGCACAAGACAAATAACTTCCCGGAGTTTACGTCGAGGGTGTGCCCCGCGCTCTGCGAGGCGGCTTGTACCTGCGGCTTGAACGGCGACCCCGTCTCCACCAGGGAGAACGAGTATGCCATCATTGAAAATGCCTACGAAAAAGGCTACGCGGCGGCGAAACCGCCCAAGGTGCGTACGGGCAAGAAGGTGGCGGTGGTGGGCAGCGGCCCCTCCGGGCTTGCGGTGGCGGACCAGCTAAACAGGCGCGGGCATCTGGTGACCGTGTTTGAGCGTTCCGACCGGATTGGCGGGCTTTTGATGTACGGCATTCCCAATATGAAGCTGGAAAAACACATTATCGACCGCAAGATCAAAGTCATGGAGGAGGAGGGCGTTACCTTCGTGACAAACAGCAACGTGGGCAAGGATGTGAAGGCGGAAAAGCTGTTAAAGGAGTTTGACCGGGTGGTGCTCTGCTGCGGTTCCTCCAATCCCCGCGATATCAGCGTGCCGGGCAGGGACGCCAAGGGCATCTACTTTGCGGTGGATTTTCTGGCGGCAAACACGAAGAGTCTGTTGGACTCGGGTTTTGCGGATAAAAAATATGTGGACACCAAGGATAAGAATGTGGTGATCATCGGCGGCGGCGACACCGGGAACGACTGTGTGGGCACGGCAATCCGGCACGGCGCAAAGTCCGTAACCCAGATCGAGATGATGCCCAAGTCGCCCGATACGAGGGCGGACAGCAATCCCTGGCCCCAGTGGCCTAAGGTCTGCAAGACCGATTACGGACAGGAGGAGGCGATTGCCGTTTACGGCCACGATCCCCGGATTTACGAGTCCACGGTGAAGGAGTTTCTCAAAGATAAAAACGGGAATCTGAAAGCGGTGAAAATCGTTTCGCTGGCATGGGAGAAAGACAGGGAGACGGGGCGCATGAACATGAAGGAGATCGAAGGCTCCGAAAAGACGCTGGATGCACAGATCGTGCTGATTGCGGCGGGCTTTCTGGGCAGCCAGAAGTATGTGACGGACGCATTCAAGGTGGAGCTGGACGGCAGGACCAACGTGCAGACGGCGGCAGGCAGATTTGCGACCAGCGTTGACCGTGTGTTTGCGGCGGGCGACATGCACACAGGGCAGTCCCTTGTGGTGAAAGCCATCCGTCAGGGCAGGGAGTGCGCGAGGGAAGTGGACGAGAGCCTGATGGGGTACACGAACCTTTATGTGCAGTGACGCAGTTTTTGCGTAATTTTCCATAAAAAAGAGGAGTGAAATCTGTTGAAAGGAATGTTATACTAATCAAAGTATAGCATTCCTTTTATGCGCATAAGCAGATTCAGAAAGCGGCAGAGTCAGCATATTATTTGAGTAAGGGAAACAGGGCCAATGAAACTACCGTTCAAGCATCATGAAACAACAGAATTAGAGAGGAAGACCACTGGTAAAAAGAGGGGCATTTTGATTGCGTCCGCGCTGGCTGGGGCGTCGCTCCTTGTCCTGCTGACCGTTTATATGGCTGGGCTTAACCGCTACCAGAGCTGCTTTTTAAACGGCACGGTAATAGACGAGATGGATGTGTCCGGCATGTCGATTTCCGAGCTGGAGGAGCAGATCGGGAAGTATTCGCTCCGGGTCATAGAGCGCCAGGCCGACGGTACGACCCTGGAGGAGGAAATACGGGGAAGTGAGATCGGCATTTCCTATGTTTCCACGGAACAGTTTCAGGCGGTTTTACAGGGGCAGAACCGATATCTGTGGTTCTTGAGGCACAATGCGGATTACAGGACGGACGCGCCGCCTTTATATGAAGAGTCGGCGCTCCTGGAAAAAATAGACGCCCTCCGCGGCTTTCAAAAGGACTTTGTGAAAGAGCCGACGGATGCGTACATATCTGACTATGTTCCGGGGAGTGGTTTCACGCTGGTGGCGGAGGATAAGGGAAACCGCCTGAACCGGGAAAAAACCGTGGAAGCGGTCAGGGCGGCGGTGGCCGGCCTGGAGAAACAGGTGGACCTGGAGGCGGCGGGATGCTATGAGGAGCCGAAAGTCACGACGGAAGATACGGTTCTGAAAGATGCATATGCGAAGCTGCAAAACTATGTGAATACTGCCATCACTTATACATTTGGGTCAGAGAGGGAGGTTTTGGATGCGGATACCGTTGCGGGCTGGATTGTGCGGAAGGGGAACCGTGCGGAGCTTGACCCGGAGCTGGTGAAAGAGTATGTCAATACCCTGCGCAAAAAATACGACACGATTTTTCACAGGAGGGTGTTTCGGACCAGTTATGGGGAGGAAGTGACGGTTGACCAGGGCGATTACGGCTGGTGGATGGATGTCGGGCAGGAGACGCAGGAACTGATCGGAGCGCTTGAGCGGGGTGAGGGCGGAGAGAGGACGCCCGTCTACAGACAGACGGCGGCTTCCTATGATGCGCCTGATTACGGGGACTCTTATGTGGAAATTAATCTGACGGCACAGCACCTGTTTTTATACCAGAACGGGGAATGCATTCTGGAATCAGACTTTGTGTCGGGCAACCCGAGCAGGGGAAACGCCACGCCGCCGGGAATTTACGGGATTACTTATAAGGAACGGAACGCCACGCTAAACGGGGAAACTTACAGCACGCCGGTAAACTTCTGGATGCCCTTTAACAATAATGTCGGAATGCATGACGCTACGTGGAGAAGCGAGTTTGGCAGGAACATCTATATGACAAACGGTTCCCATGGCTGCGTCAATCTGCCCTATGCAGTGGCGCAGGAAATTTACGGGATTGTGGAGAAGAATACCCCGGTCATCTGCTATCATCTGCCGGGGACGGAGCCGGAGCCTATGCCGGAGGTGCCGGCAGAAATGGAGCCGGAGCTGGGGCAGCAGGGAGCGGCGCCGGATGAGCCGGGAACGGGACAGCCGGAAGGGGTGTCTGCTGTGACGGAGACAAATCCGCAGTCTGAGGCGGTATCTGAGCCGCAGGCACTCCCGGTGCAACAGCCAGAGGAGATGCAGTAAAAGACGGACAGCCCGCCCAAAACCGAAGATTTTTGGTCTCGGTTTTGGCGGGCATTTTTTAATTCTCATGGAACCCAATCTTCTAAATTTCCCTTATATTTTTCCTCCTATCTTATATTTTTCCCGTTTTTTTATAGCACATCCTTCCTATAATAAAAGGGGAGGGACTGCCATGCATGAAATCAGTTTTGACAGAAAGAGTATCAGGACGCGGCTGATCATGGCTTTTGTTGTGACGTCATTTCTACCGATTGCCCTTGTGAATATTGTCGCTTATTATAATACTTCCAGACTTGTCAGACAGAACGTGGAGAGCATGACAAACGCCAATCTGGAACAGATCAGGGTGAGCCTTGATGTATGGTTTAATTCTTATGAGGATATTCTGCTGCAGGTATATACGGACGATGATATCGTGGGGCTGGTGGATAAGATCAATGCCGGGGAGGATGTGGCGAGTAACAGACAGATGCTCCGAAGGACCCTGAGGGGGATTGTGTATACGAAAGATTACGTGAAATTCATTTCCGTCATTACAGACAGCGGGGAACTGGTATTTTATAATCAGCTGACTTCGGCCACCACCCGCACTTCATGGATGGACAGCATTTCCATGTCTCAGGAGGAACTGTACCGCGAAATCAGCGGGGACAATATGTCGCACACGATTCCTACGGGAGAAAAAGTTGTATTTGGGAGCAATTCCTGCTATTTATTCCACATCGGACGGCGCATCATTGATTACCGGGACGTGGACAGGCGGTGCGGGATTGTTCTAGTCAGTATAGACGAAAAACTGCTGGAGGAAATCTGTTCCACTACGGGAAACGGGCTGAATTTTATCGTGGACGGCGAGGGGACGCTGATTTCCTGTGCCGGTTCCGAAAGAGTGGGACAGGCTGTCTACGGCAAAGGGGCATCCGAGGACGTCAAAAGGGATGCCTATCTGCAGATTGCCAGGGAGACAGGGCTTCTTGGGGAAACGGAGCTTTCCGTCTATTCGGTCCATGACGAGAGGACGGGATGGGAGATTGTCAGGGTAACCAGTCAGGAGGAGCTGATTCAGGCGCTCAGACAACAGCAGCAGCTTCGGATTTTTATCATTGTCCTGTCCCTGTGTACGGTAATGACGATTATGTTCAGCCAGGTGACTAAAATGACAGGATCCATCAAGAGAGTCGTGGAGACAATGCGGAAAGCGGGTAAAGGGGATCTGAACATCCACGTGGACAAGGATCCTACACGCCCGACGGAGATAGAGGTGATCGCGGAAGAGTTTAATTCCATGATGGATAAACTCAAAGAGTCTACGCAAAAACAGAAAGACGCGGAGATTGCGGCGCTGGAAGCGCAGATCAACCCGCATTTTCTTTATAATACGCTTGATACGATCAACTGGATGGCGATTGACAGGGACGAGTATGAGATCAGCAACATGATCGCCACGCTTGCAGGCATTTTGCGGTATGGTATTTCTGACAGCAACGGTATTGTCAAGATAAAGGACGAGGTGGAGTGGCTGAAACAATATATCTTTTTACAGCAGACAAAACTCAAATATTCTTTTGACTGTCATATCAATGTGGAGCCGCAGATTATGGGGGTTCTGGTTCACAAGCTGCTTTTACAGCCCTTTATCGAGAATGCGATACGGCATGGCTTTGAGGGTGTGGAAAGAGCCCACAAACTGCAGATGGACATGGGACGGGAGGGGGACCGGATTTCCATACGGATTCAGGATAACGGCTGCGGTATACCCGCTGAAACGGTGCGGGACATGAACGCAGGGATTTTCAGAAAGACAGATAACAGAACCCATATTGGGATGGAAAATGCCATCACAAGGATTCATATGTACTATGGCGAGAATGCGGATGTGAAGATAGAGAGTCAGGCCGGGCAGGGGACGACGGTGCGCATTTGGATTCCTGTAGTCATTGAGCCTGACAGGGGAGGGAAGCAAAAGTGAGAGCGGTAGTTGTGGAAGATGAGATTCTGATCAGGGAGGGTCTTTGTAAGCTGATGCGGAGGATGTTTCCAGACATTGTCATAGAGGGAGTCGCCGGGAACGGGCAGGAGGGCCTGCAGTATATCCTGAAAATACAACCTGATTTAGTCATTACTGATATTAAAATGCCGGTTATGGACGGGCTTGAGATGCTTGAGAAGGTGCAGGCGGCCAGCCTGTTTCCGAAGGTGATTGTCCTGACGGCTTACTCGGAATTTGCGTATGCGAGGCAGGCTGTGAAGCTCGGCGTGTGCGATTATATCATCAAGCCGGTGGTGGTGCCGGAGTTCGTACAGACGATCCGAAAGATACAGAACCTGTATGAACAGGAGCAGAAGAGGACGCCCGAGACGATGGGGAACCTGGAACACATCGTGCTTGGCCTGCTGTATGGCGTGTCTGTCCTGGATGCTAAAATAGAGGAGTTTTTGGACAAGAAGTATCAGATTGCAAAGGATACGCCGTTCATTGAACTGGTGATCTATATGGGGGAGTGCTTTGAGAGGGGGAAGGAGAAGAAGCGGCAGGAGATGTGCCGCATTCTGGAGCAGAAGGATGTCAGGTACTGTCTGGTGGATATGGAGTATGACCGGGTAGTGCTGGCCCTGATCTACGGCTATTCTTCCAGACAGGAGATTGAGCGCTGGTACCAGAACCAGATTTTGTTCCAGAAAAGAGATAAACTGGGGCGGCATGTCAGCTATGGCATGGTGGAGGTTACAGGGGTAAAAGCGATCAGGGAAGGATACCAGACCCTGATTCCCTACATGGACTGGAATATCGTTCTTGGAGATGATGTGCTGATATCCTATCCCAGGATTGCGGACGTCCAGACAGAGATATGTATTTATCCTGTGGAGCTGGAAAATCAGGTCAAGGCGGCGGTTTGTACCGGGGAGACAGCGAAAATCCGTGGTATCACAGAGCGGTTTCACGCTTATTTTTTAAACGGGAGGATGTATTCGCCAAAAGAGATTAAGGAATCCTATGTCAGGTTCCAGTGGGCAGTCCTGAATATTGCAAAGGAAGTGGGCGGCATAGACTACAGGGAGATTGACCAGAAAAAACTGTTGGACTGTATTATGGGTGCAAAGACGGAGGAGGAGCTGCACAGAAGTTTTGACGGGCTGTTTGCGCATATGAGCGCGCCGGGAAAGGGTGCGGAGGCGGTGAGCCTCGCGGTAAAAAAGACACAGGGCATGATCCATGAGTTTTATGCGGACGGCATCACTTTAAACGAGATTGCGGACAGGCTGAATCTGACGCAGGAGTATCTGGGAAGTCAGTTTCATAAGGAAGTTGGGGAAAATTTCAGCGCTTATATCCGAAATTACCGCCTGTCCAAGGCGAAAGAACTGCTGATCGGAACCCAGCTCAAACAGTACGAGATTGCGGAGAAAATCGGATATGCGGACGCCAAGTATTTCGCCAGGGTGTTTAAGGAATGCGTGGGGATGTCTCCTGCGGAGTACAGAAAGTCCAACCGATAGTTATGCTTAGATATTTCATCCTTTTTCATTTTTCTCCCGTTTGATGGGGACAAAAAAGACGATATGATAAATCCATCAAAAAGAAAAACGGAAACGTTTTGGAATGGAGGAAAGTATGAAAAAGAGAAAGTTGACGGCATTATTGACGGCTCTGGCTATGACGGCAGGCATTCTGTCGGGGTGTGGGGCAAAAGGCGGCGAGAGCGCGCCTGCGGGCAAAGCACCGGCGGCGGAAGACGCGCAGAAGGAAGCAAAGGAAGAGGGCGGCGAGACGGCGTCTGCCGGTGAGACGCAGGAAATTACCATCTGGTATTACTGGGAAAACGAGGGACATCAGGCAACCCTGGATCAGCTCATTCAGGAATACAACGGATCACAGAAGCAATACGCAGTGACGGCAAAGTATGTGCCTTTTGCGGATTTTAAGAAACAGTTGTCCATCGGCGCGTCCGCGGATGAACTTCCCGACATCGCGATTCTGGATTCCCCTGACCATGCATCCTATGTGGATATGGGCATTTTCGAGGACCTGACGGGAAAGTTTGATGTGAGCAATTACTATGAAGGGACCGTAAATTCCTGTACGGTGGACGGAAAGCTTTACGGCGTGCCTTTCGGCGCAAACTGCCTTGCCCTGTACTATAATGAGGACATGCTGACTGCGGCAAACAGCAGCGTACCCACCACATGGGATGAGCTGATGGAGACGGTGAAAGCGCTGACGACGGACTCTGTAAGCGGGATTGCCTTCTGCAGTGTGCAGAATGAGGAGGGAACTTTCAACTTTGCGCCATGGCTCTGGTCAACAGGGGCAACCTCCTATGATATCAATAATGAGAACGGGATCCGTGCCCTTACCTTTATACAGAGCCTGATCAATGAGGGCGTGATGAGCAAGGAGTGCATCAACTGGACGCAGGGCGATGTGATGAACCAGTTTATCGCCGGCAACGTGGCGATGATGGTGAACGGTCCCTGGCAGATTCCGACCATGCAGTCTGAGGCGCCCGACTTAAATTGGAAGGTGACGCTGATTCCAAAAGATGCGGCATACGCGTCCGTGCTCGGCGGTGAGAACTATGCGGTAGTAGGCGGCGGAAACGTGGACGGCGCGCTGGATTTCCTCACCTATGCGACGAGCGAGGAGAAGGTGAAATTCATGATGAACCAGTTTGGGTATATCTCGGCGGACAAGACCATTGCGGAAACCCAGTTTGCGCAGGATTCCCCGTACTATCCTTTCGTGGAGGAGCTGAATTACGCGATGCCCAGAGGTCCTCTTGCCGAGTGGCCGAGCGTTTCGGATGCCATCTCCCTGGCATTCAATCAGGTTATCACGGGAACTGCGGCACCCGAGGACGCGGCGGCACAGGCGCAGGCAACAATTGACGGTATCGTAAAATAAGAGATACGGAGGTATTCCCATGGCAAAATTAAAAAAGTTTTTCCGCTATGAAAATGTGGGCATGCTGTTTGTCCTTCCGGCTTTTCTCTATATGCTTGCTTTTGTGGGATATCCGATTGTCCATAATATCATCCTGAGTTTTCAGGACGTCAATGCGGGGAATCTGGTGAAAGGAACAAGGAATTTTATCCTGTTTGACAACTACCTGGAGCTTTTTCAGGACAGTGTATTTACCACTTCCCTGTGGAATACCCTGCGGTTTACGGTTTCGTGTCTGGTATTCCAGTTTATTGTCGGATTTGCACTGGCGCTCTTTTTTAGCCGGAAATTTACGCTGGCAAAGCCGGTGAGGGGCATCCTGCTTGTGCCATGGATGATACCGATCACCGTCACGGCGCTGATGTTTAAGCTGTTGTTTGCCACAGATATCGGGATCATCAATTTCCTGTTGAGGAGCCTGCATTTGATAGACACGAATATTGAGTGGCTGACCACGCCGGGGACTGCGATGTTTGCCCTGATATGCGCCAACGTCTGGATCGGCATTCCCTTTAACATGATCCTGATTTCCACCGGGCTTACCACGATTCCGAAAGAACTGTATGAGAGCGCATCCATCGACGGGGCGGGAAAGGTGCAGACGTTTTGGCGGATCACACTGCCGCTTTTGAAGCCGACCATTGAATCCGTGCTGATTCTCGGATTTATCTACACCTTTAAGGTGTACGACCTGGTCTATGTCATGACGAGCGGCGGCCCCGTGAACTCTACGCATATGCTGTCCACATACTCCTATAAGCTGTCTTTCGAAATGTTTAAGTACAGCAAGGGGTCCGCTGTGGCGAATGTGCTGCTTGCGATACTGCTGTTTGTAGGAGTTTTCTATATCAAGGCGACGACAGAAGGGGAGGAAGAGTGATGGGTGAAGAAAAAAATTTGTCCACAAAAAAGAATATCCTGTTTTGTGTGCTTGCGGTGGTGCTTTTGTGCATTCTCCTGTTCCCGCTGTATTGGGCGCTTATCACGTCCTTAAAGACGGAGCAGGAAATATTTCAGAATCCGCCCACCTTTTATCCGCATATCCTGAACACGAAATCCTATGCGGCGCAGGTGGAGACGGGGGATTTCAACATGTTCCGCTCCTTTGCGAACAGCTTTCTGATTTCCATGGGGGCTACGCTCATCGCCGTTCTTCTGGCGGTGCCGGCCTCCTACGGGATTGCCAAGTATCATTTTAAGGCCAGAAAGGTATTGCTGTTGTCCTTCCTGGTGACGCAGATGCTGCCGGTCTCTGTGCTCTTAACGCCCATGTTCATCATGTTTAAAAACATGCATGTGTACAATACATGGGTGGCGGCGGTGCTGGCGGACGCTACCATCGGCATTCCCTTTTCGGTGCTGATCTTAAAAAACTACTTTGCGTCCATACCCAAAGATCTGGAGGAGGCGGCTTATCTGGACGGGTGTAATAAGTTTACCGCCTTTGTGAGAATCCTGATTCCGATAGCCAAGCCGGGCGTTATGGTGTGCGCCATCTTCTCTTTCCTGTATGCGTGGGGCGATCTGGCATACGGCATGACATTTATCCTGGATCAGGAGAAGAGACCGATCACTGCCGGTATCTTTAACTTTATGGGGCAGTATGGGACGAAGTGGAGTTATCTGACGGCTTTTGCGGTGGTGACAATAATTCCTGTTGCGCTGATCTTTATCTTTATGCAAAAATATATAGTGAGCGGGATGACAAGCGGGGCGGTCAAAGGGTAACGCGAAAAGAAAGGTAGGGAAAGTATGCTGGAAATCAGGGAGAACAAATTGGTGTACCGCTATGACGCGGAAGAGGTGTGGATTGAGCCGTGGGGGCCGAACGCGCTGCGTGTGCGGGCAACGAAGGAGAGGCAGATGCCGGAGGCGGACTGGGCGTTAAGCTGCAGGGGCAGGGCGGAGGCGGACATCTCCTTTACCGGGCAGGGTGCGAGGATTGTCAATGGGAAGATTTCTGCTGAGATTACGAGGCTTGGCAAGATTATGATTTATCATGCCGACGGGCGGCTGCTTCTGGAAGAGTATTGCAGGAACCGCAGGGACCTGATGGACGCCAAGTGCAGTGCGGTTGAGGTGGAGGCGAGGGAGTTTAAGCCCATTCAGGGCGGGGATTATCATCTGACCATGCGGTTTGAATCGGTGGATAAGGATGAGAAGATCTATGGCATGGGGCAGTACCAGCAGCCTTATCTGGATCTAAAGGGGCTCGACCTGGAACTGGCGCACCGCAATTCACAGGCGAGCGTGCCTTTTGCACTCTCCTCTCTGGGATATGGTTTTCTCTGGAATAATCCCGGTGTGGGCCGGGCAGTGTTTGGCAAAAATATCATGAGCTTTGAGGCATATTCCACCAAAGCGCTGGATTATTGGGTGACAGCCGGCGACACGCCCGCGGAGATAGAGGAAGCCTATGCGGCTGTGACGGGGACGGTTCCCATGATGCCGGAGTACGGCCTTGGTTTCTGGCAGTGCAAGCTCCGTTACCAGACGCAGGAAGAGTTACTTTCTGTGGCGAGGGAGTACAAGCGCAGGAATCTGCCCATCGACGTGATCGTCATTGACTTTTTCCACTGGCCCAAACAGGGGGAGTGGAAGTTTGACCCGGTGTACTGGCCGGATCCTGCAGCCATGGTGCAGGAGCTTAAGGAGATGGGAATCGAACTGATGGTTTCCATCTGGCCGACGGTGGATAAGACCTGCGAGAATTATGACGAAATGCTGGAGAAAGGTTATCTGATCCGCACGGAGAGAGGCGTCCGCGTGGGGCTGGATTTTCAGGGGGCAACGATCCATTATGATGCCACCAACCCGGAAGCGAGGGCGTATCTGTGGAGCAAGGCAAAGAAGAATTATTATGATCTGGGTATCAAAGTGTTCTGGCTGGATGAGGCGGAGCCTGAGTACACGGCGTATGATTTTGACAACTACCGCTATCACCGGGGCACCAATTTACAGGTCGGCAACATCTATCCTGTGGGGTATGCCAGAACGTTCTATGAAGGTATGGAGCGGGAAGGACAGACAAATATCGTAAACCTCCTGCGCTGTGCGTGGGCGGGCAGCCAGATATACGGCGCGCTTGTGTGGTCAGGGGACATAGCGTCCAGTTTTGAGAGTATGCGAAACCAGCTTGCCGCGGGGCTAAATATGGGACTTGCGGGGATTCCGTGGTGGACGACCGATATCGGCGGCTTCCATGGCGGAAACCCGGATGATCCGGCGTTCAGGGAACTTTTCGCCAGATGGTTTGCGTGGGGAACGTTCTGCCCGGTGATGCGTCTGCACGGCGACAGGGAACCGAGACAGCCCCAGTACGGCACGACGGGAGGCGCGTCCTGCTGTTCCGGCGCCGCCAACGAGGTGTGGAGCTACGGGGAAAAGGTGTATGAGATCTGTAAGAAATATATGGAATACAGGGAGCGGATGCGCCCCTACACGAGAAAACTGATGAAGGAGGCGCATGAGAAGGGCACGCCGGTGATGAGGACGCTCTTCTATATGTACCCGCAGGACTGCGCCTGCTGGGATGTGGAGGATGAGTACATGTACGGCCCCGATGTGCTGGTGGCGCCGGTACTCTATGCGGGACAGACGAAGCGAAGCGTCTATCTGCCTGAGGGCGACAACTGGGTGGAGTTCGCTACCGGCAAAGAATACACAGGCGGACAGCGGGTGGTGGCGGACGCGCCGCTCGATGTGATACCGGTGTTTGTACGGAAAAAATAAGCATAGAAATCGTAGGGACCCTGCGGAGGGTTTGTGGCCGCAGGGTTATTTTTGCGCGCATAAGCAGAGTCAGTAGGATTGCAAAATATGCCAGATAAAAACTCGTGATAATATAAAAGTTCTTACTTAAAATAAATAAAAACTTATGAAAAATATATAGTTTTTATTTAAATAGGATAAAAACATATTAATTTATGAAAGTTTTTATTGAATTTAAAGAAGAACTATTGAAAATAAGGTGAAACTCAGGGTATACTGTCTATAAGGGGAAAAGAGATATTTTTGGCAGATAAGAGGTGAAAGATATGATTTCCAGGCCGCGTTATATGGAAATTTTCAGGACATATCGTGACGTGCCGGTAATTAAAGTGCTGGTTGGTATCCGCCGCTGCGGAAAATCCACGCTTTTGGAGATGCTGCGGGAAGAGTTGAAGCAGGACGGCGTGCCGGAGGACCATATTGTCAAAATGAGTTATACGTCGGAAGAGTTTGAAGATGGTATGACCGACAAAGAGATGTATTGCGGCATTCTGGAGAAAATGGGCGGTGCTGGGCAGTATTATCTGTTACTGGACGAGGTGCAGGAGATTGAAGGCTGGGAAAAAGCGGTCAACAGTCTTTTGGAAAAGGGAAATGCGGATATTTATGTGACGGGCTCCAACTCCAAACTGATGGCGGGGGAAATATCCACATATCTCAGTGGCAGATACATCACCATTCCGGTTTATACGCTGTCCTTTGCGGAATATCTGTCCTTTAAGGAATCTACAGGACGCGCCCCGAGGGAGCTTTTGGCGGAATATCTGCGGCTTGGCGGGTTTCCCATTGTGGCGCTCGGGGATTTTGAGGAGGCGGCGGCGTATCAGATAGTGGAGGGCATTTATCATTCCGTGATCTCCAGTGATATCACGAGACGCCACGATATCAAAAATGTGGATTTGTTTAACCGCGTCGTAAAATTTGTGGTTGAAAATGTGGGTAAGACTTTTTCGGCAAACGCTATCGTGAAGTTTTTGAAGAACGAGGGGCGAGCGCTTTCCGTGGAAGCGATCTACAATTATCTGGAATGGCTGGAAAAGGCGTTTGTGATTTACCGCTGTCCGAGGTATGATTTAAAGGGCAAGTCGGTCTTGAAGACGCAGGAAAAATTTTATCTGGCGGATGCGTCCCTCAAATATTGCATGATGGGATTTCAGCCGGAGTCCTTGGCGGCAATGCTGGAAAATGTCGTCTACTTTGAACTGAGGCGGAAAGGGTATGAGGTTTATATCGGAAAAAAGGAAACGAAGGAGATTGACTTTGTGGCGGTGCGGCGGGATGAGCGCCTCTATGTACAGGTGTGCCGCAGCCTGCCGCAGAAATCGGACCGTGAGGTCGCAAACCTCCTTGCGGTCAGGGATCATTATCCCAAATATGTGGTTACGCTGGATGAGTTTGCGGGAGGAAATATCGACGGGGTGAAGATTGTACATTTGATGGACTTTCTGATGATGGAGTGAGTCGGTTTTATGGTGCGGCAGTGAGGCGGAAAGGGAAACGGACATGAACGGCAGCAGGAGATACGAATATGTGATGGATGAGGCGGAGATAAGGGATTTTTGTCTGCACGCCTTTCTGGAACAGTTGAAATGCAGCAAAAAGACAGGAATCCGGCTTTTGGTCATTCTGGCGGCGGAGCTTCTGCTGATTCCAGAGGCGGCGGCAATGACGGTCCTTCTGATGATTGTGCTGGTGGCGGCGGTTGGTATTTACAACTATGCGGCCACGGCGAAACTTCTTCGGGGGCAGCCCGGAAGCGTCTGGATAGAGGGCGGCAGATTAAAGGCACAGAGAAAGGATTACGGCGAGATTTCCTGTGCCAATATAAAGCTGGTCCGCAGGACAAAGCGCCTTCTTATGATGGGATATATGCAGAGAGCCGGGCATCCCGCCTGGTTTATGATACCGCTGCGCTCTTTCCGGGACGAGAATGAGGTGGACACGTTTCTTGCCATGCTGCGGAATCCCGCGGCGCAGGGAAATTATTATGACCAAACAGGTCAATACGGAACGGGAGTGGGAGCGGCTGTTCCGGCAGGGCAGGAGAATACGGGGGCAGATTTTACTGACCCATTTAGTCAATACATAAAAACGGAGCCGCGGGAATATCTTCGCTTTCAGTATTGGCTTGACTGGGAGAGATGGGTGCGGCTGCAGAAGGGTGCGGCGGACCTGATAAACGGCGGCAGTCTGGGAAGAACCGCACGGATATATGGGATGATAATCTGGGGCTGTGTGGTAATGGGCGCCCTGATCGGAGGCTCCTATCTTGCGGCGAAGAAATTTGACTGGTTGATTGTCTGTTACAGTTTCGCCCTGACCATCCTGGTCATTTTGAAGATCTATTATACGGATCCCGAGAAACTGATCCGAAAACAGCTGATGTCGCAGGAGGCGGCAGCGCACGCCTGCGGGCTCTGGCAGGTTTCCCTGACGGAGGAAGGGGTCAGCCTGACCATGCCTGCGGACATGAAAAATGTGTATTTGTGGACGTCGCTTGCGTGGCTGGTGGAGACGGAGGAGGTGTTTTATCTCTTTCATAAAGATAAGAAGCATTTTGTAATGATTGCAAAGGAGAGCTTTCAAAGCTGGGATCAGGTGCATTTGTTCCATCAGGTGTGCGCCGACCACAAAATACAGAAGGCCGCGCCGAAAAAAGCGCGCTATGTGCCGCTATGGCTGCTGCTGGTGCTTTTCATACTGTGTCTGTTTACGCTTTTCGGGGCTGCCATGGTAAGAACTTATCTGACAAAAAGGGACGAGCCTGGACTTGTCTCAGGGGATGTTTATGGGCGGGTTCCTTTGGAGGAACAGGTTGAAGTGCTGGAGTCGCTCGGACTGCATGTGCCGGAGGAAACGGCTGCGTCTGTCCGGGACTCCATGGAGGAATACGGGATGTATGATCTGGTGGAGGAAAGCCCGTATACATGGCTTCTGACGGATATGGGCGCGCCCACGTACGATGAAGGGTGGAATGTGACGGAATATGACGGCGATGTATTCTGGTTTGATTTTGAAGGGTTTGATATTTCCACCGACTATATCCATATCCTGAACGGTATGCTTGCGCTGGCGGAGGGAAGCTGTCTCGATGATGTGACGGACATCCGGGAAGATATGACGGATGCGGACTGGGAGAGCGGAAGAGGGACGGTCACGGTCAGCCTGCGGTGGAAGGGGGAGCCTTACCAGTGGGATATGGAGATGTACTATGACTGGATAGACGCAGGAGTCCTTGGCATACTCAATCAGCTTCTGGAACAGGAGGGTTCGCAGGAATCTTTTTATGCCACGGGGGATAACGGGCAGGGCGCCATTGTCTTTTTCTGCACGCAGGAGTGGGCAAAGCAGTTTACGCGCAAAACCGGGCTTGTACTGGAAAAGGCAAAATGACGGAAATCCCATGTAAACGACAGGTTTAGCCGGGGAAACCAGCAGTCGGTTGCGTATGGGGGAAAGAGAGAGGTACAATGCAGACATCAAATCAAAGGAGAGCAGAAACAATGAAAAAACAAACTTTTGGAAACATGATTGCTGCATTGCGCAAAGAAAATGGAATGACGCAGCTGGAACTCGCTGAGAAAATGGGAGTGACTGACAAGGCGGTATCGAAGTGGGAACGGGATTTATCTCTTCCCGATGTGAGTTCTTTTCCAAAACTGGCTGAGATTTTTGATGTATCTGTCGATGAGCTGATGCAGGTGAAGTCAGGTGCAAAGGAGAATGCGGATCAAGCCGGAATTGCCGGGATTGTGCAGACTGCCTTGAAAGGCGTGGCGTTAGCGATGGGCGTGGCGGTAGCCGCGCTCTCTGTTATGGAACAGGTCGAGACGGATGCCGCGATTGGCATGTTGGGAATAGGGCTTGCCTGCCTTGCGATTACGCAGCTTTCCAAAAAGGAAAACTGACGGTTTCACAAAAGAAACGATAAGAGGAGAATTTATGGACAACAGGAATTTATCACAGTATTTTAAAAGTATCGTAGATCAGGACAGGTGCGCGGTGGTGATCTGTAATACGGCGCATGAGATCATTTACATGAATCCGGCGGCAGTAGAACGCTATGCAAAACGTGGCGGCGCCGCCCTTGTGGGGCGGAGCCTTTTGGACTGCCATAACGCGCAGTCTGTGGAACAGATCGGAAAAGTTGTGGCATGGTTTGCGGAGAGTACGGACCACAATCGTATCTATACTTTCCGCAACGAAAAAGAGAATAAGGATGTCTACATGGTCGCCCTGCGGTCTGAGGACGGGACGCTGATCGGGTACTATGAGAAGCACGAGTACCGGGATGTGGAGACATGTGTGCGGTATGATTTTGATGATTGTTAACTTAGATGAAAACAAGTTGACAATACCCCTTTTCCTGTGCTAAGATGACTTCACCGAGAAAAAAGCGAGCCAATGTACAAAGTGAGGAGGAAATTTATGAATCGTGAAATGAGCGCAGAAACAGGGAACTTGCAGACAGGGACGCAGAGACGGAAAAGGACGTATGACATGGCGTATATCGGATTGTTTGTGGGGCTGATGGCGATCTGTTCATGGATATCCATCCCCACGGCGATTCCGTTTACCATGCAGACATTTGCGATCTTTCTGGCGGTGATGATACTGGGCGGGAAACGGGGTACCTTGGCGATTGTCGTCTATTTGCTGCTGGGACTGGCGGGCGTTCCGGTCTTTGCGGGATTTTCCGCCGGACCGGGCGTGCTGTTTGGCACGACGGGAGGGTATCTGATCGGTTTCATCTTTTCGGGGCTGCTCATGTGGCTGATGGAGAGGATAGCTGACAATAAAGTCTGGGTGCAGATGCTTTCCATGCTTCTTGGCATGGTGACGTATTATATCGTCGGCACGATCTGGTTTATGGTTGTGTATGGGAACACAAACGGACCGGTGAGCCTGCTGACGGCGCTTGGCTGGTGCGTGTTCCCCTTTGTGATTCCTGACCTGGTCAAGGCGGCGCTTGCGCTTGGTTTCGGCAATGCCCTGAAAAAGCCTCTCGCCGGCTTATTAGATTAGGTAAAAAAGGAGAATATGAAATGGTATACAGGATCAGAGCACATCACGGTATGTGCTTTTCCTTTTTCCGGGGGAAAGGCTATAGCGGTGAATTTACGGAAAATATGTGGGAGATGAAGAGAAAACTGGAGCAAAATCCAGAGGTGGTTCTGCTGGATGCGACGGACGACGTGTGCGCGCACTGTCCCAACAACAAAGAGGGAGTCTGCATCTCGGCCGGAAAGGCGGATGCCTACGACAGGCAGGTGCTGGCGCGCTGCGGGCTAAACGCCGGATGCCGGATCAGATGGGAGGCGTTTGCGCGTCTCGTGGAGGAGCGCATCCTGTCCGCCGGCAGCCGCAGAGAGATATGCGGAGACTGCCAGTGGACCGATCTTTGCGGTTTATAATAACTGTATGCCGTTTGCCAGCGCTTCCTTCGTGATCTCCTCCGGCCAGAGGGAGCACTGCACCTCGCCGATATGCGCCTTGCGAAGGAAGAACATACAGATTCTCGACTGTCCGATGCCGCCGCCGATGGTGAAGGGAAGCGTTTCGTCGATGATGCCCTTCTGGAAGGGGAGCTTCGCTCGCTCGGGGCAGCCTGCCTTGTCGAGCTGGGAGAGAAGCGCGTCCTTATCCACGCGGATACCCATGGAGGACAGTTCCAGCGCGATATCGAGTACGGGATAATAGACCAGAATATCCGCATTTAGCGCCCAGTCGTCGTAATCCGGCGCGCGGCCGTCATGTTTTTCGCCGGAGGCAAGTAAATCCCCGATCTGCATGAGGCAGACCGCGCCCTTCTCTCTTGTAATCAGATATTCCCGCTCCTTCGGCGTCGTGCCCGGATAAAGATCCTCAAGCGCCTGTGTGGTGATGAAAAAGATGTCGTGGGGCAGAATCTCATCTATGTAATCGTACTGGATCGCCATGTACTTTTCCGTTTTGCGAAGCGCCTTATACACCGTCTTAACCGTTTCCTGCAGATAATCCAGACAGCGTTCTTCGCGGGAGATAACCTTCTCCCAATCCCACTGGTCCACATAGATGGAGTGGATATTGTCCGTCGCCTCGTCCCTGCGGATGGCGCTCATGTCGGTGTAAAGCCCCTCGCCGTGGGAAAAACCGTACTTGCCAAGAGCCATACGTTTCCATTTCGCAAGGGAGTGCACGATCTCCGCGGGGGCGTCGTCCTGCTCCTTGATGCCGAAGGTGACGGGGCGTTCCACGCCGTTTAAGTTGTCGTTTAACCCGGATGACGGCTCCACGAAAAGAGGAGCGGATACCCGCAGAAGATGCAGTCTTTGGGCAAGCTGTACCTGAAAAAAGTCTTTCACCGTCTTGATGCCGATCTGGGTGTCGTGCAGATTCAGCGCAGATTTGTAATCCTGTGGAATAATTAAGTTGTCCATGTGATACCTCGCTTTTCGCGCGGTCTTGGTGACCGCTATTTTACTTATTCTTTATTATTTAACCGCTTTTACGGCAGGAAGGCAAGGAAAAGTTTTACCATGTCTTCTCAAGCGTCGTATTCCAGTCGAGTGAAAAAGGATTGTCGGATGATGATTTCAGATTCTCATAAATATCGCGGCGTTCGCCGCTGCTCTCCTCCGACCAGTATTCATACCCGGTGAAGTAGCTTTCCATGAAGCTGTCCCACGAGTCAAAGGTAGTCTGGATCGTTTCCGCAAGCGCAAGAGACTGGTCCAGCGATTCTTCCAATGTATAGTAGTCCGCCAGATAGTAGTAACTCAAAAGCCACATGGCGCGGCTGTAATCCCATGCGGCTGCCGCATCCTCACCATACTGTTCATAGAGGGAGTACCATACGGTATATTGCTCTGCCTGCTGTTCATCCAGCTCAAAAGTATTGAGGAGCGCCTCCGTCCGCTCGTCCTTTGAAATATCCGAGAGACCTATTTCCGAAAGATAAGCCAATTCTTCCGCAAGCGGAATGCGGTGCCCCTCCTCCAGAAGCCACTGGAGCGATTCGTCGGCAGATTCCCGATCCGTGACGTCCCATGTATTTTCCAGAAGCGCTTTTGCAATCGTTTTTTCGGCGATGTTCGGGTCGCTTCCGCTGTATACACGGTAGTCGCGCTGATTCAGCACAGTCAGAACCGCATAGGTATTGTTGAACCACTGGATGGTATCAGAGGGTGCTGCATTTTTTTTCCCGCAGCCTGTCAGCATCAGGGCAAGGACCATGATGACGGATATAGTCATTTTCCGCAGTTTCATCGTTTTTTTCATTTCGTCGTTCCTCCTGTAAAATTTTCTTAATCCTTCTCACAAAAGACAGTATAACAGAACTGCAGGCACGTTTCCAGTAGGCGTCTGTAATTGCGCTTCGGCGATCCTGGAGGACGGTATCTAAAGGGAAGGAGGGAAAAGTAGAAGGAGCAGATGATTGCAGGGTACCCTCTTGTAGACAGAAAAAACCTGTGGTAAAATATGTGAGGAAAAAAGCGCAGGGGGAATAGGGTTATGAAATTTTTTGCAAATCGAAAGCTTGCTACTCGGATCGGCATCATTACCACGGCGCTTATTTTTGCAGGAATGCTTCTGCTTTGGTATATTGTTTCCGACCGAATCTCGACGATGGTTGAGAGCAACATTACGAACCAGATGATCGACGTTGTGGAATCCAGGGCATCCATCATCAACGATTATGTGGCGTCCGCGGAGGAGTATATGACGGCATTTGCGCTTGGCAGCGAAGTGAGGGATCTCCTTGTCTCGCCGGATGAGCCGGCTCTTTCGGAGAGCGCGCAGCGCTATACGGAGGACTTTGCGGCTGTCAAGGGGATATTTGAGGGACTTTATATCGCCACGCCGGATACGCATGTGCTGACACATACGGACAGCAGCGTGGTTGGTATCACGACCAGAAGCGGCGACTCCCTGAAGGAGTTTCAAAATACCATTCTGGCGGAGCCGAAGCTGACAAATCTGGGCATTATGCAGTCTCCCGGTACGGGAAGCATGATTATATCCATGTACCAGCCCATTTTTGAAGGACAGGAGTGCATCGGATATGTGGGCGCAGGCGTTTATGCCAGCCGCCTGATGGATGCCCTGTTAAATCTGGAGATGGGCGGACTGCCGAACAGCGAATATGTATTTTTAAATGCGCAGACAGGAACTTATCTGTACCATTCGGATGAATCCCTTTTGAACACGGAGACAACAGATCCCGGCTATCTGGAAATTATCCGCCGGATCAAGGAGAATGGCGACACCAATGCCGGCACGCATTTTTATCAGGATGAGAACGGCGTGGACCAGATGGTCGCATATAAATATTTACAGGACCGGGACTGGATTTTTATGGTGCGCGATGACGCGGAGGAAGTGTACAGAGAGGTGGAAACCGTGAGAGGCACGGTCGGCGTCCTCTGCGCCGCGGTTGCGGTCGTGATCATCTTGGTCATCCTGCTGATCCTGTACCGGGAGGGCAGGGAGCTTATGATTATGGAAGGCGCCATCTGGCGGCTCGGAAATTTGGAATTGTCCGCGGATCAGGGATTGGAAGCCTTTTATGGCCGAAGCGATGAGATCGGCATGATTGCGCAGACGATCCACCATGTCTGTGACTGCCTGCGGAAAACGATTGAAGATATCGGGCGGATTTTAGGCGAAATGGCGGACGGCAATATTGCTGTGGACGTAGAGAAAAACGAGGGGTATTACATAGGCGATTTCAAGGTGCTGTCGGAGAGCCTGAAAAGTATTCGGAACCATCTGACGGATGTCATGCGGGATATCACGAGCATCGCGCATCAGGTGAACGACGGGGCGGACGAGGTGGCGGAGGGCGCGCAGGCGCTGTCGCAGGGAGCGGCGCAGCAGGAGCTTTCCATCAACGGGCTGGTGTCCAATATCGCGGATATTACCGAACAGATACAAAACAGCGCTGCCCGCTGCGGCAATGCGAGCGAACTGGTTGACAGGGCAATCGGTTATGCGCAGGAGGCGGACAGGAAAATGGAACAGCTGTCCATAGCCACGAGAAACATCGACGAGTCTTCCGCCCAGATCAGCAGTATTGTAAAGACCATTGAAGATATCGCGTTCCAGACCAATATTCTGGCGCTGAATGCGTCTGTTGAGGCGGCCAGGGCCGGTGAAGCGGGACGGGGATTTGCCGTTGTCTCGGGAGAGGTGAGAAGCCTTGCCTCCAAGTCGTCCCAGGCGGCGCAAAATACGGGCGTGCTGATCACCCGTTCGACTCAGGACGTAAAGTCCGGGACAGAATCCACGGGAGACGCGATATCCGCGATGCAGGTCATCAGTGAATGCGTCCAGTCCATCAAGACGCTGATGGATGAAATTGCGAGCGCCAGCGTGCAGCAGTCGGAGATGATCGTGTCCGTGGAAAACAGGATCAAGGAAGTGTCCAGAGTGATAGAGACCAATTCGTCCGCAGCCGAAAAGAGCGCGGAAGTTTCCAATGAACTGTCCGGCCAGGCCAGAACGCTTACCCGCCTGATCAGTCAGTTCCGCATTCAGTAAAAATCGAGTGCGGGGACACTTGATTCAGAGAATGCTTCACGGTGCCGCGAAGCCTATAAGATAAAAAGCTCCCGGGAGCAGTCATCTTTTTGCAGTTCGATGACTGTCTTCCGGGAGTTTTGTGTCCGCGTACCGGACGGCTGCGGACGGAATATTTTGTTTTATTTATGTCCCGTTATTACAGGGTAATGCCGAACGACTGCAGCAGCAGTAAAAACAGGAGCACAGGGGCAATCACGGTAATCATGGCGATATACAGGCGTTTCCTGCCGAACTTATATCCGCCTAAAGTCACCTCATCAATGATGACCTTGGGTTTAACAACCCAGCCGATCAGGATACAGGTCAGAAGCGCCACAAGCGGCATCAGGCAGTTGTTGCTGACATAGTCCATGACATCCAGAAGCTGGCCGATGGAGCCGTTAGGCAGCTTCAATTCAAAGTATAAGAAGTTGTAACCGAAGCAGACAATCGCCCCGACGATGATGCCATAGGCGGTTACAAGTGCGGTGCTCTTATTTCTGGATAAATGGAACTTGTCCATCAGACTGGCAACAATCGCTTCCATAATGGATACCGCGGAGGTCACCGCCGCAAAGGCTACCATCACAAAGAACAGGATGCCGACGACAGTCCCGACCCATCCCATTGCGGCAAAAATCTTCGGCAGGGAGATAAACATAAGACCCGGTCCGGCGGACATGCCCTCGGTTCCCATGAAAACATAGACTGCCGGGACAATCATCATACCCGCAAGCAGTGCCACTACGGTATCAAAAATTTCGATCTGGTTGATGGAAGGCATCAGATCAACGTCCTTTTTCACGTAGGAGCCGTAGGCGACCATGATGCCCATGGCAACGCTGATGGAGTAAAACAGCTGTCCGAGGGCGTCCATAACCACAAGGAAAAATTGCTGCAGGGTAACGCCTTCAAAACTCGGAAGCAGGTAAATTTTCAGTCCCTCAAGGCCGGTTCTCTCAAGCCCCGACGCGTCTGTGTGGTGCAGCGTCAACGCATAAACGGAAATGCCGATGATCAGGACGAGAAGCAGGGGCATGATAAACTTGCTCGCCCGCTCAATGCCGTTATCCACTCCGCCGAAGATGATAACCGCCGACAGGGCCGTAAAGATAACCATAAAGACCACAGGACTTATCTGCTCGGAGATAAACCCGGTGAAGTAGCCGTCCGCGGCAGCGGCGGTCGTTTTCCCCGTAACGAAAACGGTAAGGTATTTTAGTACCCATCCGCCAATAGCGAGGTAGTAGGGTAAAATAATAATCGGGACAAGACTGGCCAGAATGCCGAGCCCTTTCCATTTCGGGTGGATCACGCCGTAAGCGGTCAACGGACTCTGCGCCGTCTTTCGCCCGATGGCGATCTCCGTGGTGAGCAGGGTAAAGCCGAAGGTCAGCGCCAGAATGATGTAGCAGAAGATAAATAATCCGCCGCCATCCTTTGCCGCCAGATAGGGGAACCGCCAGATGTTTCCAAGTCCCACCGCACTGCCGGCCGCCGCCAGTACAAAACCAAGCCTGCCAGTAAAGTTTCCTCTTTTCTTGTTTGTTTCCATAATTCCATCCTTTTCCCTTTGTATAATAGTAGCGGTTCAGCCTTATACTATTGTGACAGTGAAGCCGGGGGCTGAACCGTTAAGTATAATATTTTGATTATACTGTAACATGTCCCTTTGTGCAATGCTTTTAAACAAACAAGAACAAATGTTCTAAAAATGCTTGTAATAAAAACCGGGATGTGTTAAGATACTAATACATAACAAACATACGTTCTTTCGGCGGGAATCTTCTATAAAATAAGTGTACGGTTCAGAAAAGTTTCCGGCCTGGAGTATGTGTACAGGGAAGTGTGAGTGGAATGGATATCAGAATTGCGCCGCAGATGTCGGTCATGGAAAAACTGAAAATACTCGGAGATGCGGCCAAATATGACGTGTCATGCAGTTCCAGCGGCTCCTTTCGGAAAAATGACGGGCAGGGCATCGGAAACACGGTGGCAGCAGGGCTATGTCATAGTTTTGCGGCGGACGGCAGATGTATTTCCCTGTTGAAGATCCTTTTTACCAACGAGTGCATTTATGATTGCAGATATTGTGTCAACCGCCGCTCAAACGATGTGCCCCGCGCTTCCTTTACACCCGACGAGGTGTGTGAGCTGACCATGGAATTTTACAGGCGCAATTATATAGAAGGTTTGTTTTTGAGCTCGGGCATTTTGTACAGTCCCAATTACACGATGGAACTGATCTGTGAAACAGTGCACAGGCTTCGCACCCTGCACCGCTTTCAGGGATATATCCATGTGAAGGCGATTCCGGGAGCAGACCCGATGCTGATTCAGCGGCTGGGTTATCTGGCGGACCGTATGAGTGTGAATCTGGAGATGGCTACGGCGGAGGGGCTGCGGGCTATCGCGCCCAACAAGCATCGCAAAAATATTTTAAAACCCATGCGCCAGATCCAGAATGGCATCACGGAGAATAAAAACGAAATTACCTTATATAAGCATGCACCCCATTTCTGCGAGGCGGGACAGTCCACCCAGATGGTCATAGGCGCCCTGCCGGAGAGCGATTACCAGATCATGTCGGTGGCGGAAAGCCTCTATGACAAGTTTTCCCTAAAGAGGGTGTATTATTCGGCTTTTGTGAATGTGAATGAAGACAGGGACTTGCCGGCCCTGGCGGGGGGTCCACCGCTGCTCCGGGAGCACAGGCTGTATCAGGCGGACTGGCTGCTTCGCTTCTTTGATTTTAAGGTGGATGAGCTGCTGACAGCTGACAGGCCAAATTTTAACACAGCGATTGACCCGAAGGCGGACTGGGCGGTGCGGCATCTGGAGTGCTTTCCGATAGAGATCAACCGGGCGGATTATCATCTGCTCTTACGGATTCCGGGAGTGGGCGTCAAGAGCGCCAGACGGATCGTGGCGGCCAGACGGTTCGGCAGTCTGACGTTTGAAGATTTGAAGAAGATCGGCGTGGTATTGAAGCGCGCCCTCTATTTTATCACCTGCAACGGAAAGATGATGTACCCTACGAAGCTGGAGGAGCAGTATATTGTGAGGAATCTCACCTACCAGAACCAGATGGGCAGGGGAGAGAAGCTGCCGTTTATGACGGACGGTACGACTTATCGGCAGATGTCGCTGTTTGACATGGCCGGATTTGACGATATGCGCAAAGTGGCCAGTATATAATAGATGCAATGTGCGTTATGTAAAGGCAGCGCGATACGGTGCCGGCGGGATGGTGAGCATTCGTTATATGATCCGCTGTGAACGCCTTGGGGGGAAGGGAGTACATTTATATATGGAAGAAAAGTATTTGATCTGCGAAGATTCTCTGGAAGGGATATTTACCGGGATTTACGAGGCATATGCCTTGAGGGAGGGGCATACGCATGTGCACATCCAGGTGGGAGAAGAGGAAAATCTTCGGCTGTTTGCAAATTATGTGCATATTCCTTCGGATTTTGTGAAAACTCAAAAGGTGGCGGACACACTGATGAAACGTCTGGGCGAGCATGTGTACCATTCCATTTGCCGGGCGGCTGCCTCCTGTTATCCAGATAAGGGGGAGGCGGTCTACAAGACGGTGGTGGATGCGATCACGGCGGGCAGCGGCCGCCGGGTGATGGAAAATCTGCGCAACCCTCATGTGGCAAGGTGCTTTGAGCTGGCGCGGTTTACGGCAAACGAGGCGCATTATGAGATCGAGTTCCTTCGGTTTCAGGAACTTACGGATACAGAAATTGCCCATGGAGGCGTTCTCTTTTCCAGAATCGGTCCGAAAAATAATGTGATACCTTTCATCATGCCGCATTTCGCGGACAGACTGAGCATTGAGAATTTCATGGTCTATGACGAGAACAGGAAACTCTTCGGGGTGCATCCCGCAAGGGAAGAGTGGTATCTTGTGACGGCTGGGGAATCCTTTGTCCTGCAGGAGCCTGTCTGGTCTGAGAAGGAGGAACAGTATCAGGAACTGTTTAGGGCATTCCATCGAACGATTGGGATCGAGAGCCGGGAAAACAGGAAGCTGCAGAGGCAGATGTGTGCATACCGTTACCAAGATTATATGGTGGAATTTGCACAAAAAGGATAAATTGCAGCTGCGTGCACGGGCAAAATTCGAGGATAATAGGCACTTTTCACAAAAAAATATTTGGGTATCAAAATAATTATGTAAAGTTGTCGGAATGACCAAAAGATGCCAAAATTGTACAATAATAGGAACAAAAATACCTCTTTACAAATGGGATGAATGGAGTATAATCTACTCAAATGAGGAGCTTGAAAACGTTTTTCTATGTGTGCTTTTCGCATGCATAAGTGAAAAGGAAGGTGACAGTTATGCAACACAAAATCAAATTGAGGCCGGATGAAGTAAAGGACTTCGTGTCCGCAGCAACCAAGTGTGACTGCGACGTGGATATCTTTTACAACAGCTTTATCGTGGATGCAAAATCCATCATTGGCGTATTGGGACTGAATTTCAATCAGATTTTAACCGTTGCGTACAATGGCTACGAGCCGGATTTTGAGAAACATCTCAGGAAATGGGCGGTAGCGGTATAGATTCCGGTGACAGAGATCGAACACATTGACTCCCTATGTAAGATAACGTAAGATTATCTTATGTAGGGAGTCTTTTGCGCGTATAAGCAGAGTCGGAAGTGGAACGGAGACCGCGAACGAGAAATACGAAGTATTTCGAGTCTGCTTATACGCATTTCCAAGGAGTAAAGGTATGGAAGTGCGGATTTCCGTGCGGAGTCTGGTGGAATTTATTCTGCGCTCCGGCGATATTGACAATCGAAGAGCGGCGTCACCCGAAAATGCCATGCAGGAGGGGGGACGGATCCACCGCATGATACAGCGGCGGATGGGTCCTTCCTATCAGGCGGAGGTGTCTCTTTCCTATGCTTATGACGCGGGAGAGTACGAGATCGTGGTGGAGGGGCGCGCCGACGGTATCATCACGGAAACCTGGAGGGAAGCGCTGCCGCAGCCGGCGATTGAGGAAAAGGCGGCCGACGGTGAAGAGACGCGGCTTGTCGTGACGCCCGGGCAGGAGCAGTCGGTACAGAAAGTAACGGTTACGATAGACGAGATCAAGGGAACCTACCATGACCTGAAAAAAATGAAGGCGCCTGTGCCGGTGCACCTTGCACAGGCGAAATGCTATGCCTATATTTACGCGACACAGAAAAAACTGTCGGCTATCCGGGTGCGGATGACTTACTGCCACATAGAGACAGAGGAAATCCGCTATTTCCATGAGGAATTTCTGTATGAGGAACTGCAGACGTGGTTCGGGGAACTGATGGTGCAGTACAGGAAATGGGCTGATTACCAGTTCGCGTGGCAAAAATGCAGGCAGGAGTCCATCAGGGAGATGGAATTTCCGTTTCCCTACAGGGAGGGGCAGAAAGAGCTGGCGACCTATGTGTACCAGACGATTTACCACAAGCGTAAGCTCTTTATCGAGGCGCCGACGGGTGCGGGCAAGACGATATCCACGGTGTTCCCCGCACTGAAGGCGATGGGGGAGGGGATGTGCGAGCGCCTTTTCTACCTGACGGCAAAGACCATTACCCGTACGGTGGCGGACGATGCGATCACCCTGTTAAGGGAGCAGGGACTGAAACTGAAAAGTGTCATATTGACCGCTAAGGACAAAATATGTTTCATGGAAGAAACCGAGTGCAACCCGGTCAGCTGCCCATATGCGAAAGGGCACTATGACAGGGTAAACGAGGCGATGTACGACCTGTTGACTCATGTGGACAACTTTACGAGAGAACAGATAGAGGCGTATGCGCAGAAATATCAGGTCTGCCCTTTTGAGCTTTGTCTGGACATGAGCCTGTTTGCCGATGCGGTGATCTGTGATTACAATTATCTGTTTGATCCCCATGTTTATCTGCGCCGCTTTTTCGCGGAAGGGATCAGGGGAGAATATATTTTCCTTGTGGACGAGGCACACAATCTGGTGGAGCGGGGCAGGGACATGTACAGCGCCCTTCTCTGCAAAGAGACATTTTTAGAATTGAAAAAAACGGTGAAAGCCTATGATGAGAGGATTGCCAAAAATCTGGATAAATGCAATAAGGAAATGCTTGCCCTGAAAAGGGAGTGCGAAGGCTGCCGGGTGATAGAGCAGACGGACGCGCTTGTCCGCGCGCTGATGCGCCTCGGCGCGGCGATAGAGGACTATCTGGAGGATCACGAGGACAGCCCCGTGCGGGCGGACATCCTGTCCTTTTACTTTGAGGTTTCACACTTCCTGGAGATGTATGAGCTGGCGGATGAAAATTATGTGACGTACTCGGAACTGCGGGAGGACGGCAGCTTTATCGTGAAACTTTTCTGCGTGAATCCGGCAGGCAATCTTAAGAATTGTATGAGGCGTGGACGCAGCACGATCCTGTTTTCGGCGACGCTTCTGCCGATTCAGTATTATAAGACACTTCTGGGGGCGGAGGAGGGAGATTATGAAGTCTATGCCAGGTCGGTTTTCCGGCCGGATAAACTCGGGCTGTATATTGGGAGCGATGTGACCAGCCGCTATGCCCGCAGGGGCGATGCGGAGTATTATCGGATTGCGGCCTATATCCATAATGTCATAGAAAAGAGACAGGGTAACTATATGGCATTCTTTCCTTCCCATACCTTTTTGCAGAGGGTTTTTGAAATTTTTCAGAAATATTTTAATGCGGAAGGCGAAGTGGAATGCATTTTGCAGGAAAGCCATATGGATGAGGAATCCAGAGAGGCCTTTTTAAACCGATTCCGCGGGAATGAGGACTGTGACCTGCAAAGCCTGATCCAGATGGACATTGAGGTGGAGGAGGAGAGAAGCCTTTTAGGATTTTGCGTGATGGGCGGGATTTTTGGCGAGGGGATCGACTTAAAGAACGACAGCCTGATCGGCGCGATTATCGTTGGAACGGGACTGCCCCAGGTGTGTAATGAGAGGGAGCTTTTGAAAAAGTATTTTGACGGCTGGGGGGAGAACGGTTTTAACTATGCCTATCGTTATCCGGGTATAAACAAGGTACTGCAGGCGGCCGGGCGAGTGATACGCACGGTGGATGATTTCGGGATTGTCGCACTTTTGGACGAGCGGTTTTTATCCCCCGCTTACCAGAGATTATTTCCGCGGGAATGGCAGGAAAGGGTGGTCGTTACAGTTGACCAAATAGGTCGGAAAGTGGAAAGGTTTTGGGACGAATGGCTCTAAATGGCCGATTTTTCCACTATCCAGGTGAGTCAACAGAGAAAATGACAAGAACCCGGCAGAAGGGACATGGCATGTGGATTGACCTTGTACGTCAAAAGACAAAATGTGATTGACTCTTATTGGACAGGTTATTACAGAATCGGTCAACTATTTCGGCAGGAAATGAGGACGTTCGACAAAAAGATGTTAGAAAAAACCGAAAATGACAGACAGATTGCGAAGAATTGGTACAGGAACCGACATGAAATGACGACGCTGTCAATGTGGATAACTTTGTGGAAATTGGGGATTTCTCAGCCATTTTTGGATAACTTTCAAAAATTTAGGGCGTAAAAATTGTGGAAAAGTCGGTGTACGGTTTTTGGTTTGGAAAAAGGCAAACCTATCAGGTCAACAGAAGGCGGATGCGAAAGAACAGAACTTATTTGACGTAGAACGGCAAATAGTGGTATACTAGTCCGTGGTAAACTACAAGATATTGAGGAGGAAATTATGTGGGCATTTGAAAGTGTATTTTATCAGATATATCCGTTGGGGTTTTGCGGCGCGCCTTTTGAGAACGACGGCCAGCTTATGCACCGAATCCTTAAGGTGAACGACTGGATTCCCCATATGAAGAAGCTGGGGATCAATGCGGTCTATTTTTCCCCGGTATTTGAGTCGGACACCCACGGCTATAATACGAGGGATTATCACACCATTGACTGTCGCCTGGGAACCAATGAGGATTTTAAGGAAGTATGTGAAAATCTGCATGAGAACGGCATCAAGGTAGTGCTGGACGGGGTGTTCAACCATGTGGGAAGAGGGTTCTGGGCTTTTCAGGATGTGCTGAAAAACAGGGAAAATTCCCCTTACTTGAGCTGGTTCAATATCAATCTCGGAGGGAACTCCAACTATAACGACGGCCTGTGGTACGAGGGATGGGAAGGCAATTACGATCTGGTGAAGCTCAATCTGCGCCATGAGGATGTGATTAACCACATTCTGGACAGCGTGAAGGGCTGGGTGGAAGAGTTTGACATCGACGGCCTGCGTCTGGATGTGGCGTACTGTCTGGACCACGATTTTGTGAGAAGGCTCCGGGCGTTTACGGACGGCCTCAAGTCCGAGTTTTATCTGCTGGGGGAGATGCTCCACGGTGACTATAACCAGATGGTGAACGACCAGATGCTGCACTCATCCACGAATTATGAGTGCTATAAAGGGCTGTTCTCCAGCTTTAACAGTATGAATATGTTTGAGATCAACCATTCCCTGCTCAGACAGTTCGGGCCGGAGAACTGGTGTCTCTACCGGGGCAAGCATCTGTTGTCCTTTGTGGATAACCATGATGTGAGCCGAATTGCCAGCAATCTGACAAACGAAAAGCATCTGCCGTTAATCTATGCGCTTTGTTTCGGTATGCCGGGCATTCCCTGTGTGTACTACGGCAGCGAGTGGGGGGCGAAGGCAAATAAGAGCGAGGGGGATCCCGCGCTTCGCGCCTGCTTTGACGCGCCGGTGTGGAATGAACTTGCCGAGTGGATCAGTAAGCTCGCCGAGGCGAAGAAGGAGTCCAGGGCGCTCAACTACGGAGATTTCCGCTCGGTGGTGCTGACAAACAAACAGTGTATTTTTGAGCGTAAGTGTGAGGGTGAGAGAGTGCTTGTGGCGATCAACGCCGACGGGGAGGACTATACCGCCCATTTCGACGCGGGCTGCGGTATGGCCGTGGATCTGATCACAGGGGAAAACCACGATTTTGGCGGCGGAAGCCTGCTGCCCGCCTACAGCGCGTATTTCTGGCGCATGGAACATTAACAGTTCAGCCAGAGCAGCATCTGTCGGGCAAACCGTGCCGAACGAAGAAAAAATATCTTGACAATGCCAGCCGCATATACTAAGATGGCAGAAGTATCATAAAAAGTAACTGTTAATCAAGCAAATTTCGGAAAGGAGGTAATCTTATGTTTATACACGGTATCAATTTTGCAGTCGATAGCAAGATACAACTGCATAGAGCGACGTTACATGGAATTACCTCCGCATATAGAAAAATCGGCTGGGGCAGGGATTGTTGACCCTGCTGGTCGATAAGTAGATATGTCAGACTTTAAGAGGCTGTGGTAATTTTATTACCGCAGCCTTTTTGCGCGATAAGCAGAGTCAGAAGGCTTATGAAGCAGACATCATGCTTGCATGAGGGATGCTTTGTAAGACTTGTGACGAGCAACGCGAGTGAGAGATGCGAAGCATCTCGATCTGCTTATGCGCGATAAGCAGAGTCAGAAAGCGGCAGAGACAGAAAATATGCGGAGGTACAGGGGGTATCAGACATGAAAAAAATATCAAGTTACATATGGGACTACCGCTTTTCCTATCTGGGGGCAGTGCTGTCCCTTCTGATCGCGGTCACCCTGGACATGGTGGCGCCGAGACTGACGGCGCTGGTAGTGGACGATGTGATCGTAGGCGGAAATATCGGGGAACTGAAATTCCTGCTGCTCGGATTTCTGGGCGTAGGGCTTGGCAGGTGTATCTTCCAGTATGTGAAGGAGTACACCTTTGACAAAAACGGCGCCCGGATTTCGGGGGATATGCGGCGTGACCTGTTCCGGCATATCCAGTCCCTGAGCGCGGACTTTTTTGACCGGACGAACACGGGAGAATTGATGGCGCGCGTCAAGGAGGATATCGACCATATATGGGACGCGGTGGGTTATGTGGGGATGCTTCTGATCGAGGTATTTTACCACACGGGAATCATCCTCGTGTGCATGTGCATGATTAACTGGAAGCTTGCCATGATTTCCGGGGCGGCTATGCTTCTTTGCGGCGTCGTGGCGGTGGTTATGGAGCGGAAGCTGGGCGCGGTCTACGAGGCCATCAGCGAGGAGAACGCGGTTCTCAACACGGTGGCGGAGGAAAATCTGGGCGGCGTGCGCACGGTCAAGGCGTTTGCGAGGGAATCCTTCGAGATCGACAAGTTTCTCTCCCACAACAAACGCTACTATGACCTGAATATGGCGCAGTCGGGGGTGCTTGTGCGATACTATCCGGTTTTTACGGTGATTACTACGATCCTGCCTTTGTTGACTTTATTGGTCGGTGGACGGTTTGTGATCGACGGAGAGATGACGCTCGGGCAGATAACGGCATTTGTGGAGTATTCCATGAATATCGTGTGGCCAATGGAAATGCTTGGGTGGCTTACCAACAGCTTTTCCTCCGCAGTGGCATCCAACAAAAAGATACGAAAAATATATGAGGAGACACCTACCGTTACAGAAACGACTAACCCGGTCAAAATAGAAAATGTGCAGGGAAAGGTGTGCTTTGACCATGTTTCCTTCCATAAGGCGGATCAGCATGAGATCCTCCACGACATCACCTTTACCGTGGAGGCGGGGAAGACGCTTGGCATCATGGGAACGACAGGGGCGGGAAAGACGTCCATCATACAGCTCTTGCAGCGCATGTACGACGCCACGGGCGGCGCGGTCTATCTGGACGACGTGGATATCCGCAGTCTTTCGCTGGGACAGCTCCGAACGAGCATCAGTTTTGTGATGCAGGACGTCTTTCTGTTTTCGGATACCATAGGCGACAACATCAAGCTTGGCAAAAAGCGGTATCTGGATTTAAGGACCGTGCGCAAGGCGTCAACGGACGCGCAGGCGAGCGGCTTTATCGAGCGGATGGAGAAGCAGTACGACACGGTCATCGGCGAGCGGGGCGTGGGACTGTCCGGCGGGCAGAAACAGCGCATCAGCATAGCCCGCGCGCTCTCCAAGAAGAACCCGATTCTGGTGCTGGACGATTCTACCTCGGCGCTTGATACGGAGACAGAGCAGATGATCCAGCAGACGCTCGCGAAACTGGAGGGCACGACGAAGATCATTATCGGCCATCGGATCAGCGCGGTGCGCCATGCGGATGAGATTCTCGTGCTTGAAGGCGGCGCCATAGCGGAGCGGGGCACCCATGAGGAACTGCTGCAAAAACGCGGTCTGTACTATGAGACATATCTGTCTCAATATGGGGAGACCTCCCAAAACGGCGCACAGGCGGGGGCAGACGATGAAAAGGCATGCGGAACAGTCAGGGGGAGGGCTGACGCCAAAGAGGCCGCGGACATGAAAAAAAGAAATACTTTGGAGAGCGACGCGGACGGGAAGGAAATAACGACGGCGTGCCCGGAAAGGGCGGAAAAGACGGGAGGTGAGACGAATGTCCTTCAACTCGTATAAAGACGATGAGCAGAGCACGGCGCGGAGCAAAGCGCAGACATTAAAGAGGCTGCTTGCCTATCTGTTTGTGTATAAATGGCAGATTATCCTGGTGCTCGCGGCTATGGGGTACGGCGTGGCAGTGCGCCTGGCGAACCCGCTGATTATAGAGTCTGCCATAGATGACTATATTGGTCAAAGCGATTTTGACGGGCTGTACCGACTGCTTGTGATAGCGCTTTTCGTCAATCTGACGCTGGTGGCGACCGTGAAACTGCGGATGTACATCATGGCGAAGGTGTGCAACCAGATTCTCCTGACAATCAGGCAGGAGCTGTACACCCATATTCAGAAGCTGGATTTTGCCTTTTTTGACAGCAGGCCTACGGGAAAAATTCTCTCGCGCATTATCGGGGATATCAATTCCTTAAAGGATGTGCTCTCCAACTGTGTGACCACGCTGGTGCCGGACGGCCTTAAGGTGATTGCCGTGATCGTGATCATGGTCTGGAAAAATCCGGCGCTTGCGTTTGCGTCCCTCTTGACACTGCCCTTTATGGCGGCGGCGACCTTTTATATAGAATACAAGGCGCATCCGCGCTGGCAGATTTTTCGGAAGAAATCGGCGAACCTGAACGCGTTTATCCATGAGGATATGGCTGGCATCCGCATCATCCAGAGCTTCCATGCCGAGAAGGAGACGGAGGACACCTTTGACGAGCTTCTTGCAGAGCACAGGACCGCTTTCTTTGATGCGGTGCGCATGAGTGATTCTTTCGGTTCCGTGATCGACCTGTCATGGGGACTTGGCTGCATTTTCCTCTATTTTACGGGAATTGTGGTCCTGGGCGTGGACGCGGTGTCGGTGGGCACGTTTATCGCCTTTGGCACATATTTGAATATGTTCTGGCAGCCGATCCATAATATCAGCAATTTTTATAACCAGCTTGTGACCAATATCGCCGGGGCGGAGCGTATCTTTGAGATTCTGGACACGGAGCCATCCATCGCGGACGGCGCGGCGGCGGGGCAGATGCCAAAGATCGAGGGGGAAGTGGTTTTTGACCATGTGGATTTTTCCTATGACGACAAGGTGAAAGTGCTGGACGACGTGAGCTTTACGATTCGGCCCGGCGAGACGATTGCGCTGGTCGGTCCCACGGGAGCCGGGAAGACTACGATAGTCAATCTTATCAGCCGTTTTTACGAGGTGACGGACGGCGCGGTCAGAATTGACGGACGGGATGTGCGGGAAGTTACGATTGGGAGCCTGCGAAGACAGATGGGCATTATGACGCAGGACAATTTCCTCTTTTCGGGCACGATCCGGGAAAATATACGCTACGGCAGACTGGACGCCACGGATGAGGAGATCGAGGCGGCTGCGCGGGCGGTCAATGCCCATGACTTTATTATGAAGCTGGAAAAAGGGTATGACACGGAGCTTTCTGAGCGCGGCGGCGGGCTCTCCGTCGGGCAGAAGCAGCTGCTTGCCTTTGCGAGGACGATGGTGTCAGACCCGAAGATACTGATTCTGGACGAGGCGACCTCGAGCATAGACACGAAGACGGAGCTTCTCGTGCAGGAGGGCATCGAGCATCTGCTTGCGGGCAGGACGTCCTTTGTCATTGCCCACAGACTGTCAACGATTCGGAAGGCGGACCGTATTTTTGTGGTGGATGACGGAAAGATTCTGGAGGAGGGCAGCGCGGAGGAGCTGATGGCGAAAAGAGGACTGTATTATCAGCTTTATCAGAACAGTATTTTGTAAAGTGGGTTGACAAACATATATATTACTTTATAATTTAAGTTAATTGCTTAAATGGTGAGTAAATGGGGGCGGCTGCTTTGACAGGGGAGAGAAAAGGGCGGCGCGGAAATGGGGAAATATGGCAAAAGCGGTGAAAATGGCGGATATTGCGAAGGTGATGGGGGTCAGCACGGTGACGGTATCCAAGGCGCTGTCTGACCAGAAGGGCGTCAGCGAGGAACTTCGCGTAAAAATCAAGAAAAAGGCGGAGGAGATGGGATACAAATCAGCCTCCTCCAGATACAGGGAGCGTGCCGGGAATGCGGTAAGCTATACTTTCGGCGTGATCGTGTCGGACCGTTTCCTCGCAAAATATGAATCCTTTTACTGGAACCTGTATCAGGAAGTGGCGACTGCGGCAGTGCAGCAGGGGTGCTTTACCATGCTGGAAGTACTGCGGGCTGAGGATGAGGACAGACTGGTCATGCCAAGACTCCTTGGAGAGAAAAAGACGGAGGGGCTGATCATCATAGGAAGGCTGCAGAAAGCCTATATGGACAGACTGATAGAAGCGGTGGATGTTCCCTTTATTCTTCTGGATTTTGTTGATCAAAACGGCGCCTATGATTCGGTGATCTCAAACAGTTATTTCGGCATGTACCGAATGACCAATTACCTGTTTGACCTTGGCCATGAGAAGATCGCCTTTGTGGGAAATGTGCACTATACGGATTCCATCACAGACCGCTACTTTGGCTATATGAAATCGTTGACGGAGCACGGTCTGGAAGTGAGGCAGGACTGGGTGATTGAGGACAGAAATCAGGAAACGGGCAGATCGGATGTCGGGTTTTCGTGGAAGCTGCCGGAAGACATGCCCACCGCCTTTGTGTGCAACAACGACGTTGCCGCCGCAAATCTGGTCAACGAGCTGGAACAGCGCGGTTATCTTGTGCCACAGGATATTTCTGTGGTGGGGTATGACAACTACCAGCCGCCGGGGCTGTGCGATATCCGTATTACGACCTATGAGGTCAATATGCCGGAGATGGCGAAACAGACGGTGAAAAACCTGATCCGTAAAATTTCCGGGGAACCGTACAGGCAGGGCGTGATAATCGTGGACGGCAGAATTGTATATAAGGACAGTGTAAATGAGGCGCATCAAAAGTAAAGGTGGTGCGCCTCCCTGTATGCCTGGGGTGTCGTGCCGTATTCCTTTTTAAAGAGATGAATGAAGTGGTTCGTATTCTCAAATCCTGCTGCCAGCGCGATCTCATGAACCTTCTTTTCCGTGGAGAGAAGCAGATTTTCTGCAGTCTCCAGTCGTTTTTTGTTCATGTATTTGATCGGCGGCAGGCCAAACACGTCGGAAAATTCGTGACAGATCCGATATTTGCTCATATGGCAGTGTCTTTCCAGATCCTCCAGTTTCAGATTGCTGTTCAGGTGATTGTCCATGTAATGTTTCAGCTCCAGCAGATAAGGGGCGCATTTTTTTTGCCCTTCCTGCGGGAACTGTGGGGCAATATTTGTTGCGAGAAGTTCTGTCACAATGGCTGTCAGCAGACCGGCGTCCCGCAGTTTGTATGATAATTCCGTCCCGCATTCTCCGGCGAGAAGGTGTCTTAGGTTTCTGGTGATGGAGGAATGGCTGTCAATCTGCGCAAGCAGGAATGTTTCGAAGGCAGCAAGAGACTCATAGACGGGAAAAAGCCCCCCCCCAAACGAAAATGTGTTAAAATGCCAGAAGCGTGAATCGGAAAGCAGGGAGAAAACGCATTTGCTGCGATCCAGATAGAGAAGGGAGCCGCTTTCCAGCGGATGACGCTGCCCTTCTATGAGAAGTGTCCCGGCCCCTTCCTGCGTATAGAGGAGCATACGGCAGTCTAAAGGGGCAAAGGAGAGCGTGAGGGATTCGTCGATTTTCACGCTGCCGCCGCAAAGAACGGTGGGGATCCTGTCGGCGCACACTTCCTGCTGTTCATAAAAGATGCCTGCGAAATAGGAGGCGGGTATGCCTTCCGATGGCGCCTCCGTTTTGACAGTGAGCGCGTTCTCATACTGTTTTCTGAATGTCATGGAAGAATTGTTCATGGAAGAATCCTTTCTGGCTGCCATGGACCAACTATGGCCATCTCTGCACATGAAGATAAATGCGTGAAGCTATTCATATGTGTCTGGTTTATCGGTTAATAAGTTTTTCTTGGAGCATAAATTAAGTAAATGAAATTAAAATTAGTTTTATAAATTAAGTTTATACTGACTAAAACAAAAATATCTATTGTAAAAATAACTAAAAATACGTGTAATAAATTGTACAAATAGAGGAAAAACACAAAATTAGCAAGAATAGAACATAAAATACAAGATTGACTGATGATTAAAAATTTAACTCGTGTATACTTAATTTAAAGTTAAATGATTAACTAACGACTCCGAGAGAGTCAGATAAAAAAGGAGGATATGACTATTATGAAACTGAGAAAAGTGTTGGCGCTTACTTTGGCAGCTGCAATGACTTTATCTCTGGCAGCCTGCGGCGGCTCCGATGAAGGAGCGGCGGAGGCTCCTGCAGCAGATGATACGGCAGCGGAGACAGAAGCTCCCGCAGCGGACGATGCGGCGGACGACGGCGCGGCGGCAGAGGCTCCTGCGGCAGCATCCGGCCTTACTTACGCATCCGTGAATCTGGGTGAGGACTACAAGGATCTGACAACCACGATCAAGTTCATCCATCACAAGACAGACCGTGAAGAGGACGGAACGATACCTGATCTGATCGCTAAGTTCAATGAAATGTATCCCGGTATCACTGTGGAGACCGAAGGCATCACGGATTACGCGGAGGATTCCCTGCTTCGCCTTTCCGCCGGCGACTGGGGCGATGTGATGTTCATCCCCGCAATCGACGCGGCTGAGCTTCCTACATACTTTGTTCCCTACGGCACAGTGGACGAGATGAGCGAGTATGTCAACTTTGCGGATCAGTGGAAGGATGCGGCGGGCAACTGCTACGGCATCGGTTACATGGGCAACGCGCAGGGCGTCCTTTACAATAAGAAGGTGTTTGCTGACGCGGGCGTGACATCCCTTCCCAAGACTCCCGACGAGTTTATCGCGGCTTTACAGGCAATCAAGGACAACACCGACGCGATTCCGCTCTACACAAACTATGCGGCAGGCTGGACAATGGGCGGCGCATGGGACGGCTATCTTGGCGCCATCACGAACGGCGACGAGACATGGTTAAACCAGAAGTTTACACATGAGGCAGAGCCCTTCAAGGATCACGGCGACGGCACAGGCCCTTACGCGCTTTACAAGATTCTCTACGATGCGACGGCACAGGGTCTGATCGAGGATGACTACACCACAACCGACTGGGAAGGCTGCAAGCCTATGATCAACAACGGTGAGATCGGCGCTATGGTGCTCGGTTCCTGGGCGGTTGCACAGATGAAGGCGGCGGGCGACAACCCGGACGATATCGGTTACATGCCTTTCCCGATCACCGTAAACGGTCAGCAGTACGCGACGGCAGGTCCCGACTACTGCTACGGTATCAACGTGAACGCTTCCGACGACAATAAGGCTGCTGCTATGGTATTTGTAAAGTGGATGGTAGAGGAGTCCGGCTGGTGTGATCTTGAGGGCGGCTACCCGATCTCCAAGACAGCTCCCACTTCCTTCGTATTTGACGGTGTAAACGTAGTAAACAATGTAACTTCCCTGCCCGGCGAGGAAGATATCATGAACGAGCTGAACTCCGAGTCTGAGCTTTCCTTCAACCAGGGCGGCGACGCTAAGGTACAGAGAATCGTGGAGGCTGCGGCTACAGGCGCAGAGACTTACGATGAGATTATGGCTGACTGGACGGCTGCGTGGAACGCGGCGCAGGAGGAATGCGGGGTTGAGGTCCTGTATTAAGACGGACGCATTTCAAGAAGAAGTATTTGAGTAAGTTGTTATAAGTGTTGTATGGTTAATCGGGGCTGACACAGGGGAAATCAAAAGTGGCAGCCCCAACAATTTGAGCCGGAGCATCAAATTGTCATGATCGCAGATGGGAGAACAGCTTTTGTAGATGGTACGCATACGTCCCATCGCGCGTCATCGCAGTAAACTGCTCTGACATGGAGGGTAGCATATGGCGGCACAGGCAAATACAGCAGAATCAAAAAAAGGATTCCTGCAGTGGGCAAGGAGCAGAAAGGGGCAGCAGGTTATCATCATTGTTGCGTTTATGATTATACCGCTGGTTCTGTTATTTACATTTACATATCTTCCGTTCGGGGAGATGGTTGGTTTTAGTTTTTATAAGATGAAATATGTGGGAAAGAGAACTTTTGTGGGCTGGAAGAATTACGCCAGCGTATTCAGCAGGAAAGACTGTTTCGGGGCGCTGAAGCTGAGCCTGTATTACATGGGCGGTTCCGTGGTGCAGCTCGCACTGGCGCTGTATCTTGCAACGATCTTAAGCTTTAAGGTAAAAGGCGGCAATATTTTTAAGGGATTTATGTTTTTCCCGTATCTGATCAACGGTATTGCCATCGGTTTCATTTTCAAGTTTTTCTATACCAGGGGCTTCGTGTTTGACACCGTGCTCCAGTGGTGTGGATTCCAATTAGACAATCTTCCTTATTGGTTGAAAGACCAGAGTATAAACAATATATCCCTAGTAGGCACGTCCGTATGGCGGTATTTCGGACAGAACATGGTACTGTTTATCGGCGCGATCATGTCGGTGGACTCCGAGCTTTATGAGGCGGCGATGCTTGACGGCGCGAACCGTTTCCAGCAGTTCAGGTACATTATCCTGCCGAGTATCAAGACCATCGTAACCCTGAATGTGATCCTGTCCATCACGGGTTCCTTAAGTGCTTTCGAGCCGCCCTATGTTATCACAAGCGGCGCGAACGGAACGGGCACCTATTTCGTGGTAATGAACGAGATCGCGCACACCCAGCAGAAAGTCGGGCTTGCTTCGGCGATGGCGGTGGTGCTTTTGCTGATAATCTTTGCGGCGACAATTTTACAGAAGCTCTTCTTCAAATATGTGTTCAGGAATGCGGAGGACGAGGACTTCGGCGCGGCGAAAAAGCGTGAAAAACAGCTGGCGAAATACGCGGCTAGAAAGGCGGGCAGATAGATGACGACATTACAGAAAATCGGACATTATTTAGCGGTTGTTGTAAAATATTTATCCCTGGTGTTCTTTTCCTTTGTGGCAGTGCTGCCTGTGGTTTCCTGCGTGATCACGGCGTTTAAGACGGAGGAGGAATACCAGAATACGAATGTTATGACCATGCCCCAGAGCTGGCTGAATCCAGATAACTTTTTACAGGCGTTTGACAGGGCGAACATGGGGCGGGCATTTCTCAACTCGACCATTATTCTCGTGAGCGTACTGGTAGTCTCGGTGCTGGTTGGTACCTCCCTGGCATATGTGCTGAACCGCTTTAAATTCCCGGGCAACGGTCTGATTCGGAACCTGTTTTTGTTCGCGACGCTCCTTCCGGGTATCGCCATGCAGATCGCGGTTTACGGGATCATGGATTCCCTCAATTTTATTAACTCCCTGCCGGGTTACATTATTATGATGTGCGGCACGGATGTTATCGCGATTTATATTTACATCCAGTTCTTTGAGAATATCAGCGTTTCGCTGGATGAATCGGCGATTATCGACGGGGCGTCCTACTTTACGATCTACCACAAGATCCTTCTGCCCCTGTTGAAACCGGCTATCGTGACGGCATGTATCTTAAAGGGCGTGGGCACTTACAACGAGTACTACTGCGCGAACCTGTATCTGCAGAATAAAAAGCTGCTGCCCACCGTGGCTACCAGCCTTTATACCTTCGTGGGTCCGCTGGGAAGCAAGTACAACCTGATCTGCGCGGGCGTGATCATCTCGCTTTTGCCTGCCCTGATCGTGTTTATCCTGTTCCAGAAGCAGATTTACAGCGGCATGACTGCCGGGTCGGTCAAAGGTTAGCGTGAAAAACGCGAAAAGTACGGGCATTCTCCGTATGAATATGGTGAAAGTATACAAAAAATAACTTTCATTTGAGTCAAGATGCTGTTTTTACGAAAATAAGCGTAAGTGGATTGACATTATCAAAATTTACTTTATAATTTAAGTAACAGTTAAGTTATTTCGCTCGTTTTAAGCTAAATATTAAGCTGGAAACGGGCGAAATGTATATGCGGACATAGGAAATGAAATTGTGTAAGACTTTGGGAGGGGGGTACAAACCATCATGGTGGAGGAGATCAGGAGCCATTTGACAGAATGCATCATTCCTTTTTGGAAGGGGCTTCGGGATGATGTGAACGGCGGCTATGTGGGTTACGTGGATTATGATCTGAAACGGGATGAAAAGGCGGTGAAGGGCTGCATCTTAAACAGCAGGATCACTTGGTTTTTCGCAAACGCCTACATGACGCTTAACGATGAGTCGCTGCTTAGGGAGGCGCGTCACGGCTACGAATTTATGCAAAGATATTGCGTGGACCATGAGAAGGGCGGTGTGTACTGGTCGGTAGACTATGAGGGCACGCCAAAGGACACTACGAAACATACTTACAATCAGGCGTTTTCCATCTACGCGCTTTCTTCTTACTACGATGCCTCAAAGGATGAGGAGGCGCTTGAGACGGCTATGGAGCTGTTTCATATCATCGAGGAGCGGTGCATGGACGAGATCGGTTATAAGGAGGCGTTTGACCGGGAGTTTCGGGAGATCGAGAACGACAAGCTCTCCGAGAACGGCGTCATTGCGGATAAGACGATGAATACCCTGCTCCATGTGTTCGAGGCATACACGGAGCTTTACCGGGTCAGCGGGGACGGGGCGGTGAAGGAGCGGCTCAAGTGGATTCTCGACACCATCTCTGAGAAAATCTATAACCCAAGGCTCCACAGGCAGGAAGTATTTTTCGACCGGGAGATGAACACGATCCTGGACCTGCATTCCTACGGGCATGATATTGAGACAGCGTGGTTAATCAGAAGAGGAACGGAAGTACTAGGGGATGATACATATACGGAGAAGATGCTGCCGATCATACTTGACTTGACTGGTCAAGTATATCGGACAGCCTTCGACGGAAAGTCGCTTGCCAATGAGTGCGAGAAGGGTGTGGTGGATGAGAACCGCATCTGGTGGGTGCAGGCGGAGGCGCTGGTTGGCTTCTTAAACGGCTATCAGCTTGCGCCGGAGCACACGGAATACCTTGAGGCGGCAAGGGCGGAATGGGAGTTTATCAAGGCGCATGTGATCGACAGGCGTCCCGGTTCCGAGTGGTTCTGGGATGTGAATAAGGACGGGGCGTCCGTGAGCGGGAAGCCGATTGTGGAGCCTTGGAAGTGCCCGTACCATAATGGGAGGATGTGTCTGGAAGTCATCAGGAGGGGCGTTGACTGAATTGGTTAGTGTACGTTGTGAGTTGCGGACGCGTGGGTGGGCATGACTGTCTACGTCGCCGCGCTCCCGCTCGGCAAAAAACGCAGCGGACACTAAGCTCGTGAGTTGCGGGGCAACTCAAGACCTCGTTAAGTGCCGGCGTTTTTTGACGGGCTCCTTAAGACAGCCATGTCCACTCACGCTGGTTATCGGCAATGTTCACAGCATATAGAGTACAAAGCAATATAGTAGTGCAATGACAGTAAGAGAATGACATCCAGACAGGGGATAGCTAAAAAAGAAAAAAGTGTGAAGAAAAAAGGAGGAAAAGGTGAGTATGTTGCATCCGCAGTATTACGTGGAATTGGAAAAGTATAACAAGTTGATTGAGCGAAAGAACGTCAAGTCGGATGATTATAACGGGATATACGACAGGTATCAGTACCCGGTTTTGACGAGGGAGCATATCCCGCTGACGTGGCGGTTTGATCTTAACCCGGAGACGAATCCTTATTTTATGGAGCGTCTGGGTGTCAATGCGGTGATGAACTCGGGAGCCATCGAGTTGGACGGAAAGTACTATCTGGTGGCGAGAATCGAGGGAAATGACAGGAAATCCTTTTTCGGGGTGGCGGAGAGTGACAACGGGATCGACGGTTTTAGGTTCTGGGATTATCCGATCCTTCTGCCGGACACGTGCCCGGAGGAGACGAACGTCTATGACATGCGTCTGACGAAACATGAGGACGGCTACATTTACGGCGTGTTCTGTTCCGAGAGCAAGGATACGACAGTAAACGACCTGTCCGCGGCTGTGGCGGCGGCAGGCATCGTGCGGACGAAGGACCTGAAAAACTGGGAGAGACTGCCCAATCTGGTGACGAAGCGTTCTCCCCAGCAGAGAAATGTGGTGCTGCACCCGGAGTTTGTGGATGGCAAATACGCCTTTTATACAAGGCCCATGGACGATTTCATCGAGACCGGGTCGGGCGGCGGCATCGGTTTTGGGCTGTGCGACGATATCACACATGCGGTGGTGGACGAGGAGAAGATGACTTCCATCCGCAGATACCACACCATCACCGAGGCGAAGAACGGTGCGGGCGCGCCGCCGATCAAGACGGATAAGGGGTGGATCCACATTGCCCACGGCGTGCGGAATACGGCGGCAGGGCTGCGCTATGTGATTTACGCGTTTGCCACGGATTTAAAGGACCCTTCCAAGGTGATCGCGGAGCCGTCCGGCATGCTGATCGGCCCGAGGAACTGGGAGCGTGTGGGCGATGTGTCAAACGTGGTCTTCACAAACGGCGCGATTGCGAAGGACAACGGCGAGGTATATATTTACTACGCGGCAAGCGATACGAGAATGCATGTGGCGGCGACAACCATCGACAGGCTGACGGACTATGTGTTCAACACGCCAAAAGACCCTTACCGCTCCGTCGAGTGTGTGGCGCAAAGATGCGAGTTTATTAAGAAGAATCTTACTTTTTTATCGCAACAGTAAAGGTTATCATAAGGAGGAAGAGAAGATGAGCGAAGTAAAAATGATCAGCCCGGCTGTGAAGAACGTGCCTTGGCAGGAGAAGCCGGAAGGGCTTACCGGCGCGCCGATCTGGAGATACAGTGAGAACCCGATTATCGGCAGAAACCCGGTGGAAGGGGTGGCAAGGATTTTCAACAGCGCGGTCATGCCTTACGGCGATGAGTTTATCGGTGTGTTCCGCGGGGAACAGACAAACGGCATTCCGTATATTTATCTGGGACACAGCAAGGATGCGATCCACTGGGAGTTTGAGAAGGAGAAGATTCCTTTTAAGGATGAGGAAGGCAATGATTTTATGCCGGTATACGCTTACGATCCCCGTCTGGTGAAGGTGGAGGACACCTACTACATCATCTGGTGCCAGGATTTCTACGGGGCGTCCATCGGTATGGCAAAGACCACGGATTTTAAGACCTTTACCAGAATTGAGAATCCGTTCATTCCGTTTAACAGAAATGCGGTGCTGTTTCCCAGAAAGATTGACGGCAAGTATATGCTCTTAAGCCGTCCCTCTGATTCCGGGCACACGCCCTTCGGCGATATTTTCCTGAGCGAGAGCCCGGATATGGTTTACTGGGGTAAGCACAGGCATGTGATGGGCAGAAGCGCCGAGTGGTGGGAGTCCGTAAAGATCGGCGGCGGTGCGGCTCCCATTGAGACGACGGAAGGGTGGCTTTTGTTCTACCACGGCGTAACCGGCACGTGTAACGGCCTGGTGTACTCCATCGGCGGCGCGATCCTTGACATCGACAATCCGTCCAAGGTGCTGTACCGCTGTGAGAACTTCCTGCTCACCCCGGAGGAGTGGTACGAGGAGAGGGGATTTGTTCCCAACGTGTGCTTCCCCTGCGCGACCATCCACGATTCCGAGAGCGGAAAGATCGCGCTCTACTACGGCTGTGCGGACAGCTATGTAGGGCTGGCGTTCACGGAGCTTTCAGAGATCGTCGCTTACATCAAGGAGCACAGCCACACGACGGAGTCCGATACGGAGATCGGGATCCGGTAAACCAAATCCTGCAAAGCGGCATTGCGAGGTACGGTTATACAGCCAGCGCATAATCTATAGTATACGGATTTTTAATATGGCTATGGAGGAGAAGTGGATTATGGCGATTGGATATCTGACCATGCAGGCGAGGACGGCTCACGATGCGCTGCCGCTTAGCGGCGTACATGTGACGGTTCTGGATGATGAGCAGAATCGTATTTATGAGCTGACAACGGATGAGAGCGGCGAGACGAGAAAAGTGCCGTTAGAGACCATGGACAAGAGCTATTCCCAGAATGAGAACTTCACGGGGACGCCCTATGTCACTTATAATGTATCTGCACAGGCGGAAGGATTTGAATCGGTGTATGTCGCTGACATTCCGATTTTCGACGGTGAGTCGGCATCCCTTCCGCTTGTTCTCGTTCCGATGCAGGGGCAGGGACGGAACGGGATGCCGACGGAGATCACAGTGGGGGCGCCCGCGGTTTCCATGGAGGGAGAGCGGGAGCCTGAGGGTTTTTTTCAGGGCGCAGAGTCTGAACAGGTCCTGCGGCAGGTCGCCGTTCCGAACCCCATCACGGTACACTTAGGGACGCCGGACGCTGCCGCCTCCAATGTGCAGGTGTCTTTTCCAGACTATGTAAAAAATGTGGCGAGCAGCGAGATCTATCCGACATGGCCGGAGTCCGCGCTCCGGGCGAATATCTATGCCATTATCACATTTGCCCTCAACAGGATTTTCACGGAATGGTACAGGGCGAAAGGGTATTCTTTTGACATTACAAATAGCACCGCCTACGATCAGGCGTTCATTTACGGAAGGCCCATATACGATTCCATCAGCAGGATTGTAGACGAGATCTTCAACGAGTATGTCCGCAGGCAGGGACAGCAGGCGCCTTACTTTACGTCCTTCTGCAACGGCACAACGACGACCTGCAGAGGAATGTCCCAGTGGGGGACGGTCACGCTCGCTGACCAGGGCTACACACCGATCAGGATTTTGCGGTATTATTACCCGGATGATGTGGAGATCGCGCAGACAAATATCATAACAAATATGCTCGCTTCCTATCCGGGGACGCCGCTTAAGGTGGGGAGTACGGGACTGGATGTGCAGACGATCCAGACTTATCTGAAACGGATCAGACAGAATTACCCGGCGATACCGGCGATCACAGATGCGGTGGGAAGCTTCGGGGACAGCACCCGGGCGGCAGTCACGAAATTCCAGAGTATTTTCGGACTTGCGGCTGACGGGATCGTAGGAAAGTCCACATGGTATAAACTGTCCAGTCTGTATACGGCTGTCACAAGGCTGGCGGAGTTAAGCAGTGAGGGAACCAATCTTGGAATCGGAACCGTGCCGCCGGCGGCCGTGCTGCGGCAGGGGTCGAGAGGGCAGGACGTGATCACGCTGCAGTATCTGTTAGATGTGATTTCCGAATACTATCCCGACATCCCGGCTGTCGCGCAGGACGGCATCTTCGGTGCGGGGACGAAACAGGCGGTAATTGCATTTCAGAGGAGAATGGGACTTGCGGCGGACGGCATTGTGGGGCCTGCCACATGGAGTGCGCTGTACAGGACTTATCAGGGAATCGGGCAGAATGTGCCTGTGCCAAACCCTGACCCGGCGCCGGATACCGGCAGCGGATCCTTTGCCTACACCGTGCGCTCCGGGGATACGCTCTGGCTTCTGGCAAACCGCTACGGTACTACGGTGGACGCCATCAAGCGGCTTAACGGCCTGACGGGCGATAATCTGCAGATTGGCCAGGTGCTGCGGATTCCTACGGAACAGTCGGCGGCATACTTTGACTATACCGTGCGCTCCGGGGATACGCTCTGGCTTCTGGCAAACCGCTTCGGGACCACGGTGGATGAGATCAGACGGCTTAACGGCCTGACGGGCGATAATCTGCAGATCGGTCAGGTGCTGCGGATTCCGACGTGACATTGCCGGATTTTTATATACAGGGCTTTCTGCAGACACAGGGAAGGCATCCGCAAAGGCGGGTGTCTTCTGTTGTTAATCCGAAGATTGCCTTTTGAGATGGGAGTGGTATAATATACACGATGGCAATGAGCGGTGCGGAATCGAGCCTGCACTGCGAATGAATCTACAATGGAGGGAACTTTCAGTGAAGATCATAATAGCGGGGGACGGCAAAGTAGGCTCTACGCTGACGAGGCAGTTGGTCGCGGAGGGGCACGACATTACCCTGATCGACGCGAAAGCGGAGGTTCTCGAGGTAAGCGAGGAACGCTATGATATTATGGCGGTGCAGGGAAACTGCGCGTCCATGGCAACGCTCTCCAGAGCCGGGGTGGAAGAGGCGGAACTGCTGATCGTTATGACAGGGGCGGATGAGGTCAATCTGCTCTGCTGCACGATTGCGCACGGTATGAATCCGAATCTTCATACGATAGCGAGAATACGTAATCCGGAATACAAAGATCAGATTTATCAGATGAGGCATCTGTTCGGATTGTCCATGGTGGTCAATCCAGAAAGTCAGGCTGCCATCGAGATGGAACGGCTGATCAAGTATCCCGGTTTTTTAAAGAGAGACACCTTTGCCAAGGGCAAGGTGGAAATCGTGGAATTAAAGGTCGGGGATGATTCAAAGCTCTGCAATGTGGGACTTTTTGACCTGCCGAACGTGGTGAAGTGCAAGATTCTAGTCTGCGCCGTTTTGAGGGACAGCAAAGCGATCATCCCCGACGGTAATTTTGTGCTGCAGGCGGGGGACCGAATTTTTGTAACGGCATCTACCAGAGAATTGACCGTATTCCTCAAAAATATGGGAATTATCACGCACAAGGCAAAGCGGGTGCTTTTGTGCGGCGGCGGACGATTAAGTTACTATCTGGCAAAGCTTCTCAACCAGGACGGTATCATGGTGGAGATCATTGAGCAGGACTATGACAGATGCCTGTCTCTTGCAAATCAGCTGCCGGATGTGACGATCGTGCATGGCGACGCCAGCAATGAGTTCCTTCTGGAGAGGGAGCGGATCGGAGAATGTGACGCACTTGTCACATTGACCGGCGTGGACGAGATGAACCTGTTTATCTCCCTGATTGGCGGCAATGCGGAGGTGCCTCAGATTATCACGAAGCTAGGCAGGCTTTCCAATAACCGGATTCTGGATAAGCTGCCTGTGGGCAGCACCATCAGCCCGAAGGAGCTGTGCTGTAACGACATTGTGCGGTATGTGCGGGCGATCCGCAACCAGAACGGGGCGGCGCAGGCAGTCAACGTGATCGCGGACGGTCAGGCGGAGGCGATTGAGTTCCTTGTGGACGAGAGCACGAAACACTGTGAGGAGCCCTTAAAAAAATTGAAACTCAAGAAAAACATCCGCGTGGCGGGCATCAACAGGCATAACAGTTTTGAGATACCAAACGGTGACTCCTTCTATCGGAAGGGGGACGCTGTGATTATCGTGACAGGCAGGGATGAGGTCATTTACCAGCTGAACGATATTTTCGCTTGATAGCGTGTCCGTAAATCGGACATTCTCCGCATTGATCGGATTAGGGTGAGTCGTATGAATTATAGAATGATGGGAAAATTTATAAGCCGGATTCTTATGGTGGAGGCGGTCTTTATGATTCCGGCGCTGCTGATCAGTGTTTTTCACGAGGAGTCGGCGGCGGTGTCCGGCTTTTTGACCGGCATGGTCATTACGGTGGCGACGTCATCGCTGCTGTATCTGATCTGCAGGAAGGCAAAAAAGGGTTTTTATGCGAGGGAGGGACTGGTCTGTGTCGGCGCGAGCTGGGTTGTGATGAGTCTTCTCGGCTGTCTGCCGTTCTATTTTTCAAGAGAGATTCCGAGCTTTGTGGATGCGCTTTTTGAGACGGTTTCCGGCTTTACCACGACAGGGGCTTCCATCCTGCCGGAGGTGGAGCCGCTGTCCATGGGGAATCTCTATTGGCGCAGCTTTACGCACTGGCTGGGCGGCATGGGCGTGCTTGTGTTTGTGCTGGCGATTGGCAGGGGACGGGAGAAAAGCGACGGCTACACGATGCATCTTCTGCGGGCGGAAAGCCCCGGTCCCAAGGTGGAGAAGCTTGTGCCTAAGATGAAGGATTCCGCAAAGATCCTGTATTTTATCTATGTTTTTCTGACTATTTTGAATGTGATTTTTCTTTTGATCGGCGGCATGCCGCTGTTTGATTCGCTCTGTACGGCGTTCGGGACGGCGGGAACGGGCGGTTTTGGCATTAAGAATGACAGCATTGCCGGGTACAGTCCCTATCTGCAGAATGTGTGTACCGTATTTATGCTGCTGTTCGGCGTGAATTTCAGCTGCTATTATATGCTGGCGATCCGCCAGGTAAAGAATGTGTTTCAGGATGAGGAGCTGCGCTTTTATCTGGGGACGGCGCTGGCGAGCGTTGCGCTGATTGCATGGAATGTCCGGGGGCTTTACGGAACAGTCGGGGAGACTGTCCGCCATGCGGCGTTTCAGGTTGCAAGTATTATGACGACCACCGGTTTTGCGACCACGGATTTTGACTTGTGGCCGAGTTTTTCCAGGGCGATTCTTCTGGGGCTTATGATCGTGGGCGCCTGTGCGGGAAGTACCGGCGGCGGCTTTAAGTGCGGACGGACGCTCCTTCTGATCAAAAGCCTGCGCCGCAACGTGCGGCAGATTCTTCATCCGCAGAAGGTACAGGTGGTGCGTGTGAATGGGCAGATGGTGACGGAGAAGGTGCTTGACAATACGAACGCATATCTGGCAGCCTACGCCTTTATTATCGTATTCAGCTTTATTGTGATTTCCATAGACGGATTTTCACCGATGACGAATTTTTCGGCGGTGCTGGCATGCTTTAACAATATCGGCCCGGGGCTTGAGGGTGTGGGGCCGACATGCAACTTCGGGGATTACGGGCTTTTGTCCAAGTCGCTCCTCATTGTGGACATGCTGGCGGGGCGTCTGGAGATTTTCCCGATACTGATTCTGTTTTCGAGAAGTACATGGAGCGGAAGATAGGACAGAAATAGGGGCATTCTCTGCGTGGCGTAAGGCATGGAGGCTTGCCTGGCGGGGCAGATGTGTGCCTGAGACAGGGGCAGGCTACGGGACGGAAATGTCCGCCAGTTTGAAGTTTATGATTTTCTGCAGTTCCGGCAGACCCATTTCTATCTGCAGCCCGATTTTGCCGCCGCTGAAAAAGATGTTGTCAAAGTTTTCCGCGCTTGTGTCAATGACGGTCGGGAAGAACTTTTTCATGCCGACAGGCGAGCAGCCGCCGTGGATGTAGCCTGTGAGCGGCAGCAGCTCCTTTGCTTTTATCATGTCGATGCTCTTTTCGTTCACCGCTTTCGCGGCTTTTTTCAGATCCAGTTCCCGGCTGACCGGGACAAGAAAGACATAGTGGGCGGCGGATTTGCCGACGGTGACAAGCGTTTTAAAGACGCGGTCGGGATTTTCGTGCAAATAATCCGCGACTTCCATGCCGTTTACGGCGTCAGACTGTGAATAGTCGTGCACTGCAAACTGCAGCTTTTTCTGTTCCAGAAGCCGGATGGCGTTTGTTTTTTCTTCTCTGCTTTTCATTTTTCTCCACTCCGAGGCGCTTTATGCTGGGACGCGAGGGAAATTTGGCGCTTTTTGCAGGAATGCGCCCATTCTTCCGCTATCCGTTTTTAGAGAGTATAGCATAAATTCTTCACAGCCACAATGATACGGAAGACGTTTTGCTTATTGAGAGATTATTCTGATTGTGGTACACTGTTAAGAGAACAGTACAGTTATCACGCTTTAGGGGAAAGCGGGAGTGCCAATTCAGAAAGGGGAGCGCACGATGGAAAACACAAAAGCAGACATACAGACAAATGTAGAGGACAGGAAAGAAATTGACACGGAAGTCATATTACAGTACCGTGATTATGAGGTTAACATGGATGATGTGACCGAACGGGTCAAGGCTCATTACATAGCAAAGGGCTTTAAGGCGGACTCTATTGAAAACATGCAGATCTATGTAAAGCCCGAGGATTTCACGGCTTACTATGTCATCAACGACGGCGTGGTGGGAAAGGTGAATCTTTTCTAAATGTCCATGCGGACGGCGTCATGCCGCTTTCGCCTATTTGGCTAAAAGACGGGCAGCAGCTCCACTAGAAACGCGACAGCACAGCAGAGCACGGCGACTTGAAAAAGGCTGCAGCCCTTCCACGCGAGAATGATGCCTGCGATCAGGGCACAGAGCCCGGCTGCCGGCACTTGCGTAGCTTCCATGATGGCGGGAAATGTCATAACGGCAAGTGTCGCATAAGGCACATAGAAGAGGAACGAACGCAGATATTTGTTGGTGATTTCCTTGCGGATCAGTACCAGGGGCGCCATGCGGATCAGATAGGAGACCGCCGCCATCACCAAAAGATAAATCCATATATTATGCTCCATTTCTAATGTACCTCCTCATTTTCTTTTTTGTCATGTGAATCGAGTGCCTGCGCACTCGATTTTTTGTCGGAATTAACTGTGTCAGTCGGAAACAGGACTGCCGCAAAAAGGGCAAGCGCAACGGTGAGTGCGATTGTCTTTATCCCGGTGGACACACCGTCAAACAGAGGCAGGCGGTTTGCGAGAAAACTCGCCGCAAAACCGACAGCCACTACCCCGGCGATCACCCGGCTTTTTCTGGCAGGCGGGATGATGATTGCCAAAAACATACCGTAGAGCCCTACGCTCAAGGCGCTGACCACTCTGGTCGGCAGCACATTTCCCATAATGACACCAAAAAAGGTACCGAGAGCCCATCCGGGAATCGCCACCACGATGGCGCCGTAGGCGTACCATGGATTCAGATAACCCGGCTGTGCCACGCAGATACCGAAGATTTCGTCGGTCACGTCGTAGGCGATCAGCATCCTGTGGCGCAGATGTGTGTCCGGCTTCAGCTTCTGGCTGAGAGCGCAGGACATGAGAAGATATCGGGCATTGACCACTAAGGTCATCACAGCCATTTCCAGATAACCGCTGCCCGCCGCGATCAGTGCGAATCCGGCATATTCTCCGGCGGACGCGTTGTTCAGTGCACTTGCAATGAGTGCCTGTATGGAGGAGAGCCCCGCGTTTCTGGCTGCGATGCCAAGTGTGAAAGCCACCGCAAAATACCCGAGTGCAATCGGGCTGCCGTCCCGCATACCGTGTCGGAAGCAGATTTTATTTTCTGTAGTCATGGTGATCGAAAACTCCTTCGTTTATCATCCTATACCAAATGAGATGGTTTCATTTTATGGAATCGAGCGCCGCGCGCTCGATTTAGTATATCACCAGCGTGGAGAGAACGCAATATGGGGCGGATTTCCAAAGCGGAAACATGTCTTATGGAAGAAAGTGGAGAGGTAATTTGTGGTTTCGGGGATTGACAGGAAAGGAATGTATGTTATAATGTACTTGTTCAATAAGTACATTAAGCACACTTTGGCGAGAGGAGGAAAGCGTGGAGATCATTATCAGCAACAATGCCAATAAACCGATTTATGAGCAGATCACGTCGCAGATTAAGGCAATGATAATGAGCGGGGAACTGCAGCCGGGGGAATCCATTCCTTCCATGCGCGCTCTGGCAAAGTCCATTCATGTCAGCGTCATCACGGTGCAGAAGGCTTACGAGGATCTGCAGCGGGACGGATTTATCGATACAGCGGTGGGCAGGGGCAGTTTTGTCGCGGCGCAGAACAGGGAATTATATCAGGAGGAGCAGCAGCGGATAGCGGAAGAACATCTGCAGGCGGCGGCGGAGATTGGCAGGATGAACAACATTCCGTTAGAGAGGCTGACGAAAATACTTGCTTTATTTTATGAAGACACGGAGTGAGGGGAACTTATATAGGGAAAGGAAAGAGCATATGGAAAATATATTAGAACTGCAGAAGGTTACCAAGTCGTACCCGAAATCGGATTTTACGCTGGATGAGATTACGTTCTCCCTGCCTTACGGGTCGATTCTCGGGTTTGTTGGGGAAAACGGCGCCGGCAAGACGACGACCATCAACTGTATTTTAAATACGGCAGCAAAGGACGGCGGCACGGTTAAGCTGTTCGGTAAGGAAATGGGCGACGGGGATACCGATATCAGGGAGAAGATCGGCGTGGTATACGACGGGGATAATTTCCCGGGTTTCTGGACGGCAAAACAGCTGTCGAAGGTGATGGAGGGGCTTTATCAGAACTGGGATGAGGCGCTGTTCCAGAAATATCTGGAGGAATTTCAACTGCCGCCGAAACAGAAAATCAGACACTATTCCAAGGGGATGACCATGAAGCTGGCGATAGCCGCCGCGCTCTCGCACCACCCGGAGCTTCTGATTCTGGATGAGGCGACGAGCGGCCTTGACCCGGTGATGCGGGATGACATGCTGGACGTTTTTCTGGAATTTGTGCAGGAGGAAAACCATGCCATCCTTTTATCGTCCCATATCACGAGCGATCTGGAAAAGGTGGCGGATTATATCGCGTTTATCCACGGCGGCAGGGTGATTTTGACAGCGGCGAAGGACGAGCTGATTTATCAGTACGCGGTGCTTCGCTGTAAGGAGAGCCAGTTTCTGACGCTTGACAAAGAGGATATTCTGGCATACAGAAAGCGGGATATGCAGATTGATGTGCTGGTGGCGGACGGCAGTAAGGCGAGACAGAAATATAAAGAGGTGGTGGCGGACCACGCTTCGGTGGACGAGATCATGCTGCTGTTAGTGAAAGGAGAGAGAGTATGAGAGGGCTTTTGCGAAATAATTTTTATGCCACGCTTGCGGGTGCGAAGGCGTTTGTGGGGATTGCTGTTTTGCTGGGGATTTTTGTAGTCGCCATGGATAATGTCATTCCAACGCTTCTCATCAGCTATGCGCTTCTGGTAATGATTGGATTTTCCCTCAATTCGATAGCCAGTATCAGAAAGGAAAGCGCCACGAAATGGGCGAAATATAAGATGACTGCCCCGGTCAAAAGAGCGGATATCGTGAAGAGCTTTTTTGTCAGCCAGCTTTTGTGGCTTTTCGTGGGAACCGGGTTTGCCGCCACAGCAGTCGCTTCGTCTGTCGCGCTGCACGGCTTTCCCTTTGACAGGAATACGGATCTCTTTATGCTGTTTGTGGTGGGAACCGGGATCAGCCTTTTTATGGGCGCGTTTTTTATCCCGCTCTATTTTCTGGGCGGGGAGGAGCGCAGTGAAGTGATTCTGGTGGTAAGCCTGCTCGGCGGAACAGGGATGCTTATGGGTCTGACCGCTTTGGTCAATAAGATGTATCCGGGAGAAATGACGTCCCGTCAGATCATTTTGAGCGGCATTTTTATGATAGCATGCGGCGCGGCGGCGTTCGCATTGTCCTGCCCGGTCGCGACGGGGGTGTTTCGGAGGAAGGAATACTGATAGGGTAAATGGGTTTTTCGCCAAAAAACAGAAAAGGTATGATTTCATAAGAGAAGACAGAAATAGGGAACCGTTGCGAGTTGAAAAGCGCGGTTCTTTTTTTGAAAATAGTTGTTGACAAACAATATTATATGTCATATAGTATGTGTAGAAACAATATTATACGACATATAATATTGCATATCTAAATAATATTATAGAACAACAGAGGTGATTGAAGGGAGGATAACTCCAAGAGCGATGACAATGAAATATGTAAAAAGGAAGAAAGGAGTCATTTACATGGTTTTTAACACAGGTGCGGCATTGCTGGACGCCATCGTGCTGGCTGTTGTGTCCCATGAGCAGGAAGGAACCTATGGCTACAAGATCACGCAGGAAGTGCGGCTGGTCATAGAGATTTCCGAGTCTACGCTGTATCCGGTCCTGCGGCGACTGCAGAAGGATGAATGCCTGCAGATTTACGATATGGAATGTGCGGGAAGGAACAGGCGGTATTACAGGATTACGGAGAAGGGAAGGGCGCAGCTCAATCTGTACATCAGCGAATGGTATCGGTATTCTGCCAAATTGAACAGTATTTTTGAGGGAGGACTTAAGAATGAATAGAGCGGAATTTATGAGCAGACTGACCGCGCTTTTACAGGACGTGCCGCCTGCGGAGCGGGAGGAGGCGATCACTTATTATAATGAATATTTTGACGATGCGGGCGAGGGAAACGAAGCGGGCGTGATCGCAGCGCTCGGTTCGCCGGAGGAGCTCGCGAAGGCGATCAAGGCAGGGCTTTTTGACGGCGGAAACGGGGGAGAGTTTACGGAGTCCGGCTTCCACGGTTATGAGCAGAGAAACAAGAACCAACTTATGTCAACTAGCGGACCGCAGTCCGATGCGCAGGGAGCAGGCGGCACACAGGGAAACCCGCAGAACGGCGCGCAGGGAAGCGGTGCATACGGTTCCTACGGTCAGCAGGCAAACGGCGCAGGCAGCGCATATGGCGCATACGGGCAGCAGGCGACCGGCGCAGGCGGCACATACGGTTACCAGCAGCAGGCAGGAAGTGGTCAGGGAAATGCGCAGGGTACACCACAGAAGAAACCGATGACAGGCGGACAGATTGCGCTGATTATTGTTCTGGCGGTACTTCTCTCCCCGGTCTGGATCGGTGTACTTGGCGGACTTTTTGGCGGCGGTGTCGGCATATTGGCAGGGCTGTTTGGCATCTTCCTCGCCTTTCTGGTGGTGGGCGTGGTGTTGACGGTGGTCGGTATCGCGTTGGTGATCGCGGGATTTGTGGCGATGTTCGGCGCGCCGCTCGGCGGGCTTAGCATGATTGGCGGCGGCCTGATTATGGTGGCGGTCGGACTGGTGTTTGTCTGGCTGATGGTGCTGGTGGTAGGTACGGCGATCCCCGCCCTGTTCCGGGGATGCGTGAATCTGTGCCATAGATTGTTTCACAGGGGAGGTACGCGGGCATGAAAAAATTTACAAAGGGCTGTCTGATGACGGCGTTGGTTCTGTTTATTGTAGGTATGATACTCACTCTCGTATGTGGCCTGCTTGGCGGGTTCCGGCAGCTTGAGGAGATGGGGAACATTAAGGGCATTCCGTTTGTCTGGCGTATGGATAGGGACGGTGACTGGCGGATTGGTTTCTTCCGCTCGCCGGGATATGACAGAGACGACTGGGAGGAGTTGGAGGAGCTTGAAGAGATCGAGGATATAGAGATCGAGGATATAGAGAGTGTGGAAGATGTTCGCAAGGTGGTGGACGAGACCATGGAGAAGAAGCGGAAGGAGGTTGAAGGGAAAAAGACACAGCTTTCCCTTACGGCGGATACCCTCGGCAGTCTGGAAATTGATGTGGAGGACTGCAATGTAGTGATTTGGAAATCCGAGGATGCGAACGCTTGGATTCTGATGGACGGCAATACCAACAAAGCATATTACAAGATAGACAATGAAGGTGGAAGGAGCAGGCTGCGCATCGCAAATGAGGTGGAGCACCATCTCGGGCACTGGCGAGGCGGTCCCAACGATACGGTCTATCTGTGGCTGCCGGAGGGCTGTGTGCTGGAGGAGTGCGACATAGATGTGGGAGCGGGCTATATGGACAGCATCTTCCTGAAAGCGAAGGAGATGAAGATGAATCTGGGAGCCGGACTGGTCACGACGGACGGCTTTTGGGGAGAGGAGCTCAGCGTCACTGTGGGCGCGGGAGAACTTCTCGCGGACCGCATCACAGCGGGGAAGGCGGATTTTGAGATTGGCGCCGGACATATGAGTATAAGCGAGCTTTCCGTCAGCGGTGAAATGGATCTGGATGTGAGCATGGGTGCGGCTGAGGTCGCTGGCACCATAGCGGGAGATTTGGATGTCGAGTGCGGTATGGGTGAAATCGTTATGAGCCTTAACGGTTCCGAGGACGACCACAGCTACTATGTGGAGTGCGGCATGGGCAATGTTGTTGTGGGGAGCTACAGCCACGGCGGTGTTGCGTCGCATAAATCATGGAATGCTGGAAAAAGCAGCTATTTTGATATAAACTGTAATATGGGCAATGTGACTGTGACCTTTGATGAGTAGCACGGATGAAGTTATGTAAACCAAGAAAGAGCCTTGGGGAAGAGAAATATTATGTAAACCTGAACGGCGCAGGGCAAACATGAATTATGTTAACCTAAAGAGCACAGAAACGAAATTCAAAAAGGAGGATAACGATATGAAAAAACTGATGAGGTCAAGAGGCAACAGGATGATATGCGGCGTCTGCGGGGGAATCGGGGAATATTTAAACATTGACCCCACGCTGGTGCGCCTGATCTGGGCGATCTGCTCGGTGGCGAGCCTTGGCATGGGACTGCTCGTCTACTTCATCGCAGCGGTGGTGATGCCGGAGAGCGACGACATTGTGATGTAGGAAAAATGACTGTGAAAGCAATGCTTGACCAAGAAAGTCAACGATGCGACGCACAGCAAAATTGTTCTGGCACGAAAAAGAAAAGGGCGGGAGGTTACTTTATGTAAACCTCCCGCCCTTTTCCACAAAGCGAAGTTTTCTTATTCATACCGTGATGTCCGCGTGATATTTTGCTGCAGCGGATATCTGGCCGTCATATAGAAAAAAACAGTCCCGATTTTTTCAGCGCGGGGCGCACCGCGTTGTACACGAGAACGGCAACGACCGTGGATGTCACCGCGTTGATGGAGGTGGATGCCACATTCCATGCGAGGGTCACTTCCGCGGCAGGCTTGCCCAGAATCGCCAGCTTGTAAAAATAGCCGAACAGCGGGTCAAAAACCACGTTGAATAAAAGCCCGCCCACAGCGGCGATGAGGGACCATTTGTATACCTTTTTCGTGTCGGTCTCGGTGCTGATGTGCGCGATTTTGTGGGCGATCAGCCCGGTGATTAAGCCGATGCAGAATTTCAGGATAAACGTTTTGGGGGCGTAGACCACATAGACCGGGTCAAAGAGATCGCCGATGGTCATGCCGATGGCGCCGCCAAGCCCGCCGTACACGCCGCCAAGCAGCAGCGCGCCCAGCACACAGACCGCGTTCCCCAGATGGATCGAGGTGGCATCGCCGCCGGGCAGGGGAATTTTGATCTGTAAAAAAGTGAACACCACATAGGACAATGCGGCGAAGATGCCCGTAAATACAATCTTTAAAAGTTTCTCGTTTTTCATATGGATTTCTGCCTTTCTGTCATTCCTATCAAAAAATTCCAGTTTTTTAACCGTTAGTCTTATCTTATACCGAAATGACCCTTTTAAAAGTACCACTTTGCTTTTTTTTAACCATACCAGATGCCGGATCACACAGATGGAAAGGCTCCTAAAAAAATGATACCTAAATAACAAAAGACACCTTAATTTGGTCTGCCCTGTTTATTAGGATGTAAGAAACAGTCTGAAAGACAGCGCTTTTAGAGAAGCGGGAAGGAAGGGGCGTATGGAAGGATATCGGTTTTTGGATGGACAGGGAACCTTTGCACTGGAACAGCCGGAAAACTACAGTTACCAGTATTTTCCCATTGCTGGAGAAAAGGGGATGAAGAGCGCGCAGACGCCCACTTTTGGCGGTGACAGCAAGAGGGACCAGAACACGTTTCTGCTTGAGCCGGTCAGTGTGGAAAATCTGCACAACAACCGCTCTGCCAGAAATTTCTGGTGCCATATCGAGGGGAAGGGAAGCTGGTCCGCGACGGGTGCGTCTGCGGAGGCGGAAGCGGCTAAATATACGGACAGGCAGGAAAAGAGCGTCCTGACGGCGGGACTGATGTGGCAGCGCGTCATGCGCACTTCAAAAAAGTATCAGTTGGAGGCGGAAGTCACTTCCTTTGTGCCGGTGGGGCATGATGTGGAACTTATGCGGGTGGAGATTAAAAACTGCGGGGACCGGGAACTTTCCTTTGTGCCTGTGGCGGCGGTGCCGGTCTATGGGAGAAGCGCGGATAACCTTCGGGATCACAGGCATGTCTCCGCTTTGCTGCACCGCATCCGGGTCGAAAAAGAAGGGGTGGTGGTTACGCCCACGCTCTCCTTTGACGAGCGGGGACACCGGGTAAACCGGGTCAGCTATTTTGTGTGCGGCATGACGGGGGACGGGAGAGCGCCGGAAGCCTTCTTCCCGACGGTGGAAGCCTTTTTGGGCGAAGGAGGCACCTATACCGCGCCCCGCGCCGTCATGGAGAATGCGCCGGGCGTTCCGGCGGGGACGTTCGTGGACGGCAAAGAGGCGATGGGCGGCCTGAAATTTGAAAAGACCGTGCTGGCGCCCGGCGGGCGCGTTTCCTTTACCATCCTGATGGGCATTACAGAGGAGCCGGAAACCATAGCGGAGACGGTGGCGGCGTATCGGACAAAAGAACAGGTGGAGGCGGCCTTTGCCAGAACAAAGGAGAGCTGGCAGGAGAAAGTCAATATACGGTATCACACGGGAAATAAGGACTTTGACGGCTTTATGCGGTGGGTGAGTTTCCAGCCGACGCTTCGCAGGATTTACGGCTGTTCCTTCCTGCCTTACCACGACTACGGCAAGGGCGGCCGGGGATGGCGCGACCTGTGGCAGGACTGTCTGGCGCTGCTTCTGATGAATCCCGATGGGGTGCGGCAGATGCTTCTCGACAATTTCGGCGGGGTGCGCATGGACGGTACCAACGCCACGATCATCGGCGCGAAGCAGGGAGAGTTTATCGCGGACCGGAATAACATTACAAGGGTGTGGATGGACCACGGTGTCTGGCCGTTCATGACAACGAAGCTGTATATGGACCAGACCGGCGATCTGGAAATTCTGGAAAACAAGGCGCCTTATTTTAAGGACGGACAGGCGGGGCGCGGCACGGCCTCCGACGAGGCGTGGAACGACTCCTGCGGCAATCTGTTAAAGACCGCGGACGGGCACACATACTGCGGAACAGTGCTGGAACATCTGCTGGTACAAAATCTTTGCGCCTTTTATGAGGTTGGCAGCCACAACCATTGCAGGCTGCGCGGCGCAGACTGGAACGATGCGCTGGATATGGCGCCGGAACAGGGGGAGAGCGTGGCGTTTACGAACGCTTACGCCGGAAACCTGCGGGAGCTTTCACAGTGCCTGCGGCTCTATCGGGAAAAGACAGGGAAAAAGGAGACCGCCGTCGCGGAGGAGCTGCTTTGTCTGCTGGAAACGGACAGGGATGTGTATGACAGCCCGGAGAAAAAAGCACAGGCGCTTGGGCAGTATGTGAGAGCCTGCCGACACAGCGTAAGCGGGAAGACCGTCACGGTGGGGCTGGATGCGCTTGCAGAGAATCTGGAAGAGAAAGCGGACTGGATGGCGGCCCATATCAGACAGACAGAGTGGGTGACGGACCAGGCGGGGAACGGATGGTTTAACGGCTATTACGACAATCACGGCAGACAGGTGGAGGGAGTACACGAAAAGGGCGTGCGCATGATGCTGACGGGACAGGTCTTTGCCATTATGGGCGGCACCGCCGCCCCGGAACAGATCCGCAGTATCGTAAAAAGCGCGGACACTTACCTGTATGACGGCAAAATCGGCGGCTACCGCCTGAATACCGATTTCCACGAGCTGAAGACCGATCTGGGGAGAATGTTCGGGTTTGCCTACGGGGAGAAGGAGAACGGCGCGGTGTTCTCCCACATGGCGGTGATGTACGCCAATGCCCTGTACCGCAGGGGCTTTGCGGCGGAGGGGTACAAGGCACTGCAGACCCTTGCGGACACGGCGCTGCGGTTTGGGACGAGTAAGATTTATCCGGGCATTCCCGAGTATTTCAACAACGAAGGGCGAGGGATGTACCACTATCTGACAGGGGCGGCAAGCTGGTATATGCTCACCTTTGTCACAGAAGTTTTCGGCGTCAGGGGTAAGGCGGGCGATCTGGAGATTGCCCCGGCGCTGATGCGGGAGCAGTTTGACGAGGAAGGGACGGCTGCGCTGGAACTGCCCTTTGCGGGTAAGAGGTTCCGCGTCAGTATAAAGAATCCTGACAGGCTGGAATGCGGCGTATATGCTATCCAGACCGCAGCCGTGGACGGACAGCCGCTTGTGCTTTCCTATGGGAAATGCCGTGTACAGGCAGGAGACACCGGGACGGCGACAGGATGTGTGGAGAAAGCAGAAGGCACAGGGGCAGCAGGCGTTTCGGAGAAGACGGATGATATGGGGACGACGGGAAATGCGGGCAGCCAGAACAGAGCGGATACAGCGACTGTGCTGCTGGCACGGGCTGACATTGCGCAGCTGTCGGACGAAGTGCATGAGATAGAGATTTGGCTTGGGAAAGGAGAAGAGGGGCAGCGATGAGACAGGAGCAGAAAAAATATATAATGAAAGACTACGGCAGAAAATCAACCTTCGCAAGCTTCCTGCCGGGGATTGCGGGACTGCACGGCATACCGATTTGGTGCTATTATGTAAACCGCGGCCAGGGAGTTGTCAGTTTCGGCGTGGACAACAAGGACGGTGCGATCATGGAGTTTTATCCGGCGCACACGGCCTACCAGAATGTGAAGCGGACCGGGTTCCGCACCTTCCTTCGGAAAGACGGGAACTACTCGGAATGCTTTTCGCAGGAAAAGTGGGGACAGGAGATGGAGATCGGCATGAACAGCCTGTCCCTGCGGGAAAGGAACGGGGAGGAGAAGCTGCTGGCCGAGGTGGATTACTTTATCCTGCCCGGGGAGAAAATCGGCGCGCTTGTCAGAAAAGTGACCGTGACAAACGAGGACGACCGGGAAATTTCACTGGAGATACTGGACGGTATGCCCGCGCTGATTCCTTACGGGGTCGATATGGACAGCATGAAAAATATGACGCAGACGGCAAAGGCGTGGATGCAGGTGGAAGACCTGGAGGGGAACGCGCCGTTTTTCCGCGTGCGCGCCAGTATGGACGACAGCGCGGCGGTGCGCAGGATCGAGGGCGGCAATTTTTCTTTCGCCTGTCTGGAGGACGGCGCTTTGCTTAGGCCGCTCGTTGACACGGAGGCGGTGTTTGCCTACGACTGTTCGCTGGAGCGGGCGGTGCGGTTTGCGCAGGAGGGAATTAGCGGCGTGTATGCACAGAAACAGGCGACGGCGAATCTGCTTCCCTGCAGCTTTTACGGGACGCAGAAAGAGCTGCAGCCGGGGGAGGCGCTCACCTTATATGAAGTGATCGGGCGCGTGGAAAAGAAGGCGTATCTGGAACAGTTCCTGTCGGAGAAACGGGACGGCGCCTACTTTGAGGAAAAAAGGGAGGAGGCGGAGCGGCTGCCATTGGAGCTTGTAAACGGGATTGCCACGAAAACCGCCTCGGAGAGTTTCGATATTTACTGCCAGTACACCTATATGGACAATGTCCTGCGGGGCGGTTACCCGATTCCGCTTGGCAGCAACAAGCTATACTACGCGTATTCCAGAAAACACGGGGATCTGGAGCGGGACTATAACTATTTTTCCATGCTGCCGGAGTTCTTTTCACAGGGAAACGGAAACTTCCGGGATGTGAACCAGAACCGCCGCTGCGACGCCTTTTTTGCGCCCTGTGTGGGAAGGGAAAATGTAAAAGAATTTTACAGCCTGATCCAGTTGGACGGGTACAATCCCCTCGGGGTGGAGAAGCTGACCTACCGCCTGGACCGGGAAAAGGCAGAAACGCTCTTTCAGGAGCTGGAAGAGGGGGCGGCAGGGGAACTGGCCGCTTTTGTGGAGAACCCGTTTACGCCGGGCGCGCTCTGGGCGAAGCTTGACGATACCCTTGGCGAGTGGAAGGAATCCCTCTTTTACCAGGTGATTGATTTCGCGGACAGCACGGTGAACGGGAAGTTCGGGGAGGGCTACTGGAGCGACCACTGGACGTATAATCTGGATCTGATCGAGGACTATCTGGAGGTTTATCCTGACAAAGAGCATGAAATGCTCTTCGAGGAGGAGTATACCTATTTCCTGTCGCAGATTCGTGTAAACCGCCGCGGCAGACGTTATGCGGAGACAAAGAAGGGGCTGCGCCAGTATCACGCGCTGGACGAGACGAGCAGGCGGGACGGCAGCGAAAAGCTGGTGCGCGCGCAGAAAGGCAGGGGGGAGGTCGTATATGTCACCCTGATGGAAAAGCTTGTCCTTTTGTGCGCCACAAAGTTTGCGGCATTGGACGCTTACGGCATGGGCGTTGAGATGGAGGGCGGAAAACCCGGCTGGTATGACGCGTTAAACGGTCTGCCGGGGCTGTTCGGTTCCTCCATGGCGGAGACCTACGAGCTTGCAAGGACGCTCCGCTATACGATCTCCGTGCTGGAGAGATACCCGCAGGAAGTGGAAATCACGGAAGAGCTCGGCGATTTTATAGACGAACTGCGGCTTGTGGTGCGGCTGGAAAAGGGAAGCCTTACGCAGGACGGGGAGATCCTTTCCTTCTGGAATCGGATCAACGATGTGAAGGAACTCTACTGGGAAAAGACGTATAGCGGCATTTCCGGCAAAAAGAAGAGCTACGCGGGGGAGGCGCTGGCGGAAGCCCTGAAGGAGTGGGAGGCATTCGTGGAGCACGGCATTGAGAAGGCATGCGCTTTCGGGGAGGGGATCTGCCCGACTTATTTCTCCTACGAGGTCACAGGCTACGAAAAGAAGGCGGACGGGATCGTGCCCCTCGGGTTCAGGGTGAAGCCCGTTCCGGCGTTCCTGGAAGGGCCGGTCCGCTATCTGAAGCTGGAACTGCCGCAGGAAAAGAAGAAAAGACTGTATGAGCAGGTGAAAGACAGCGGGCTGTACGACAGGAAGCTTTCCATGTATAAGGTGAACGCGTCCCTGGAACATGCCTCCTACGAGCTTGGCAGGGCATGTGCTTTCACGCCGGGATGGCTGGAAAACGAATCTATTTGGCTGCACATGGAATATAAGTATTTGCTGGAACTTCTGCGCAGCGGCATGTACGGGGAGTTTTTTGAGGACTTCCACAAGGCGGCGGTGCCGTTCCTCGACCCGGCGGTTTACGGAAGAAGCATTTACGAGAATTCTTCCTTTATCGCCAGCAGCAGGAACCCCGACGAGAAGATTCACGGCAAAGGGTTTGTGGCACGGCTTTCCGGCTCCACCATCGAGTTTATCAGCATGTGGAAGCTGATGATGTTCGGGCGGCATGTGTTTGCGGTGAAAAACGGCGAACTTATCTTTATGCCGGAACCGGCTATTCCCGCTTATCTGATCCCGGAAGACGGTGTGATTGAGACGACCCTTCTGGGCGAGACGGAGGTGGCGTACCGGCTGGAAGGAAAGAAGGATTACATACCGGGACAGTATACGGTCGGGGGTATGCATTTCCACTATAAAAATGGAAATGAGGCGGATGTGGACGCCGGGTATGTCAGCGGAAAGCTGGCGGAAGATGTGCGGGCAAGGAAGGTGGAGCGCATCGAGATCCGCATCAGATAGAAAGGATGAGAGACCATGAAAAAAATAAGAGAATATGTGACTGATTACAGTGCCGGAAAATTCTGGGAGGAAACGGTGTGCGATGCAGGAGAAATGAAGGACTGTATGCACGTAGTGAATGTGTACCCGGACGTGACGTATCAGACGATGCGGGGATTTGGCGGCGCGTTTACGGAGAGCGCGGCGCACAACTATGCGGGCATGGGCGATGCGCGGAAGAAGGAGATGATACAGGCGTACTTTGGTGAGGGCGGTCTTCGGTACAATCTGGGACGGCTCCATATGGGAAGCTGCGATTTCGCGCTGCAAAATTACGCCTATGTGGAGGAGGGGGATGGGGAACTTTCGACCTTCTCAATCGCCCATGACGAGAAAGAGATCCTGCCCTTTATAAAGGACGCGCAGGAGGCGTGCGGGAAGGAGATGGCGTTTATGGCGGCGCCCTGGTCTCCCCCGGCATTTATGAAGACCAACGGGGAGATGAATCACGGCGGAAAACTGAAGAGGGAATATTACGGGGCGTGGGCGGCGTATTTTGTGAAATTTCTGAAGGCTTACAAAAAGGCGGGGATCCCGGTCAGGTTCCTGACGACGCAGAATGAACCGATGGCGGTGCAGACGTGGGATTCCTGCATTTATACGTCCGAGGAGGAAGCCCTCTTTGTGCGGGACTATCTGGGACCGGCGTTAGAGCAGGCGGGATTTGCCGATACGGGTATTTATGTGTGGGATCACAACAAGGAGGAGGCGTACCAGCGCTTTAAGGAAGTCGTGGCGGATGAACGGACGAAGAAATATGTAAGCGGCGCGGCGGTGCACTGGTACACGGGAGATCATTTTGAGGCGGCAGAGCTGATACGGAAACAGTACCCGGACAAGGAAGTGTTTTTTACGGAAGGGTGTGTGGAGTATTCCCGCTTTGCGGACTCGGGCGAGGTGGAGAAAGCGGAAATGTACGCCCACGATATCATGGGCAATCTGAATGCGGGCGTCAGCGCATCCTTTGACTGGAATCTGTTTCTGGACGCGGAGGGAGGGCCCAACCACGTGGGAAATTTCTGTGCCGCGCCGGTTATGTGCAATCCCGGAGAGGACGCCTTTGAAAAACGCCTGTCCTACTATTATATCGGGCATTTCAGCCGCTACATCGAGCCGGGGGCAGTCAGAATCGGCATGACGCGCTACAGCGACGCGGTGGAGGCGGCGGCTTTCTTAAACCCGGGCGGGGAGCGTGTGCTTGTTCTGTTAAACAAGTCGGACAAAGAGGTGCCGGTGACGGTCAGGGAAGCGGGATGCGGAACGGAAACCGTGTTGGCGCCGCATTCCATTCATACAATCTGCTACTAAAAAAAAGATACCTTTGTAAAATTTGGGACATTTATACCAAATGAGGCGGACTCTATAATCTAAGTATCAGCTGACAACGAGGCAATATGAACAAAGATGGAAAACAAAAAAGGAGGATATGTTATGAAACTGAAAAAACTGATTTCCCTTATGCTCGCAGGAGCAATGGTGCTTAGCGTGACGGCGTGCGGCGGCAGCGACGGCGCTTCTTCCGACAGCGGGGCGGCTTCGGATTCCGGCGCGGCGAGCGCGGATGCAGGCGATGCGGGTGACGCAGGTGCGGCGGATGAGACGCCCGCATCAAGCGGCGATAAGCTGGTAGTCTGGACGTTGGCGAAGGATCTGGAGCAGTTCGCGGAGTACTATAAGGAAAAGACCGGCAATGAGGTTGAGACGGTGGTGATCGAGCCGGCAAACTATGTGACCAAGGTGCAGACGGCACTTAACGGCGGACAGAAGGAGCCGGATATCATCGTGGGTGAGCCGCAGATGTTAGAGGATTTCTACGAGGCAGGCTACTTTGAGGATCTGAACCAGGCGCCCTACAACGCGCAGGATTACGCGGACCAGATCGTGGATTATGTGTGGGATGTGGGACAGGATGCGGACGGTATCCAGAGAGCGATCTCCTATCAGATTACCCCGGCGGGCATTTATTATAGAAGGGACATTGCCCAGACGGTGTTCGGCACGGACGACCCGAACGAGATCGGCCAGCTGTTCGCGGATTACCCGACCATTATGGAGACGGCGCAGGAGCTGAAGGACGCGGGCTACCGCATTTTCGCTTCCGATGCGGAGATCAACTATTTCTCCGGCGACTCCGCGTGGGTCATCGACGGCGTGCTGAACGTGGATCAGGGCAGAAAAGATTATCAGGATCTTTGTATTTACCTGTATCAGGACGACCTGACAGCTTATGCGAACCAGTGGTCAACCCCCTGGTATCAGGCGATGGCGGGCGAGGTGCCGATCCTGACAGCGGATATTCAGAACTATGCGGATGACTCTGTGGACGTTTGGAATGCAGAAACTTTTGCGGAGGCGACCAAGGATCTGGAGAAGACAGAAGTGTTCTCATTTGGTCTTCCTTCCTGGGGCGTGCTGACCATGAGAGATAACGTGCAGGGCACTTCCGGCAAGTGGGGCGTGTGCTCCGGCCCGGCTTACGGTTTCGGCGGCGGTACCTTCATCGGTATTTCTTCCCAGTCCGAGAGAAAAGAACAGGCTTGGGATTTCCTGAAATTCTGTACGCTGAATGAGGACACCGCAAACTGGTGGATTGAGAAGTCCGAGGGCGATACCGTATCCCTGATTCCGGTATTGGAAGCGCATGCGGAAGACAAGAACGAGGTTTACGGCGGACAGCAGCTCTACAAGTTCTGGCTGGAGCAGGCACAGGGAATCGACTATTCCAAGGTGACCAGATACGATAAGTTCATCAACGACGAGTGGGGAAGAGCGACCACGGCGATCAAGACCGGCGATATGAACAAGGAAGAGGCATGGGAGAATTTCTATGACCAGATCGAGGCTACATATCCGGAGATCACGGTAAACAGATAATGATTGAGGGGAGGAGGGGGCAGCAATGTGCAGCCCCCCTTTACCTTGTGGGACGGAGGGAACTATGGCAAAAACAAATGTGGGGAAACCTAAAAAGAGAAATTTGAATCGTATGGCATATCTGTTTGTGCTGCCCTTTGTGATCGTCTTTCTGACGTTCAGCGTATACCCGGTGTTCCGTACACTGTATCTGAGCTTCACCAGCTATAAAGGTTTCGGGGACGCGAAATGGGCAGGGCTTGCCAACTACATAAGAGTATTTAAGGATAAGTTTTTCTGGAAAGCGCTTGGAAACACGGTTAAGATCTGGGGCGTGAATATTATATTACAGTTGGGGCTGGCATTTCTGCTGACGGTAATTTTCAGCGACATCAAATATAAGATACGAGGGCTTTCGGTATTCCGGGCGGTGTACTATCTGCCGAACCTGATCGCGGCGACTTCCGTGGCTTTTCTGTTTAAGACACTGCTCGACTGGAAGTACGGCAGCTTTAACCAGCTTTTGCTGACGATGGGAATCGCGAAGGAGCAGATCAACTGGCTGGGGTCCACGTCAACCGCGCCCTATGTGATCTCGGTGATCGGCGCGTGGATGTGGTTTGGCAATTCCTTTATCATGCTGATGGCGGGCGTGCAGGGTATACCGACAGACTATTTTGAGGCGGCGGCAATCGACGGCGCAGGCAGATGGAAGGTGTTTGCGAAAATTACGATTCCGCTGCTTCGACCGATTATGCTGTATGTATTCGTGACATCCCTGATCGGCGGACTGCAGCTTTTCGACCTGCCTTTCCTGATGAACGGCAATGCGCCGAACACGGCGGGAGAGCCTTCCGGGTGTCTGCAGACGGCGGTTATGTATCTTTACAAGTTCGGTTTTGAGACGCATCAGGTGGGGTACGCTTCGGCGATTGCCTACACGCTGTTCTTTATCATCCTGATCGTGTCCATCATCCAGTTTAAGACGCTTGGAAGGGAGGAGGATTAGTTATGGCGACAAAGGTGAAAAAGGGAATTATTTACGCTTGTATGATCCTGCTTGCGGCGATATGCTTCCTTCCGTTTCTGCTGATGATGGTGAACGCCACGAGAAGCGGCGTGGAAATCACCCACTCCTTCACACTCATACCCAGCACCCATCTAGGGGAGAACTGGGAGGCGCTGTTTGCGTATGTCAACCTGTTTAAGGGTTTTAAAAACAGTCTGCTGGTGGCAATTCCGGCGACCATACTGACGGCGTATTTCTCGTCGATCACGGCTTATGCCATGGCGGTATACCGCTTTAAGGGAAACGCGTGGCTGTTTAAAATACTCGTGGTGTTTATGATGATTCCGGCGCAGCTGAGTCTGATCGGTTTTTATAATCTCTGTCAGAAGCTGCATATGGTGGACTCCTATCTGCCGCTCATCATTCCGGCAATCGCGTCGCCAGGCACCGTGTTTTTCTTAAGACAGTATGTGCAGTCCACGCTGTCAAAGGCGCTTTTGGAGGCGGCGAGAATCGACGGTGCGGGGGAATTACATATTTTCCACAAGATTGTACTGCCGATTATGGCGCCCGGTATCGCGACTATGTCAATCGGTTCCTTTATCGGCAACTGGAACAACTATCTGGTGCCGTTGATTCTGTTAAACACGCCGGATAAGATGACGCTGCCGGTGATGATCAGCACGCTGAACGCGGCGACGGACCTACAGAAGAACCAGGGGGCGATCTACCTTGGCGTCGCGATCTCCGTGGTGCCGATCCTGATTGTGTTCTGCTTCTGCTCGAAGTACATTATCAGCAGTATTTCGGCGGGAAGTGTGAAAGAGTAGAAGGATTGCATTAGATGGCTATGCAGTCGTTGCGCGTGTCGTATATTCCAACGCAGACCCGCTTTCGCTTCGCAAAAAACGCAGCGGTACTAAGCTCGAAAAAACCTTGCTAAGTACCGGCGTTTTTTGAGAGTCTGCTTATGGATTATACGACATGCACAACTCGGTATAGGCAAAGTGATAATTATGCGTTGATAAGGAGCAGTACCTCAGAACTGGAGGTAGTGCTCTTTTGGCGTTGAAAAGGGACGAGAAAAGCCGTATACTATAGGCAGGATAAAAATACATTGGATTTTGACTATAGAGGATCGGGGTAAGAAGATGCGGGAGAGGAAAACGGGCAGGCGCCGCGCCGCGGCGGGGGTATATCTGGCGGGAATGATTCTGACAGGAGCGGGCCTGCTCTGCGCGGGGTGCGCACCGAAGGACGGCGGGCAGGAGCGGCAGGGAGCGGGCCTGACGCCGGGAGCGGCGGACAGGGCGGATGCGCCCGCATGGGAGCGGTATGCGGGCGAGCCCGTTACGTTTGACTGGTATATCAACTATTCCTGGTACAATTCCGAATGGGGCGGCAATGTGGTGTCCGACAGGATTACGGAGGAGACGGGCGTAAACATACATTTCATTACGCCGGGCGGCAATGAAAAGGAGAAGCTAAACGCCTTGATCGCGGCGGATTCCCTGCCGGATTTCATTACGCTTGGCTGGTGGGAGCCGCAGGTTGACGAGATGATAGACCGCGGCATGGTCTATGCCTTAAATGAGCTGGCGGATGAATATGATACTTGCTTTTATCAGGAAAGCGACGCCGATGTGGTCAACTGGTACACGAAGGAGGACGGCAATATATACAGCTATCCCAATTCCTTTTTCACGGCAAAGGATATTGAGACATACGACAATATCAGCTCCAACCAGACGTTTCTCGTGCGCAAGGATATCTATGAGGCGATTGGCAGCCCGGACATGACGACGCCGGAGGGTTTTTCGGCGGCGGTAAAGAAGGCGTATGCGATGTTTCCTACGGTGGACGGGGAGCCGCTCATCCCGGTGGGCGCGCATGTGTTCAACGATCAGGGGAATGTCTCCTTCGACCAGTACCTGATGAATTTTCTGGCGGTGCCCTTTGAGGAAAACGGGGAAATCTATGACCGTTATACGAATGAGGACTATATCATCTGGCTGAAAATGTTCCGCAGGCTCGGCGAGGAGGGACTTCTTGCGGACGATATTTTCATTGACCAGAGAATGCAGACCGAGGAGAAGATGGCAAAGGGCAGATATTTCTGTATGCTCTACCAGTATACGGATATGGTGGCGCAGCAGAAGGAACTTTATGTAAACCACCCGGAGCGGATTTATCTGGCGGTGGACGGTCCGAAGAATGCGGCAGGGGACGAGCATACGCTGACGACGAGCGGCATCAACGGCTGGACGGTTACACTGATATCGAAAAACTGTCAGCATCCGGACAGGGCGATTGCCTTTATGGATTATATGTTAAGCGAGCAGGGGCAGCTTTGCCTCTCACTGGGAGTGGAAGGGGAGACCTTCGACTATGTGGACGGGAAACCGGTGGTAAGGAAGGAGGTAAATGAGCTGCTGAATACGGACAGGGCGGCATATAACCAGAGGTACGGCGCGGACAATACATACTGGATGCTGCAGGATAACAGGATGCAGTTAAAGTGGCGGCAGGAGCCGGGGGAGCCTGTCAGGCAGATCATGGAATGGTCGTATCCCTATGTGGTTTACAACGGGCAGTACGACGCCTTTCTTCCGAAAGGTTCCAGAGAAGCCTATGCGGACACGAAGATAGAGCTTTTGTGGAGCAAAACACTGCCAAGGCTTCTGCTTGCGGAATCGGAGGAGGAATTTGACAATATATTTGCCTTCTTTCTGGATGAGAGGGAGGCATGCGGATTTAGGGAAGTGCAGGCGGCAAAAACAGCGCTGATGAAGCAGGCGAAGGAAAAGATGGGGATAGAGTGAGAAGAACTTCTAAAACTCAGCAGCAGAGGCTGCTTCGTTAAGAAGTTCTAGGAGTTGCGTTGCAACTCCGTTTCACTCGGGAGAATGCCTGAAATACGGCATTCTCCGTATAGTGGAGTGATAGGGATAACGTGACTAAAAGTTGGAAAAAAGTATTCGACAGTCTGAAACTGAATAGCAAATTTACGCTGGTCATCTGCTTTTTCGTGGCTCTGCCGATCTCTGTCCTGGCGGGTGTGCTCTTTTATAATATGGAGCGTAACGTGATTACCGAGAACAGAAATTATATGGAGTACACGATGGAGCGCAACGGGGACCACATCCGTAAAAACATTGACTCAGTCAATATGACGACACAGTTTTTCTTAAATGACGAGGCGCTTCTGCAGATGCTGCAAAAGTCGGTCAGGCAGGAAAAGCCGGATACGGAAGCGCTGCTTACTTTTTACCATTCCAATATCGCGGCGCTGGAGCGTCTTGTCAGCAACAACACGCTGCTGTACGGCGTGCGCGTATACGCTGTAAACGATGAGGTGCAGGAGATGATGCCGATTCTTTACAGCCGTTCCCGTATGCAGAAAATGGCCTGGGCGGGGGAGGCGGATATTTCGGGCTGGCATTATCAGTATGAGGATGACCTGTTTGAAAATAACGGTACGACGCAGCTTGCGGCCCTGGTGACAAATATCGAAGATTATGAAAATGGTCTGATCGGGGTGATGGAGACGGCGGTCACCATGGAGAATATGTTTCCGCCGCTGTATGAAGATATGGAAGACGAGTGGAGCTGCTTTATCTCCGACGAGGGGGAGCTGTACTTTGGCGGGAATGAGGCGGACGGATCGGAAGAATTTGTGCTTCTTAAAATGGAACAGGACCTTGTAAAAGACGGCATGTACACGAGATATCTCAAACAGGACGGCGAGCATCTGATCGTCTCCGGCCTGTATGTCAGGGAGCTGCAGGGGACGCTTTTGTCCGTGAAAAATATTTCGGATAATGTGCGCTATGTGTATCGGATGAGAAATACCTTTGTGGCGGTTATGCTGGTGATACTCATCGGTCTGGCTTTTCTGATCAATGTTACCGTAAAGAGGCTGCTGCGGCAGTTTTACGAAATTCTGAAATCCATCCGGGTGATACAGAAGGGTGATCTGCAGGTCAGGATCGAAGGCTGCGGAAACGATGAGATGGGCGAGCTGGGGACTCAGATCAATAAGATGTTGGATCGGATCGAACAGCTTATGAAGGAAAATATTGACAGGGAAATGCTGGCAAAGAATGCCCAGATCCGCGCGCTGCAAAACCAGATCAACGCGCATTTCATCTACAACGTGCTGGAGTCCATTAAGATGATGGCGGAGATCGACGAGGAGTATGTGATTTCCGACGCGATCACCTCTCTTGGAAATCTGCTTCGGTACAGCATCAGATGGGTGTCCGGCAACGTGCGGGTGGAGGAGGAGATCGCCTACATCAAAAATTATCTGGTCCTTATCAATCTGCGCTTTGACTATGAGATTTATCTTTCCCTCAATCTGCCGGAGGAAGTTCTGAAGCAGGAGATACCGAAAATGTCCCTGCAGCCGATTGTGGAAAACGCCATTTATCACGGCATAGAGGAGCTGGCGGAGGACACCAATATTTATATCAAGGGAATGATACGGGACGGGGACTGTGTGATCGAGATCAGCGACGCCGGCAAAGGCATGAGCGAAGAGTCGCTACAGAGACTCAGGAGACGGATAGCCGGGGAGATCGAACCCGACGGGGGGTCCGGGAACGGCATCGGCTTAAAGAATGTACAGGACAGAATACGGATGAGCTTCGGGGCGGAGTACGGGATCACTGTCGATTCGAAGGAAGGATGCTACACGAAGGTTACGGTGCGCGTGCCGGCGTACCGCGGGGAGCGGGAGGAAAGATTGAAAAATAAGGAGTGAATCCATGAAGACGGTGCTGATCGTGGAAGATGAAAAGATGATACGGCAGGGCATACGGGCGATGATCCAGCGAAGCGGCGTTCCCGTGGAAGTGATTATGGAATGCGGCAACGGGGAGATGGCGCTCGATATCCTGCAAAGCCAGAAAGTGGACGTGATGTTTACGGATATCCGTATGCCCAAAATGACCGGCGTGGAGCTGGTGCAGCGCATACAGGAACTGGACGAGAAGCCCCTGATCGTCGCGGTCAGCGGGTATGCGGACTTTTCCTACGCCGTGGAGATGCTGCGCATGGGCGCGAGGGAATATCTCCTAAAGCCGGTGGAGCGGGAGAAACTGTGGGATATTCTTAGAAAGCTGGAGCAGGAGATATCCGAAAACCGGGAGAGCAGCCGCACCAGCAAACGTCTCGGGCATCAGCAGCTAAAATATCTGATGTTAAACGAGCGGATCACCGAGGAGGAACTCCATACCATGCAGACAGAGTATGAGAGTGAGTTTGACCTGCATGCGTATCAGGTGTGTGCGCTGCATCCCAAGGACGTCGAGGCGATGCAGGAGCAGCCTTATATTTATCTGCACAATATAGAGGGAAACGACGTGTATCTTGTGCCGGAGAAAAATACGCAGCTTCTTTTGAAAAACGAGCTGTCGCAGGCGTATGCGGGAGTCAGCCTTCTGCACAGCGGTATCCGGGAGCTGCGGACGGCGTACAGGGAGGCGGTGGATGCGAGGCACCGCGCCTTTTGCGCGGGGCGGATGCCGGTGTACGCGGACGAGCCGGGAAAGCATGTGCCGGAGGAGTTTAGCGAGCAGGGGAAGCGGTTTGCCGGGGCGGAAATGAGGCTTAAGAGGGTGCAGCTGGTCGGTACGGATAAGACGGAGGAACTGGTAAAAGCGTGGAACGGTCTGTTTCACGCGGTCAAAAACGAGTGGATTACACCCTCTGATTTTGTGAGCTGCATGGACGACTTTTTTAAGGAGGCGAAAAAGACATATCGGAATGTGCTGGCGGAAGAGCAGGAAGACGTGAAGCGGCTGGGGGCATATTATGCATATCCGTCACTGGCGGCCTGGCAGGCGGAATTTATGGAGTGGCTTCTGGGGCTGCATGAACAGATCAACAGCCGTTTTGACAGCAACAAAAACCAGCAGAAGATCAAGCAGGCGATTGCCTATATTCAGGAAAATTTCGACAAGGATCTGAACATGGCGGTGGTTTCCAACCATATCTCCATGAATTATTCCCTGTTTTCCTATCTCTTTAAAGAGTATACGGGCAGCAATTTCGTCAATTACCTGAAGGGAATCCGCATGGAGGAGGCGAAGCGGCTGCTTGAGGGGACGGATCTGCGGATCATAGAGATCAGCGCAAAGATCGGGTACGACAACGAAAAGCATTTCATGAAGATTTTTAAAGCCTCCTGCGGGGTATCCCCGAGTGAATATCGGAAAAATGTGCAGAACGACCATTTTTCAAGGGGGGGGGGTAAAAGTAACTGACGTAAATTTAGCGGCGGTCGGCGTGATGCTTTTCCTTCTCAAGGTACATCTGCCTGTCGGCAAGGGAAAACAGCTCCCGGACGTTCTCCGCGCCAAAACCGGCAGCGGGGCGCGCGGAAGCGTAACCGCAGCTACAGGAAATATCGTAGGCTTTGCCGCTTAATTTGTTGTAATTGTGGAGATAGGCGGCAATGGACTGCGCGCGTTTTTTCGATTCCTTTTCGGATAGGCCTGCGGTGAGCATATAAAATTCATCACCCGAAAAACGGGCGCAGATATCCCCCTCGGCGGCGGTGCTTTCAATCGCCTGTCCCAAAACCCGAATGGCAAAATCCCCTTCGGCGTGGCCGTAGGTGTCGTTGATGTCTTTCAGCCCGTCCATGTCGATCAGAAAGGCCGTGAGAGGAAGGTCTTCCGAGAGGGCGCGGTTTAAAAGCAACTCTTCCAGACGGTCATAGCCGTGTCTGTTGTAAAGGCCGGTCAGCGCATCCTTCATATAGATATCTTCCAGACGGTCCACCAGCATGCCGGTACGCTTGGCTTCACAGACGCTCTGCAGCATCTGGTTGATGTTCATCTGCCACTGTACGAGACGGAACTGGTAGTCGATCCGGTTGTCCTCGTAGGCGAGGGCGATGTAGCCGAACTTTTTGTCTTCAAAATACAGCGGAACATAAATATACGCGCAGTCGGAACCGGCATAAAGATAATCCGGCAGCAGGTTCTTTTTGAGGAAGCTGCATTCCGGCAGCCGTTTTCCGTTCCTGTAGGCAAATTTAAGAAGGATGGTATCGGTGTCCGAGGCGGTTTCCTCCCTGTTTGTGAGGGCGAGGATGTGGCTGGAGACGGAGTCCCAGTCGGCGTACAGGCACAGATAAAATTCCCTGCAGTGTTCCAGCTGCGGCAAAAAATCCGTGAGCAGGTCCATACCCGCGTCGAGGTCCGTCACATGCTGCAGGGAGGACGACATGTTCATGGAGCCGAGTATGGAATTTTCCAGAGAGGCGATGCGGGAGGAAAGCGTCTGTGTAAAAAAGACGGCGTTGGCGTTTCCTATATGGCTGCAGCCGCAGGAGTTTCGGATCAGCGGCTCGGCAGACGGACCGGCAGCGCCGGGACTGCCGCCACGTATCAGCGCCAGCAGGTTTTCAATAGAGCGGGCGCCAAGCTCATATACAGGAAAAGAGACGGTGGTGAGCATGGGGGAAGCGTTCCTGCCGTCAGGCGTATCGTCGCAGCCGGTTATGGCGATGTCTTCGGGTACACGGTATCCTGCCGCAAGGGCGGAAGCTAGGAACATGAGGGCGAGCCTGTCATTGTAGCAGACCACGGCCTCTGGCGTCCCGGTACGGCAGAAAAAGTCCAGTGCCCGGTCTACATCACCGTTTTCATAGCTGCAGTGGTAAATATCGTTTTCGGCAGGCGCTTTCCCATGCTTTTTCAAGGCTTCCCGGTAATAGGATTCCCTCACGTCCGAGATATAGGATTCCGTGGAACAGCCCAGAAAACAGATGCGGGATGCGCGGTGTACGGTCAGGAAATGGGAAGTCAGATCGCCTGTCATAGAGTTGTTTTCCAGCGAAACCACGGGAAAATGGGCGTCCTTTACGGCGATTTCCACAATCGGGCAGGAGAGCGTCTGTAACTGTTTCAGGATTTTACGGCGAAGCTCCTGCGAGATATAAGTGTCGGAGGCAAAAATGACGCCGTCAAAGCTGTCGTAGTTCGGGATATGAAGAATGCTCTCCTCGCCGCGCGCGTAGGAGCCGAGATTTTCCCCGTCAAGGGAGGTAAATATCTCTGCGGTATATCCGTATTCCACGGCACGGTCGATGATACCCTGACAGACGCCCTGCTGGTAGTCGCCAAATATATGGGAGATAAATACGCCGATTTTTTTGGCATGATACATAGAAAATGCCTCCTTCCGATACAACAAGTTCGCTTTCCACCTATTGTAAAGGAAGGGGAAGGGTTTTGCAATTTTTCCTTATGATAAAGTTAAATTAGCTAAAACAGCCCCGCGAAATTTGTTGTTATTTACAAGAAAAAAGCGAAACAGAATATGGTAAAATAAAAATCATCATTACTGTGAAGAGGGAAGTTTATGATTTGGGGTTATACACTGTGCGGTTTGGCAGCCTGCTGCTCGTTTGTCTACGCTATTATTACTTATAAAAGGAAAACACATCTGGCATACGTTACGGGCAACATGTTTATGGCGTCATGCGCGGTGAACCTTACCTACATGGCGAGAATATGGGCGCGCACTTATTTTATGGCTTCTCTGACGACCAGCGCCTATTTTGTATGTCTGGATTTTCTGGTTTTATGCATCTTCTATTATATCATAGAATTTACCGAGTCGAGAATCGAGAAGCCGCGTTTTAAGCGGGCCGTCATACTGACGATCTGTCTTCTGAGCCTGAACGACGCGGTTATATTGATGGTCAACGTTTTCCATGAGCTCAATCTCCGCTACCAGTATCATGAGAACAGCGCTTATGCCATAAAGTACATGTTTGAAGCGGAACCGTCCTTTTCTGTGCATCTTGCCTTTGTGTATGCGCTTGTGGCTGCGGCCTTTTTCATCCTAATCCGCAAGGCGGTTACCGTGCCGAACATTTACCGGGCAAGATATGTCAACACACTTCTGGCGCTTTGCGTGATCGGCCTGTTTACGATCTTCTACATGGCTGGCATTTTGGAACTGCCTTTGGATGTGTCGGTGCCCATCTATGGTTTTGTCTGTCCGCTTGTCTGCAGAAACACGTTCGATTATACTTCCAAGGGTATGTTAAATACGACCCGAAAGATGGTTTTAGAGTATATGGGTATGCCGATGATCCTTTTTGACTATGAGGGATATCTGGCAGATACAAACCGGGATATGCGGGAGCTTTTCCCGACACTGGAAGATCAGGAAAACCAGATCAGCATGATGGACTTTTTGCAGCTTGGCGAGTTCCGGGATCTGCAGAGCGTTGAGACGGATCAGACCTTTGTGTGGGAAAATCCCGGCAGCGCGGGCGCGCGCGTCTATCACTGTGTCTTCAGCTGTTTGAAGGACAAAAAGGGACGAAACATCGGTCATCTTCTTATTATGAAAAATCAGGAGACCGAGAGGGACATGCTTACCCGGCTCTATTCAAAAAACAGCTTCTATGCTGAGATGGACAAGCTGCTTGCAAAGGGCGTGTACCCCGTGACAGTTGTGGTGTGCAACGCCAACGGTATCGGACTCGTCAATGATGTGTACGGCTGGAAAAGGGGCAACGAACTGCTTCGGAAAGCAGCGGATCTTCTGCGGAAGAATCTGCCGCCCGACGCGGTTTTAGCGAGGCTTGCGGACGGTGATATGGCAGCTGCGCTCACGGAGGTGGAGCAGGAGTATGCGGTCCGCGCTTTTGAGAATATTAAGGAGCAGTATGGGGAAGCCAACGATACCGGAATTAATACAGATATCGAGTACGGGATCGCGGTGATCCGGGACCGGGAAAAAAGTGTGGACGACGCGATAAGGGAGGCGGTCGAGAGCATGCGCACGAAGAAGCTGATGAACCAGTCTTCCCAGAAGAGCTCCCTTCTGGATTCCCTGACCCAGACGCTGACGGAGAGCGATTATGAGACGGAGGAGCATGTGGAGCGGACGAGGGAGATGGCGATCAGGCTTGGGAAGGCGCTTCACCTGACGGACGGTGACCTGGGGAAACTGGCTCTGCTGGCGGTGCTTCACGATATCGGGAAAATTGCCATTCCCCATTCGATTCTTTTAAAGCCCGGAAAACTGACGGATGCGGAGTGGGAGATCATGAAGACCCACACGGAGAAAGGCTATCGGATTGCCAGCGCATCCAAGGAGCTTAAGCCCATCGGCGAATATATTCTGCACCACCATGAGCGGTGGGACGGCGGCGGGTATCCGGGAGGACTTGCGGGAGATGAAATTCCCCTTTTGTCCCGCATTATCACGGTGGTGGATTCCCATGACGTGATGGTGCACGACAGGCCGTACCACAAGGCAATGAGCGCGGAGGCGGCAGAGGAGGAACTTCGCCGCTGTGCGGGCACACAGTTTGATCCGAATCTGGTGGAAGTGTTCCTGGAGGTGCTGAAAGAGGAGGCATCGTGACGCTGCCTGCCGCTTCGAAAATAGGAATTGACAAAAGGCTTTCCATTGACTATAGTATTAGATAATTGTAAAGGTGATGACAGAGAGGAGTACACAAAGGCCGCCGCCAGAGAGGGGAAACGGAAGCTGGGAGTTTCCTTCGGAGAGGACTTGTGGAACGTGGCTCTGGAACCGGGAGGCAGAATGTTTTCGCGGATGGCATGGCGGAAACGGCAGTAAGCGTCCACGTCTGATCCCCGTTAACGGATCAGAGGCCGGAAGATTCCGGCTTCGATGAGTGATAAATGAAGGTGGTACCGCGTAACTACGCCCTTTGTACAGGAGACTGGCAGAGGGCGTTTTTGCGCGCATGGAAGCATTGAGCAACGCGAACGGGAAATGCGAAGCATTTCGAGTCTGCTTATGCGCAGAGACAGAAAGCGTCAGAGTAAAATCAAGGAGGACACACTATGGGCAGAGAACTTGCGAAAACCTACGATCCGAAAGGCATCGAGGACAGATTATACCAGAAATGGCTGGACAAAAAATATTTCCACGCCGAGGTGGACAGGACGAAAACGCCGTTCACCATCGTGATCCCGCCCCCGAACATCACGGGGCAGCTCCACATGGGGCATGCCCTTGACAATACCATGCAGGATATTCTGATCCGTTACAAGAGGATGCAGGGGTACAATGCGCTCTGGCAGCCGGGGACGGACCATGCCTCCATCGCTACCGAGGTAAAAATCATCGAGAAGCTCAAGGAGGAGGGGATCGACAAGAACGATCTCGGCAGGGAAGGTTTCCTCGAGCGCGCGTGGGACTGGAAGAAGGAGTACGGCGGGCGCATTGTCTCCCAGCTTAAGAAACTCGGCTCTTCCTGCGACTGGGACAGGGAGCGGTTCACCATGGACGAGGGCTGCAACAAGGCGGTCACGGAAGTGTTTGTGAAGATGCACGAGAAAGGCTGGATTTACAAGGGCAGCCGCATCATCAACTGGTGTCCTGTATGCAACACTTCCATTTCCGACGCGGAGGTGGAGTATGAGGAGCAGAACGGACATTTCTGGCATATCAAGTACCCGCTGGTTGACCAGAACGGTCAGCCCAGCAGGACGGAGTTTCTGGAGTTTGCAACCACCCGCCCGGAGACGATGCTCGGCGATACGGCGGTGGCGGTGAACCCGAACGATGAGAGATATACTTATTTAAAGGGAAGACAGGTATGGCTTCCGATTGTGAATAAGGCGATTCCCGTGGTGGAGGATGAGTATGTGGACATGGAGTTCGGGACAGGTGTTGTGAAGATCACGCCTGCCCATGACCCGAACGATTTCGAAGTTGGAAAACGCCACAATCTGCCGGAAGTCAATATCATGAACGACGACGCCACCATCAACGCAAACGGCGGCAAATATGAAGGGCTGGACCGCTACGAGGCGAGGAAACGGATTGTGGAAGAGTTGGAAAAAGAGGGGCTCCTCGTGCGGATCGAGGACTATTCCCACAACGTAGGCACCCATGACCGCTGTAAGACGACCATTGAGCCGATGATTAAGAAACAGTGGTTCGTGAAGATGGACGAGCTGATTAAACCTGCGGTGGAGGCGGTGAAGAAAGGCGAGATCAAGCTGATTCCTGAGCGCATGGACAAGATCTACTACAACTGGACCGACAATATCCGCGACTGGTGCATCAGCCGCCAGCTCTGGTGGGGACACAGGATTCCCGCTTACTACTGCGACAAGTGCGGGGAGATCGTAGTGGCGAAAGAGGCGCCGGCGGTGTGCCCGAAGTGCGGCGAAACCCATTTCACCCAGGACCCCGATACGCTGGACACATGGTTCTCTTCGGCCCTTTGGCCTTTTTCCACGCTGGGGTGGCCTGAAAAGACGGAGGATCTGGATTACTTCTATCCTACGGATGTGCTGGTGACTGGATATGACATTATCTTTTTCTGGGTCATCCGCATGATCTTCTCAGGTTATGAGCAGATGGGGGAAAAGCCTTTTAAGACGGTGCTCTTCCACGGCCTTGTGAGGGATTCACAGGGGCGCAAAATGAGTAAGTCGCTGGGCAACGGCATCGACCCGCTGGAGATCATAGACCAGTACGGCGCGGACGCGCTCCGCCTTACGCTGATCACGGGAAACGCGCCCGGCAACGATATGCGTTTCTACTATGAAAGAGTGGAGGCGAGCAGGAACTTTGCAAACAAAGTCTGGAATGCGTCCCGCTTCATCATGATGAACATGGACCAGGAGGAGGAGAAAACAGGAAAGCGCGGCTGGGAGACGACCTACGGGGAGATCAGGGAAAGCCTGTACCCGGTGGACAAGTGGATCCTCTCCAAACTGAATACGCTTGTAAAAGAGGTAACGGATAATATGGACAACTTTGAGCTCGGTATCGCCGTGCAGAAGGTGTACGATTTTATCTGGGACGAGTTCTGCGACTGGTATATCGAGATGGTGAAGCCCCGCCTGTACAGCACTGAGGCCGGTGAGGAAGAGGGAAAGCGGGCGGCGCTGTGGACATTACAGAATGTGCTTACTTCCGCATTGAAGCTGCTGCATCCTTACATGCCTTTCATCACGGAGGAAATTTTCTGCACGCTGCAGACAAAAGAAGAATCCATCATGGTGTCCGAGTGGCCTGTTTTCCGGGAGGACAGACAGTTTGTAAAAGAAGAGAACGCGATTTCCCTGATGAAAGAGGCGGTGCGCGGCATCCGCAACGTGAGGACGGAGATGAATGTGGCGCCGGGCAAAAAGGCGGCAGTCTATGTGGTCAGCGAAACCGAGGACGTGCGGCAAATCTTTGAGGAGGGCAGACAGTTCTTTACTTCGCTTGCGGCGGCGTCTGGACTGACTGTGCAGGCAGACAGAAGCGGTATTGACGACAGCGCCGTTTCGGTGGTGATCCCGAACGCGACGGTTTATATTCCGTTTGAGGAGCTGGTGGATATCGCGCAGGAGATCGAGCGTCTGAAAAAGGAGCAGAAGAGACTGGAGGGCGAACTTTTGAGAGTGCAGGGGATGCTTGGCAACGAAAAGTTTATGTCCAAAGCGCCGAAGCAGAAGGTGGACGAGGAGCGCGCAAAGCTTGAAAAATATACACAGATGAAGGCGCAGGTGGAGGAAAGGCTGGCACAGCTTATGTAAGCGCGGTTTTCGAAGGGCGTGGGTTGAACTATGGAAAAATTTTCTCCAATAACCACTGGAAAAGTAGGGCGATATGGTGTAAGGTATAGGTAGGAGTTAGTACGATAGGACTATATGGCATATGCGTCATAATATATAGTATAAAGGAAGGAGGTGAGTCTCGTGGCAGAGGTGAATCTGTCAGCGGAGCAGCTTAATAAATTGAAAGCGGCAATGGCGAGGGCGAAGGGCCTGGACCCTCAGGCAGCATTGCAGAAGGCGGCGGCCGCACAGCCGGCAGCGACAGTGGAAACCAAAGCCGAACCCGAAACCGCGGCGGAAACTGCGGTGGCGGTTGAGACGAGAATGCCTCCTACGGAGTCGAATCTGGCGGAAGGCACATATCTGCGGATTGACGATGACGAGATGGCGGCGTGGCTTTACCTCACACCACCGGTCGAGGGACAGACATATACGAAGCGTGATCTGGAGAATTATCTGGAGTTAAACGGAGTGGTCAAAGGCTATCACAGCTCCAACCTGTCGGCGATGGTTAAGAAAAAGGTATATGACAGGGAAATTCTGGTAGCCAGGGGCGCGGAGACCAAGCCCGGAACGGACGGCTACTTCGAATATCTTTTTGCGCCGGAAGAGCATGTCGGACCTAAGGTGAATGAGGACGGCTCGGTGGATTACTCCAGCATGAGCGCCCTGCAGAACGTGCATAAGGGCGACAAGGTGGCGGTTTATCATTATGCGGAACAGGGTGTGGACGGTTATACGGTCTTAGGAGGGCAGATGAAGGCTGATCCCGTAAGAGACCTGCCGCCCATGAGAGGAAAGGGCATCACCAGGGAAAACGGCGTTTACTATGCACAGAGCGACGGCAAGATTGAGGTCAAGGACGGCAAGATCGACATCCAGAATGTGCATGAGATAATGGGTGATGTGGACGCGATTATCGGCAAGATCGAGTTTTTTGGAGACGTTATTGTCAACGGCAACGTGGAGGGCGGCATCGTCATCCGTGCTGGACGAAATATAGAGATTCACGGGACCACAGGCGCAGCTTCGCTGTATGCCGGCGGAGACGTGATGCTTACGCGGGGTATTCAGGGCGGCGGTAAAATTTCGGCAAGGGGAAATGTCTTTGCCGAGTTTATTGAGAACACCACAGTGGAGGCCGGAGGCCTGGTACAGGCAAATGTCATTCTGAACGCGAAGGTGACGGCAAAGGATAAGGTAATTACCATCGGTAAGAGAGGCGCGATTATCGGCGGCTATACCCATGCGCTTAAGTGCATAGAGGCGATGACGGCGGGAAATGACGCGGAGCTGAAGACCGTTCTGCACAGTGGCTATGATCCGGAGTCCTTTGATAAGCTTCTGGAGGCGAGACGCAAGGAGGCGGAAATCAAGGAGAAGCTATCCAAGCTGGTGGACACCATGACGGAGGCGCTGCGCGAGAAACGTATGCGGGGTGCGGGCACCTCAAAGAACACGGAGGCAAGCCTTCTGGAGTGGAATCACCTGAAAGATGAGTATTTTGTGGAGCTGGACAGGATAGGCCATGAGAGAGAGGAACTGGAGACGACCATGGAAGTCGGAAGGGATTCCTACATTAAGATCGACGGTAATATTTACCGAAATGTGGTCATTGGCGTCAATGCCGAGAGAATGACCCTCGAACGCAGCACCAGCTTTATGAAATATGCCGCGGAAAAGGGTGTCATTGAGGGGACGGTAATCATACACAACTGATGCCTGCAGCGGATCATGGAGATAAGATGGAAGAAACCTTTGAGACTTACGGGGCGGCGGTGGATTATATCAGCGCCACCCCTAAATTTACGACAAAAAACAGCATGGAGGATACCGCGCTCTTCTGGGAGCGTCTCGGATATCCGGCGAAGAAGAGTAAGATATTACACATAGCAGGCACAAACGGAAAAGGCTCCGTTTGTGCTTATTTGTCTTCTGTTTTGCGAGAAGCGGGCATTTCCTGCGGCATGTTCACGTCTCCCCATCTTGTGAGCATGAGGGAGCGGTTTGTGATTGACGGGAAGATGGTGTCCAAGGATGACTTTCTGTATGCGTTTGGCGTGGTGATGGGGGAGGTGAAGCGCCTCGCGTCGTCTTATCACCCCACATTTTTCGAACTGCTGTTTTTCATGGCGATGGTACTGTTTGAGAAATACGGCGTGGAGTATGTGATTTTGGAGACAGGCCTTGGAGGCAGGCTTGACGCCACCAATGTGGTGGGGGAGAAAAAACTGTGCGTGATAACCGCAATCGGCTACGACCACATGGAATATCTGGGGGAGACGCTTGCACAGATCGCGGGAGAAAAAGCGGGGATCATGCGCCCGGGCGTGCCGGTGGTATACCTGGAGGGGCGGGAGGAAGTGACCCGCGTCATGGAGGAATACGCAAAAAGAATCGGGGCAAAAAGCTTTCCGATAGAGAAGGCTGCGATAAAAGAAATAAAGATTAGACACAAAACGATTGATTTTTCTCTTCATTTACACTATTATGATTATATTGGTTTTACTGTGTCCACTTCTGCACTCTATCAGGTGGAGAACGCTTCGCTTGCGGCAAGCGCCCTGGCGCTTCTGGATGATGGGCGGATCACGGTTTCCGCCCTGCAAAGAGGGATAAGGGAAACGGTCTGGGAGGGCAGAATGGAGGAAATCCAGCCGTCGGTATATCTGGACGGCGCGCACAACGTGGATGGGATTCGTGCCTTTTTGGAGACGGTAAAACAGCATTCCTGTACCGGCAGGCGCATCCTGCTTTACTCAACGGTGCGGGACAAGCAGTACGCCCGGGCGGCGGATCTGCTTGCGCAGGCGGGTCTTTTTGACGAGATATGCCTCGTGCCCTTACAGGGGGATCGGGCGCTTCCGCTTGCAAAACTTACGGATTGTTTCGGGCAATATACCGGATTTGAAAGAAAGGCTTTTGAAACGCTTGATGCGGCGTTTGCGGAGCTGCTTGCACAAAAACATGACGGGGATAAGGTGTATATTGTCGGTTCATTATATTTGGCGGGCGAAGTAAAGGCCCTTTTGAGGAGATTTGACAATGATTAATTTTGAAGAGGAGCTGAAAAAGTTCCACCCCAGTCTGGAAGTGGAGGACGCGGAGGAAGCGATCTACAATCAGGATCTGACGGATATGGCTGATCTGATGGTGAAGATCGTCAAGGAATCGAAGAAAGCAGTAGAATAGGGGATTGGCATAGATGATTTGTTATCAGTGTGGCTGTACGCTGTCTGAACATGATTTTTGCACGAACTGCGGTGCCGATGTAGCCCTTTACAAGAGGATCATATATATCTCTAACCGTTTCTACAACGACGGACTGGAGCGGGCAAGCGTCAGAGATCTGACGGGTGCGATTACAAGTTTGCGGCAGAGCCTTAAATTTGACAAGAATAATGTGGAAGCGAGAAACCTTCTCGGACTGGTCTATTTTGAGACCGGCGAGGTAGTTGCGGCATTAAGCGAGTGGGTTATCAGCAAGAATCTGCGTCCGAAGAAAAATATCGCGGACGATTATATCAATATGATTCAGACGAATCAGAACCGTCTGGACACCATCAACCAGACCATTAAGAAATATAATCAGGCGCTCACTTACTGTAATCAGGACAGCCTTGATCTGGCGGTGATCCAGTTAAAGAAGGTATTATCCTTAAATCCGAAGTTTATCCGGGCGCATCAGCTTCTTGCGCTGCTGTATATCAACAGCGAGGAGTGGGAGCGGGCGAAAAGGGAACTGACCAAGTGCCTGGAGATAGACGCGAACAATACGGCGACGCTTCGGTACCTGAAAGAAGTGGACGAGATGCTGCTTCCCGAGGAGGGTGTTAAGGGCAGCACGAAGAAAAAGAAGTCGGAGGAGATCGTCAAATACCAGAGCGGCAACGAGACGATTATCCAGCCGGTGAACATGAAGGAGGGCAGGGGCGTTACCTCCCTGTTAAATCTGGGAATCGGGCTTGCCATCGGCATAGCAATCGCCTTTTTCCTGATCCTGCCGGCGAGGATACAGACCGCAAGGGCGAGTCTTGACGAGGACCTGCGCAAGGTCAGCGAACAGTCCGACGCGAAGACAGCGACCATTGACGAACTGCAGCAGCAGCTCGGTGAGCTTCAGGCGCAGAATGAGACACTGCAGCAGGATCTGACGGCTTATATGGGACAGGACGGGACTTTGCAGTCCGTGGAGAGCCTGATGAAAGCGGCCGGCGCATATCTGACGGATCCCGAGGACGTTACCGTCGTCGCAGATTATCTGACGGAGATCGAGGAGGCGCGCGCGCAGGAGGAAGAGCACGAGAATTCGGAGGCGTTTGAGAGCCTTTACAATACACTGTTAGCCCTTGTGGGACCGCAGATCGCGGAGTCCTATGACGAGGACGGACATGCGGCCTTCTGGGCCGGGAATTATGCGGACGCCATTCCGAATCTGGAAAAGGCATTTCGGTATGATGCCACCAACGGACAGGCGCTCTTTGATCTGGCGAACTCATACTACCGTATGGGTGAGGAGGCGAAGGCGAAAGAGATCTACCAGCAGGTTATAGAACTGTTCCCCAATACGGAGAAGGCGGATAAGTCCAAGGATACGCTGGCGCAGATAGAAAGCGCACAGGAGTAAGGCGCGGGAGCCCGCGGTATACAAAAGAAAAAGGAATAGATAAGACGCGAAAGAGAATGTGATGGAAACATCATGTTCTTTTTTGTTGTAAATAAGCGCAGACGAAACAATCAATTCTACGTCGCCGCGCTTTCGCTCCGCTCCGAGCGTAACAGACGCTAAACTCGTGAAAAACCTCGTTAAGCGCTGACGCTCTACAAGGGGCTTCTTAAGAATAGATTGTTTCGTCTTGGGTTTTGGCAAGGCAAAGAACAGAGTGTTTGCAAAGATAGGGCAAAGGAGGGTTTACATAATATGGATGAAGATTACAAGGTGATTGACAATTACTTGATGATACGGATGCCGGCTGAAATTGACCACCACCAATCAGTTGACATAAGTAAGAGGGCGGACAGATATATCGTCTCAAAACAGGTGGGGAATGTGGTGTTTGATTTTGAGCGGACAACCTTTATGGACAGTTCGGGCGTGGGGATTATTCTTGGACGTTACCGAAAAATTTCCTGTTTCGGTGGGAAGGTGTACGCGGTGAACGCGGGCAGCAGGATCAGGCGTCTTCTTCTTTTGTCCGGGCTTGAAAATATTGTTGAGATCATGGAGTGGAGAGGGGAAGAAAAGAATGATTGAGATCAAAGAAAAGAATGATTACAGACTGGTGACTAACGAGATGCGTCTGGAATTTGCGGCGGTGTCTGACAATGAAGCTTTTGCGAGGATGGCGGTGTCGGCGTTTATTGCCCCTTTGAATCCGACGCTCGAGGAACTTTCCGACGTGAAGACGGCGGTATCTGAGGCGGTGACAAACGCGATTATCCACGGTTACGGGAACAGGGGGCGCGTGACGGACAGGGTGCAGATGAACTGTGAGCTGAAGGGAAGCATTCTGGAAGTGGAAATAGTTGACCGGGGCGTGGGGATAGAGGATGTGAACCGCGCCATGGAGCCGCTTTATACGACCAGGCCTGAATGGGAGCGCTCCGGCATGGGGTTTGCCTTTATGGAAGCATTTATGGATGAACTGGAAGTTTTCTCCGAACCTGAGCTGGGGACGACTGTGCGCATGTATAAAAAGATCGGGCTCGGCAGCTGGATCGTCGGCGAGGAGTAGCCTATGGAGGAGACTGCCGTATTAATCGAACGATCACAGGCAGGAGATAAAGAGGCGCGTGAGGTACTGATAGAGGAAAATCTGGGTCTGGTGCGGCATATAGTCAAACGGTTCACAGGCAGGGGATATGATGCGGAAGACCTGTTTCAAATCGGCTGTATCGGGCTGATTAAGGCAATCGACAAGTTTGATTTGAATTTCGGGGTGCGCTTTTCCACTTACGCGGTGCCCATGATTCAGGGGGAGATCAAGCGGTTTCTGCGGGACGACGGCATGGTGAAAGTGAGCCGTACACTCAAGGAAAACGGCTGGAAAATTAAGCAGGCAGCGGAGCGGCTGTCCCAGATTTACGGCAGGGACGCGACTTTGCAGGAGCTTTCCGCGGAGACGGAGCTCTCGATAGAAGATATCGTGATGGCGCTTGACGCCAACGTGGAGGTGGAATCCATCTACAAGTCTGTCTACCAGTCTGACGGCAATGAGATTTACCTCGTAGACCAGGTGGTGGGGGACGGCGCGGGCTGCACGGCGGGACTGAACCGGGCGAACGAGGATTCGGAAAAGGAGAAAATCTTAAACCATATGCTTCTGGAACAGCTCATGGGGACGCTTTCGGAGACGGAAAGAATGCTCATCCAGATGCGATACTTTCAGGACAAGACACAGGTGGAAGTGGCGAAAAGCCTCGGCATCAGCCAGGTGCAGGTCAGCCGTATGGAGAAAAGGATCCTGCTGCGGCTAAGGAGAGAGGTGGGGTGATAGGTTTAAAAATAAAAGTCTTAAGCAGTTTCCGATAAAGGAAACTGCTTATTTTCGCGGTGGTTCAAAGTAATGGAACAGACTTTACACTTTTCGGCAAAACAGCTATAATAAAATTGTAGCGGTCGATATAAGCCATATGATAGAAAGCAGGTGATGGTGTGCCGAGTGAAAAAGAATTAAATGTTAATCTTTTAGACCAGTTAGATTTGTTAGAGAGATTGGAAATGGCAGATAATGATGGCGGTTATGAAAAAATAAAGCAGCAGCTTGCATTTGAGAAGAAATGTATTGAGCGAAAACTTTATCAAAATCCGTCGATTACAGAAAAAAATTAAGATGGAACAGCCATATAAAGGTGTAAAGTCTGTTGAAATGTAAAGGGCTTTACACCTTTTTATACTTTCGCTTGATACACAAGTTTTTTCCCAATATGCCTTGAAAACGATTTTTAATGGATTTATCCTTGATTTAAGGATATCCCCAGAACATTTAAAGGAGAAAAAAGACATGATGCAGGGCAGAAGGGAAACACTTGAAAAAACAGTAATGCGTGATTATGGAAATATTGCGGGCATCGTTGTATTAAAGGACGGCGGGACACTATATGAAAATTATTTTAATGAGTGTACCGCTAACAGTCGGATTCATGTATATTCCGTAGCGAAAAGTATCATTTCCATACTGATAGGAATTGCGGTGGACAAAGGTTACATCAAAAATCCCGACCAAAAAGTATTGGATTTTTTCCCTGCATATGAAATCAAAAAGACAGAGAAGACAATTCAAAATATTACCTTAAAGAATTTATTGACAATGACTGCGCCGTATAAATACAAATGGAATCCTTATATAAAGTATTTTACAAGTGATGACTGGGTAAAATTCTCACTCGATTTGTTGGGCGGCAGGGGACAGGTCGGCAAATTCAGGTATGCGCCACTGATTGGCCCGGATATTATGTCAGGCATTCTCGGCAGGGCGACAGGACAACCCGTCCTAAATTTTGCGCAGGAAAATTTGTTTGCGCCACTGGGAATTGTTGTAGAAAAGAATATCATTTTTCAAAACAAGGAGGAACAGCTTGCGTTTAACCAGGCTACGGACATCAGCGGATGGGTGGCTGACCCTATGGGCGTAAATACGGCGGGCTGGGGACTTACACTCTCTCCCATGGATATGGCGAAACTCGGCCAGTTATATTTAAATCACGGAATGTGGAATGGCAGACAAATCGTATCGGATAGATGGGTAGAAGAAAGCACGAAGGAGCACAGCCGGTGGAAAACGCAAAATCTGCCGTATGGATATTTGTGGTGGATTTATCAAGATGGCTTTGCAGCCATGGGGGATGGGGGAAATACCATTTTTGTCAACACGAAAAAAAACATGGTGTTTGCAATTGCCTCTCTGTTCAGACCCAGGGCAAGGGATAGAATAGAATTGATCCGGGAGTATATCGAGCCGGTGTTCGATGACTGTGTATAGGGGGACGGCGACTGGGCGGCGAATTGCGCATTGAAAACAGCCTCAAGATATGGTACAGTGGGTTGTGTGAGAGATATTTCCATATCTCAAACATAGCGCAAGTGACAGCAAAGGAAGATGAGGATAAAACGATGGAACAGTACAAGCAGGAATTTATCGGCTTTATGATAGAGAGCCGGGTGTTGCAGTTTGGGGACTTTACTTTAAAGAGCGGCAGGAAATCCCCGTTTTTTATGAATGCGGGCGCTTATGTGACCGGCGCGCAGCTGCGGAAACTGGGCGAATACTATGCGAAGGCGATTCACGACAATTACGGGTTAGATTTTGACGTGCTGTTTGGCCCCGCCTACAAGGGCATTCCCCTCACAGTGGCGACGACCATGGCGATCAGCGAACTTTACGGAAGGGAGATCCGTTACTGTTCCAACAGAAAAGAAGTGAAGGATCACGGCGACACCGGGATTCTGCTTGGCTCCAAACTGAAAGACGGCGACAGGGTAGTCATCATAGAGGATGTGACGACTTCCGGGAAATCTATTGAGGAGACATTCCCTATTATCAAGGCGCAGGCGGATGTTTCCGTCAAGGGACTGATGGTGTCCTTAAACCGTATGGAAAAAGGGCTTTCAAGCGACAGCAGTGCGCTCGATGAGATCAAGGAGAAGTACGGATTTAAGACAGGCGCAATCGTAACCATGGAAGAAGTCGTAGAGTGCCTTTACAACAAGCCCGTTGACGGTAAGATTTATATCGACGACGACATAAAGGGACGGATTGACGCTTATTATGAAACTTACGGCGCAAAGTAAAGCATGTGGACATGCGAAGAACGCTTCGGAATGGAGGGAAATATGGAAGAGAGAACTTATAAGATCATGGGCGGGGCAGGAGCCCTAAATCTTGCATTTGGCGTGGTGGTCATGGTGGTAGGCATAGCAGGGGGCGTGCTCTTAGTCATCAGCGGCGCGAAGCTTCTGGCAGGAAGAAACAAGATCCTGTTTTAAAGAAAAGGGAGGGCGTTTTCGGCGAGGACGAGGATGCCCTCTTTTGCGCGAATAGGCAGAGGCGGAGCCGGAACGCGGGGAGGACGGACGCGGTGAAAAAAGATTTCATGTTTACCAATAAGGAGCATACGCTCAAAGGGATTATGGCTACGATTCTGGGTGTGATCTCGCTGGTGTCTCTGGTTTTCATAATTGTGGACAGCTATGCGAGGGCGGGGGAGGTTCCCCTGCAGTACGGGGCAGTGGCGTTCCTGACGATGATTTTTGCCTTTGTAGGTATTGCGCTGGGGGTCATGTCCAAATCGGACCGTGATAAGTATTATTTTTTTAGTTATCTGGGCATTGTATTAAATGTACTTGTGCTGGCGGCGCTCAGCGTGATCTTGTATGCGGGGGCATATGCCTGACGTAGAAAAAGGAGGTTTGTGGCAGTCTTATGAAAAAGGAAGAGTTAGTTGCGGAGCGTTATGAGCTTGCTCTGGAGCGGATCAGGGAAATACCGAATGAGTCAATCTGTTCAGAGGCTTACCGGGATTATTTTATGCAGATGGCAAAGTTTGTTTTGCTGATGGATCGGACCTATGGGTTGGTGGAAGGCGGCGTGCTCAGACAGATGGGAATGGAGGAGCTGAAAGAGCACAACCACTGTCTCTATGCGGATATTCTGCCGGCGCATTACGGGGAAAGCTACGCGAACCCGGATTATGCAACGAATCGACTGGGCAAGTCAATCGGACAGTGCCTGTCTTTTTTGTATACAGAACTCCGCGCCATGATTCCGGCAGCATATGAACAGAACCGCTTTTCCATGACGATACGGGCAGAACTTTTGCTGGAAGTTTATCAGCTTTTTGCCTGCGCGAAGGAGGAGAACAGGGAGCCGGATGCGGAGGAGCTGCGGCAGTGTCTTTACTGGTATGTGAGCGATTATTACGAGGCGGAGTTTGAGGAAAAGAGCATGGCGCTTCTGGACGCGGACCGGGATTTTGCCCGCCGTATCATTATGGAAAGCGATCTGTCTGATCTGCGCTACCTCTATTATTTTGGCGAGTATGTCACGGAAAACGAGCTGAAAACGGCGGCGCATCTGAATGAAATGCCATCAGATAAAATAAAGCTGATGGCGGACACGTACACGGAAGGCTACCGTATCGGCTTTGAGGTGACGAACAAGGATATTTCCATTAAAGAAACGGTGACAATCCGCTATTTTCTGGGTTTTGAGCGGGTGCTCAGACAGGCGGTCCTCAATTTTGACCAAATCGGTCTACAGTCAACCTTCTGCCGGGCGGGTGTGAATATCTTTCAGGGCAGGAGCGTGAACAAAAACGGTTACTGCGGCGCGAATCCCAATAAACAGTACGACTATGACCATAAGGAGGATATGGCGCTTTTCCTGGACGGCGCGCTGGCGGAGAGAAAGACGGAGGCGGTTCGGAATGTGTTTGAGCGGCATAAGGAACTGGCGGCGCTTTACGGCGGTCCGGCGGTGGTGGAGAGCTTCGGGGAGGAGCCCTTTGTGCCGGAGAATAAGGAGACGGCCTGCCGCTTAAGTGAAAAACAGCAGAAGCTTTCGGTTTCCAACGCGGGAAAAATAGCCGATATCCAAAATGAGTATATCAGGGGCGAGGAGCACAGCTTTACGATTATCGCTTTCCCTGTACCGCAGATCGGTGAGCGGTACGAGGAAATTTTCGACGACGTGGTGCGCATCAATACGTTGGATTATATGCTTTACCGGGATATCCAGCAGAAGATTATCGACGTGCTGGACAAGGGATCGACCGTATTGGTCAAAGGTATGAACGGGAATGAGACCGACATAAAAGTGCAGCTTCACAAGCTGGATGATCCGAAAACCCAGACTAATTTTGAAAACTGTGTGGCGGACGTCAATATCCCTGTGGGAGAGGTGTTTACTTCGCCGCTCCTCGCGGGTACAGAGGGGCTTTTGCATGTGCCGCGCGTGTTTTTGCACGAGCTGGAGTACAGGGACCTGAGACTTCATTTTAAGGACGGTTTCGTGACGGATTACAGCTGCGGCAACTTTGCGGGGGCGGAGGACAACCGCAAGTATATCAGGGACAATGTGTTCCATCACCATGAAAAACTTCCGCTGGGGGAGTTCGCCATCGGCACGAACACGACGGCGTTCTCTGTGGCGAGAAAATACGGGATTGAGGATAAACTGCCGATTCTGATTGCGGAAAAGACAGGACCGCATTTTGCGCTGGGGGACACCTGCTATTCCCATGAGGAGGAGGTCAAGAGTTACAACCCGGACGGCAAGGAGATTGTGGCGAAGGAGAACGAGGTGTCAGTTTTGCGTGACACGGATGTCAGCAAGGCGTATTTCCAGTGCCACACGGATATTACGATCCCCTATGACGAGCTGGCGGAACTTTCGGTATTGACCGAAGCAGGAGAGAAGCAAGTGATTATCCAAGACGGTCAATTTGTGCTGCCGGGCTGCGAGGAGTTGAACCGGGCATTAAAGTGAGAGGCGGCTCAGTCCGCGCCATGTTCTGGCTGAACTGAGAAAATGGGTTGCGCAATCGGGGAAAATCTAGTACACTGTAGAGTAAGAAACTTTGTTTTGACACAAGATATTGTGGTTGAGGAGGTAATTGCGGATGGCACAGGTAGGTATCGTGATGGGCAGCGATTCGGATATGCCCGTTATGGCGAAAGCGGCGGATATTTTGGAGGAGCTTGGCGTTTCCTATGAGATGACGATTATTTCCGCCCACAGGGAGCCGGACGTGTTCTTTGCGTATGCGAAGGGCGCGGAGGCAAAAGGTTTTAAGGTGATTATCGCGGGAGCCGGGAAAGCGGCCCATCTGCCGGGTATGTGCGCGGCGATTTTCCCCATGCCGGTGATCGGTGTGCCCATGAAGACGTCTGACCTGGGCGGGGTGGATTCACTCTACTCTATTGTACAGATGCCCTCCGGCATTCCCGTTGCGACAGTGGCGATAAACGGCGGGCTAAACGCGGGTATTCTGGCGGCGAAGATTCTTGCTGTCTCGGATGCTGCGCTTCTGGAGCGGTTAAAGGAGTATTCGGAGAGCCTGAAGGAGAGCGTGCAGGAGAAGGACGCGAAGCTGAAGGAAGTCGGGTATAAAACATATTTGAAGGCATAAAAAGGAGGCCGGTATGGATTACAAGACAGCGGGTGTGGATATCGAGGCGGGCTACCGTTCGGTGGAGCTGATGAAGCAGTATGTGAAGGGGACAATGAGGCCGGAGGTGTTAGGCGGGATCGGCGGTTTTTCCGGCGCCTTTTCCCTTGAGAAGATTAAGGGCATGGAGAAGCCGGTGCTTCTGTCGGGCACGGACGGTGTGGGCACGAAGATACAGCTTGCTTTTCTGTTGGATAAGCATGATACCGTGGGTATCGACTGTGTTGCCATGTGCGTCAACGACGTGGTGTGCGCGGGCGCGGAACCGCTGTTTTTCCTGGATTACATAGCCTGCGGCAAAAACTATCCTGAGAAGATCGCGGCCATCGTGAAGGGTGTTGCAGAGGGGTGCAGGCAGTCGGGAGCGGCTCTGGTCGGCGGCGAGACGGCGGAGCATCCGGGGCTGATGCCGGAGGACGAATACGATCTTGCCGGTTTTGCGGTGGGTGTTGCCGAGGAGAAGGATCTGATCACGGGGGCGGATGTGAAGCCCGGCGATGTACTTGTCGGCATTGCCTCTTCGGGAGTGCACAGCAACGGTTTTTCCCTTATAAGAAAAGTTTTCAACGTGAATAAAGAAACACTTTCCGTATATTATGATGAACTTGGCGCAACGCTTGGCGAGACACTGCTTACGCCCACCAAGATTTATGTGAAGGCGCTTCAGGAAGTAAGGAAGGCGGGCGTTACCATCAAAGGCTGTAGCCATATTACAGGCGGCGGCTTCTATGAGAATATTCCAAGAATGCTGCCGGACGGGGTCGGGGCAAAGGTGGAGAAGGGCAGTTTTGAGATACCGCCCATCTTTGCGTTGATGCAAAGGACCGGAAGTCTGGAAGAAAAGATGATGTACAATACCTACAACATGGGACTCGGTATGGTGCTGGCGGTAAGTCCTGCGGACGCGGACAGGACCGTTGCCGCGCTTGCAAAGGCCGGCGAAAAAGCGTGGACCGTGGGCGAGGTCGTGGCAGGCGGGCACGAGGCGGTTATCGTATAAGGGCCCAAATGGTTTACATAAAGCAAACTGCTTTTACAAGAAGGGGATGGGGAGTTGCGATTGGAGGATCATCATGCTTAAAGTGGTAGTATGCGTGTCGGGAGGCGGCACGAACTTGCAGGCAATTATTGACGGCATCGCGCGGGGAGCCATCTTTCACACAGAGATTGTCCGGGTGGTGTGCAACAATCCCGGCGCCCGCGCCCTCGAGAGGGCGAAAGCGGCGGGGATAGACAGCGTGTGTGTGTCGCCGAAAGATTACGGTGACAGGGAACAGTTTGAGGCGGCCCTGGTCCGCGCGGTGGAGGAGGCAGAGCCTGATCTCATCGTACTGGCGGGCTTTATGGTTAAGGCGCCGGCAGAGCTGATCAGAAAGTACGAGCACAGGATTATCAATGTGCATCCGTCCCTCATACCGGCTTTCTGCGGTACGGGATATTATGGGCTGCGGGTGCACGAGGCTGCGCTTGCGCGCGGCGTGAAGATCACAGGGGCTACGGTACATTTTGTGGATGACGGGATGGATACCGGGCCGATTATCATGCAGAAAGCGGTGGAGGTGCATGAGGACGACACGCCGGAAACTTTGCAGAGACGGGTGATGGAGGAAGCCGAGTGGGTGATTCTTCCCTGGTGTATCAATCTGATCGCGGCAGGACAGGTGAAGGTGGAAAACGGACGGGTTATGGTCACAGAGTGAAAGGTAGTATTTAGGAAGGGAACGGAAAACCATGAAAATTTTGATTGTGGGAAGCGGCGGCAGGGAACACGCGATAGCAGCGGCTGTGGCGAAGAGTCCCCGGGCGGATAAAATTTATTGCGCGCCCGGTAACGCGGGGATCGGACAGATAGCGGAATGCGTGCCAATCGGTGCCATGGAATTTGATAAACTGGTGGCTTTTGCGAAAGAGAAAGCCATTGACCTGACTATAGTAGGTATGGATGATCCGCTGGTGGGCGGTCTCGTGGACGAGATGGAGGCAGCGGGCCTTCGGGTGTTTGGCCCCCGGAAAAATGCGGCGATTCTGGAGGGCAGCAAAGCGTTCTCCAAGGATCTGATGAAAAAATACAACATTCCCACGGCAGCCTACGAAAACTTTGACGATCCGCAGAAGGCCCTTGCCTATCTGGAGACGGCGAAGATGCCGGTGGTGTTAAAGGCGGACGGTCTTGCGCTGGGAAAAGGCGTGCTGATCTGCGAGACGCTTGAAGAGGCAAAAGACGGCGTGCGAACCATTATGGAGGATAAAAAGTTCGGCACGGCGGGTAACCGCATGGTGGTCGAGGAATTTATGACAGGACGTGAGGTTTCCGTACTTTCCTTTGTGGATGGAAAGACGATAAAGATCATGTCGTCCGCGCAGGACCACAAGCGCGCGCTGGACGGGGACCAGGGACTGAATACCGGCGGCATGGGTACGTTTTCGCCGAGCCCTTTCTATACAAAAGAGGTGGATGCGTTCTGCCATAAGTATATCTATCAGGCCACCGTGGACGCCATGGCGGCGGAGGGAAGACCTTTCAAAGGCGTGATTTTCTTCGGGCTGATGCTGACGGAGGACGGACCGAAGGTTCTGGAGTACAATGCCAGATTCGGGGATCCCGAGGCGCAGGTGGTGCTGCCCCGCATGAAAAACGATATGATTGATGTCGTGGAGGCGTGTATCGACGGGACGCTTGACCAGGTTGACCTTTCTTTTGAGGACAATGCGGCGGTCTGCGTCATTCTGGCATCGGAAGGATATCCTGTTTCCTACGAGAAGGGGTTTGTGATCGAGGGACTGGAAAACTTTGACGATAAGGATGGATATTACTGTTTCCACGCGGGTACCCGTTTAGATAATAACAGGATTGTCACAAATGGCGGCAGGGTGCTCGGCGTTACGGCGAAGGGCGCGACGCTGAAGGAGGCGCGGGCGAACGCCTATACGGCGACGCAGTGGGTGCATTTTGACCATCAGTATATGAGACATGATATCGGCAAGGCGATTGACGAGGCATAAGCGCCGCAGTTTTGTAAAAGAGGGATAAAGCTATAAAAGAAGCGTAAAAGGGAGTGAAGTTATGAGCAGGGAAGAAAGAATTGAGATGCTCAAGAAGGAATTTACCGAGATCAATACCTATAACAGGCCCACCTACTGTTCTGAGTGCGGCGGCGTCATGGTATTTAAGGGTCTGGGAGAATACCAGTGCGAGAAATGCGGTTTTCTGGATTACGACGACTATGGAAAGGCGCGCAATTATGTTGAGAAGCATATGGGGGCCAACGCGGCGGAGGTCGCCAAGGCTACCGGGGTGTCGCAAAAATCCATAAGGGATATGCTCAAGGAAGGAAAGCTGGAGATAGCGCAAAATTCCGCCATTTTCCTAAAATGTGAAATTTGCGGCGCGACGATCCGCAGCGGCAAATACTGCCCTAAGTGTGAGATGAACTATCACCATGATCTTGAGGAGATGGCAAGAAAGGCAAGACACCGTGGCGATACATTTGGCTACAGCACCGAGCGGCGCAGGGGAGAGGAAGGCTCCAAGCGTTTCACAAGAGAACAGTAAAACCTGGCAGAGGAGAACAGAATGAAAATACAAATGAGAGAGCGGGTAAGAGAAAGACGGGGACATGTATGGAAGGCGGCGGCCGTTTTGGGGACAGCGGTTTTTCTTGCGTGGTGTAACCCGATGGTGAGTCTGGCGGAGGCGACAGGCACCGTGTTGCCCAACTCAGTCAATATCAGAAAACAGCCCGATCAGGAGAGCGAGGTGATCGGCAGTTCCACTGTCGGTAAGGAAATCAGCATCCGGGGCAAGGTGGATGCCTCTGGCATCACGTGGTATCAGGTATATGTGGACGCGAACACCATGGGTTATGTCCGCGCGGATATGATAGAGAAAAAGGGAGACGGAGACATTCCGACGGTTACCGTGGCGGCGGAAAGCCAGACGGCGCCGGCGCCGGAAGGCGGCACGGATACGCAGGAGCCGGCGGCGGCAGGCAGCACAGGCGGAGGCGCGCAGGTGGAGGCGCAGGAGACGGTGGATCTCCAGTATGCCACAACCAATGTAAAGGCAAAGGTGCGTCCCGACCCATCCACTTCAAATAACCCGGTGGATTCCCTGGCGGCCGGGACACAGGTGGTGGTGAGCGGGAAATCCGAGGGCAGCGACAGTAAGACCTGGTATTTCGTGAGCTTTACCGGGTCAAACGGTTCGGAAAAAACGGGCTATATCCGCTCTGACCTGTTAGATATGGGCGATATGCTGCCCGTGGAGGAGGAGCCTGCGGAAGAGCCCGCGGAGGAGCCGGAAGAGCCAGCTTCGGCGCCGCGAAACGACTATGAACTGAAAATTGAGACAGGTTCCGATGGAGAAGAGGTTTGGTATATTTACGATAATATTACCGAACAGAAACAGAAGCTTGTACCGCTTCTGGAGTCCTCCTACTCTCAAACCCTCGATGATGGCGATGACACGAAGTCCATTGTGAAGCAGCGGATTGTGATAGTTGTGCTTGCAGTGCTTCTGGCGATTCTTGCGATTGTGACGGTTATCATGGCCTTTAAACTGCGCGACGCTTACTATGAGGATTATGAGGACGACGATGACGATGACGAGGAGACGCCCGAGGAACGTCCGGCCGCTAAGCGCGCGGCTGAGAGAGGGCGGGAGCCGGGACGCAGGGCGCCTGCCGAGGAGGAGCGCAGACCGCGCAGAAGAGAGGAAGCGGGAGCCGGAGCAGACAGGCAGGAGCGCAGAAGGCGGGAGAGGGAAGTGACTTACCGCGAAGAGCCGGGTGCGGAGGAAGCAGTCAGGACTGCAAGGGCCCGCAAGGCAAAGAATTTTCTTTTGGATGACGACGAGTTTGAATTTGAATTTTTAAATATGGACGATAAGGATCTGAAATAACTATGTTTATCGAGATAGATTTTAACAGCGACCAGGCGATTTATATGCAGCTTAGGGATCAGATCATTATGGGGATCGCCACTTCCAGGTTTCAGGAGGGAGATATGCTCCCCTCTGTCAGGCAGCTTGCGGATACCATCGGCATCAATATGCATACGGTCAACAAAGCTTACACCGTTTTAAAGCAGGAAGGCTATGTGAAGGTGGACCGCAGACGGGGCGTGATGGTAGCTGTGGACATTGACAGGATACGTGCCACCAGGGAAATCAGGGAAGATCTGTTAGTCACTCTGGCAAAGGCAAGCTGTAAGAATATTTCCAGAGAAGAAGTGCATGCTCTTATAGACGAGATCTATGAGGATTATGGGAAAGGAATGAGAGAGTAAATGCAGCCACAGTTTACGGATAAGGCGAAGGCGGCTCTGATCCTGGCGGAGAGGGCGGCGAGAAGCTTACGGCAGAGTTATGTGGGAAGCGAGCATATCCTGCTGGGACTTTTACGGGAGAATACAGGCGTTGCGGCGACCGTGCTTTTGAATAACGGCGTGGACGTGGTGCGGCTGAAAGAAATGATAAAGGACCTGATCGTGCCGGAGACCTCTGTACTGATTGCGGAGCGGGACGGGTATTCCCCCCGTGCGCAGGCGATTCTGGAGGAGGCGCACAGGCAGGCGGACAGATTCCACAGCGATAAGACGGGGACGGAGCACATTCTGCTGGCGCTTCTAAAGGAGGGGGAGAATGTTGCCGTCAGGCTGTTAAACACCATGGGTATTTCCGTGCAGAAACTTTATGTGGATGTGCTCGTAGCCATGGGAGAGGACGGCGCGCTCTACAAGGAAGATTTAGTCAGAAAGCAGAACAAGAAAAAGGGAAATACCTCCACGCTTGACCATTACAGCAGGGATCTGACGGCGCTTGCCAGAGAGGGTAAGCTTGACCCGGTAATCGGCAGGGAAGAGGAAATCACAAGGGTGGTGCAGATATTAAGCCGCCGCACGAAAAACAATCCCTGTCTGGTGGGGGAACCGGGCGTGGGCAAGACGGCTGTCGTGGAAGGGCTTGCGGCCAGAATCGTGACCGGCGACGTTCCCTTTACGGTACAGAATAAGAGACTTTTGACGCTGGACCTGTCAGGTATGGTGGCGGGCAGCAAGTACCGCGGCGAGTTTGAGGAGCGGATCAAAAAGGTCATTAAGGAAGTGATTGAGGACGGCAATATCATCCTGTTTCTGGATGAGATGCACACGATCATCGGTGCGGGCGGCGCGGAGGGCGCGATTGACGCTTCCAATATTTTAAAGCCCTCCCTCGCGAGGGGGGAAATCCAGATGATCGGCGCGACCACTATCGCCGAGTACCGCAAGTATGTGGAGAAGGATGCGGCGCTGGAGCGGCGTTTCCATCCGGTGACGGTGGAGGAGCCAAGTATTGAGGAGACAGAGAATATTTTGCGGGGCATTGCCCACAAGTATGAGGAGCACCACCGGGTAACCATCACGCCGGAAGCGATCAGCGCGGCGGTCGCCCTGTCGGCGCGTTACATTAACGACAGGAATCTGCCGGATAAGGCGATTGACCTGATCGACGAGGCTTCGGCGGCGGTGCGGCTGCATGTGACAAAACAGCCGGATAAGCTGCAGGAACTGTCGGAGGAGATAGATAAGATTGACCTGCAGATCGAACGTTCGATCCGCATGGAGGCGTTTACGCAGGCGGCGGAACTGAAAAAGAAGCAGGAGAGCTGCATCAGAAAATATGAGCGCATGGTGAAGCGGCTGGAGCAGGAAGACTTAAACCGCGCCTACGTGGTGGGAGAGAACGAGATCGCGGAAGTGGTGGCGCTCTGGACGAAGATTCCTGTGAAGAAACTGGCGGAGAAGGAGAGCGAGCGGCTGCTCAAGCTGGAATCCATTCTCCATAAGCGTGTGATCGGTCAGGAGGAGGCGGTCGTGGCGGTGGCGAAGGCGATGCGCCGCGGCAGGGTAGGACTGCAGGACCCGAATCGACCGATTGGGTCATTCCTGTTTCTGGGACCTACCGGCGTGGGAAAAACCGAGCTGTCAAAGGCGCTGGCCGAGGCGATGTTCGGTTCGGAAAACGCCCTGATCCGCGTAGATATGTCAGAGTACATGGAGGGGCATTCAGTGTCCAAGATGATCGGGTCGCCGCCGGGTTATGTGGGCTTTGAAGAGGGGGGACAGCTCTCCGAGAAGATCCGAAGGAATCCCTATTCCGTTGTCCTTTTTGACGAGATAGAGAAGGCGCACCCGGATGTGTTTAACGTTCTTTTACAGGTGCTGGACGATGGGCATATCACAGACTCCAAGGGACGGAAAGTGAGCTTTAAAAATACCATTCTGATCATGACCTCGAATGCCGGGGCGCAGCGCATCATTGATCCGAAGAACCTGGGATTTGGCGCGGCGGAGACGGAGAAACAGAGTTACGATAAAATGAAGGGTAAGGTCATGGAGGAGGTAAAACGCCTCTTCAAGCCGGAGTTTATCAACAGGATCGACGAGATTATGGTATTCCACCCGCTCAACCGGGACGATATGAAGGCGATTGTCACGCTGCTTTCCAAAACGCTGTCAAGGCGGTGTAAAGAGCAGATGGACATCGAACTTGCGGTCAGCTCTTCCGTGAAGGAGTATCTGATCGAGAAGCATATAGATGTCAAGATGGGCGCAAGACCGATGAAGCGGGCGATTCAGTCGGAGATCGAGGACGCCCTGGCGGAAGAGATTCTTGCCGGAAAGGTGAAGAGCGGAGACAAGGTGTCCGTGGGACTAAAGAACAAAAAAATAACCTTCACGGTAAAACCTGTGCGGGTATAATATGGTAAATTATGACATTAGGAGGAAAGAGCGATGGCTGTAGTAGAGGAGTTATTGCGCGCGGAGAGTGACAGGACGATCAGCTTTGGCAATCATAAGCTGGCGGCAAAGGCAAAGCTGGAGGATTATGAGCACGGCGGTAATCTGTATAAGGTAAAGACCTTTAAGGAACTGACGAAGCTTGAGAAAAACGGTATGTTTGCCTATGAGTCGGAGCCGGGCACCAGTGTAAACTGTTTCGAGGAGACGGAGAACGGCATTACCTTTACGGTGGAAGGCGACGAGGACGCGCAGATCACGGTTGGTCTTGAAGAGGATACGGTTTATAAGGTGTATGTGGACGGCGCAAACGTCGGGGAGATGAAGACGAACCTGAGCGGGAAACTGAGTATCAGTGTGGAGCTTTCGAGTGTTGGAGCGGTGGAAGTAAAGATCGTAAAATAGGCGGTTGGAGTGAAAAGTTGGGGTTTTCGGCTGACATGTATGTCATGTTTGCCTGGAAAACCCCAACTTTTGGGTAAAGGTAGGTATAAAAGAAAGGAAACAGAAATGGCAAAGGGGAAATCGACCGTATTTTTCTGCCAGAACTGCGGATATGAATCTTCCAAATGGCTGGGGCAGTGTCCCGGCTGTAAGGAGTGGAATACCATGGTGGAGGAGGTGGCTGCCGGGAAGGGAAGCGGCGGCGCAGGCAAAGGTCTGTCCGGGCAAAGGGCGGCAGCTCCGGTGAGTCTGAAACAGGTGGATCTGCGGGAAGAAGAACGCATGACCACGCGTATCGCGGAGCTTGACAGGGTGCTCGGCGGCGGGATTGTGCCCGGATCGCTCACACTGGTTGGAGGTGATCCCGGGATCGGTAAGTCCACCCTGCTTCTGCAGGTGTGCAGGCATATGGCGGCGGACGGCCGTAAACTTCTCTACATATCGGGGGAGGAATCCCTGCAGCAGATCAAGATGCGGGCAAACCGGCTGGGCGAATTTTCGGATCAGCTGCTTCTTTTATGTGAAACGAATCTGGAAACCGTGGAACAGACCATCCGCAAAGTTCAGCCGGCGGTGGCGGTCATAGATTCCATCCAGACGATGTACCGGGAGGAAATATCTTCCGCGCCGGGCAGTGTTTCCCAGGTGAGGGAGTCCACGAATGTACTGATGCAGCTTGCCAAGGGACTGGGTGTTTCCATCATGATTGTGGGCCATGTGACCAAGGAGGGAACGGTTGCCGGGCCAAGAGTTTTAGAGCATATGGTGGATACCGTGCTCTATTTTGAGGGGGACAGGCACGCCTCTTACCGGATATTGCGGGGGGTGAAGAATCGGTTCGGCTCCACGAACGAGATCGGCGTGTTCGAGATGAAGGAGGAGGGGCTTGCGGAAGTGGACAATGCCTCCGAGTTTATGCTGAGCGGAAAGCCGGAGGGAGCCAGCGGCTCCGTGGTGTCCTGTTCCATGGAGGGAACCCGGCCGATTCTGCTGGAGATTCAGGCGTTAGTCTGTCACAGCAATTTTGGCATACCGAGAAGGCAGGCGACAGGCATGGATTTAAACAGGCTAAATCTGCTGATGGCTGTATTGGAGAAGCGCTTAAATCTGCAGATGTCGGACTGCGACGCCTATGTGAACCTGGCGGGCGGTATGCGGATCGCAGAGCCGGCAATTGATCTGGGGGTCGCCATGGCGGCAGCTTCCAGTTTTAAGAACCGGGCAATTGACGACAGAACCATTGCATTCGGGGAAATCGGCTTAAGCGGGGAGGTGCGGGGCGTTTCGCAGGCGTCCCAGAGAGTGGCTGAAGCGGCGAAGCTGGGCTTTACCACATGCGTCCTTCCGGCGGTCAACGTAGAGCAGATTAGGGCCAAAGAGGGGATACGGCTGATAGGCGTGAAGACAGTGAGGGATGCGATTGACTTGATTTAACGCCGCTTATGTGGTACGATATCCGAGGTTATCTATATTTTTAGAGTAGGGAAAGCGCGGCAGCGTAAAACTGGATCGCCGTCACCGGGCGGCGATTTTGTACAAAGGGGAAATAGGTTCTGACAAAGGAGTCAGTATGGACAAGAGAAAGCGCGGCTTTCGGGGCAGCATACCTCTTCTGATCGCGGAGATCTGCATTCTGCTTATCGCCATCGGCGTGATGTATGTGGTGGTCACAATGACGAGCGAGGTAAACCACAAAGATATTGACGAGGGAAAGATCCGCATAAATGAGGAGATCGTCAATAAGAAGACCACGGAGATAAAGCAGAAGGAAACGAAGAAAGAGGAGAAGAAAAAAGGATACCGCAACATAGCGCTTTTTGGTGTGGACGCCAGAGACGGTGAGCTGGGGAGAGGCACGAGAAGCGACACCATCATGATTGCCAGTATTAACCAGGATACGCAGGAGATTAAGCTGATTTCCGTGTTCCGGGATACCTATCTGAATCTGAGCAACGATTCTTATAACAAATGTAATACAGCCTACGCGCAGGGCGGACCTGAGCAGGCGATCAATATGCTCAATATGAATCTGGATCTGGACATTACAGATTATGTGACCATCGGGTTTTCTGGACTGATTGACGCGGTGGATGCGCTGGGCGGCGTGGAGATTGAGATTACGGATTCGGAAATATCCCATCTGAATAATTACCAGCTCTGTATGGCGGAGGAGCTTGGCGTAGATTATATTCCGGTCGAACAAAGCGGCAGACAGTTATTGAACGGGATGCAGGCTACGGCATACTGCCGTATTCGTTACACGAAAGGGGACGACTTTAGAAGGGCGGAAAGGCAGAGGGATGTCATCAGGGCTATGATGGACAAGGCGGGCGGCGCGTCGGTCAGTACATTGACTGATATGGTTAATGCCGTTCTGCCGCAGGTGGAGACCTCCCTGGATGTGAATGAGATTTTGAGCGTTCTCGGGAGCGTGGCAGGCTACAATATGGTGGAGAGCGACGGCTTCCCCTTTGAGGGAGGAAGGGCCGGAGCCAATGTCGGAAGCAAGGGCAGCTGCGTGATTCCGATTGATCTGGAGGAAAATGTAAGGCAGCTCCATCATGTGCTTTATCCGGAGGAGCGGTATACGCCTTCCGCACAGGTAGAGCTGATTGATGAGGAAATTAAAGAGCAGACAGGCGAGTATCTACAATAGCTGTTTGGCCGGGGTATAATCTGTGCAGGCAAAACGCAAGTAGGTGAAAGAAACGGGACAGCAGTTCACAAATTGGACTGCTGTCTGTGTGCGGAGGGGATATACGGTTACTATGAAAAAACTGCTTATCTATTTAAAGGCGTATAAAAAGGAAACAGTATTTGCGCCGCTCTTCAAAATGCTGGAGGCAACGTTTGAACTGTTTGTACCCCTTGTGATGGCGGCTATCATTGACCGGGGTATCGGACAGGCGGATACAGGATATGTCCTGAAAATGGGCGGCATTCTCGTCGCGCTTGGACTGATCGGTCTTCTGTGCTCCATCACGGCGCAGTATTTTGCGGCAAAGGCGGCGGTAGGTTTTTCCACCGGGTTGAAGCACGCCCTTTTTGACCATATCCAGGGCCTGTCCTTTACGGAGATTGATACACTCGGCACCTCGACGCTGATTACCCGCATGACTTCTGATGTGAACCAGGTGCAGAACGGGGTCAATATGGTGCTGCGTCTCTTCCTGCGCTCCCCTTTTATCGTGTTCGGCGCAATGATTATGGCATTTACGATTGACGCGAAGGCGGCAATGATCTTTGTGGTGACGATCCCGCTGCTCGCGGTGGTGGTTTTTGGGATCATGGCGCTTACGATGCCCATGTATAAAAAGGTACAGGCAGGGCTGGACGCCGTGCTCGGTGCGACGAGAGAAAATCTGACGGGCGCGCGGGTGATCCGCGCTTTCCATAAGGAGCAGGAGGAGACGGAGAGGTTTGAGGAGAAAAATGGGATACTCACGCATCTGCAGCTCGTTGTGGGAAGAATTTCGGCATTGACCAATCCAGTCACATACATTATCATCAACGCGGCAACGATTCTTCTGCTCTATATGGGGGCGGTGCGCGTGGACAATGGAAGCATTACCCAGGGCGAGGTGGTGGCTCTGGTCAACTATATGTCGCAGATTCTGGTGGAGTTAATTAAGCTGGCCAACCTGATCATCACGATCACGAAAGCACTGGCCTGTGCGAACCGCATTGAGGCGGTGTTTGAGGTGGAATCCTCCATGGAGTGGAGGGAAGCGGCGGAAGAAGGAAAGGAATTGACCAAGACGGACAATCGGGCAGCGGGAGATACCGCGCCGGCAAAGAAGAGCGGCACAGACGCGGAAGCGAGCCTTGCCGTGGAGTTTGACCACGTACATTTGACTTACAGAGGCGCCGGGGCGGAATCCCTGAGCGATATCCATATACAGGTGCCAAGGGGGCAGACGGTCGGCATCATAGGCGGCACAGGCTCGGGAAAATCCTCCCTTGTGAATATGATTCCCCGGTTTTATGACGCTACGGCAGGCACCGTGCGTGTGGACGGGCGGGATGTGAAGACTTACGGTATGGAAGAACTGAGAGAAAAAATAGGGATTGTCCTGCAGAAGGCGGTTCTGTTCCGGGGGACGATTCGGGATAATCTGCTCTGGGGAAACGGCGACGCTACAGATGAGGAGTTGTGGGAGGCGCTGCGGCTCGCGCAGGCGAAGGATTTTGTGGAGACGAAAGAGGGACGTCTGGATGCGCCTGTGGCGCAGGAGGGACGCAATCTTTCCGGCGGGCAGAGACAGAGGCTCACCATAGCGAGGGCTTTGGTGGCAAGGCCCGAGATATTGATTTTGGACGACAGTGCGTCGGCACTTGACTATGCCACGGACGCAGCGCTCCGCAGGGCGCTTAAGGAACTGCCCGGGGAGCCGACAGTGTTCATCGTGTCACAGCGCGCCTCCTCCATCCGGCATGCGGACCAGATCATTGTGCTGGAGGACGGCGAGATGGCAGGGTGCGGCACGCACGAGGAACTGCTGGCGGACTGCGAGGTCTATCAGGAGATATATTATTCGCAGTATGCGCAACCGTCTGCCGTGCAAAATTGAATATACAAAATGGCGAAGACAATTTATGAATGGCACGGCAGATATATAGGAGGGTAGGATGGGACAGAGAGAGACATTCCGACGGGTTTTGCACTATATTAAAAAATACTGGCTGTATCTGACGGCGTCCATCGTGATGGCAAGTGTGACGGTGGCGCTGACCTTGTACTTCCCGATATTGACCGGCAGGGTCATTGATCTTGTGCTCGGACCGGGACAGGTGGATTTCGGCGGTGTGTTTGATATTTTGAAGATGATGGCGGTCATTGCCGTGGCGACCGGGCTTGCCCAGTGGATTATGAATGTGTGCAACAATAAAATGACCTACCGCATTGTGCAGGACATCCGCAACGAAGCATTTCGAAAGATAGAAATTCTTCCTTTGAAATATATCGACGCGCATTCTTACGGCGAGGTGGTGAGCCGGGTGATTGCGGATGTGGACCAGTTTGCGGACGGTCTGCTCATGGGTTTTACGCAGTTTTTCACCGGCGTCATTACGATTCTTGGCACTTTGGGCTTTATGCTCAGCGTCAATGTCGCTGTCACGGGTGTCGTTGTGCTGGTGACGCCATTGTCGTTTTTTGTCGCGGGCTTTATCGCGAAGAAAACGTTTACCATGTTTCATCTGCAGTCGGAGACCAGGGGCGAACAGACTGCCCTGATCGAGGAGATGGTCGGGAACCAGAAGGTTGTGCAGGCTTTTTCCCATGAGGACGAGGCGCTTGATGCGTTTGACGAGATCAACGGGAGACTGCAGGACTGCTCCCTGCGGGCCATCTTTTTCTCTTCCCTGACGAATCCGTCCACCCGTTTCGTCAACAATCTGGTGTACGCGGGCGTAGCGGTTGTGGGCGCGGTATATGCTGTTCACGGGGGGATCAGCGTGGGACAGTTGTCCTGTTTTCTCTCCTATGCGAACCAGTATACGAAGCCTTTTAATGAGATTTCCGGCGTGGTGACGGAACTGCAGAATGCGCTCGCCTGTGCGGCGCGGATTTTTGCCCTGATCGAGGAGGAGCCGCAGACGCCGGAGCCGGAGGACGCAAAGACGCTTAAGGACGTGGAGGGGCGGGTGGAGCTCTCCCATGTGGACTTTTCCTATGTGCCGGACAAAAAGCTGATTACCGACCTGAATTTGGCGGTAAAGCCGGGGCAGAGAGTAGCTATTGTGGGACCTACGGGCTGCGGTAAGACGACGGTGATCAATCTGCTGATGCGGTTTTATGATGTGAACAGTGGAAAAATCTGTGTGGACGGCGCGGATATCCGCGAAGTGACGAGAAAGAGCCTGCGCGAAAATTACGGCATGGTATTGCAGGAGACATGGCTAAAGGCGGGGACGATCCGCGATAATATTGTGATGGGAAGACCCGACGCCACAGAGGAAGAGGTGATCGCCGCGGCGAAGGCGTCCCATGCCCACAGCTTTATCAAGAGACTTTCCAAGGGGTACGACACGGTGATCGGGGAGGATGGCGGCAGCCTGTCACAGGGGCAGAAACAGCTTCTGTGCATTACCAGGGTCATGCTCTGCCTGCCGCCCATGCTGATTCTGGACGAGGCGACTTCCTCCATAGATACGCGCACGGAAATACGGATCCAGAAGGCGTTTGCAACCATGATGCAGGGAAGAACAAGCTTTATCGTGGCGCACAGGCTCTCCACCATCAGGGAGGCGGATGTGATTCTTGTTATGAAAGACGGGAATATTATCGAGCAGGGGAACCATGAGGCGCTGCTACAGAAGAAGGGATTTTACGCAGGGCTTTATGAGAGTCAGTTTGCCGTATAGTAGGAGCCGTCCTTATTGTAGTCCATAGACTCGGAGCGGATATCCTTGATCCTGCCGTTTTCCCACTCAAAAACGAGATACTGGTAGACGATGGTGTGGTGTTCCAGATACGCCTCGTCTGTCAGAAACGAGAGAAGGGAGCCCTTTTCGATGCCGTTATTCTCGCAGAAACTGTCGATTTCCACGGCCGCGCCGTCTACAAAGAAAGAAGGCAGAATCGTGGTGAGGGACTTGTCAAAGGGGATTTCTTCCGTGGCAAGGAACTGATAGTCGCTGCCGTCCACAGAGGAGAGGATGTCGTAATCCCTGTAGGCCGCCAAAAAGACGTCTGGGCCGTCACCGATTTTTACGCCGCGTATGGTCTGCGCCGTCTCCGCGTCCAGATCATAGTCGGTAGGGGACAGGAGCGGTTTTTCTTCGCCGCAGGCGTTAAGAAACGCGAGGGAGAATGTCAGTATAAAGCAGGCAGCGATTTTTTTCATGGGAATCCTCTTTCTGTAAATAAATGTACTTAAAAACCCGCGAGCAGCGGCTCACGGGTCATAATAGCAGGGGCAGTAGGAATCGAACCCACATCGATGGTTTTGGAGACCACTGTTCTACCTTTGAACTATGCCCCTTTAATGTGTGGCGGTCAATGAAAACCACCGAGAACTATTATAGCATAGGTATGAGGAGAGCGCAAGCCAGATTTTTTGAAATCTCTCAAACGGCGACAGGAGATATATCCACAAATATATGAAAGACGAAAGGATGACAGAGTATATGTTAGAACAGTTGGGAACCATGTTTGACAACATGGAAGTGATGATGGATCGCATGAAGAAAAAAGCTTACAGGGAGCGTATGGGGCAGTTCCGGGAGAAGAATGAGGCACATCTTGCGCAGATGACGGGCTTCGTGGAACAGGCGGAAGAACAGAGGCGTGACGAAGCGGCGGCACAGGTGGCGAAAACCCTTGCGGATGCGGTGGAAGCACGCTTTGCCAAATGGGGAAAGATCAGCCGCAGGAGCCAGATGGATATTAACCTGTTTATGATTTACTTTGTCTTTCCGGCAATCCTTTTGACCCAGAGCGAATACGCAGGACTGCTTGCGGACGCGATCAGAGACGAATGGAGAGGACGCTTCCGGGACAGCGCGCAGCTTAACTATACGACGTATGAAGAAATTTACAGTACCTTTCAGGAGAAGTTTCTGGGGCTGTTTTAGAGGGAACTGTTGTGGGTGTGGAAGATGGATGGGAGGAGAAGATTATGCGACGTATCAAACACATGAAGGTCGTTTCAGCGGCGGTTATTGCCTCAATGCTGTTTTTTGACGTGACGGCGGGAGCTGTCGAACCGCAGGAGTTTTACGGGGATAGCGGGGCTGAAATCCCGGCGGGGACATATGAAACTGGTACGGATGATTTGGACAGCCTGGGCGAGCCGTCTGTGTCAGAGGGAGAACAGATTACCGAATCAGAAGAAGGGGTGGACGCTGCCGATTCGCAGGAAACCCCGTCAGCCGGTGAAGACCTTCCGACGGCTGGTGAAGAAGTCGGGGAAGCAGGGGAAACGGAGAAAACAGAGGAAACGGGGGAAACAGAGAAAGCGGAGGAAGCAGAGGAACCAGAGGAAGCGGAGGAAATCGGGGAGACAGGGAAAATCGGAGCTGGCATCTGGTCGGATCAGGAGCCTTTCTTTACGGAGGATGGTTCGGTAGAAACAGCTAATTACACTTTTCGGATGGCAGCCGCGGATGGCAGCTGTCCAACCTATCAGGAAGCCTATGACGCCATGACGAGTTTGAAGGATAAATATCCTGAGGGCATGACATGGACCAACTTTGAGCCTTATGGAAGCGCTGGTGCATTGGGGGAATATTACCGATTCCAGGGCGGCCCCGTCAAAGGTGCGGGTTTGGGCGTTGGCTGTGCGGCTTTCGCCTTCCTATTAAGCGATGAGGCTTTCGGCAGTCTGCCGTCCAGAACCATTGACAGAGGCGGTTTTGATTACGGAGATATCAAGGTCGGCGATATCCTGCGGGTAAATAATAACAGCCATTTCGTCATCGTGCTGCAGAAAAGTGCCGGCGGCGTGACGGTTGCCGAGGCAAATTACAATAAGTCCGTGCATTGGGGACGGGCGATCAGCGCGGATGATATTATGGCGGCAGATTTTCTCGTCACCCGTTATCCCAATGGCTATACGGAGGACGATAACGCTGACGACACGGCGCATGAAGGCGTGGAAGGCCCGCTTGGCTGGACGCTGACGAATGACGGTGTATTAACTATTTCAGGCGCAGGGGATATGCCGGATTATACACAGGGCGAAGGTCCGTCATGGAATGAATATATTGACAGTATTAATACCATCATTATTGAAGACGGCGTCACAGGCATCGGGGATTATGCGTTTTACGGCAGTAAGGCCCTGACAGTATATATTCCCGACGGTATCACGACTATCGGAACCGGGGCGTTCCAAAACGCAAAACTGGTGGCAGTAACTATCCCCAAGACAACGGCCAGCGTCAAAGACAGCGCTTTTCAAGGCTGTGAGAATTTAACTTCCGTGTCCATCAACGAGGGCGTTGAAACGATTGGGAAGGAAGCTTTCCGGGCCTGTACGGCGCTTAAGTATCTTGACTTTCCGGCAAGCGTTACGTCTGTCGGGTCAGGTGCGTTTACAAGCTGCAGGGAAGTAGTTCAGATCAGGTTTGAGGCAGGATCGGAAGCGGTGGAAATTGGCGATAGCGCATTTGCGCAGTGTCAGAAGCTAGTCAGCATTACTTTGCCGCAGGGCCTGAAGGCAGTCAGCAATTATATGTTTCAGTCCTGCACACTGTTAGCGGATATCTATATTCCCGCGAAAATTTCCGGGATCGGGGAGCATCCGTTTACCAGTACGTTTATCCAGTATGGCGGAACGATCTCTTTTGGCGGCAGCGAATCCACCTGGAAGGCTATCGGCGGGCAGTTTTTACTCAATGCCATGCCGAACGCAAACATAAAATATGACGTTCCCTTTGATGATCCGTTCGCTTCCGACCCGAACGACCCGGGAGACTTAGGACCTGTAACCCCTGATGAAGGCGGCGGTTCGGTTGATAGGCCCGGCCATAATGCGGATTCTGGAAAAGGCAGGGAGGAGGGCGGATCTGTGGCCCCATCCGTCATAGGCTCCGCCACAAAGCCGGTTGAGGAGACATGGAAACCGGCAACTCCCGATGAGAAAAGGCGGTATGCCTGCATGGGTAAAGAGGCGGTCCATTATTTCCAGTCAAATGACGCTGCCTATCAGGTTGAAATATACAACGCCATGCAGGGCCCCATGTGTTTTAAGTCGTTTGAGGCAGTCCTTGGGGATTATACGATTGGCAGGACTTATAACATGTATCCCCTTTCCGGCAATGCCTACAGCACGGATGGGGAAATACAGATCACTTTAAAAATTCCGCCGTCCATTTATAAAAAGGGCAGGGAATATAAAATGATCTGTGTTACAAAGGACGGGGAGCCCATTGTTTACAATGATTTGGACAACAGCCCTGAAACCATAACGATAAAGACAGACAAATTCTATGCGTATGCGTTGATTTATAAATAGAAATATCAATATTGGGCATGTATTATGTAAACTAAGGTAATAGTAAATCTGCCTGAACGCTCTATAATGAAGCATATCAGGCAGATTGCAGTTACATCTCTTCCAGAATCAGGAAATCCCAGCGCTGCAGGAAAATCCGGCTGCCCTCCTTTACTGTTTCGTGCCCGGAAAGCAGCATGCGGGCGTCTTTCCCGTGGTAGACGGTCTCCTGCGGTTCATCAGAGTAATTAAAATAGTAAGTGATTTCTTTTTGCAGGCCGTTTGTGCCCCGTTTGACGATCACGGGCCAGACGGCTTCTTCTCTGGCAATGCCTGCCTTTTCGCAGAGAAAGCCGAGCAGCTTTTTCAGTACGTTCCCGTCCGTATAGCAGCCCAGATAGGCGGCATAACCTTGACCGAATTGGTTTCCCGTGAGGGCGGCGTATTCGCCCCAGTGGGGATGGTCGTAGAGAGCCAGCGTCTCCGCGGTGTCTGGGAGGAGGAGCTCCATCCAGCATTTGACACACTGATTTGCTTCCCGCGGCTCCTGTTCCGGCCCGGAACACATTTTGACTAATTCAGTCGCAGTTTTTTCGGCATTGGTTCGCAGTCCCACCCGCACAGCGTCCGTGAACTGGTCGTAAGTCATGCCGAAAACGTCGGTCAGGCCGTGGGGCAGGTCGTCGTGCCGGATTTTGAGCATTCTGTCCGCCACCGCGGTCTTGAAGGTGGAGAGCAGGACGCCGCCCGAGCGCACGTAGTCCCTCAGAGCGTTCGTAAGCTCGTCTGAGACGCTGTAGAGTGCGGGTGTAATCAGCAGTTTGTATTGACTAAATAAGTCGATATCGGTCTCGGCTGAGAGGATATCGCATTCTATATTCATCTCATAGAGGGCGTCGAAAACCCAGCGGAATACGTCGTTGTATGTGGGCCCGTCCTTGATCGGAAACCATTGCAGGGCGTCCAGAGAGACATTGTCCAGAAGGATTGCAGCAGGGCAGTGCTTTTTCAAATTGACCAGATGGGTACCGTATTTGGCAAAGTCTGCGCCGATGCGGCATGTCTCCCGGTAAGCTGCGTTTTCCTTCAGATTATGGCTGAGGACTCCTTTCCAGTAGGATTCAATGGCGTTGTGGATGGAGTGCCAGTGCCAGTATTCTACACAGTTTGCACCGTTTGCCAGATGGCTGAATGCCTGCAGGCAAAGTTGCCCGGGGTAGGGGAGCCAGCCGTGGTTGCCCTGCGCCTCGGTCTCCAGGACAAGATAGTTGTCTTTCTTTAAGGAGCGGGCTATGGCGCCGCCGAAGGCAATCTCTTTGCCAGTCAGATCCTGCGCGGAGGGGTGGTAGATATCGCATCCGGCTATGGTGAGCGGCCTGGCGGCCTCCCACTGGTCTACTTCCGGCTGCAGCCCGAAGGAGTAGCCACGCCAGTCGTAGTCGAAATTCTGTGTGATAAACTGGTCAGGACGGGCGTAGGAAGCCACGATCTCTGCCTGTACGGCAAGAAAATCAGACACCAGTTTTCTCTGGAATTTTCTGTACTCCTCACCGAGGCTTGCGTTGACCGTGCCGCGCACGTCGGGGAAATCCTCCCATGCGTCGATGCGGTTGCTCCAGTAATCCAGCCCCCAGGTCTGGTTTAGGAGGGAAAGGTCGTTATCAAAGAGTTTTCGCACATATGCCACAAATTTTTTCTGGGCGTAGACGGAACAGGTGTCGTAGGATTTGGTTTCATTGTCGAGCTGGAAACCGATCACATGGTCGTACGGCTGCACTTCCTCCATCAGCCGGCGGATGATGCGCTCCGCATGTTTTAAGTACATGGGGTGGGCGATATCCATATTCTGCCTGTGCCCGTAACGTCCCGGCCCGTCGTGGGTTTCGGTGATGATGTCCGGGTATTTGCGGGCAAGCCATGCGGGAACCGCGTAGGTGGGCGTGCCGACAATCACCTGAATACCGTGCTTTTTCGAACAGGACAGCATTCGGTGCAGATGGGTGAAATCAAAAACATGATCCTGCGGCTCCCATGTACTCCACGTGGATTCCGCGATGCGGATTACGTTCATGCCCGCCTTCTTCATCATTTCCATATCTGTTTCGATGCGGTCCACGGGAAGATATTCGTCGTAGTATGCCGCGCCGTAGAGTAGTTTATCCATTTTTGTTGACCACCTTTCCTGTAGTTTCCTTAAGCCGGGGATGTTCGGACGATCCGGGTAAGCAGCGAAGGATTCCGAAACCGCGGTGCTTTGTCAGATCATGGTTTCCAGCTTTTCCACCGCCAGCCGGATGTATTCGCCAAGAGAATTTTCCGCGCAGCCGGCGATAAAGTGGCTGCACCGGTTGACGGGAATCAGTATTTTGAAGGCTTTGCTTGCGCCCACGGCGGTGGCGATGGCGGGCGTGATTTCCCCGAGCAGTGCGTTTGCGAAGACAATGCCCACGGGACCGATCACGATATCCGCATCGGCGACATTGACGAGCGCGGCATTTTCCCCTGTTGCGCCAAAATCCGCCCCTGCCTTTATCATGGCGGCGGTGGCGGCAGTGTTGGTGCCGATGGCGTAAAGCTCCAAACCTTTATGTTTTGTCTTGATCTGTTCAATGACTGTCTTGCCGATGCGGCCGCCCTGGCCGTCGATAACGGTGATTTTCATAGGGAAGTTCCTCCTGATTTTTCGTAAATTGATCCTTCCTCCATCGCACTTTTCTCTTATATAAAATAGATAACAATAGTGTACCATAAGTGCATAACGTATAAAATAGAAAAATTTCCTTATAATACCCTTTATCAAATGATCGCAATGCGAAAATTGTCGCATGGCGACAATTGAGAGAATGCTGCGCATTCTCCTATAATCCGTATGTGATGGGAGACAAAAAAGAGTTATGTCAACTAATAGTACGACCATTTATCTGAAAGTGGAACAGAATGTGGAGGTGCAGAAGCCGGAGGTGAGCGTCAAGGATATTGCAACACTTACCTGTACGGATTCCCATGTGCTCGCAAAGGCAAAATCCCTGAAACTGTGGACGTTTCAGGATGGGGAGAGCAAACGACAGGTGCTCAGTGTGCTCAAAGTCATTGAGGAGATCGAGAAGGCATGTCCCGGCGCGAGCGTGGAAAGCCTCGGGGAGACCGATGTACTCGTGGAGTGGATCAGTGTGGACAGGCATAAAGGCTTTGTGCAGTGGAGCAAGCTTGCCTTTGTGTCGTTAGTAAGCTTTTTCGGTACGGCATTCACGATCATGGCTTTCCACAACGATATCGGGATCAATGAAGTGTTTTCCAAGCTCTATGAGATGGTGATGGGCTACCGGGGCGACGGGTATGGGATTCTGGAGCTGTCCTACTCGGCAGGGCTGGCGGTGGGTATCATTGTATTCTTTAACCATATCGGAGGCAGACGGATCACGAAAGACCCTACGCCTATTGAGGTGGAAATGCGGGTTTATGAGGAAGATGTAAACAAAGCGCTCATTGCGACGGCGGACAGGGAGGGAAAGACCATTGATGTTTCTTAGACAGATTCTTCTTTTAGTGATCGGGGCAAGCGCCGGATTGATCGTTTCGGCGGGCGTGTTTACGGTGCTTATTTCGGTGGGGCTGATTCCACGGTTTGCGGGCAAAATGCATGTGGCAAAAAAGGTGTTTGTGCTTGAGGAGATGGTCATATTCGGCACGCTGGCGGGCAGCTTTTTCAGTGTTTTCGGAGAGTGGGGCATGGTGGGAAGAATGGTGCGGACGCATGCGGTTTTCGGGGCGGCAACGGAGGGCGTCTGGAACTTTGCGGGGACACTTTTTCAGATTGTGTTCGGGCTGTTCGCGGGCATTTTTGTCGGATGCCTTGCGCTTGCCATCGCGGAGATGTTAAATACGATTCCCGTCTTTGCCAGAAGGATCGGGTTCCGTCACGGACTGGGGATTGCGATACTTTCCGTGGCGCTCGGAAAGCTGACGGGCAGTGTGATTTACTTTACGCAGCGGGTGTTTTTGTAAAAGAAAAGGAGAAGAGAAAAAGTATCATGACACAGAACGAAACAAAAAATCAGGACGAAAAGATGACGCAGCAGGAGAAGGAGCAGGCTTACAGGCAGCATGTGGAGCAGACGACACCGAAATACAGTATGCCTGTGCGCATGGCAAAAGCTTTTGTTGTGGGCGGTATCATCTGCGTGATCGGGCAGTGCATTTTGAATTATGCCACAAACAGCATGGGGCTTGACAAGGAGACGGCGGGTTCGTGGTGTTCCATGCTGCTGGTGCTGGCGAGCGTACTGTTAACCGGCTTCGGGCTCTACCATAAATGTGTGGAATGGGGCGGCGCGGGCGCGCTTGTACCGATCACCGGGTTTGCAAACTCCGTGGCTTCGGCGGCGATTGAATACCAGAAGGAAGGACAGGTATTTGGTATCGGCTGTAAAATTTTCACCATCGCCGGACCGGTGATCCTGTACGGAATATTCACAAGCTGGGCGCTTGGCTTGGTGTACTGGATCGGGAAATTATTGGGGATTGTATAGGAATTTCAATCTGGACAATATAATCCTCGATTCGGTCGATCACGTTTTCGTTGATTCCCATCTCATAGGAAAAACCGTGGAGCGTCAGATGACGCTCTTTCGCGTAGGCAAGAATTTCCCGGTAGCGGTCCGGGATGCCGTCCCATGCCCCTTTGTAGAAAGCCCTCAGATATTTCCCGCCGGGCGTGATATGAAGTCCCGCTTCGTAGGAGAGGAAGGGAATTTCAATAAATAATTTGCAGTAATCGTCAAAGCTGCCGTCCTGCAGACTGGCGACGGGAATCATGGAGCCGTAGGAAGCTTCGTGCAGGCGTCCGAGACGATATTTTTCCGTCTCGGCGGTAATCAGTTCGACTTCCTCCTCAAAAGAGGTTTCCCGGCTCACGTCCACGGTGACAAGACAGCGTTCCTCCTTCTCGATGATGCTGATTTCGGATAGGTCCATGGTCAGCAGGGTTTCCATGTTCTGGCGGTGTGTGCAGAGCGTTGTGCGGACAGCCTGAAGGTGGCTGATCTGTAAGTCGAGTGCCGTGATTTTTTCTTCCAGAAGATTTTTCAGGGAAGCGGCGGAGCGTTTTTGCAGAAAGTCCTGTATTTCGCGGACGGAAACGTCCAGTTCGCGCAGTAAGAGGATGGTTTCCAGAACAGGACTCTGGCGATAGCTGTAGCAGCGGTAGCCGTTTTCGGGATGGATGGAGACAGGTCGAAACAGCCCGATCTCGTCATACCACATAAGGGTTTTTTTGTTGATGCCGTGCATGGCGGCAAACTGTCCGATTGTGAGAAGTTTATCTTTCTTATTCATTGTGATACCGTTTCCTTTAACCGTACTGTTACTGTATGATTATCATATCTTACATAAAAAAGGAATACAAGGGAATATGGCGTTTCGGAAAAAAATAAGGTATACTGTGGTGAGGGGACAGAACGCTGCAAACAGTGCGGGATCCCATGAAAAGAAAAACTGTTGAAAAGGAGCAGGAAAGGCATGTATACATTTCAGTACCGGGTAGCGAGCATTGACGGGGATTATGCGAATCTGGAGCGCATCGACGAGCAGGAGGACGGCTATAAACTGGTAGCACGCGCGCTTTTGCCGCCGGAGATCAGGGAGGGGACGAAACTCCTATATGAGATGCTGCAGTACACGATACTGGAGTAATGCGGTATTGCATGATTGTGCAGATTCCCTGTATAATCGGTATAAAAAGGATGGAAAGGGGAACCCATGAAAATACCATGCGAATACTGCGGACAGATGATTCCTGAAACGGCGCAGACCTGTCCGCACTGCGGAGCGTCAAACAGGCGTGTGAAGAGGGCGGCCTACGGCGTTCCCACGACAATAGAAGAACTGCGGGCATACTGTCAGCGGCATAATCTGCCGCTTAAAGATATGCGGGTGTTTCTCGGCGAGGACTACCGGGGCGCGAAAGCCTACGGTATTTACCGGGACGAGGCCACAGGCAATTTTATCGTATATAAAAATAAGGCGGACGGCACCCGGGCGGTTCGGTATGCAGGCAATGACGAGGCTTACGCGGTCAATGAGCTTTACATGAAGATCAACGAGCGGGTGAGTGAGCAAAAGCGCCATATGGGCGCGAAGGGATCGAAGAGCGCGAGCGTGTCCACCGGGATCGGAAAAGCCCTGAAGAGAAGCTTTATATACCAGATGGTTATTTTTGGCCTGGTTATGGTGATGCTGCTCGTGGGCTGGTTTGCAGCGGGACCTTCCGGCGGGTACTATTTATATCAGGACAATACTTATTATTATGATACTTCCTGCTGGTATGAGTGGGACGACTACGACGAGGACTGGTCGCCCACGCAGGTGGACAGGGAGCTTGAAAAGAACGCGGATGACTATTATCAGTCGCGCAGCTGGTGCGTCGGGTACGAGGTGGGGGATTTCACCGAAACGTCATGGTACAGCGAGAAGGAGTGGGCGAGCGACGACTGGGACTCCGACTACGACTGGGACAGCGGGGACAGTTGGGACAGCAGTTACGACGATTGGGATTCTGACTGGTAACAAAGTGAAAAGAACTTCTAAAGCTCAGCAGCAGAGGCTGCATCGCAAAGTCAGCAAAGCTGACTTGGAAGTTCCAGGAGTTGCGTGGCAACGCCGTTTCACTTGGGAGAATGCCTGAAAAGCGGCATTCTCCGTAGGAATTTTGAAATGGCAGAAGAGGTGTGGATTTGCATAAGACAGAGCATGTGGTGAAGGGGGTAGCCCCCGGTTCCATCGCACAGGAGATGGGGATTGAGGCGGGCGACGTCCTTCTTTCCATTAACAACGAGAAAATAGGGGATGTGTTCGACTACCGTTACCTGATGAAGGACGAGTATGTGGAGGTGCTTGTGCGCAAGGCGGACGGCGAGGAGTGGCTTTTGGAGATCGACAAGGACTACGACGAGGATCTGGGCGTGGAGTTTGAGAACGGCCTGATGAGCGACTACCGTTCCTGCAGCAACAAGTGCATTTTCTGCTTCATTGACCAGATGCCGCCGGGGATGCGGGAAACGCTGTATTTCAAGGATGACGATTCCCGGCTCTCTTTCCTGCAGGGCAATTATATCACATTGACCAACATGGACGAGCGGGACGTGGAGCGCATCATCCAGATGCAGCTTGCGCCCATCAACATATCGGTGCAGACCACAAACCCCGCGCTTCGGTGCAGGATGCTGCACAACCGTTTTGCGGGGGAAAAACTGCGCTTTCTTGACCGCTTTTACGAGGGGCATGTGGAGATGAACGGGCAGATTGTGTGCTGTAAGGGAGTCAACGACGGGGAAGAACTGCGGCGCAGCATTACGGATCTGATGAAATATCTGCCCTTTATGCGGAGTGTGTCTGTGGTGCCCGCGGGGATTACGAAATACCGGGAAGGGCTCTGTCCTTTGGAGCTGTTTACCAAGGAGGAGGCGGGAGAGATCATTGACATGATCGAGACGTACCAGAAGGTTTGCTTTGACCAGTATGGTCTACACTTTGTTCATGCCAGTGATGAATTTTACATGCTGGCGGAGCGGGACTTCCCGGAAGAGGAACGCTACGACGGATATATTCAGCTGGAAAACGGCGTGGGTATGATGCGGCTTTTCCGGGAGGAATTTGCGGAGGCGATGCGGGCGGTTGCAGATGACCAGAGCGGTCAAGATCGACCGGCGGATGTGAAGCGGACAATCACTGTGGCGACGGGCAGACTGGCGTATCCTCTGATACAGGATGCGGCCAGGGAGCTGTGCAGCGTCTGTCCGGGACTTGCCGTGCATGTCTTTCCTGTCAGGAACGATTTTTTTGGTGAGACGATCACCGTTGCCGGACTGGTTACGGGGCAGGACCTGATCGCCCAGTTAAAGGAGCGGCAGCAGGCAGGGGAGGGTCTGGGCGACGTCCTGTTCATCCCGTCCAATATGCTTCGCAGCGGGGAGCAGGTCTTTCTGGACGATGTCACAGTTTCGGACGTGGAGCGGGCGCTTGGGATACCGGTGACGGTGATAGAGCCGGGAGGCGGGGACTTTGTGGAGGCGGCTCTACACCCGGATTACTGTATGGACAGGGAAAACGACGGTGATTCTTTCGTGTATGTGCAGGGGTATGACAGGTGAGATGGACGTGTTATGTAAACTGAGATACGGCTGCATGCGGGTATTATGTAAACCGAGATACAGCTGCATGTGAGTATTATGTAAACCACAAGGCGATGTATAAGATGAATAGAGTTATGTAAACGAAGAGGGAGCGTAAAAATGACGGCTTATACCGTAAAAAAATTGGATAAAGAAGAAATCGGACAAATTTATCGGACTTATATGGGGAAAGATTTTCCGCCCGACGAACTGAAGCCATTGAGCCATATCACAAGGAGCATGGATGCGGGCTATGGCTTTTCTCTGGGGATCTACGAGGAGGAAAGCCTGGCGGGCTATGCCGTTTTTATACTCTGTGGGGAGGCGAGGTGTGCGCTGCTTGATTATTTCGCGATTCTGGAAGGGAAAAGGGGCGGAGGGCTCGGGCACCAGGCATTTTCTCTGTTTGTGTCCTACTTTGAAGAAAATCTGCCGGAAGTGGATGGACTTTATATCGAGTCCGAGCGGATTTCGGCGGCCGAAAACGAGAAGCAGCGTTTGACCAGACAGCGCAGGATCGCCTTCTATCAGTCGTGCGGCTGTGGGATGACGGCGTTTCGGTCGGTTCTCTTCGGCGTGGATTACAGCGTTCTTTACAAACCTATCGGGGAGCGGGGGCAGAAGGCTTCCATGACTGCTCTGGACACCCTCTATAAAACGATGTTTAAGAGGGAGCATTACGCCCGGTTTGTGAGCCTTGCCATGATGCCGGAAAGTGAGCAGGAATGCGGTTGACGGGGTTTGCGGGCGATAATTTTTCAATTGACTTCCATGGGGGTGATACTGTATCATAAGTACCAGATAGTGAGTATATATTTTCTTACGTGTGAGAAGGAGGATTGGTGGATATGGAATTGGAAATTCTCAAAAATGAGGAGAAACGGATGAACATGATTATGTTCCTGTTTCTGCTGGTAATTCCTATTGTGGCTTTCGTTTATGTACTTTTGTTTAATGGTGCAGGCGGCAAAGATGCGATTGTGATGCTGATGGTGGCCGCCAGTGCGCTGATCAAGGTTCTTGAAAAGAAACTGGGGGCTTATGCGAAATACCTGTATATATCTGTGCTGCCGATTTTTGGCGCGGTTACCCTTGTGGCGGGGACGCCCGGCGTTTTCGGAGCTATGGTGGAAGCGTATTTTCTCGTTCTGTTTCTGGCGGTTCCCTACTATGATTTGTCGGTAATTAAGGTGTGCGCAGGAGTGACCGTTGGAGTCAATGTCGTGGCGCTGCTTATTTTCAGACAGGCATATCTGTGTATGTACACACTGTCTATCTGGGTTTTTATCATTATGGTATATGTGCTTGCGATTGCAGCGGCCGTTTTCATCGTATTCAGGGCGAGATCCCTGTTTGCGGCGGTAGAGCAGAAGGAGGGGGAGGTCGAAGAGCTTCTGAACAGTGTAAGGGGCGCTTTCGAGGGACTGCAGGAGTCCTCCCAGTCCATTTACGATTCCCTACATAGTTTTGAGCAGAGTTCATCTGAGATTGCGGCGTCCACAGCAGATATTTCCGCCAGTGTGGAACAGCAGATCGAACAGGTGGAGGGCAGCATCCAGATCTTCAATGATCTGGACAGCCGGATCGGGGATTCTGAGTCGAGAGTTCTGCAGACGGTTGAAAATGTCAAGAAGTTGGAAGAAAAGAACAATGAAGGTATTGTAGCCATCGGAGAACTTTCCAAAAAGTTTAGTGAGAACATCAAGGCGACACAGGTGGCTTCCGAGGGTATGGCGGCACTGGAGCAGAAGTCCAGTTCCATCGGCGAGATCATAGACAGCATCAGCCAGATCGCGAAGCAGACCAACCTGCTTGCGCTGAACGCAGCGATTGAGGCGGCGAGGGCAGGCGAAGCGGGCAGGGGATTTGCCGTGGTTGCGGACGAGATCAACGCACTGTCCGGCGAATCGGCTACGGCTACGCAGAAGATCGACGCGATTTTGAAGGACATCATCGCTACCATCGGCGATACGAATAAGGTGATTGACCGAAACACCGTGATTGTGCGGGAGTCCAATGAGAAACTGGACGATACGGTGAAGATATTTGACACCATGCTGAAGTCTTCCGAGGAAGTTATCGAGGAGACGGGCAGACTGAAAGGTGAACTGGGCGGTATCGTGGAGATCAAGGAACGGCTTCAGGAGGCGATGCAGCAAGTGGAGAAGATTTCACAGGTTTCCGTACAGGGTACCACCGAGATCAGCTCTTCCACAGAGCAGCAGGTGACGGGTGTGGAAACCATACTTTCCTCTATGGCGAAGGTGCAGGCCGGTATCGACAGACTTGCAAATATTTTGAATCAGGTTTAAAATAATATAAGTTAGATAACAATTATGGCATGTCCCGCTTATCGGCGGGACATGTTCGCGTATCGGGGGTTAAAATGAGCGGTAAAAGGACAGTGATCGGTCTGCTGGCACATGTGGATGCAGGAAAAACAACGTTGGCGGAGCGTGTGCTCTACGTGGCGGGAGAGATTAGAAATCCCGGCCGTGTGGATCATCGGAATACGTTTTTGGATACGGATGCGCAGGAGCGGGACCGGGGCATCACTATTTTTTCCAAGCAGGCGCGTTTCTCTTGGAAAGGCGCAGAAGTGACGCTTTTGGATACGCCGGGGCATGTGGACTTCTCGGCGGAGATGGAACGGACGCTGCAGGTGCTGGACTGTGCGGTACTCATTATAAACGGCGCGGACGGCGTGCAGAGCCACACGCTGACATTGTGGAGGCTGTTAGAGCGCTACCGGGTGCCTGTATTTCTCTTTATCAATAAGATGGACCAGCAGGGGACGGACAGCGAGCGTCTGCTTTTGGCAGTGCAGAAGGAGCTGGACGGGCGCTGTGTGTCTTTTGTGTGTCCGGGCGGTGAGCGGACGGATGCATTTTATGAGAACATAGCAGTCTGCGATGAGACACTTTTGGAGCAGTATCTGGAGCGGATGGAGCAGGGAGCCGCTGGACAGGGGCAGACATCGGCAGGCGTGTTACAGGGCGGGCAGCCCCCGGTGAGCGATGTAGAGATCACGTCGCTTGTAGAAAGCAGGCAGTTGTTCCCATGCTTTTTCGGTTCCGCCCTGCATGGAGACGGTGTGGAGGCATTGCTGGACGCCCTCATGGCATATGCGCCTTCACCTGAGTACGGGGAAGTGTTCGGCGCGCGGGTCTTTAAGATCACGAGGGATGCGCAGGGAAACCGACTGACCCATATCAAGGTGACAGGGGGCAGTCTCAAGGTCAAGCAGACGATCACAGTGTCCGCAGACTGTGCGGAAAAGATCGACCAGATCCGTCAATATTCCGGGGAGAAATATGTGACGGTGCAGGAGGCGGAAGCCGGGAGTATCTGCGCGCTTCTCGGACCGGAACATACCTTTTGCGGACAGGGGCTTGGCGCGGAGCAGGCGAGCGTGCTTCCTGTTCTGGAATCGATTATGACTTATCGGGTCAATCTGCCTGACGGGTGCGATATCCACGACATGTATGTGAAGTTATGTAAACTTGAGGAGGAAGAGCCGCAGCTTCACCTCGTCAGACAGGAGCAGAGCGGGGAACTCCACGTCCGGCTTATGGGCGAGGTGCAGATCGAGATTTTGAGGAAACTGATTGCCGGGCGTTTCGGTATAGACGTGGACTTTGACGAGGGGAGCGTTCTCTATAAGGAGACCATTGCGGACGTGGCGGAGGGCGTGGGGCATTTTGAACCGCTTAAGCACTATGCGGAGGTGCATCTGATCCTGGAGCCGGGAGAGCGGGGGAGCGGTCTTACTTTCCGAAGCTGCTGCAGCGAGGACAAGCTGGACAGAAACTGGCAGCGGCTGATTTTGACCCATCTGGAGGAAAAGACCCACCTTGGCGTCCTCACGGGGTCGCCGATTACAGATATGCAGATTACGCTGGCGGCGGGTAAATCCCATGTGAAGCACACGGAGGGCGGTGATTTCAGACAGGCGACCTACCGTGCGCTCAGGCAGGGGCTGTGCCGGGCGGGGAGCGTGCTTCTGGAGCCTGTCTATGCCTTTCGCATGGAACTGCCTGCCTCTCTGGTGGGGCGTGCCATGACGGACATACAGGCGATGAGCGGCCGTTTTGACGCGCCGGAGACCGTGGGGGACGAAGCGGTGCTCACAGGCACGGTTCCTGTCTCCGAATTTGGCGGCTACCAGACGAAAATGCTCGCCTATACCGGGGGAAAAGGGCGGCTGTTTACGAGACTGCAGGGCTATGAGCCGTGCCATAACGCGGATGAAGTCACAGAGCAGATCGGTTATGAGGCGGAACATGATATGGGGAATCCGTGCGGTTCCGTGTTCTGCGCCCACGGCGCGGGATTTGTGGTGGATTGGGACCGGGTGGAGGAGTACATGCATCTGGAGCCGGTGTTGAAACCTGGGTGGCGGCTGTCGGACGGCAGCATCTACGGCGTGGATAATGAAAACGACCAAGATGGTCAATGTTCCGGATACGGACAAGGTGGCGGCACCGGGGATAACAGGGCGGGAAGCGGCGCCGGGGCGGGGAATTTTGCGGAGCGGTATGCGAAACGGTCCGCAGATGGCAGAGCTACGGTTGACTTTATAGGTCAAGACGAGGTGGAGGAAATCTTTGCGCGTACTTTTGGGACAAAGGAGCCGAAAAAGCAGGGTTGGGCGAGAACCATCCGGGCGAAGACGGCAGCCCCCGTCGAAGTTGAATACCGCGGCGGGCAGGCGAAACAGGAGGAGTATCTTCTGGTGGACGGCTACAATATCATCTTTGCATGGGAGGAACTTTCCGGGCTTGCCAAAGGCGACTTAAACGCAGCACGCTTCAGGCTGGCGGATATTCTGTGCAATTATCAGGCTTATCGCAAAATGCACCTGATTCTGGTCTTTGACGCGTACCGTGTGAAGGGAAATCCCGGCAGTGTGGAGCATTACCATAATATAGATGTGGTCTACACGAAGGAGGCGGAGACGGCGGACCAGTATATTGAGAAGGTGACCCATGAGATGAGCCGGAAAAACCACCGGGTGCGGGTAGCTACCTCCGACGGGCTTGAGCAGATCATCATTATGGGGGCGGGCGCGATTCGGGTTTCCGCGAGGGAGCTTCTCGAGGAGGTGCGGGCTGCGGAGTGTGAGATGCGGGAGAACTATATGAATTGACAGTTGTAGAGCATAAGCGGATTCAGGATGCTGCACATCTTTAAGATTTTTATAAGAAATCCCACGACTTTTTTATAAGGACTTATCTTTATGATAAGTGCAGGCTTAGGAACGGTTCATTGAGGATTTTTCTGAGGAAAAGATTGGGATATGAACTGTTCCGCGGAACAAAAAGGGGGTAAGGTTTTCAGATGGATGCATGTGTGCTTGTGGTGGACGATGACAGGGAGATTGTGCGGGCGATTGCGCTTCTTTTGGAAAAGGAAGGGTATCGCGTGCGAAAGGCTTATGACGGCATGGAGGCTCTGCAGATTCTGGCGGAGTCGGAGGTGCAGCTTATCATCATGGACGTGATGATGCCGAAACTGGACGGGCTGTCCGCCATGATGAAGATCAGGGAGCGGAAGAATCTGCCGATCATCGTTCTGAGCGCGAAGACAGAGGACACGGACAAGATCTTAGGGCTTTCCATGGGGGCGGACGACTATGTGGCGAAGCCTTTCAACCCGCAGGAGCTGGCGGCACGGGTGAAAAGCCAGCTTCGCAGGTACACAATGCTGGGCGGCATCAACGCGCCAAATGAGGCGGACGAGATCGTAAACGGCAGACTCTGCTACCGCCTTCGGGAGCGCACGCTCTACGCGGACGGGGAGCCGGTCAGACTGACCGCCACGGAGACGAAGATCATGGAGCTTCTGATGAAGAACAGGGGGCGCATCTTTCCTGCGGAGGAGATCTATGAGAGAGTCTGGGAGGAGCCGTCCTTCGCGCCGGAGAACACGGTGATGGTGCACATCAGGCACATCCGGGAGAAAATCGAACTCAATCCGAAAGAGCCAGAATATATAAAGGTGGTGTGGGGCATTGGATACAAGATGGAAAAAAAGTAAGGCAACAGGCAGTTTTCAGGCTTTTGCGGTGGGATTGACCATGTTGGTCATTCAAGTGGTTCCCGTGGTAAGCATGGTGTCGGCATTTGGTGTGGATGTCTTTGCGGGGCGGACAGACTATCAGGAGAGCGGGGATTTCCGAATCCTGATCAGCAACAGACTCTCGGATCTGCTCGGGGTGGCAACCGGCGGAAGAACATATGCCGGATATAACCCGGATTCCACGGGTCCGGCATACAAGTATACGGATGAATCCTACGTGGAGTGGGAGGACCGATTCTTAAATGAGACGACTGTGGTACAGGAGGAGGCTGTCGTGGAGGAGTCTGCGGCTTACACGGCAGATGCCGTCGGCGGGCTGGCGACTCTGGCGGACTTTGACGGCAATTTTGACGACTATCAGGAATATCTGACAGAGCAGCAGGCGCATTATGATGAGATTGCGGCAGAAGCAGGCTATGGCAGCATGGATGATTATGACGTTTATTATGGATATGGCGGCGGATACAGCGGCGGCGGGGATCAAGAGAGTGTGGACGCCTATATGGCGGACATGGCGCAGAACAAAAACCTCCGCTATGCGGTAATCTATCAGAACAAACTGCTGTATTCCAACATTGACGACTTTGCGGACAAAGCGGGGGAGGAGTGGAAGGGAGAGGACTTTTCCCAATTACTTGACGCGGAAGCGTATAACTTTACCCTCTGGTACAACAGGGCTGGCGACGGCAAGGTGCAGATCGTGAAGGATGGCTACGAGGAAGATGTGTACGGCGATGGCGTCTACAGCGACAGGAGCCACTGGCAGGTACCTGGGTATGCGAACTTTACGATGGGAGAGTCTGCAAAGGATGCGGTGGTCTTTCTGGCGGCGGCAAAATATCCCCAGCTCTATCTGGTGAGTGAGGACGGGCGAAGCGGTGCCACGCAGTATGGCGGCAGACTCTACCGTATGCGGTGGAATACTATATATCTGGCAAGCGCCGTAGAACGGATTAAAATTTTTATGGGAATCGGCGTACTCCTGCTGGCGGTCGGTCTTCTTATGCGGAAGAGCAGAAGGCAGGCGGTGGAATGGATGGCGGATTTACTGGCAAAAATCTGTCTGGAGATCAAGCTCGCGGCTTTGCTTGTCCTGACTATTCTCTTTATGGGAATGGGCGGGGACGTGCTCGGGCAGTTTGGCTGGTGGATCAGAAACGGGCTGGGATATTATCACTGGAGCGGCGATTACATCTACGAGATGAAAAGAATGATAGAGGCAGGCGGTTATCTGGCGCTTTGGTTCTGGCTCATTTATCTGGTCGTTCTGGACTGGCGGATGAATGGGAAACGGCAGAAGAAACCGGTTTTTAATCTGCTCAAAATGAAGGATTTGAAATACCCGGTCCAGAAAAGACTGGTGAGGAGACAGCGCAACACACTGATTGCGGAAATTTGCCTGCTTTTGCTGTTTGCGGGGGCGGTCTGTGCGCTCTGGATGCTTCAGGGGGAACTGGTCAATTGGATTTCGGGCGGATACGGTTACAATTATGCGTATGAAACGGATGTATATGAAGCCGTGGCGGAAGATATGGGTTATCCCTTCCATATGAGATATGCCTACATGCTGATGGCAGAGGTCATATTCGGCGCGCTGTTTGTCTTTACCGCGATTACTGCCTTTGGCTTAAAGAAAAACCGTCGTCTGGCGGTGGATATCGGTATGCTCACAGATCGGATTCTGGCGGTGCGGGAAGGAGAGCTTTCCGGGGAACTGGTCTTGTCCGAGGGAACCGATCTGCAGGAGGCGGCGGACAGTTTGAACCAGATACAGAAGGGTATGGAGACAGCGCTCAGGGAACAGGTGAAGAGCGAGCGGATGAAGGTGGAGCTGGTGACCAACGTTTCCCACGACATCAAGACGCCGCTCACCTCCATCATCAGCTATGTGGAGCTTTTACGACAGGAGGAGAACCTGCCCCAGCACGTCAAAGAATACGTACAGATTTTAGGGGAAAAGTCCGAGCGGCTGAGAAACATTGTGCAGGATGTGTTTGAGATCAGCAAGGCGGCGTCCGGGCAGCTGCCGATTCAGATGGAAATGCTGGATATGGGGAAACTGTTAAGACAGACCCTCGCAGACATGAATGACCAAATTAGTCAAAGTACCCTTGTGATGCGCACGGCAATCCCGGAGACGCCGGTGACTGTGATGGCGGACGGACAGAGACTTTACCGGGTGTTCCAGAACCTTTTGCAGAACGCGCTGCGCTACTCACTGGAAGGTTCCAGAGTTTATCTGACGTTGACTGAAGAGGTCGAACAGGCGGTGGTGTGCGTCAAGAATACCTCAAGCGTGGAGCTTTCGGACGGCAAGGACTTTACCGAGCGGTTTGTGCGTGGCGACGAGAGCCGTACCGATGGCGGCAGCGGTCTCGGGCTGTCCATTGCGAGGAGCTTTACGGAAGCCTGCGGCGGAAAGTTGACCGTGGAGACGGACGCGGATCTGTTTACAGTGACCGTGCGGTTTGACAGGGCGGGGAATGCGCCCGGACGGGGAGAAGATTCTTTCGTAACGGCAGGAGCATCCGAGTCGGGGCTGACAGGCAGCAGAGGGACGACTACGCCGGAGGAGGTGGAGTCGGTATGAGAAAGAGGACTTGGGCGGCTGCGCGGCAACCGGGCAGCCGTGTACACGGGAAAGTATGGCATGGAGGAGACGAAGGGAAAGAGTTGCCACGTATCAGAGAAAAAAGAATGTGGCTTGGCGGCATCTGCCTCGGAGTAAGCGTGGCGGTGGCGGCATGTGGGACGGATGGAAGAAATGCCGGTGCGCGGGAAACCACGGACATTCAGAGCGTGCAGGATTTACAAGAGACGACAGGCACGCAGAACGAAGAAGCCCTCAGAGAGCAGGTTCTTTCGGAGATGACGGACGAACAGAAAAACTGGATGGGCGGTCTCTCCAGAGAACAGCGGTTGGCAGACTTTGAGAGCCTGTGCAAGGGCTTGCAGGAAAATTACCCCTATGTGAAGCTGGCTGCGCGGCAGGTCGGGGCGGATCTGGATGCACTGGAAACAGAGTATCGGTCAAAGGTGGAACAGTGTGAGAATGACGATGCCTTTTTCTATGTGTTAAAGGATTTTGTCGGGACATTTTCCTACACGGGACATCTGGCGCTCTGGGGACGGCGCTACGAGAGTGAACTTGCGGACAAACGTGAATATGTTGAAAAGTCGGGAGGAGAAGAGCGGGAGCGGATGGAGCCGTATCTCAGGACGCTGGATAATCCCGTTTCTCATAGGACATATGCTTCCATGACAAAGTATTATCAGGAAATAGACTGCAGGATGGAAGAGAAGCGTGCCGAGGAAAACGGCGGCGCGCGGGGAGAATCTACAGAGGCAGCCGGAGAAACCGCCGCGGTGGAGGAGGCGATGCCGGTAAATGTGGAGACGAAGATTCTGGAGCCCGGAAAGACCGCCTATGTTTTCATCGACATATTTGATTATGAACAGATGGAGACTGACCGTGAAATATTGCTGCCCTTTTATGAGGAAGTTAAGGATTATGAAAATCTAATCATTGATATCACCAATAATTTAGGCGGCAGTATGCGGTATTTTGATGAGCTGGTGGCAGCGCCACTGACAAAGGAAACGCTGACGGTGCCGGGATATCAGCTTTTTAAGGGCGGGGAGAACAATGAAACTTTCCTTCGGATAAAGAAGGGTGTCGCGTCCGGGCTGTATCAGCCGGTCAGCGAACTTCCCCCGATGCCCGAGCTGAATCCGGAGGACGCCGCGGACTGCGACTGGTTTTGGCGGGAGGACTATACGGTGAAACCTTCGGGAGCCGGATTTGACGGGAAGATATGGCTGCTGGTGAGCGAGAACAACTATTCTTCCTCCGAGTATGCGGCAATGTTTTCCAAGGCGAGCGGTTTTGCCACGCTGGTTGGCAGGAAGACGAGCGGGGACGGGATCGGTACGGATCCGGCTTACCTCATTTTGCCAAACAGCGGACTCGTGGTACAGTACAGCCCCATGTATGGGGTGACGGCGGACGGAAGCGGGAGCGAGGAGCACGGGACAGAGCCGGATTTTGTGAGCCCCGAGGGGGAGAGTGCGCTGGAGACTTGTCTGGGGCTGATAAAATAGGGAACACCTCAAGTAAACGGTATTTCGTTCAAAAAATCTATTGACATTGGGACATGACTTCTATACAATAGGAGCATCAGAGAAATTCTAACAGATGTGCGGTTCGCACGTTCAGGACAGTTTCTGTCGGATTTTTCTTTTATACTGACAATTGAAAATACGGCAGAAACTGGAACGTGCATCTTTAAGGGACATGCCTTCTTTTCTGCCAGAGCACAGGAAGGAGAAAGCATGACAAAAAGATTTGCAGGAAACCAGCAGGGATTTTGGAGATTTGTGCGCAGGGAGAAGGGACAGCGGAATGTAAAGGACAGGCTGTTTCGGTTTTTATTTGAGGAAGACCGGGAGGCGCTTTTGCAGTTGTATAACGCGTTAAACGGGACGAGTTATGAGGATGCTTCACAGCTTGAAATCGTGACGATCGAAAGCGCAGTTTATGTGGTAATGAAAAACGATCTGGCTTTTGTGTTTGCGGGCACATTGAATATGTATGAGCACCAGAGCACTTACAGCCCGAACCTTCCAGTGCGGTTTTTGATCTATCTGGCGCAGGAGTATCAGATGATTATTGAAAGGGCACGTGCAAGTCTTTACAGTACAGAAATGATTGTGTTGCCGACGCCAAAATGCGTGGTATTTTATAACGGACAAAGAGGGGTGCCGGAGAGGCAGATTCTCAGGCTCTCAGATGCGTTTATGGATAAGCGGCAGGAGTCTGACGTAGAACTGATTGTCCATATGTATGATATCAATTATGGACATAATCAGGAACTGCTGGAAAAGTGCAGGAAATTGGGGGAATACTCCGCGTTTGTGAATGTGCTGCGGGAGTTTACAGTGGGGCGTGTCAATAAAAAAGAGGCGTTTTCCGAGGCGGTGGATTACTGTATCGAAAACGGGATATTGGAGGATGTTTTGAGAAGAAAACGGTCGCAGGTTCTTGGTTCGATATTGGAAGAATTTGATGTGGAAAAGTATGAGAGGTCACTCCGTTGGGAAGGCAGGGAAGAAGGGATTCGCTGCACTGTTGAAGTATTGCAGGAAACCGGGCAGGCGAAAGTGTTTGTCATAGATAAGCTTGCAGAGAAATATGCCCTTTCGCAGACGGAGGCGGAGGAGAAAACAGAACGGTACTGGAAATAGTGTGAGAAGAACTTCTAATCGCTCACAGCAAAGGCTGTTTCGCGAAGAAGTTCTAGGAGTTGCTTCGCAACTCCGTCTCACGCAGGAGCCCTTCACGACTCCTGCTGTCTCTCTTTTCTCACAAACATCAGCCCGAACGTCCCCACGCCGCAGTTGCTTGACACGGTGGCGGACGCCTTCTGGAGAATTACCTGGTCAAAGTGGATATATTTTTCTACAAGCTCAACAATCTCGTCAATCTGTTTTACGCTGCAACCCGCGTAAGTGACGAAGAGGACGCGGGTATCAATCTGCCTCGCGCGTTTAAAAAGCTTCTTGATATACAGTCTAATTACCCGGTGCATATTGCCGGATTCGATACACCATAGCTTTAATTTGTTTCTGGACATTGACAGAACCGGGTGGAGGTTCAGCACGGTGCAAAGTCTGTGGACCGCGCCGCTTACCTTGCCGTTGCGGTAGAGGGTGGCGGTGCTTGGCACAAGGAAATTGGAGAAAACCCGCTCGCGGTATTCGTCCAGCGCTTCACAGATTTCGTCCACGCTGTGGCCTTCCTCGGCAAGGTAAGCGGCACAGAGCACCATGAGTCCGTGCCCGCTGCTGATATGGGCGGAGTCGATCACGGTGACGTTATCAAAGGTCTTTGCCGCCTGTGTGGCGTTCGGATACGCGCCGCTTAAGTCAGTGGTGGCTGTGATATGGATCACATGCTCTGCCTCCTTCAATGTCTCCGCAAAGAAATATTCGTACTCGGACGGGTCCGCCGTGGAAGAGTGGGAGTGGTTTCCGTCCTTCTGCAGATAGGTAAGCAGGCTGTCGGAGGAAATCTCGAAGAGGTCGCAGAAACGTCCTTCGCCGGTATGGACATAGCAGTACATCAGGCGGATGTGGAAACGCTCCAAAAGATCTTTCGGAAGGTCGCAGATACAGTCCGCCGTGATTGCGATTTTGCGCTTGCGCGCGCTGCTTATCTGGTTCAACCCTTCCATATCGTCTGTCCTGTCGTCGTCATCCTGTGCCATATACTCGATCAGCGTGGGCGGCAGATATTTGAGCAGCCCGGCCTCCAGAAGGGGTGCGTTTATGGGTTTTGCCAGATAGCCGTCGAAGCCCATGTTCCGATAGACCTGTTCCGCGTCCGACATGACGTTGGCGGTCAGGGCGATCACAGGTGTTTTCTGGCAGAAGCCTTTTGTCTGGCTGCGCACGGCGCGCAGGGTGGCGGCGCCGTCCATTTCCGGCATCATATGGTCCATGAGAATGACGTGGTATGCATTTTCTGCCGTTTTCTGCAGGGCTTCTTTGCCGCTCTCCGCCGTATCTACTTTTATGCGGGTATCGCGCAGGAGCTTTACAACCACCATCAGATTCATGGAATTGTCGTCCACCACCAGAATGCGGGCGTCCGGCGCGATAAAACTTTGGCGGTAGACGCAACGGTGGCCCAGCTGTTTCTGGGCGGCGAAGTTGATGACGCCGATAGGGCGCACGTTGACGATGCGCTGCTTCACTTCCACGGTGAAGGTGGAACCCTGGTGATAGACGCTGTCTACGCTGATCTTGCCGCCCATCATTTCCATAAGCTGCCTGGATATGTTAAGACCGAGCCCGGTTCCTTCTATGTTGCGGTTGTCCGACTCGTCCACCCGCTTGAAGGAATTGAAAAGGTCGTCCAGGCTTTCCTTGCGGATTCCCATGCCGGTATCCTGCACGGAGATGCGCAGGAGGATCTGGTCCGCGGCGACGCGTTCCCCTTTTGCCGAAAGGGTGACAGAACCGGAGGATGTGTATTTGACTGCATTAGTCAACATATTGGTGACCACCTGTTTGATCCGCACCTCGTCGCCGTAGAGCATGGAAGGGATTTCCGGGTCAATGTCAACCTTAAATTCCAGGTTTTTCTGGTGTGCGCGAATCCAGATCAGATTGACCAGGTCGCTGAACATGGAACTGATCTCATACTGTGTCGGCACGATATCCATTTTGCCGGATTCCAGTTTCGAGAGATCAAGGATATCGTTTATCGTTGTGAGCAGCATTTTGCTGGCATTTTGGATGTTGATGGCGTTCTCCGCAATCTCGTCGGAGATATCCTCTCTGAGAATCATTTCATTTAAACCGATGATCGTATTGATGGGCGTGCGGATCTCGTGGCTCATGTTGGCGAAGAACGCGTCCTTTGAACGGGCGATCCGCTCCACCTCTTTCTTCTGGGCTTCCGCGGCCTGCTTTTCCTGCTCGTAGGTTTTGCTCTGTATTTTCAAAATAATGCCGATAAACAGACTGACACAGACAAGCGCGACAAAGGAGTCCGAAAAGCTGTAGAACCGGGTCGATTTCGGCACCAGATACGGACGGTGGTAACACAGCAGATAAGTTCCCAGAAAGGAGAGGAGGGAGAGCGTCATGGCTATCCAGAAATCCCGCCCCTCAAACAAGAGGAAAATATAGACAAGTCCCAGCACAAACCAGACGGGCATGCCGCTCTCGGTGCCGCCGCTGTTGATAAAGAGCATGGGAAAGAATCCCACATTTGTGCCGATGACAAGAAGCCGGGATGCTTTTTTGCTGTCGCCCTGGGAGAGGGTCATTCGTATGGAAATGCCGGAGAGAACGCATATGGGCACAAGAGAATATAAAACTTTCAGGTCGGCGCCCGGGAGGACAAGTATGATGCCGATCACGGAGGAGGCGAACACCAGAAGCATGACCATGCGGTTGATCCGCTCCTTAAAATCAAGCTGTCCCGGGAAAAGATTTCTCATAAACCGCTGTATTTTTTTCTTCATACGTTACTTCCCCATCCTTTCCAGAACCTCGGATGCGCCGAGAAAATCAAAATCCTGCGTCAGCTCCCGCAGTCTGTCTGCAAGTCCGGCGAGGGAGGCGCCTTCATGGCTGCACTGCGCGAGAAGGTCCAGAAGCTCCGAGAGCCCCTCGTTCTCAAAGGAGGACAGTTTTTCCCTGATCTGTGCAAGAAGATTTTCAAGAGATGCCTTATCTACCGCGCCGGTGGGAGTATCGGATTCCGGGTTTTTCGCATGCGGATAGACAAAAGCATTTCCGTTAAGCGCGTTCATAAGGCGGTCGTGGTTTGCCATCATCGCCTCATGATGCTCCAGTATATACTCGATTCGGTTTTCTTTGCCTGCCATTTCCAGCTTCCTTGAAAGCTCCGAAAGTTCTCCCGCCCCGACGCCCTTGGCGTTGCTCTTCAGGGCATGGACGCAGATCACGTAGTTTTTCCAGTCCTGCTCAGCAAAGTAGCGGGAGAGATTCTCCCGGCGCTTCTCTCCCTCCGCGTGGAAGATGGCGATAATCTCCCGGAAACCGTCTTCATCCCCGCAGTAGGCGAGGGCCTGCTCAATGTCTACGCCCGCTCTTGTCAGGTGGAGGCGTCCTCTTGAGACATCGTCCCGCTCTGCTGTCGCAGTCTGACCGCTTTCGGCCATCGGAGCTGCCGTCTTTTGTCCTACCGGAGCAGCTGCAGTTACAGCGGTATTCTCAAACGCCTGCGGCGTTTGGACGGTTTCGCCCTCCTCCACGGGAATCTGCATCTGTGCGGGGATATAGCGGCGCAGGATGCGTTCTAACACGCTCAACTCGATAGGTTTGGCGATAAAGTCGTTGAAACCTTCCGACAGAAACATCTCTCTTGCGCCGCCGATGGCATTGGCGGTAAAGGCGATAATGGGAAGGGACTGATAATATACGCCGGGTTTCTGGCGGATTTTATGCAGCGTATCCACGCCGTCCATTTCCGGCATCATATGGTCGAGGAAGACACAGTCGAAATTGGGCGCGTTCAGTTTTTCCAAAGCCTCCGGCCCGCTTCCTGCCATGGTGACCTTGAGTTTGTAGGGCAGAAGAAGTCTCGCCATAACTTTCAGGTTCATGGCATTGTCATCCACGATGAGTACATTGGCCTGCGGCGCGATAAATCTATTATGTAAACCGACGCGCTGATCCTCCCCGCAGAGAACTTTCTGACCGTTAAAGACGGCTGCGATGGACAGTACCGTGAAGGGCTTGTAAATACGCAGCATATTTCCCGGCACCGAAAGTTCCTGGTCGTAGTCCAGAAGAAGGACCACATTTCTCTCCCCGCAGAGTTTGTCAAAGTAACTGCGGTCCTCGACATATTCTTCCCAGCCGATAAAGATGTGGGTGTAAGCCTCGTGTTCCATGCGGCGTTTCAGTTCGGGGAGATTGCGGCAGACGCGGAAAGGAAAACCGAACTGGCTGACAATGTGCTGGATGCAGTTTTCATAGCCTTCCCGGACCACTGTGTAATCGTATTTATCCAGATTGATGTAGCATGCCGCGAAGAGACTGCTTTTGTCCCTGATAGAGACGATGGGCGTTTCGTCCAGAACCTTCTGGGGAACTGTGAACTGAAATTCACTGCCGGTGCCGGGTTCGCTTTCCACCGTCATAAAACCGCCCATGCTGGAAACCAGCGCCTGCGTGATGGCGAGCCCCAGGCCTACGCCTCCCGCTTCCCTGTTCCGTTTGGAGTTGACCTGACTAAAGCTTGTGAAAATTTTCTCCATATCGGCGCGCTTGATGCCAATGCCGGAATCCCGGACGCTGACTAACAGATTGATGCCGTATTCCTCTTTCCTGCTTGTGATGCGCAGGATCACGCCGCCATCCTTCGTGAATTTAATGGCGTTTCCAAGCAGATTCATAACAATGCGCCGGAGTTTCTGCTCATCGCCCAATAGGTTACTTGGCAGGTTCGCGTCACAGTCCACGATCAGTTCCAGCCGCCTGACGTTGTCCATGGTCAGCGCCATGTTGATGATGTCGGTGATGGTGGAGGTTATGTTGTAGCTCTCCTGTGCAAGCGTAAGCTTCCCTGTCTCCAATTCCGAGAAGTCGAGAATATTGCTGACTGTGGAGAGGAGGTTTCTCCCGGCGGTCTGTATATCCAACACATCCCGACGTACGTCTGTGGGCAGATCCTCACGCAAGATAGCCTCGCTCATGCCGCATACCGCGTTGATTGGCGTGCGGATTTCATGGGAGACATTGACGAGGAAGTCGTCTTTGCTGCGCTTGGCAATTTCCAGCTCACGGATATTTTCAATCAGAAGTTCGCTTGCCGCCTGTCTGTTTTTCTGGATAATCCAGATGACCCCGGTAACCATATAGATGGAGAGAAACTGGATGCAGAGTCTGAGTGCGCTGCGGGGGCCGGTAATGGCGATGGTTCTCGCGATAAAGCCGTGGTATAAAAAGAGGAAAAAGGGGACGACAAGCCCGGGATAGAGAATCTGCTGTGTGTTGAAGATGCTGAGCAGGACGATAACGCCCGCCATGGTGACAAGCATGGCGGAAAAGCTGTCTGTAAACAGGGCGTAGAGGATGAATTCAGCCCAGCACGAGATGCAGATGAAAACTGCCCGGCGGGGATGGTCCCAGTATTCCCGAAAATAGATAAACCAGCTGGAAACCGTCGGGAGAAAAAGCAGCTCCCTGATATAGATGCTCCAGCCGGAGAGCAGCCCTGTGGCAAATGACGCCGCCGTGTAGAGACTTAAGACAATGAGCACGATGCGCTCCAGCCGTCTCTCCGTTCGTTCCGTTTTTAACTGTGTATTATCCAAATCAGTCAACGCTCCTTAAATGAATCTTGTGAGAAATGACAACATATGACGTTTGTGTCATACAGGTGACATTCTCGTCATGTGGCACTGTCTGAAATATGAAGCATCTCCTTCAGCTGCGGAAGCATGTCCATAAATACGTCCAGAATCACCGGGTCGAACTGTGTGCCCCTGCCTTCAGACATGATCTGCATGATCCGTTCAATGGGGCGGACGGGCGGTTTGTAGCACCGCTCCTCGTAGAGTGCGTCAAACACGTCAGCCACTGCCATAATCCGCGCCGAGAGCGGGATGTTGGTTTCGGTGAGCCCGGACGGATATCCCGTGCCGTCCCATCTTTCGTGATGGTAAAGGGCGATGTCCTCCACAAGCCGCACATAGTGCTCATCCTCAATATCGCCGATGATGGTCTGGATGATCTGGGGGCTGTGGGTCGTGTGCAGCTTCATAGTCTCAAATTCTTCCGCGGTCAGTCTGCCGGGCTTTTGCAAAATAGCGTCCGGGATTTTGATCTTTCCCACGTCGTGCAGAGGCGCCGCCTTGCAGAGATCTTCGATATAAGCAGGGGTGAGCTCCTCTGTGAAAAGTCCTTTCGACAGCAGTTCGGTCGCGATCATTCTGACATAAGTCTGCGTATTTTTAACGTGTTTTCCTGTGCTGCCGTCCCGGCTCTCGATCAGGTTTGCCATGCCGATAATGACGGACTCCTGAATCCGTCCGAGCCGCATGGAACCCTCCATGATTTTCTGCGCCTGGTCATTTACCATGTTTTCCAGATTGTGACGGTACTGGTCAAGCTCAATCGTCTTGCTGACGCGGCTTAAAAGGATGTCCGGCACAAAGGGCTTTGTGACGAAGTCCATGGCGCCCATCTGAAAGCATTTGATCTCCGTTTCAGCCGTGGCGTCCGCCGTCAGAAAAATCACGGGAATGGATTCGGTATGTACGTTAGAGTGAATCTTTTCCATCACTTCGAAACCGTTCAACTCCGGCATGTTGATATCTAAAAGGATCAGGTCGGGACGGTGGGTTTCCAGATATTTGAGAGCCGCTTTCCCGGAATTGGAGGCAGCTATGCGGTACTGGGGGCCGAGAATACGCTGGGCAAGCGACAGGTTGGTTTTGTCGTCGTCCACAACAAGAATCACATTTTTCATTCGGAATACTCCCTTTTACGTTAATATATTGGAAAAAACTGTTTACCTACTATGTTTAATTGTAAAACAATCCTGATATAAAATCAAGAAACCTAAAATGCGAAAAAGGGGGAAGATATTAACAGGGGGAAGGGTTTGCCTAATGACAGGATTCTGTGTTATTATTTAAATGTATCATCGGAATAGCACAAGTTTACATAATGGAAAATTATGTAAATCAAGGTATATTTTACGTATAGCAGGCAGAGAAAACATGGAAACAGATAGTAAGATGCAGAAAGATAACACAGCGGAACTGAAAGCGCGCCGGACGCAGGAGCAGGACGGTATTCCCCAAAAGATCTGGACAGTCTATGAAAAGGCCTTTTTTTCGTTTTCGCCGGAGGAAAACCGCAGATTTACCAGAAGTACGGAAAAGCAGTTGGGACAGCTGGAGAGGCGCATTCTGCGAAAGAGAAAGCAGGAAAACCATCAGGTGCTGGCGGATATGAAAGACCTGCACAGGAAGGTGGCGCAGGTCGGTTACACGGTGGTGCTTAAGGATACCAGGTGGCTGAAAAAATACCGCCGGGTGGTGCGCCTTCTGGCCAGACTTGATATGGGATTCTTAAAAAAGATGGCCGTGGGGGCGGTTCCTGAGGACATTGCAGGAATGGAGAAGACGGCGGTTCTTCTCCGGGCAAAATCCCTCTATGAAATTTACAAAGATGAATACATGCAGTTCCTGGTGGGACAGCGGATTGAGGAGCTGATGGAGGCGGAGCCGGAAAAACAGTACCCGGAAGCAAGGGCGATGAAGCGTCATTTCATCCTGCACATAGGCCCAACCAACAGCGGAAAAACTTACGAGGCGCTGCAGCGGCTTAAGCAGGCTTATCACGGTATTTATCTGGGGCCGCTTCGTCTGCTGGCTTTAGAGGTTTACGACCGTATGATGACGGACGGCATTCCCTGCAACATGATTACCGGGGAAGAAACCATACGCACGCCGGGGAGCTTTGTACAGGCCTCCACGGTGGAAATTCTTGATATCAGGGAAACTTATGACATAGCCGTCATAGACGAAGCGCAGATGATGGCGGATGAGAACCGGGGCAGCTACTGGACGAGGGCGATCCTTGGTATTCGCGCCGAGGAGATTCACGTGTGCTGTTCAGGCACGGCGGAGAAGCTTCTGACAGGAATGCTTGCGCGCTGCGGCGACGAGGTGGAGATCGTCCGTCATGAGAGGAACACGAAGCTTACGTTTATTCCTGAACGTTTTGATATGTCGAAAGATGTGGAGGCGGGGGACGCACTCATCGCCTTCTCCAAGAAAAATGTGCTGGCCATCGCTGCGTCGCTGGAAGGGCGGGGCATCCGGGCAAGCGTGATCTACGGGAACCTGCCGCCCCAGACAAGACAGGAGCAGGTGCGGCTGTTTACGGAGGGAGTCAATCAGGTGGTGGTGGCCACGGACGCGATCGGCATGGGAATCAACCTGCCGATCCGCCGTGTGGTCTTTATGAATACGACCAAGTTTGATGGTGTCGGGAAGCGGAGGCTTTTGGCGGAGGAAATCAGGCAGATCGCGGGCCGGGCCGGAAGGTACGGCTTTTACGACACCGGGTATGTGCAGTCGGCAATGGAGCCGGAGTATGTGGGGAAAAAGCTGTCAGAGCCGCTTTATCCGCTGCGGAGGGCGAGGGTCGGCTTCCCGGAGCTGCTTCTCGACATTGACATCGAGCTGGATGAGATCATAGAGGCATGGGAAAAGACGGGAAATCCTCCCATGTACGATAAAATATCCATGAAGGAGAGTGTGGATAAATACAGGTATCTGCGGGATTACCGAAAGAAAATCACCTACATGGACGACAGAAAGCTGGTGCTTTCCCTGATTACCTGTCCTTTTGACGTCAAGGACCGCGAGGTGCTAAGACTTTGGCTGCGCTACTGCGAAAACCCGGAGAGGCAGCAGAACTGTCCCATGCTGCCAAAAGACTTTTCGCTGGAAGGGTTGGAGTCCTATTATAAACAGCTTGACCTGTATACCCAGTTTGCCGCCAGAATGGACTGGGTTGTGGACAAGGAGGAGGTGGCCGCCAACAGGGAGTGGGCGCAGCATGAGATCGGGGAGCTCTTAAAGGATGATAAAGGGCAGTTCGAACGCAGATGCCGTATCTGCGGCAGACCGCTCGCCTGGAATGCCGCCTATCCGATCTGTGACCGCTGCTACCGGAAGATGGAAAGGGAGCAGTTATGATTTGCACCTATTATGCGGATGTGAGATGTTTTGATAACGAGATACTTTTCCAGGAAAAGATAAAACAGCTTTCCCCTTACAGGCAGCAGAAGATTGCCATTTTGCGGCATGGGAAAGATAAGAACAGGAGCCTGGCGGCGGGACTGCTTTTAGACCATGCGCTGGATACTTACGGCTTGCAGGAAAAGAGCGTGGAGTATGAGATCGGGGAGTGGGGAAAACCTGCCTTCAAGTATTACCCGGAGATCTGTTTTTCACTTTCCCACTCCGGCGACTACGCCATCTGTACCATCGGGGATAAACCGGTGGGAAACGACATTGAGCGTGTAAAGGACGGGCGGCTTAAGGTGGCGGACCGCTTTTTCGCACAGGAGGAGCTTTCCTGGCTATACGAGGCGGGAGAGGAGGAGCAGACACAGCGGATGTTCCGCCTCTGGACCATGAAAGAGAGCTTTGTGAAAGCGATTGGCAGGGGGATGACTTTGCCTCTGCAGGATTTCGTGATCCATATGGACGAGGAGTCGGGCAGGGCGAGGGTCCGCCACAGTGTGGACGCGAAATATTACCACATGAGGGAGTACCGGGAGATTGAGGGGTACTGTACGGCGGTATGTGTGCAGGAAAGCGCGGATACCGCGTACAGTATGATACCGATAGATTTTTATTGAGGGAAGGGGGCGGCAGGATGCGCGGAAAAAGGAAAATACGGATTGCGGCGGCAGTCGCTGCAGCGCTTTTTGCGGTTTACACCGTATTTGTCTATTTTCTTGTGAGCGCGTGTCTTGTGCCTTCTTTTATGGATAAACTGAACGCCTTTGAGGACATCACCAGGAAATGTTACAGCGAGCAGGTGCAGACGGCGGATATTCAGGAAAACAGGACGAAACTTCTCACTGAGACGGGGGAGTGGCTGGAGACGGCGGAGCGTACGAAGATACAGGTGCGGACGGCGGACGGTTATCTGCTCACGGCGGCGGAGTTTCCGGCGGAGGCAGGAGTGGAAGGCACAGGAGACAAATGGGTGCTCCTCCTGCACGGCTATACGGGCTGGAAGGAAGAAATGTACCAGTTTGCATGCTGGTATCATCAGCAGGGCTTTTCCGTGCTTGTACCCGACCTCCGATGCCAGGGGGAGAGCGAGGGGGATTTCATCGGCATGGGCTGGACGGATCACTTTGACTGCGAGCTCTGGATCGCGCATATACTGGAACAGGCGCCGGAGGCGCAGATTGTTCTTCATGGGCAGTCCATGGGCGCGGCCACGGCGCTTTTGATGGCGGGTTCCCCGGAGGCGTCTGCACATATTAAGGCGGTGATCTCCGACAGCGCCTACACGGAGGCGTATGAGATGTTCGGAGATAAGATTACGGAGTGGTTTCATCTGCCGGCAGCTTTCTTCGTGGATTCGGCGTGTGTGATGTTGAGACTTAGGGGCGGTTATGATCTGAGGGACGCCTCCCCGCTCCGGGCAGTGGCGGCAAGCGGCATTCCCACGCTCTTTATCCATGGGGATGAAGACAGGATGATAGATGTGAATATGTCGTACGAGTTGTTTGAGGCTGCGGCATGCGAGAAGGAACTTTTCATTGTAGAAGGCGCTGGGCATGCGCAGGCGCAGGACAAGGCTCCCGACGCTTACTACGGGAGAATCGGCGCGTTTTTAGGGCGTTATCTGCAACGCTGAGAAAGGCAGGCATTTTATGGGTGTGAAAGGGAAAGAGAGCAAGAAAGCAAAGTCGGGAAGGAGGACAAAGGCGTTATGGCTGTCAGTGGCTGCGCTGCTTTTGGCACTTTTCCCGGCAGGAGGCGGACCGGGGAAGGTACAGGGAGCCGAAAAGCGCACAGTGCGGGTGAGCTTTTTCCCTATGGAAGGCTTTCATGAGACGCTGCCCGACGGCAGTCTGACCGGGATGGACGTGGAATATCTCGAGAACCTGTGTGATTATGTAAACTGGAATATAGAGTATGTCCCCTGCGACAGCTGGGACGAGGCTTTGCGGATGCTGGCCGACAAAGAGGTGGATCTTGTGGGCAGCGCGCAGTATTCCGCTGAGCGGGCAGAAACTTTCAAATACGCGAATATCGCCAACGGGTATACTTTCGGCGCCATAGCTGTGAAGGGAGACAGTCCGCTGGCCTATGAGGACTTCACCGCGATGAAGGATATCACCTACGGTGTGGTGGGCACTTATGTCAGGAAACAGGAGTTTCTTGAGTACCTGAAGGGACACGGGATCGAGAACCCAAGGATACGGGAGTATGAAAGCACGGCTGTCCTGCAGGGAGCGCTTTCGGTGGGGGAGATTGATGCGCTGGTGCACTCTCTTACGGAGATCAGGGAGGGACAGCGTGTAATCGGACGGTTTGCGCCGATGCCCTTCTATTACATTACATATCCCGGAAACGAGGATCTGATGCGGGAACTGAATCAAGGCATCGCGGACGTGAAGATGAACCGCCCGGAGCTGGAAAATGAACTGATGGTGAAGTACTATGACAGCCGTCTGGACCACACGATTCTCCTGACAGGGGAAGAACTGGATTATATCCGAAAAAATAAGGGACTGAAGGTTGGCTATCTGGACGGTTACTATCCGTTTTCCTATGAAGATGAGGCGGGCGCTTATAAAGGGCTGACGCCACAGATGCTGGAGGAGGTGTCTGTGAGCACCGGGCTTACCTTTTCCTATGTCAAAGTGCAGGACATGGAGGAGGCAAAACAGGCGCTCGCGGATGGAGAGATAGACATTATCGGCTACTGCGGCGAACATGCGGGGAATGGGAAGCAGATGGGATGTGTTATGACAAAAGCCTATGCCCAGGTGCCCCGCGTACTGATAACCAAGAACGGCGGAAGAAAGGAAGAGTTTGGGACGTTAGCAGTGACGGAAGAAAACCTCTCGGAGGAGGGAGGAGTATCCTTTGCCGGGGACCAGACGAAACTTTTGATTTTGGAAAGCCCGAGGGCGTGTCTGCAGGCGGTGCGCTCAGGAAAAGCCGAGGCGGCGCTGTGCGACGGGTATCTGGCTGAGTATCTCCTTGGCTCCCAGTTTGGTTTCGGGCAGCTTGAGATTCACACGGTTTTGAGCGACGTGCACGATATCCGCATGGCGGTCCGAAGTGATGAAAATTCGCCCCTGCTCGGCATTTTGAATAAGGAACTTCTGGAAGTCACGGACAAGTCGGTCAACGACTACATGCTGCAGGACAATTTCTATTCAAGAATGAGTGTGGACGGCTTTATCAGGGACCACAGCATAGTGATTATTCTGGTGCTGCTTTCTGCCGCTGCCCTTGCCATTTTTGTGCTGTACCGTATGCTGGAGAACAGCAGACGGCTCCAGAAGCTGATGTACAAGGATACAGATTTTAACATCTGGAATCTCAACTATCTCAAATACAGGGCGTCCTTAAAACTTGGGACGGATGTGGACAAAAAATATGCCATTGTGTACACGGATATCTGCCAGTTTAAGAGCTACAACGCGCTTTATGGCTGGAATGCGGGGCAGAAGCTCTTAGAACTCACCATAGAGGTGATGGCGGAGGAAGTGGATGAGAACGAGCTTTATGCGAGAAGTTACGGCAGCCATTTTGTGCTTTTTGTGCAGTATACCGATATGTCTTCCCTGACGAAGCGCATGATGGCCATGGCAAACAGGATTTCCGATCACATCTATGAGAAAGAGGGAATCCGCATGACGCAGGCCATGGGCGTTTGTGGAATCGAAAAAGGGCACACGGATATCCAGCTCGCCCTTTCCTATGCGATTCAGGCGGTTGATCCCCTAAAGGACAGCCACTGCAATGCCATAAGCATTTACGACGATGAACTGCGCAAGAAACTGAGGGAACAGCATGATAGGGAGAAGCTGCTGGATTCGGCGGATTTTCAGAGGGACTTTGTGGCATACTATCAGGCGAAGGTGGATATCCGCGACGAACGCGTGGTAGGGGCGGAGGCTCTGGTGCGTTTCAAGGATCCATCCGCGGACGGCGCGATCCGCGCGCCCGGATTTTTTGTGCCCTATTATGAGCAGACGGGCAGGATTACGGAGATTGATTTCTTTGTGATGGAAAGCGTCTGTAAGATGCTGCGCAGACGGCTTGACGAGGGACTTGCCGTGGTTCCCGTGTCCTGCAATTTTTCAAGGACGCACTTTATAAAGGATGGTTTCCCGGAGCGTTTTGTGTCCGTGATCGAGAAGTATCAGGTGCCAAAGGACCTGATCGAGGTGGAGATAACGGAGACGCTTGTGGTGGAGGAAATGCAGCAGCAGAAGGTGAAGGAGAATGTGGCGATCCTGAAAGACAAGGGCGTGCACCTTTCCATCGACGATTTTGGCTCCGGCTACTCCTCGCTTGGCGTGTTCGAGCAGATTCCCGCGTCTGTGATCAAGCTGGACAGGTCATTCCTGCTCAACAATGAAAATCGGACGAGACAGGTGCAGATTATGAGGAATATCGTAAATCTGGCAAGGGACCTGGAGGCCCAGGTGGTATGCGAGGGCGTTGAGACGGAAGGGGACACCGAGCTGATGATGGAGATCGGCGCGTATGTGGCGCAAGGCTATCGGTATTGCAAGCCTGTGCCGGAGGATGTGTTTGAGGAAATGATTGTATGAGGAAAAAAACAATGACCGTTGTGTGTATTCTGGCGGCGTTTTTGTGCTTTTTATACTGTTTCATTGTGTTCCGCATCAGGTCAGGAAACCATTTTTACCTGATCTGGGCGCTTGGCGGGGTTTTCTTTCTCGGCCTGGCAGCCATGCTGCGCTATGATATGTGGGGGCGCTTCCCCCTGCCTCTGCGCCGGGGGATCGTCGGGCTGGTTGCTTTTGGCGTGATTCTCTTTGTGGCGGTGGAGGGATGCATTTTCGCGCATTACAGGGATAAGGGCAGGCCCGATCTGGATTACATTATCGTGCTGGGGGCACAGATGAAGCCCGCCGGTCCAAGCGTGGTGCTTAAGTTCCGATTGGATGCGGCTTACGAATATCTGATGGCCAATGAGGATACGCTCTGTGTGGTATCCGGCGGACAGGGGGCAAACGAGCCGTGCAGCGAGGCGGAGGGGATGTATGCCTATCTGGTGGAGCGGGGGATTGCGCCGGAGCGAATCCTGATGGAGGATAAATCCACGGACACCTCCGAAAATATCGCGTTCAGCGCCGCGCTCATCGGCGGTACGGATAAGGATGTGGGGATCGTGACCAACAACTTCCATGTATTTCGGGGTGTCATGCTTGCCAGACATGCGGGGTTTGAGGACGCCTGCGGGATTTCCGCGAGGTCAAATGTCTATTTTCAGCCGAATAATCTGGTGCGGGAGTTTTTTGGGATTATGAAGGATCTGGTGTGCGGGAACTTAATTTAAAATGTGGGGCAGATTGCGCAGAAGTTTGAATGAGGGTTTCCCGTACACGGATTGTGTGGCGTAAAGAGCTTGACTTGCGGGTAAAAGAACGGTTAGAATAGAACAAGTACAGATGAATCGGTTATGTGGCAGACTTGGAGATAGAATGTGGATAGACAGAGGAGAAAAGGCAGGAAAATAGCGGGATTTGCGGCGCTTTTGCTGTGCGCTTTTCTGGCGGGCTGCGGGGCGGAGGCTGCACCCAGCTATACGAAGCAGGGGATGGAGGCCGTGGAGTCGCTTGACTATGAGAAAGCGCTTGCCTTGTTTCAGACAGCGGAGGAAAACGGGGAGGAAAAACGGCTGCTGTACCGGGGGATGGGGCTTGCATATCTTGGAAAAACGGATTATGAGGCGGCCATTGCTTATCTGGAGGCGGCTCTGCGGCTTGGTAACGGCAGAGTGGAGAACCTGGATTTTGACATCAATTATTATCTTGCCACGGCATATTATAGGAATGGACGGATGCAGGATGCGGTGGCCGTCTATGATGCGATCCTGGGGCTTCGGCCGGAGGAGACAAACGCCTATTACCTGAGAGGGTGCGTGAAACTTTCGGAGGGGGATTTTGAGGCGGCGCAGGCGGATTTTGATACGGCGATCAGCCAGGACCCGAAAAATTATGACCGCATGATCCGCATTTATATGGTGCTGGAGGAGTACGGGTACAAAGAGGCGGGGCAGATTTATCTGCAAAACGCCATGAAGGAAAACGAGAAATCTATTTCTGATTACGACATGGGGCGCATCTGCTATTATATGGGTGACTATGAGAACGCCAGAAGTTTTCTGGAGCGGCTTAAGACCGCCACGGATTACGGCGCGGCCCTCTATCTTGGCAGGACCTATGAGGCGCTTGGTGACTACAATTACGCGGCAAGCATCTATGCCGGCTATACGGAGTACGACCAGACGAAGGCGGAGATCTACAATCAGCTCGGGCTCTGCCGTATGCAGCTGGGGGAATACCAGACCGCGCTCGACGCTTTCCAGACGGCGATGAATATCGAGGGGAACGATATGATGCAGACCCTGAAATTCAATGAGATCATTACATATGAGTACATGGGCGAGTACAAGACGGCGGCTGCTCTGATGAACAGTTATCTGCGCAGCTACCCGGATGATGATACAGCCAAGCGCGAGTACGAGTTTTTACAGACAAGATAACCATATAATACTATAATTAATGATAGAAGATTCAGGAAGGGAGAGGCATATTATGAAGAATACTTATGTGCGTGTGAAAGGCATTGTCAAAAAGAAGGATACTTATCTTCTCTTAAAGAGATGGGTGGACGACCGCATCCCGGATCCTTTTGTCTGGGAGTTTATCGACGCGGAAGTGCCCCACGGAGAGGCACCTGATGAGACGATGTTAAACGCGATCTCGGAGCTTTTGTCCATAAGCGGTAAGATTGAAAAGGTTGAGTATACATGGTCCCAGCTTCTCGGAGAGACGCATTGTGTGGGCATCGCTTACATCTGTTCCATCACGGAGGAGGAGGAAGCCAATATTGTCCTGTCCGAGGATTACGGCAGTTACGAGTGGGTGAAGAGGAAAGACTTCCCGAAGTATATTGAGAACCAGTATGTGCTGAAAGATTTGGAGGGCAAGGAGCTTTGATTAACAAACTTACAGAGAAAATCAGGAAACTGGAGGCGCCCATTGTGGTGGGACTCGACCCGACCATGAAGTTTGTGCCCGAACACATCAAAAAGAAAGCTTTTGCCGAGTATGGGGAGACCATGCAGGGCGCGGCGGAGGCGATATGGCTTTTCAACAAGGGCATCGTGGACGCGGTATGCGACCTCGTTCCGGCGGTGAAGCCGCAGATCGCCATGTATGAACAGTTCGGCGTGGAGGGCTTACACGCTTTTAGGAAGACGGTTGCCTACTGTAAGGAAAAGGGACTTGTCGTGATCGGAGATATCAAGCGCGGCGATATCGGTTCTACCTCCGAGGCTTATGCGGTGGGACATCTGGGACAGGTGCAGGTCGGGGAGACCATATGCCGCGGTTTTGATGAAGATTTTGCCACAGTCAATCCGTACCTTGGCTCTGACGGCGTGAAGCCTTTTATCGAGGTCTGCAGGAAGGAGAAGAAGGGGCTCTTTATCCTCGTAAAGACTTCCAATCCCAGCAGCGGCGAGTTTCAGGACCGCCTCGTGCTGCCGGAGGGATGTACGGACGCGGCGGGGGCAAGACCGCTTTATGAGATCGTCGGCGAGAAGGTTGCCGAGTGGGCGGAAGATCTCATGGGCGATTCATACAGCTATATCGGCGCGGTGGTGGGCGCGACTTATCCTGAGATGGGAAAGGTTTTGCGCCGTATCATGCCTAAGTCCTACATTCTCGTGCCCGGTTACGGCGCGCAGGGAGGTAAAGGCAAGGACCTGAAACACTTTTTCAACGAGGACGGCCTGGGAGCCATCGTCAATTCTTCCAGAGGCATCATAGCGGCCTATCAGCAGGAGGCTTACGCGAAATACGGGCCGGAAAATTATGCAGATGCGTCGCGGGCGGCGGTGATTGATATGAGGGAAGACATCAAAGCGGGTTTACTGTAGAGATTAATTTGCATATTTCATAAGAAAAGACGGCATACTATCCTTGAAAGAGAACGTGAAGAAAGGATCGTATGCCGTTATGTTAGGAAAGCAGAGCATTCAGTTTGAGAAGAAACCGTACATCATAAGCAGCGCTTCCATTGTGGGCAGTAAGGAGGCAGAGGGCCCCATGGGGGGACTCTTTGACAAGGTGGGCTATGACGACAGCTTTGGCGCGGAAAACTGGGAGGAGGCGGAAAGCCGCCTGCAGAAAGAAGCGCTGGAGATTGCCATCTCAAAGGCAGGGCTTACCAAGCAGGACATTCAGATGGTGTTTGCGGGAGATCTGCTTGGACAGTCCATAGCCAGCAGCTTCGGGTTAGCCGGGTACCAGCTTCCCCATGTAGGACTTTACGGTGCGTGTTCCACCTGTGGGCTGTCCTTAACCATGGGCGGCATGACGGTTTCGGCGGGGTTCGCAGAAAAGGCGGCGTGTATTACGTCCAGCCACTTTGCCAGCGCGGAGAAAGAGTTCCGGTTTCCGCTCTCCTACGGAAACCAGCGGCCGAAATCAGCGACATGGACAGTGACGGGCAGCGGCGCGTTCCTTGTCTCCTCCCAGCCGGGGAAGCAGACGCGGGCGGTGATGGAGGGCGTGACAATCGGGAAAATCATAGATTACGGGATAAAAGATTCCATGAATATGGGTGCGTGCATGGCCCCCGCCGCTGCCGATACAATCGTACAGAATATGGAAGATTTTGGCAGGGAGCCGAAAGATTACGATAAGATTATCACCGGCGACCTTGGCGAGGTAGGACAAAAACTCCTGTTTGACCTGCTTGCGGAAAAGCAGATAGATATCACCAGACAGCATATGGACTGCGGCATTGAGATTTACGAGAACGAGAAACAGCATACGGACGCAGGCGGCTCCGGCTGCGGGTGCAGCGCGGTAGTGCTGTCGGCATATATCTTAAAAAAGATTGAGGAAGGCATCTGGAAGAGAGTGCTCTTTGTGCCCACAGGGGCGCTCCTAAGTAAGACCAGTTACAACGAAGGGCAGACAATCCCGGGTATCGCGCACGGGGTGGTGCTGGAGCATTACCGGGGGTAAGAGAACAGATAAAATGTTAAAAGAAGCCGAAAAGTCTCCGCCGCTGTATATTTCAGCCGCGGAGCTTTTGTTTTAATTTGCATACATACTTTCCTGTGCTTCTAAATTGTATGATATTTGTAAGAAATGGTGCAAATATTATACTTTTTGGGGCTTGTCCTGTGAACTTTGTACAGGCAGATGTGCTTCACAGGTGTTTACTGTCCCTGCCACACCGAAACAGAGATAAAAATGCCCGGTATTTATGCAATTTATTGTGGAAAAATTTAGGAAAAAGGTCCCAAAAATAGAGGGGGGGGGGTAAATGAGGCGACAGAAATTCTTTTTCAAAAGCTTGCATTATTTATGAAAAAGTGTTATAAATGATATGAATGTAATTACATTTTATGAAGGAGGATGAATCCAATGAAAAGTAACAAAATCAAACGGTTACTTGCGGCAACCCTGGCAGCTACGCTGATGATGGCGTCTACCTTAACAGCCGCAGCATCATCAACCGGGTCTTCAGGCTCTTCGGGATCTGACGACAAGGAAGAAGAGACAGTGGTAGTAGTAGAAGAGAACAATGGCGGCGGTTATTCCGCACCGGCAGCTCCTTCTGTACCGGTTGTATCTTCCAACGCTAAGATGACAGTTGCAGGTACGGCAGTTAGAACTACCGTTGCAGGCGCTTACGATGTGAAGACAGTTCAGGGCGCAGCAGTTACCACACCGGCAGCAGACGTCAAGGCTAACCTTGGACTGGCAGCAGGCCAGACACCTTACATCATGGTGTTTGACACCAACGCTAAGAAGAGCAAACTTGCTATGGAGTGTGTCAATGCAGCAGCAGAGGCATTGAAGGGCACGACAGTAGCAACTCTGAACGTTGACCTGTATGCGAAGCAGAACGGCAAGCTGATCACACTGTCCAAGGGCAGCGTAGGTATGGTAGTAGGCCTTCCCAAGAATGCAGATACTTCCAAGAAGTACTCCATCGTATGTGTACAGCCCGGCGGTGTAGTTACGATCCTTGAGGATCAGGACGCTTCCCCGGCAACTGTTACCTTCGAGGTAAAGGCTGGTCTTGGTACCTATGGTATTGTTGCTAGATAGTTTGGCGACAAATGGCAGTAAACGACATGCTTATATTGAGGTGGTTTAGCACCTTGATATAAGCATGTATGCTGAAAGGGACTTTTATATTATTTTATGAATGCGAAGCTAGGACAAAAGGGGAGTGCGATCCTGCACTATAAAGAATATCTGTTGGCGATCGCTATTCTGTTTGCTTTCTGGGCATTCGGCATTGGCAGTACATACGGATTTTCCATTTTTCCGGATGAATTCGCATATTGGTCATATGCAGCGGCAGCTGCCGGATATGACTGGTCGGATTTGACCGCTCTTGCTCCTTATTATTCTTATGGATATAGTCTTATCCTTATTCCTATCTTTGTTTTCTGTAAAGATGCAGTCATGGCTTATCGAATAGCGGTAAGTGTTAATTTCTTGTTTCTTTTTCTTGCATTGGCTGCCCTTGCGGGCACGATGAAGAAGGTGGCGCCAGACGCTAAAATGCCGATTCTCACGTTTTCGGCGCTGGCTGTTTTGCTTCCCTGCAATCTGTTTTATACGCAGATGACGCTGACTGAGGTTTTTCTGGTGGTCCTATATATAGCGGCGGGAAGTGTGTTATATCATTATTTGGAAAACAACAGGCTTTCAACATTGGTCTTATTGATGTTGGTTCTGATTTACTTATATACGGTTCATATGCGGACGGTGGGGGTTTTGCTGGCTGCAATGATTGTGGTGACGATGCATATTTTGATCCGGGGGAATGGAAGGTGGCACATTTTTGCGGCCCTGGGGGTGACGCTGTTTCTGTTTGCAGCGGCAGTTTTTTTGAAACAGCAGGCATTCCTCTATGTGTACGGCGGGATCAACCAGGAACTGGTGGCTGCCAATGATTACAGCGGGCAGATAGAGAAGATACGGTCGATTCTTTCGTGGGAGGGCCTTTATGATCTTCTGATCAGCCTGGTGGGGAAAGTTCTCTATCTGGGACTTGCAACCTGGGGACTGTTTTACTGGGGTATTTACGGTCTTGCGCGGCTGGCGCTCGGAATGTTTCGAAATATAAAAAAGCGTATCAGTGTAGAACCGAGACAGCTTTTTGCGGTGTTTGTGCTTTTGACAGTGGCGGCTCAGATCGTCATAGGGACGATTTATCTGCTGACGCTTGGGGAGATCGGTGATTATACCTACGGAAGATACAGTGAAATGATAATTCCCTTTGTGATGGTTTGGGGATTTGTTGTTCTTTGGAAAGAGAGAGCCCGGTTCATATGGATTACAACAGGGGGACTTGCCCTCCTGCAGGGGCTTACGACTTATCTGGTTGTCCGTCAGATTATTGCCACTGAGGCTGAAAATTTCCAGGGCTATTTTCTGGTGGGGATCAGCTATCTGTACAATGAGGCGGATTTCCGGGTGGACAGTTTTTATGCGGAGGCGTGGCTTTTCTGCGAACTTTTGACCGTGTTGGTCACAACGGTGGTGCTGCTTTGCAGAAGCCAAAAGAAAAGGCAGTATCTTTTGGCGGCCGTTGCAGTTGTCGAGCTTGTACTGGCGATGCGTGCGGATATTATTTTTTGGGAGCCGTTTAAGAAGGCGGCGTTTCGGGACAGCCGCATGGTAGATAAAATGCAGACTCTGCAGGAGGAGGGAAGGCGTATTATCTATATGGATCAGGTCTTTCCGCCGTACGTAGGTATCCTGCAGTTTATGGGCAGGGATTTGGATATTCAGGTGATGGAGCGCAGGGAGACGGCTGCTGACTATGAAGGAGATATCACGGATGAGGATATCCTGATATTTGCTTTTGATGATGTGTTTTTGGAGGATTGGGAAGACAAGTACGCGCAGAAGGATGTTTATGGGCATTTTGCGCTGCTATATGATTAAGGAGGAGAGTACTATGTGGAGAAAAATGGAAAAGAAAGTGTGTCTTGCTGCGGTAGGATTGCTTTTTCTTCTGGGGCTGCGCATGCCGGTTCAGGCAGCAGAGACGGATGGCGTGATGACATTGCAGCAGACCGTGAAGGATGCAGAGATCAAGGAGTCGCCGGATGATGGCGCAAAGACGCTGCGAAAAATAGAGGAGGGGACAGGGGTCATTGTTTACGGTGAACCGCAGGATTCCTGGAGCCGGGTGGAGTACGACGGTGTGAGTGGTTATATGAAGAGCAGCGCACTGGAATACTATATGGCTGACGCTGAGGAAGAAGAGTTGGAGGAGGAATTTGAGGAAGTACAGGAGGAGACGGTGCGTACTGTCGAGGAGAGCGAACTGATACAGAAGTCAAAGAAAACCTCTGTAATATGGGGAGGCGTAATTGCGGTTTTGGTAGCGGCAATTTTTGTGGTCGGCGTTGTTTCCGCGATTAGGAAAGAGAAAGAGGAAGAAACGGAAAAGGCGGGAGAGGATAAGGAATAGGAGACGTGAAAGTAGTCATTTTAGCAGGCGGGCTTGGGACCCGTATCAGTGAGGAAAGTCATTTGAGGCCGAAGCCGATGATTGAAATCGGAGAAAAGCCGATTCTGTGGCATATTATGAAGCAATATAGTTTCTATGGCTATAATGATTTCATTATCTGTGCGGGGTATAAGCAGCATGTCATTAAGGAATGGTTTGCAGATTATTATCTCCATAATACAGATGTTACCTTTGATTTGAAATCGAACAGCATGGAAGTGCATTCCAATTATTCGGAACCTTGGCGGGTGACCGTCGTAGATACGGGACTGCATACGATGACAGGCGGCCGTGTAAAAAGGGTGCAGAAATATATTGGAGATGAGACGTTTATGCTCACTTATGGGGACGGCGTTTCGGACATTAATATTTCGGAGCTGATCAAGTTTCATAGGGAGCATGGGAAGTACTGTACAGTGACGGCCATGAATATTGTGCAGAGATTCGGCATTCTGGAAATCGACGAGGAAGATAAGGTGGAAGGTTTCCGGGAGAAGTCAGATATTGACGGCAGCATGATAAATGCGGGATTTATGGTATGCGAGCCGAAAATTTTTGATTATCTGGAGGGGGATGAGACCGTGCTGGAAAAAGGACCTCTGGAGCAATTGATCGCGGATGAACAGCTGGTAGCCTACCAGCATGACGGCTTCTGGCAATGCATGGATACGCTGCGGGAGAAAGAAAAACTGGAAAACCTTTGGGAGAGCGGGGAAGCGCCTTGGAAAGTATGGACTACATGAAAGATGTGATAAGTTTTTATAAGGGAAAACGGGTTTTGGTGACAGGACATACGGGATTTAAGGGAACCTGGCTGAGCAAAATATTAATTGACGCCGGAGCTGAGGTTACGGGGTACGCGCTTACAGTGCCGACAGAGCCGAGTCTCTTTACAATCAGCGGCATTGCAGAAAAAATGGATTCTGTCATCGGTGATATCAGAGACCGGGAAACGCTTGAACGCGTCTTTGAAAAGACGGAGCCAGAGATTGTTCTGCATTTGGCGGCTCAGCCCATTGTCAGGACGTCGTATCAGGAGCCGGTATATACCTATGAAACCAATGTCATGGGGACAGTCAATATCTGCGAGTGTGTCAGAAAAAGTAAAAGCGTGAAGTCATTTTTAAATGTGACAACGGACAAAGTGTACCTGAATAGAGAATGGGAGTGGGGCTACCGGGAGACGGATATGCTGGACGGATATGATCCCTATTCAAACAGCAAGTCCTGCTCGGAACTGGTAACGCACAGCTACAACAATTCTTTTTTGAAGGAAATGGGGATTGCAGTGTCCACGGCGAGGGCAGGAAACGTGATAGGCGGCGGGGACTTTGCGCAGGACAGAATCGTTCCGGACTGCGTCAGAGCCGCTTTGGAGGGAAAAGAAATCGTTGTGCGCAATCCGTACTCGACCAGACCTTACCAGCATGTGTTAGAGCCGCTGTTTGCCTATCTGATGATAGCAAAAAGGCAATGTGAGGATATTTCTTATGCGGATTCTTACAATGTAGGTCCCAATGAGTGCGATTGTGTGACGACAGGGGAACTGGTCACGCTTTTCTGCAAACAATGGGGGGAAGGACTGACATGGGTGAACCAGAGTCAGGACGGACCGCATGAGGCGAATTTTCTTCAATTGGACTGTGCAAAATTGAAAAAGTTATTTGGGTGGCAGCCGAAGTGGCATATTGAAGATGCCATTGCAAAGACTTGCGAATTTACAAAAATTTATAGGAATGCAGGCAATATAGAGCAAGAGATGGAGAGAGAAATCCAAGAGTATATTGAAGTGTAGGGGAGAATCAAGATGGGTATTTGGAACAGTGAAGCGGAAGCAAGAGAGCAGATCAGAGGGATGGTAGCTCAATATTATAAAGATTTTAAGAAACCGCTGCAGGAGAAAGACTTTACAGAGGGAGATAAGATTCCCTATGCATCCAGAGTCTATGATCAGCAGGAAATGTGTAATTTAGTGGATGCCGCGCTGGATTTTTGGCTGACTTCAGGAAGATTTGCAGAGGAATTTGAAAAGAAATTTTCAGAATATCTGGGTATTCGCTTCTGTTCGCTGGTTAATTCGGGGTCATCGGCTAATTTGATTGCCTTTATGGCGCTTACGTCTCCGTTACTTGGAGAGAGAAGGGTGAAACGTGGAGATGAGGTCATTACGGTTGCGGCTGGATTTCCGACTACAGTGACACCTATGATCCAATACGGGGCCGTACCGGTATTTGTGGACGTTACGATCCCACAATACAATATAGATACGTCTAAGCTGGAAGAGGCTCTTTCTGAAAAGACCAAGGCAGTCATGATTGCGCATACATTAGGTAATCCTTTCGATTTGAAAGCGGTAAAGAGCTTCTGTGATGCGCATAATCTCTGGCTGGTTGAGGATAATTGTGATGCGCTCGGGTCTAAATATACCATTGATGGGGAAGAGAAGTTTACGGGGACAGTAGGCGATATCGGAACATCCAGTTTCTATCCGCCTCATCATATGACAATGGGAGAGGGGGGCGCTGTATATACCGATAATCCCCTGCTACATAGGGCAATTTGCTCTTTCAGAGACTGGGGTAGGGACTGTATCTGTCCGTCGGGAAAAGATAATATGTGTGGGCATCGCTTTGATAAGCAGTATGGTGAGCTGCCTCTTGGATATGATCATAAATATGTATATTCTCATTTCGGATATAATCTGAAAGCTACTGATCTGCAGGCAGCGATAGGCTGCGCACAGATAGACAAGTTTCCCTCTTTTGTGGAGCGCAGGAAGCATAATTTCGACAGGCTGAAAGAGGGTCTTAGGAATACGGAAGACAGACTGATCCTTCCGGCAGCCTGTGAAAACGCTGATCCAAGCTGGTTTGGATTCTTGATAACATGCAAAGAGGGGACAGACAGAAATAAAGTCGTTCAATATATAGAAACTAAAGGTATACAGACAAGAATGCTTTTTGCAGGAAATCTGATTAAGCATCCTTGTTTTGATGAAATGCGCCGCACGGGCGAAGGTTATCGGATAGCGGGCTCACTGGAAAATACAGACAGAATTATGCGCGATACTTTCTGGGTTGGTGTGTATCCGGGGATGACGGATGAGAAGATAGATTATATGGTAGAGACACTCAAGAATGCAATTGATAATGATATCTAAGTGATCGAAATGCAAAGCCAGCGAAAGGATGTGGGGTTGTAAATGATAAGGTTGTTGGATTGTACGCTCCGCGATGGAGGATATGTCAACGATTGGGAGTTTGGTCATAATAATCTTTGTAGTATTTTTGAAAGATTGGTGGATGCGAAGGTGGACATCATTGAAGTGGGATTTCTGGATGAGAGAAGACCGTTTGATGTCAATCGGAGTATCATGCCGGATACATATGCCGTTACTCAGATATATGGAGAAATCTTACAGAGACCGCCGATGGTAGTGGGAATGATAGATTTTGGCACTTGCTCATTGGAGCATATCCAGCCTTGCGAAGAAAGCTGTCTGGACGGGATCAGAGTGATTTTTAAGAAATATAGAGCGAAGGAAGCTATGGAATTTTGTGCTCAATTAAAAGCGTTGGGCTATCTTGTATTTTCTCAGCTGGTTTCCGTGACCGATTACAGCGATGAAGAACTGATGGAACTGATTTCATTGGTGAATGAGGTGAAACCATATGCTGTTTCTATGGTAGATACTTACGGTTTGCTGACGCCGGATCATATGCGGCATATATATGAACTTTTAGATAGACATGTTGACAGCGAGATAAGTATTGGGTTTCATGCGCACAATAATTTGCAGCTGGCCTTTGCCAATACTATAGCATTTTTAGAGCACCCGACAAACAGGGATTTGGTTGTGGATGGTACGTTGTACGGGATGGGGAAAAGTGCGGGCAATGCACCTTTAGAGTTGGTAGCAATGCATTTAAACAGGGTTTATGGAAAGTACTATGAAATAAATCCGATGCTGGAGGGGATAGAAGAGAGTATTCTGGAATTTTATCATAGGACCCCATGGGGCTACAAAATGTATTTTTATTTGTCCGCATACAATGGAGTTCATCCGGATTATGTGAGACAGTTACAAGATAAACCCAATATTTCGATTACTGCATTAAATAATGTTTTAGGAAATATAGAGCCAAAGAAAAATAAGCTTTTATATGATAAATCGGTGGGAGAGGAGAGATACGCTGATTATGAGGCAGGATTCGATACTGATGCGGATACGATAGAAAGGCTTCAAAAGGCATTGTGTGCTGAACATCCAATTTTGCTTGTAGGACCAGGGAAAAGTATCAGATTACAGAAGGATAAAATTGAAAATTTTATTCAGGAGAGTCATCCGACTGTGATATCTGTTAATTATATTCCAAAGTCTATACAAACGGAGTATGTGTTTGTGACGAAAGGAAACAGATATAAGGAAATGGCAGGTCAGCTGTTACAGAGGGAAAATCAGCAAATACAGATAATTGCGACATCAAATGTCACGGCAAGGGGAGAAAATTTCCCGTATGTTTTACTCCGTCAGCCTTTATTGGAGCAGGAAGAGGAGATTGTAGATAATTCTTTTTTGATGTTGCTGAAAGTATTGAAAAGTTGTGGCATGAAGGAGTTACATTTGGCGGGGTTTGACGGATATTCTGATCACGAGGACAATTATTTTAATCCGCATATGGAGTATGCATTTGTGAAGAATGAGGCTGGCCATTTAAACCGTCATATCAGGTATGTGTTGGAACATGAATATTCGGATATGGAATTACATTTTGTGACGTATTCCAAATACACGGTAGTGCAGGACAGCTATGATGCAACATTTTAAGGCTGGAGCCTGCGGCCAAAAATATACAAGGAGACTTTTTTATGATTATTCAGTCGCATAGCAAGGAGTATCAGGTTGAAATATATGAAGATTTTTCATTTTTAGAAGAATTATTTGCTATTCCAGATAGTTTTTTTGTCCTGGATGAAACGGTTTATCGTTTGTATAAGGAACAAATATTTTCTCGTTATGAGCAAGAATTGAAGGATCGTTTTTGCCTAATTCGGGCGGAAGAAAGCAATAAAACTATAGAAACGGCATTATCTGTCTGTGAGAAGATCAGCAATTTGAGAGCAAAGAGAAACGCTGTGTTAGTCTCAATGGGCGGTGGCATTATTCAGGATATCACTGGATTTGCTGCGAATGTTTTGTATCGGGGTATCCAATGGAAATTTGTTCCAACAACGTTATTGGCGGCCTGCGACAGCTGTATTGGAGGAAAGACTTCCCTGAATTACAAAGAATATAAAAATATATTGGGAACTTTTTATGCACCAGATCAAATATATATTTGCCCGTCTTTTTTTAACAGCTTGATCCAAAGGGATTTTGAGAGTGGACTTGGAGAGGTTGTCAAATTTAATATAATGGCCGGAGAAGAAGGGATCACGTTGTTGGAGCATGATCTGGATAAGCTGCTTCTCAAGGATAATGAACTGCTGGGGAAATTTGTGCTTCGTTCCCTTCTTTTTAAGAAGCAGTTTATTGAAAAAGATGAATTTGACAGAGGCGTTAGAATTCAGTTGAATTTTGCACATACGTTTGGACATGCATTTGAAACAGTAAGCCACTATGAGATTCCACATGGGACGGCTGTTGCAATGGGAACGGTTGCAGCAAATCATATATCTTGGAAAAGAGGATGGATAAGCGGGGAGTTGGTACAGCGTATGGAAGCGTTGCTTTTAAAAATTATTCATGTAGATTGGAAGTGTTTGGGGGATGACATGGGTGCAGTCATTAATGCTATGCATAAGGACAAGAAACAGATAGGAAATTCTCTGACGACTGTGTTAATGAAAGAAGATAACAGGGAATTGTGTATTGTACACGATACAACGGAGGAGGAAATAAGGGAAGCGGTCGAGCATTTAGCTGCGTTATTGCGAGGGAGTGTGTTATGAAAGTCAGGGTATCTGATTACATTGCGAAATTTCTGATAGAGCACAACATAACAGATGTGTTTACTGTAGTAGGCGGCGGTGCGATGCATATGAATGATTCGTTCGGACACAGCCGGCAGATGCATTGCCTTTATAACCACCATGAACAGGCATGTTCTATGGCGGCAGATGCCTATTTTCGTGTACATGGGAAAATGGCAGCAGTATGTGTAACAAGTGGACCAGGGGCAATTAATGCTCTGAACGGTGTTGCCGGGGCGTATCAGGATTCCATTCCTATGTTGGTCTTTTCTGGGCAAACTAAGACAAGTCTCACTGTTTTTAACAGTGGGTTAAATTTAAGGACGCTGGGAAATCAGGAGTTTGATATTGTCTCTTCATTAAAGAATATGGTGAAGTACGCGGAGATGGTTATGGATGCCGAAAAAATAAGATATTGTCTGGAAAAGGCGTATCAGATGGCAATGGAGGGACGACCGGGACCGTGTTGGCTGGATATTCCTTTGGATATTCAAGGATCCTATATTGAAATAGAAAATTTGAGGGGATATGAGGACGGAGAAGATGGTTATGCAGCCCGTCACGTTATGGAAAATCCGAAAATGAAAGAGGGGACGGGACAAGTCGGTGATCAAATTGTATCACAGATTATGGAAAAATTAGCTGGTGCCAAACGTCCTGTGTTTTATGCAGGAAACGGGATTCGTATTTCTGGCAGCGTAGATAAATTTCGCAGATTAGTGCAGAAGCTTGGGGTACCTGTGGTTACCTGTTGGGACAGTATTGATATTATGGAAACGGATGATGACTACTATGTTGGACGAGGCGGCATCATGGGTGACCGGGCGGGTAATTTTGCAGTGCAGAACAGTGATTTGCTTATTTGCATCGGATCGCGGTTAAATATTTATCAGGTTGGCTATAACGCGGATACTTGGGCGCGTGAGGCATATGTGATTGTCAATGACATAGATGAAGAAGAACTTCGCAAACCGACTATTCGGGTAGATTTGCCAGTTTGCTGTGACGCTGGTTGCTTTATTGAAAAGCTTGAGGAGACATGGAATGGTGTCCCTCATTTTCGGAAATGGGGTGATCAGTGCCGGAAATGGAAAGAAAGGTATCCTGTTGTTCAGGGTAAATATTACGATGACAGTGAGTTTGTGAATGTATATGCTTTTATGGATCGACTGAGCAGATTATTGCCGGAGAAAGCAATGACAGTTGTCTCAAATGGTTCTGCCAGCGTAGTAGGAAGTCAATCTTATTATATTGGAAGGGAGCAGCGTTTTTTGATGAATTGCGGGTTGTCATCAATGGGCTATGGTTTACCGGCGGCAATCGGAGCATGCGTTGCCAATGGAGCTGAACCAGTTGTCTGTATTGAGGGCGATGGAAGCATTATGATGAATCTTCAGGAATTGCAAACGGTGGTTACCAACCGTCTGCCTATAAAAATATTTGTAATAAATAATCGCGGCTATCATCAAATTCGCATTACTCAAAAAAATTTGTTTGAGGATAAACTTGTGGGTGTAGGGCCGGAGAGTGGTGATTTGGGATTCCCCGATCTGGAAAGATTATGTGCGGCCTTTGATATTTCATATTATTGTGTGAAGAAGACAAAGGACTTGAACAACGTCTTAGGAGAAGCGTTACAGAACGAGGACTGTTTGCTATGCGAAGTTTTTTGCGATACAGAACAGGCTTTCGAGCCTAAGTCCGCTACAAGGAAATTGGAGGATGGAAGATTGGTGTCGCCCCCGTTGGAGGATTTGGCGCCGTTTTTATCCCGGGATGAATTGCGCGAGAATATGTATATTGACTTAGTGGAATAGATGAAAGTGGAGGCGAGAAAGGGAAATGGGTAAGCTGGAGGGGAAAGTGGCTGTCATTACGGGGGGGACTTCCGGTATTGGTGCAGCGTCGGCAGAGTTAATGGCAATGGAAGGAGCTGTTGTAATATTAGCGGCCAGAAATGAAGAAAAAGGACGCACACAGGAGCAGAAAATAAAGGATATGGGAGGAGAGGCAGAGTTTATTCCCTGTGACGTGACAAATAGGGACGATATCAATCGGTTAAAATGCAAGGTTGAGGGGAAGTACGGTAGACTGGATATTTTAATGAACAATGCAGGCATTTTCAGAACGGCATTGTTGGATCAAATTACGGATGAGGATTGGGATGAAGTTTATAATACAAATGTGAAATCTGTAATGCATTTTTGTCAGGCATTTATTGAGTTGTTACAGATAAGCAATGGTGTGATACTGAATAACGCTTCTATTAGCGGGTTACAGCATTACATACAAGGAAAACGGGGATATATGTATGCTTCGTCAAAGGCGGCACTTATCCAATTTACAAAATATCTGGCGAAAAATTATGCACCAAATGTGCGAGTAAACTGTCTTTGTCCGGGGGTGACAGTTACCGATCTTTTTACCAATCGAGATTTTAGCAGATTTGATAATTCCAATTTGCTGGGGAGAATGGCTCAGCCAGAAGAAATGGGGAGAGTTGCTTTGTTTTTAGTGTCAGATGACTCTTCTTTTATGACAGGGAGTGTCGTGGTGGTTGATGGAGGGGCTTGCCTGTTATAGTGGTATAGCGGAGGGTGTATGAAAAATGTGATTGTAACAGGAGCGACGGGAGAAATTGGTTTAGCTCTGGTAAATGAATTGCTTTTACATAACAGTGAGGTTACAGTTTTTGTTAGACCTCATTCTAAACGGACTAATAGATTACCCAAAAGTGAGCGTTTACAGATCGTTGAATGTGAACTGAAACAGTTGGCAACTTATAAGGGAAATAAAAAATTTGATGTGTTTTATCACTTGGGCTGGGATTATAGTAGAGATCATAATTATGTGAATAAACATCTATTAAATGCAAAGTATACTCTAGATGCAATAGAGTTAGCTAGCAGATTAGGGTGTATGTGTTTTGTAGGGGCTGGCTCGCAGGCTGAATATGGGCGGGTGGAAGGTGTAATCAATGAATTAACGCCCTGTTTTCCGGAGACGGCGTATGGGATTGCCAAGCTGTGTGCAGGGCAAATGGGCAGGCTTTTTTGTGAGCAGAAGGGTATTAGATATGTATGGCCTCGTATATTTAGCGTATATGGCCCGGGTGATGCCGAATCTACTATGGTAATGTCTGTAATCAGGCAGTTGATGGAAGGAAAGATACCTCCCTTAACGAAGGGAGAGCAGATGTGGGATTTTCTATATGCGGCAGATGCGGCACGTGCCCTCCGTTTGCTTGGAGAGCAGGATAGTTGTGAGGGGGTTTATTGCATTGCCGCAGGTAAACAGCAACCGTTAAGAAGTTATATTGAGACGATTAGAGATATTATAGATAAAAATTTGCGGCTAGGCTTTGGCGATATTCCGTATTCGAAAAGACAGGTTATGAATTTAGAAGTGGATATTACCAAAATCATACAGGATACAGGATTTTCTCCTGAAGTGACATTTGATGAAGGAATTCAAGAAACAATTCGTTGGTGTCGCGAACATCCGCATATTGAGAATACGGGACATGGAGAGTAGGGATAGGCATGAAAAAGAAGGTGTCAGAGATGAAGAAAATCAGCGTAATGATTCCTTGTTATAACGAGGAAGAAAATGTTGTTCCAATGAGTGAAGCGATAGTTTCGCTGTTTGAAACAGAACTTTCGCAATATGATTACGAACTTTTGTTCATTGACAACAATTCGACGGATAACACACGTCCTTTGCTAAGGCAAATATGTAGCAAAAATTCTCACATTAAAGCAATTTTTAATGCCAAAAATTTTGGGCAGTTTAATTCACCTTATTATGGGATGTGTCAGACTACAGGAGATTGTACTATTGATATATGCTGTGATTTTCAAGAACCCGTTGAACTGATACCTCAATTTATTCGGGAGTGGGAAAAGGGATATAAAATCGTCTGCGCGATAAAAACGAACAGCAAAGAAAATAGAATAATGCGTGTCCTGAGAACCTGTTACTATAAAATCATAAAGAGAATGTCCGATGTTGATCAGATAGAGCATTTTACGGGAACTGGCCTTTATGATAAAAGCTTTATCGAGATTTTGAAAAAATTGGACGACCCGACGCCTTTTCTGCGGGGAATTGTTGCAGAATTGGGTTACAAAAGAACAGATATTTATTATGAACAGAAACAGCGTAAGGCGGGTAAAACGCATAATAACTGGTTTACTTTATATGATGCCGCAATGCTTAGTTTTACTTCCTATACCAAAGTGGGCTTGAGAATAGCTACAATTTTGGGCTTTGTCATGGCAGCTGCCAGTATGGTAATAGCGCTGATATATCTTGTTTTGAAACTTATGTATTGGGATAGATTTGTAGCAGGGATGGCTCCAATATTGCTTGCGGTGCTTGTGTTGGGTTCTATTCAACTGTTTTTTATCGGATTTATGGGAGAGTATGTTTTGAGTATCAATAAGAGGGTAATGAAGAGACCGTTGGTAATTGAGGAAGAAAGAATTAATATGGAGGTGGAGCAACTTGAAGAGCGGCAAGAGAATTAATTATGATGATATATTTGTAGCCCTTGGTACATTCATTTTGGTTCCATTTATCCTATATTTTAAATCACTATTTGATGGGTTAACCAATGTTAATTTTGACGGATTGCGTGGTTATTCTGCTATAGATTTTTATAACAAAACATTATTAGGAGGAGAGTTTCCTTTATGGAATAAATATGTTGAAGGCGGTGTCGTAATGGGGTCGTTTCATACGACTGGACTGTACCCATTTGCTTTTCTCTTTTCTTTCTTGCCGGCATCAATGTTTTCAAATATTTTTCATTTTTTCCATTTGTCTCTGGGCGCTTTTTTCTTTTTTAAATTTTTAAAGGAATTGGAATGTGACTGGTATACGTCGTTTGCAGTGGCGCTTATTTATGAAACGTCTATACATATAGGAGGATATAGAAGAGAACATTTTACTATTATTGTTGGAATTGTATATCTCCCGATTATTTTGTTCTTTTTACAGAAATATATCAATAAAGAAAAAGTGTATTGGCTGATATGTGCAGGCATATCAATGGGCCTTCAATTTCTGGGTTCGCATACACAGATTGTCGTATACACAGATCTTGTTATATTCATGTATTTATTAATTAATCTTATTGCCAGAAAAAGAAATATATTGAAAAGTATTGGCCATATTGTGATTATGGGATTGGTTTATATTGGTACGATGTTGGGGCAGTTATATTTAACTGGTTCGGCGATAGCTAGTATTGAAAGTAGCGGAGGAAAGTCCCAAAGCGCACTGGAGTATATTAAGAGCTTTTCTATACATTATATTAAACTGTTTATGATGGTATTCCCAAAATTATTTGGAGAGGATGATTTAATGCCTTTTGGCATGTATTATTCTTCAGAGTATGATATTGAAATATTTTTGGGCTTTTTGGTATTTCTTTTAGTTTGCTTCGGTGTTTTTAAAATGCGTAAGCGGTTTGATATTCGTGTTGCAGTTATATTTATGATTGCATCTTTTCTCTATGCCACAATAGGGCAGATTCCTTTTTTGGCTAAAATAGTTGCCAAGATACCTGTTTTTAATAGTTTTAGAGTGCCGTCAAGAATGCTATTTGTTTTCATATTCTTTGAATTTGTTATTTTAGCTTTAGTGCTTAGCGAAACACTTAAGAGGGAAAAGTTTAAGGAAATATTGGGCTTTTTAAAAAGAGCGGCAATTTTTACGGGAATATTTATAGTGCTAATTACGTTAATAGGAATGGCAGTTTGTACAGTCTCTAATTCTGGTGGCATTGATAAATTTTATGCTTTCAAGGAAATATTTGGCGATGTATTTCTGGTATGTTTGTTGATTATCTTAATTTCTTGGATTAGTAATTGTTTTGATAATAAATATTCTATTAAAATGCGTATTGTTCACATACTGTTCTGCGTTATAGTAGTGGGTATAACGATAGCAGAAACAAAACAATATACGGTAAGGAGCTATAGAAACTCAACAAAATGGTTTACGGAAGAACCATCAAAAATTGAAAAAGAATTGGCGGGTGAAAATTATAAGACCATTAGCGCGTTTTCCAGAGTTGGTATTCAGGATGGCAGCTTTGTGGCATACAATAATTTTACCAGAAACAAGATACAAACAATTAATTCTTATACGACTTATAATAATATGAATATATACAAATTGCTTACAGGAAATAGGGATGTAAGATTGAATAATACGGATATGTTTTATGCTTTTTCAAATATGGAGCAGATTTTAAGGAGTAGAAATAATGTACTGTCTATTCTGGGAGTAAAGTATATTATTGATTCCTGTGATATATTATCAAGAAGTCCGGTATACTATGAAAACTTAAATGAGGGAGAAATAATTTATGAAAATGTGGAGGATAGATTTAAAGTACCTTTTGTTGATTTCCTGTCTGAAAACGTACCAATTACGTGTAATAAATTATATAAAATTGAATTTTATTTAGATAGCAATGCAACCTCAGCGGATACTTTATATTTTGATATATATGATGTAATAGGTATGGATGGGATTGATGTTTCGGTAACGGGAGATACGGGTTATAAGACGATTTATTATTATATTTCTGATGAATATGATAAGGATTCCGTAAATATCAGAATGGTTGCAGAAGATGAAAAGGACTATTTTATTAGCAATGTTACAATAACTGAGATTGCCGAAGAGGGCGCAGGAGAGTACGTGCCTTATTATGAGGATGAGAAAACAAGAATATATGTAAATAATAATGCGAAAGATATATTATTTTCTACACAGAAAGTGGAGCCGATTGATACTGGTGAGAATATATATTTACAGCATCAAAATTATGATTTGTTAAATGTATCATATGTCACGGACTATCAGGCAGACAATGAGAAGCTGTCGATTGCAGAGATTGAAGATATAGATTTTAGAACAAACAGTATTTCCGCGACTGTTAGCTGTGATAATGGCAGTTTTATTAATTTCTCCCAAAATTATCACAATGGATGGAAAGCTTATATTGATGGAGAAAAAACAGAGGTATATATGGTTGATGAGACAATTATGGGCATTTATGTTCCAAAAGGAAAACACGTAATTAAATTTTCCTTCGAAATGCCGTGGTTATATGTGTGCATTGCAGTTTCAGTGTTAACTGTAATATTAGGGATTGTATATTGTTTAGCGGCTATATATCGCGATACGAAAAGTTCCTATACATGAACCGATAGGAAGTTTTTAAGGGGATACTCTATGGATACAGGACGAAAGGCTATTATTAATTCAATTGGCTCATTAGTTGTCTTTTTAGCCCAATGGATTATATCAGTTTTTTTGGTAAGAGTCAGCGGATATGAGGAAGCTGGGGTCTTTTCTCTGGCTATGAGTGTATCTAATGTATTTAGTTTTTTTGCCAATTATAATATTAGAAATTATCAGATTTCTGACATAAGACAAATGTATACCCAGAGACAATATTTATATACAAGAATAGCTACGGTGATATTTTCTTTTATTATCTGTATTGTATATTTGGGAACCGCATCTGGTTACAATAGAGAAACAAAATTTGCGATATTTATATATTTAGCATATAGTAATATTAATGTAATCAGCGATGTTATGTTAGGGTCTTTACAAATCAGGGGGAGATTGGATATCAATGGATATTCAAACATGATAAGGGGCATTGCGTGTCTGACAGGCTTTACAGCTGCATATATATTAAAAAATTTATTAACATCTTTATGTGTAATGGTAATGGTGGATTTATTGGTAACATTGGTGTATGATGCCAGGCTGTTTAGAAAATGCGAGGGTAGAGTTACGCTTCCTGAAAAGGAGGATATGACTGCATTGTGTAGCATACTAAAGAATTGCTTTTTATTAATGTTATCAAACATGTTTCCTATTATAGTTACAGCTGTGCCAAGGAGAAAAATACAATTGTTTTTTGGGGAAGGGGCTGTAGGAATTTTTTCCAGTATATTTACGCCCACAGCTTTGATTGTTACATTAGCGCCTGCTTTGGTGCTGTCCATAATCCCAATTTTATCTGATTATTGGAATCAAAAAGCAAAAGCAAAATTTGTTTACACAGTTTGTAAATGTTATCTATTGTGTATAACGATAACGCTGTTGGCAGAAGCGCTGGCTGTTATTTGTGGAAAGCCAGTTATGAAATTAGTTTTTGGAGAATCAATTCTTCCATATTATAATCTTCTGTATTGGGCAATAGCGGTTACTGGTCTGAATGCTATGACTTCTTGCGGAAACGCCATTCTTATTCCAATGAGAAAGAGCAGATTGGTAGTTTTTGCATCACTGTTATCGATGATATGTACGGTGGTTTTAGCTGACAGTCTAATACAGGAATATAACATTACAGGGGCTACCTATGTGCTTCTGTTGGCATATATAGTTCAGAACTCCATACAGATATTAGCTATTGTCTACTACATAATTACAGAGAAAGAAGGGGACTTAAAGGATGAAAAAAGTTGTTATTGATGGACGCCAATTGAGCGGAGATGTTAAAGGGGGAGTGCAACGATATATATATGAGATTTTAGCTGAATTGGATAAAATAGTTGAACGAGGGGAATATGAAATACTGATACCGAAGAAGACATCCCTTGCGTATAAATATCAAAATATAGAGATTGTTAATTATGGAAATTTGCAGGGTCTTTTATGGGAACAGATATGTTTACCCTTCTATTTGTGGAAAAATAAATCATGGGGCATTTTTCCGTGTACAATTGTTCCACTTTTATATCCAAGAGGAATAGCCATATTACATGATGTAATGATGGCAAAAAGACCGGAGTTGGGGGATTCCTTTTCCAGTCCGATAGCAAAAAAACTATTATTGATAAACTATAAGATTGCAGCTAAATATGCAGATATTGTTGGTACCGTCTCAGAAAATAGTAAGAGGGATATCTATGAACTATATGGTAGAAAATTGGAAGATATATATGTTATAGGAAACGCATGGCAGCATATTAATCGCGTTAAAAAAGATGACAGCTGGATGGAAAAATATCCTCGATTACAAAAAGGTGAGTATTATTTTTCTTTATCAGCTAATAGGAAGCAAAAGAATTTTAAGTGGATATATGAAATGGCGAGAAGAAATCCCAACAATATTTTTGCCATAGCGGGCACTCAGGAGGAATGGCAGCGGGAACAGGAGTATAATGCGCCTAATATTATTCATTTGGGATTTATAAGTGATGGGATTGTTAAATCGTTAATGTCTAATTGTAAGGCATTTCTCTTTCCATCAATTTATGAGGGGTTTGGGATTCCACCCATGGAGGCTTTAGCGGCTGGTGCGAAGATCATAGTAGCGAAAACATCTTGTTTACCGGAGATTTACAGAGACAGTGCATACTATATTGATCCTTATTGCTATGACATAGATTTAGAGCAATTATTAAATAGGGAAGTTGCACCGGCAGAGGAAGTGCTGAACAGATTTAGTTGGGAATTATCTGCACATAAGCTAAATGAGGTTTGTAAAAAAATTTTATCTTAAATGGATATAATTGGGCATCTTTTCTTTCGGCTGCTAAGAAGAAACTTACCATTATATGAGGAGTAATGATGGAAAAGAAAAGCAGATTCATATATGTAAGTATACTTATATATCTTTATCTGGCTTTGCCAACACTGATTTTCATGGTCGGCTGGTTAAGGTGGTACTGGGCATTTATCTTTGGGGTGACAGTGGCGTATGCCTGTGTAAAAGGATTTTCGGATTCTATACAGGAGAAATGCTTTTTAATGGAAAAGCTAGATGCTAAGATATTTTTAAAAGCACTATTGCTGATTGCTTTGTGGGTGTATCTGTCGGGGATAGGGGGATGGTGTTATCAAAACAGTGACCACGAAGTCAGGAACGCAGTTTTTCGGGCATTAGTGCAGTATGACTGGCCGGTTAATTCCTTTGATGGAACTAGAGGGCTTATTTATTATATTGGATTTTGGCTTCCGGCAGCGTGTGTCGGGAAATTTTTGGGCCTTGAGGCAGGCTATGCAGCGCAGATGGTATGGGCTGTACTAGGGATTTTTATTGTATACTATCTGATTTGTGTATACCGTAAAAAGGTGGACTTATTGCCTATCATATTTCTCATTTTTTTTAGTGGTTTAGATTATGTCGGGACTTGGATATTGGGGGAGGAAGGCATTGACTTAACATTGGCGGCGCACTTGGAGTGGTGGGCATACGACATGCAGTTTACTTCCACGACGTCACAACTGTTCTGGGTATTTAATCAGGCAATACCTGCATGGGTATCAACTATGCTGATTATGACGCAGAAAAACTGTAAAAACATGTTGTTTATTTTGTCTCTTACCATGCTGACATCAACAATTCCGTTTGTGGGACTGATACCGATTGTTCTCTATCTGTATGCAAAGAGGGTGAGGGCTGACAGGAGTCACTGGAAAGAGGTATTTACTTTTCAGAATATCACAGGCGTGGTGCTTACTGGCGGCTGTGTGTTTCTCTATTTAATCGGAAATATATCAAGTGGTGTGGTAGGTCGTGATAATGCGGAGCTGGTAGTGAGGGAGCCGGCAGCATTGTGTCTGAAGTATCTTTTGTTCTTTTTTTTGGAATTTGGTATATATCTATACTTTATTTGTAAATATCGGAAAAAGAATTCGCTGGTATATCTAATTACGGCAATTCTGGCCATTTGCCCGTTTATTATGGTGGGAGATAACCACGACTTCTGTATGAGGGCATCTGTACCGGCATTGATCATTTTGATGCTCATGTGTATCGAGACATTGGAGAAAATTCAGTTGGATGGGAAGCGGCTTCTGCTGGTTGCATATTGTACAGTGCTTCTTCTGGGGGCAATAACACCGTTTAATGAAATACATAGGTCGATCAGGGAAACATTCTGGAGAGTTACCAATGGCGAGTCTGTCAGATATCCGGAAGTTAATATAGAAAAGGATGTGCTGCGGTCTAACAATTTTTCGGGAGAGATCAGCGGAAATCTGTTTTACCGGTACTTTGCCAAGGGTCGTAGTTTTTTTACGCGGTAGGTGAATGTTCTGATACGCCCATAAGGAACCGCTTATAATATGACTAAATTCTGCCGTGGCAGTTTGGGGGTAGAGTATAAACAATATTGAATTGGAAGAGAGTATAAATGAAGCATAGGACATTATGTACGGGACTGGGAATGGTCTTTATAATAGTCATGATCTTACTGTTTCTGCGGTATACGAGTCCGATGGAGCGGCAGGATTTTGGATTTGAGGGAAAAGGGACAAGGATTTCGCCTTATCAGATTCAATCCGTGGAAGATTTAGAAAAATTTCGTGATTTGGTAAACTCCGGGGAAGATTTTACTAATGTATATTTTAGGCAGACACAAAATTTGGATTTAGCGGATGTAGAAAACTGGACACCGATCGGTGTTTATGGGAAAAACCGTTATTTTTATGGTATTTACGATGGAGCCGGGCATACGATCAGTAATTTGGTAAGCATCAGTGACAGTAATACGGGTTTTTTTGGTTTACTTGGCGGAGAAGTCAGAAATCTGGGTATTGAGAGCGGCTACATTGAAGGAGCGTATATTGGCGCTATAGCAAGTCATGGAGCCTCGGCTTCTACAACGATTACCAACTGTTATAACAAGGCTGAAATACATGGAAGACATCGCGCAGGCGGAATAGCAGATAATTTGAGTGGAGGGAATATCAGATATTGCTGGAATTTAGGACAAGTGCATGCTGATTCCGGGGTGAACTATGGTATTTCCTCATTTAGTGCGGTAATTGACGGATGCTATTCCCTAAATTTATCGGTGGCGCCGGAACCGGTGTGTCAGATAAGCAATACGCGTATCTTTGTAGTGGAAGAATTTGAAAATATGCAAGGGGGGGGGGTAAAATATGAGGATAGCAGGGATTTTAATATAATAGAGGTGGATGGGAATACCATTATTTTTGCACAGGGAATTAATCGGCAGAAATTAAGCCAATGGTTAAAAACAAATTTGCTTTTGACCGTTTTGTCAGCATTCTCTATTTTTGTGTGTTTGATAGCCATGAACGATATCGGGAAAGGAAAATTTTCAAAAGATACGGGAGAAACGAAGGAGAGAGAGCTTTATCATGTTGGCAGGGGAGTTATGGAAGGAAAGGTGATCCTGCGGATGGTTTTCTTTTTGCTTATGTTGTCTGGCGGGACGATTTTGATCAATCAAACTTTGGTACTGAAGAGGAATGACGGAATTGTTACCATGCAAAACTATTACAGGCAGCCGAAGGAATCGGTAGATGTTTTATTCCTAGGCTCCAGCAGAGCTGGCGTCAATTTGGATTTGGAAACATTGTGGAAAGAATATGGAATTTCCGGCTATGTCTGCTGGGGAAGCAGACAGCCTTTTTGGAATAGCTACTATTTTTTGAAGGAGGCGGTACATACATCCAGACCCAAATTGATAGTTTTGGATGTCAGTGCTGCGACTTATGACTTTGTATATTCAGATGACAGTCGTCAGTATACGAATACCTATGGAATAAAGAATCTGCTGAGCAGGTGGCAAGCCGTTCAGATATCTGCACCACAGAACAGGTGGAGCGATCTGATGTGGGGGATGCCTATCTATCATTCAAGATTTAATGAATTAACGGAGGCGGATTTTTCGCACTATGCATGGGAAAGTGATTCTGTAAATTATAAAGGCAATTCTGTACGGTATACATCGAGGGAGTATGATTTGGAGGATGTATCGGAAGTAACGGAGATAGAAAAAATACCTTCAAAGCAGGAGCGGTATCTTAGAAAAATAATTGAATATTGCCAATGTGAGGAACTGCCAATACTTTTGACGGTAACACCCAGCCCTGACAGAATGAAGGAGCAGCCGTATTATAATGCGGTTCGGGAGATTGCAAAGGAATACAATGTCAGCTTTATCAATTTTAATTTGTTAGATGCGGAGACTGGTTTTGAAGCAACGGATTTTTGGGAGGATGACCACATTAACACAAAAGGGGGAAGAAAGATATCAAGGTATCTTGGACAATACCTCATGTCCAATTATATGCTTTCGGATCATAGGGGCAATGCAAATTATCGGAGCTGGGATGCCTTTGCGGATAATATGGAAAATGACTATCTTCGGCAAATTACAGAGGCGGACGATTATTTTAGGGAATTGCAAAGGGATAACCGACAGGCGCTTATCATTAAACGGGATATACCGGCAGATTCGGAGGCTTATGGAGCTTTTCTTATGCAAACGGCGGATACCGGTCTTGATCTGAGTTTTCTGGCAGAAGAGGGAAAGAGCTGTTATGTGGTAGACGGGACAAAAAGTCAGGAATATGATTGTACACACGAATGTAACGTATATTTAGGGAATCAGGGACTTACGGTTGATTTTGCCTATTCTGCGAAGGTTTTTGCGGATGGAGAGGTAGTTTATACAATGCCGCAGACAGGTGTTATATGTTTGGCATATGATCCATTTATAGGGGAAATCGTGGACATTGTGGTGTTTTCTGAAGATATGCAATATACAGTGAACCATCAGTTACAGTGATTGGGAGGGAAAATGTACATAGGGGCATTGGATATTTTAGAATTAATAGATGATACTACAATGACATTCACTTCGGGACATTTTCTGCTATTTTTAACAATTCTCGTTTTAGTATACTATCTGGCAGCGGCCAAGGACAGGTGGGTCGTACTGCTGATAGGCAGTCTCCTCTTTGCTATTTTCGGAGGAGGTATTCAGGTAGTTTTGTATCCGATTGCCATGACTGCGCTTGCTTATGGTACGGCAATCATCATAGAAAATGTGGACGCGACGCTGAGAAAGAGAAGATGTTTTCTATCAATTGCTGTTCTGATTTTAGTTGCTGTTTTGACGCTGATAAAATGTGACGTAAAATTTCAATGGGAATTTATGGATGTAGTTTTTCCGATAGGCATTTCTTATTACACATTTTCTTTGATAAGTTATCTGGCTGATGTTTACTGGGGAAATGACAAGGCGGAGAAAAATCCATTCAAGCTGCTTCTTTTCGTCATCTTTTTCCCTAAGATTATGCAGGGACCGATTGCAAGACATAATAGATTAGCGGAACAATTGACTGCGAAACATACTTTTGTATATCGGGATTTTTGCTTTGGCGCGCAGTTGGTGATATGGGGGGTTTTTAAGAAGCTGGTAATTGCAGAACGGGCGGGAGTGATTGTCACACAGGTATTTGGAAATTATGAAAATTATGGGGGCGGAATTTTATTTGTAGCGCTGCTATTAGAGGCCGTCCAATTATACTGTGATTTTTCGGGCTATATGGATATTGCAACAGGGGTGTCCCGGATGTTTGGAATAGCGCTGGAGCAGAATTTTAATCACCCGTTTTTTTCAAAAAGCGCGGCAGAGTTTTGGCGGCGCTGGCATATTACGCTTGGAACATGGTTTAAGGATTATGTTTATATGCCGGTTTCATTTCTCATTTCACCTAAGATGACCAAGGTGAAGGATTGGGTTAAAAAACATATTGGCAAGCAGGCCAGTAAATCAGTTATGACAGTAATTCCCTTGGCGGTTGTTTGGGTTTTGACAGGATTATGGCATGGGACTGGGCTGCCCTACATTGTTTGGGGCATTTATTGGGGATGCTTAATTATTTTTTCCTCTTTATTTAGCAAATCGGTTGGCCGGTTTATGGAACGATTACATATCAATACACAGTCCTCTTCATGGAGAATGTTTCAAATGATAAGGACATTTCTGCTGTTTTGCTTAGGACAGCTAATCACAGTGCCGGGAGATTTGGCAGTTACCTTTGAAATTTTAAAGAAATATATTACAGATATACGGATTTGGGAACTGGTGGATGGCACCATTTATATGTTGGGACTGGATCGGGTTAATTTCCAGTTAATGCTGTTGTGTATTGGCATTCTTTGGGCGGTAGAAGTAATGCAGGAGAAAATCAGGATACGGGAAAGTGTTGCTAAGTGGAATTTTGTGTTTAGATGTTTATTTTATTGCGTTGCCATATGGGCTGTTATGATATTTGGAATGTATGGACCAAGTTATGACGCAAATGCATTTTTATATATGAATTTTTAAACATATATTTTAGAAACTCGCGCAGTGTTGTTGAGCTATGGATTTTATCTCATTTTAGCTTGAAAAAAGAAAGGGTATTTTATGCAATTTAATTCGATTGAGTTCATGTTGTTTTTTCCCATCGTAGTCTTTTTATATTTTGTAATGCCTAAAAAGATGAAAACGGGATGGCTGTTGCTTTCCAGTTATTATTTTTACATGAGTTGGAACGCAGAGTATGCCATTCTCATAGGCGGTTCAACGGTGATCACCTATATAAGCGGATTGCTTATGTCTAATACTTGTAACCAAAATTTGGGGGGGGGGGGGAAGAAAGCCTGTTTTAAAGAAAATAGTCATGTTGACATGTATTATGGTTAATCTTGGCATTCTTGCCATTTTTAAATATGGAAATTTCTTTTTGGAATCCATAAATTCTGCATTAAGCATATGTCATCTGTCCGTGATTCCGGGAAAGTTTGATTTATTACTGCCTGTTGGAATTTCATTTTATACGTTTCAGGCGCTGGGGTATGTTGTCGATATTTATCGTGGAGATATAAAAGTAGAAAAGAATTTTATACGTTATGCCCTCTTTGTATCCTTTTTTCCACAACTGGTGGCAGGCCCTATAGAAAGATCCAAAAACCTCCTAAACCAAATAGAAGATATTAAAAATTTCAAACTATGGAATCCCCGGAGAATTACGTCAGGGGCAATTCTTATGGTCTGGGGCCTATTTATGAAGATGGTGATTGCTGACCGCGTTTCATTGTTAGTAAATAATGTATTTGAGAACTACAGGATGTACGGCAGTACACTGCTGCTAATGGCGGCTGTTGGGTTTTCCATACAGATTTATTGCGATTTTGGAAGCTATTCAATCATTGCTATTGGGGCAGCTAAAATTATGGGATTCGAACTTATGGAGAATTTTAATACGCCGTATTTTGCCCGGAGTATCAAAGATTTCTGGGGCAGATGGCATATATCCTTAAGTACGTGGTTTAGGGATTATCTCTATATTCCGTTAGGTGGAAACCGTAAAGGGGATTTCAGAAAAGCGGTCAATTTAATGATTGTATTTATGGTCAGCGGCTTATGGCACGGAGCTGACTGGAGCTTTGTTGTCTGGGGAGGAATACATGGATTGTATCAGATTGCAGCCGCTGTGCGGGATTCGATTCAGCACAAACTGAAGCTTGGACTATCTATAAAAACGGACTGTCTGAGCTGGAAACTGCTGCAGACAGTGGTAACGTTTGGACTCACCACGTTTGCATGGATCTTTTTCAGGGCGGATACACTGGCGGATGCTTTTCTTTTTATTAAGAGAATCATTACCAGACCGACTCCATGGTTGCTCTTTAACGGGGGAATCTACCAGCTTGGGCTGGACAGGGTTGAGATGAATATACTGCTTTTTTCAGTCATGGTTCTTTTCTTGGTTGATTTGGTCAGGTATCGAAAGAATCAGACTTTGGATGATTTTCTGTTTGAACAGAACGTATGGTTTGAGTGGCTGGCAGTGGGTGGTTTGATTGTAATGATCTTTGTTTTTGGGAAATACGGTCCTGCTTTTGACGCACAGCAGTTTATCTATTTTCAGTTTTAGGGGTGTAGACATGAGAAAATCAATGTTAAGAATCATATGTTTTATCGCTATCCTTTCGATGGTATTGCTTTATACGAACAAGGTATTTAAAGTGAAATATGGAGATGGTATATACGATCTGACAAAGTTTTATGAGCTGGAAGATGAAAGTGTTGATGTCCTGATTCTGGGGAGCAGCCATGCGTTTGAGAATTTTAATACGGGAACGCTGTGGAATGAATATGGGATGGCCTCCTATATCCTTGCCGGATCAGTCCAGCCAATGTGGAACACGTACTATTACCTCAAGGAGGCATTAAAGACACAAAAGCCGGAACTGATCGTTTTGGAAGGGTACATGACGGTATATGATTCGGAATTCATTGATGACAGTAGAATTATTAAAAATAATTATGGATTGAAATGGTCACAGGATAAAGCCAATTCCATTAAAATCAGCGCACCGAAGGAAAGGTGGAATGATTTTCTGTTAGAGTATGTGCAGTACCATACGAGATACACAGAGTTAGGGGCAGGAGATTTCTTAAAAAATCAGGGGAACAGATTGTATGATGACTGGAAAGGATTTGGCTGTAATATGGCAACGGTGCCCCTTATTTCCATGGATGTGGGCGGCGTTACCCAGAGTGTACCGTTGTATCAAAAAACGGAAGAATATTATCGGAATACAATAGAGCTGGCGCAGAAAAGGGGAATCCCTGTCATTGTTGTTGTCAGTCCCTATGCAGGGATAGATGAAGGGCAGCAGCAGAAATTGAATTCTGCCAGCAATATTGCGGCGGAGTATGGGGTGCCGTTTGTCAACTGCAATCTGCTCACTGGCGAAATGGGAATTGATTACGCGACAGATGCCGCCGATGCTGATCATTTAAATTATAGGGGGAACCAAAAGTATACGGCATATATAGGCGCATATTTAAAGGCAAATTTTGAGATAAGTGACCGCAGGGGTGACCGTAGGTATGATACCTGGCAGAGAAGCGCTGATTATATAGAGCAGGAGATTGCCGATCAGATCCTCCGTGAGACCTATGATATCAATGAGCTTGCTGAACAGATACAGGATCTGAATTACCGCCTGATTGTATCGGTGGACGGTTCCTGCAGTACGGCCGACGAAAATCTAAAACTTTTTTTTGAAAAGGTTGAAATTAATACAAATGGATTGAGCGGACTGTGGGTCAGGGAAAATAATGAAGTGATTGATAATGCTTGGCATTCGGGGATGGAGAGTGCAGAGAGATATATAGAAGACCCGCAGCATGATTTTTGCATGAGACGTCTGCTTAATGATTCAGGACAATATGAAAACAGGATTATAGCGGACAATATTCAATACCATAAAGTGGACAATGGAGTAAATGTTCTGGTTTTTGATAAAAAAACGGAAACAGTCGCGGATGTGTTCGGAATAGATATGGATAACGGATATTGTATTGTAAAATGATTGTTTGAGATCGGCAAAATGGTAAATGCATTTATGTTTGGATATTGTATTATTTGAAGGAGATATAACGAATGAGGAGACATGTAATCCATAACGCCATCTTGTTAATAGGAATAATTGCAGCGTTACATCATATGGGCAGCATAATGGCCTATGCGAAAGAGGATGACTATTTTTTTAGGGGGGGGGGGTACAAAGTATAATCCATATTTAATATCTTCGTATGAGGATATTGTCAAATTACGGGATATGGTAGATAGTGGAAATAGCCTTGGCGGAGTGTATTTTCGGCAGACGGAGAATATTAGATTTCCCGATGGTATCAATTGGGATCCGATCGGGGATTTGGAGCATGCGTTTGCTGGAGTTTATGATGGCAATGGATATGTGATATCCAATATTTATTGCAATGATACCCATGCAGGCCTTTTTTCGTTACTGGCGGGGGAGATAAGAAATCTCGGTATTGAAAGCGGCGAATTTCACGGGGATTACACTGGAAGTATTACTAGTCATGGATGGGATACTGCCAGGATAATTAATTGTTATAACAAAGCGAATGTGTGTGGCAATGGTCGGGCTGGAGGAATTATGGATAATTTTCCGGGTCTGGCCATGTTTTGCTGGAATTTTGGAAGTGTTTCGGGCACCAGTGAAGATGTGATAACGGCGGGCATCACATCCTATGGGGGTGGTGATGTTAGATATTGTTGCGCTGTGGGGGCGGATAAACTGGTAAGCGATGCAACGTTTACGGGAAAGATTGCGGATTCCGAGTTGATTGCATGGGAGGAAACCAGTGTTTATCTGCAGAAGTCTTATGAAGATATGTTTACAGTATATGCTGAGGCAAAAGAAAATGAAGATAAGGAAGACCAGGAAAAGGAGTTGATTACTCGCGGAAATACGGTTTTTATAGTTTGTGATGATGAAGGATTTCATTTTGACAAAGAGTATGAGCCGGAAGTGTTTTTGGCGGAAAAGCAGGAGGCAAAGGATCGGTTTGTAAAGATTAATGAAAATAAATATCGTTTTGAAGGGGAAGGAACTGAGGAAGAACCTTTTCGGATATCTTCTTATGAGGAGCTTGCGCGTTTAAGGGACTGTGTGGATGCTGGATTCAATTATGATGAACAGTTTTTTTTGCAGACAGAGGATATCACTTTTCCCGATGGAGAAAACTGGAATGCCATCGGGGATCTGGAGCATGCATTTGCAGGGGTTTATGACGGTGGCGGGCATGTGATTTCTAATATTTATTGTGACGATAAAAACGCAGGGATATTTTCGATGCTGTATGGAGAAGTAAGAAATCTTGGCATTGAGAGCGGTGCGTTTCATGGAAACTGTATTGGCAGTATTACGAGTCATGGCAGTGCGGAAGCGAAAATAATAAACTGTTATAATAAAGCTGATGTGACAGGAAATTATAGGGCAGGGGGACTTGTCGATAATTTCCCGGGGAAAATTTTGTTTTCCTGGAACTTTGGGAAGGTATCGGGGGAGCAGGATGCGGTAGTGGCGGGGATTTGTTCGTATGGTTCGCCCCAAATTAGATATTGTTACTCGGCGGCGGAGGCGAAGCCCGTAAACACTGCGACGTTTTGTGGTGAGCTGCACGAATCCGGCAAGATTAAAAAGGCGGAGACAGAGGAGAAAGTGAGGCAAAATGAGGCGGCATATGTGGAAGCGATAAGGGATGAATTAATTGAACCGGATGATATCGTATTTTTGAATGTGCTGGGATCAGATCAGATAGGATTTGATAAAGGTTATATACCAGCGGTGGTGATGGATGCGGAGCAGATGGGATATCTGCCGGAATGTCTGTTGCTTGGGATCACTGGTTTACTTGGAATGATTACGCTGATTGTCGGATATCGATATGGAATGTGCAGACGGGAAAGGCTGATAGAGGAAGAGAGCGACGGGCTGGAGCGAATTACGGTTGGTAAGAAATTTTCATGGAAATACCTGAGGGTAAGGATTAGGAAAAGAGCCGTAGCGGCAATCCTTACCGTGACAATATTCTTTCTGGTTTTTTCCTATGTCATGGGCGTGTGTAGGTTAGAAACTGTAGCGGGTGTTTTAAATATGGAATATTGGAAGAAAGAGGAAAATGGAAACACAGATGTGTTGTTTGTCGGCAGCAGTGTCGTAACTGCGCCTATAGATATGGGGAAATTGTGGAAAGAGAAGGGAATTGCAAGCTATAATATTGCGGCAGGGAATGCGACGAATAGTGATTGCTATTATAGATTGGTAGAAGCAGACAAGGATCATTCGTATAAATTAGCGGTGATAGAAGTGAGAGGGGCATCGATGGATTCGACCATGGAGAATTGGGGACTGCGTCGTCCACAGAATATTCCCGGAGTTGATATGGGCTTTAATAAAGTGCGTTATCTTAATGCGACTTTGGAACCGTATGAAAGGCTGCACTATTTTTTAGATTTTCCTACCCATCATGAAAGATACAGGGAATTGACGAAGTGGGATTTTTTACATAGCAGCAGTTACGGCAAAGATGATAAAGGAAATTGGGGTTTTATGTATGGCAGCAGCAATACAGTTGAATTAAATCCGGCTGTTGATTTTATTGAATATAGAGCTTTGGATCAAAAGCAGGAGTATTATCTAAGAAAAATTATTGAATACTGTGAAGCTAGCGACCGGGAAATGTTGCTGTTAAAGACACCAGACGGGAACAGAGTGCGTAACCAGCCATTCTATAATACAGTTTCCCTGATCGCGGAGGAGTACGGGGTGCCGTTCCTTGACATGAATCAACATGATGAAGAGATTGGATTAACTAGTGCGGATTTTTCTACAGACAACTGGCACCTGAACGTAGAAGGTGCCCGGAAATGCACGGCCTTCCTGGGTGACTACCTCATGGAGCATTACACACTGTTAGATCACCGGGGAGATGCGGACTATGCAAGCTGGGACCGGTTTGCCGCGAACAGTGAGGATCTCTATCTGCGGGCGATCACGGACAATAAGGATTACTTTGACGAACTGCTTCGAGACCAGAGAAAGATCATTGTGGTATCCAGTGGGATGTCTTTGGAAAAGTCTGCACAGTATTTATCAGTAAAAGAGAAACTGGACGACTTAGAATATGAACCGTATGATGCGGAGGATGTGCTTTACGGGGAGGAGAATCAGAACACCTGGACACTGGGAAGCAATACGGTTACGGTGCAGAAGGACTATCAGGCACGGAAGATTTCTATCAACGGGAAGACAAACCTGTCGGTGGAATCGCCGGGCGTGATTCTGATTGTGTATGATGAGGTGACAGACCAGGTCGCGGATGTAGCAGTATTTACGAATGCGAATGGCTTTTCGGTCCAGCACGTGTATGCGGGAGGTGATGACTGATGGCTGCCAATAATCCGTATGAAGCGTTTTCCTTTATAGAATGGTGGGATACACTTAACACTACGTTTGTTTCTTTTTATTTTATTGCGTTTGTCTTTCTGCTGGTGGCGTTATACTATTTGATACCCCGCCGGGCCAGGTGGTGCGTTTTGCTGGCAGGCAGTCTGGCGTTTTATAGTATCGGTGGATTACGTCCACTGGTTACGGTATCGCTCTCCTGTGTGATTGTCTATCAGGTAAGCCTGATTCTGGAGATGGTAGACCGAAGCAGGAGAAACTGGAGACGGCTTATCCTTTTTACAGGAGTATTGTCCCTTGTGGGGATGTTGGTATTTACGAAGTGCTACGCGCTGTTTGAGTGGAAATTCCGCTATATCGTGCCGCTTGGGATATCTTATTATACGTTTTCAGCGGTCGGATATATGGCGGATGTCTACTGGGGAAAGGAAAAAGCGGAGAAAAATGTTTTAAAGCTGTTACTATATTTGCTATTCTTTCCCAAAATACTGCAGGGACCGATCACCAAATACAGGAACCTTGCGCCGCAGCTTATGGAAGGACACCGATTTTCATATCAAAATTTCTGTTTTGGTATGCAGCTGGCGATTTGGGGATATTTCAAAAAGATAGTTATCGCAGACCGCATAGCGATTTTTACGTCTACTGTGTTTGCGGATGTGGTTCCTTTTGGCGGAGCTTTGCTCCTTCTCACCGTTGTATTGTCTGTGATCCAGATATATTGTGATTTTTCCGCCTGCATGGATATTGCCGGCGGCGTTTCACAGATGTTTGGGATCACGCTGGAGAAGAATTTTGACCACCCTTTCTTTGCGAAATCAGCGGCGGAGTTTTGGAGAAGGTGGCATATTACTCTGGGCGCGTGGTTTAAGGATTATACCTATATGCCGATTGTCATTTCGCCGCGTCTGATCAAATTTTCGGGGAAACTTGGGAAAAAGTTTGGCAGGCGTGTAGGAAAAGGTATCATGACGGTTGTTCCGCTTGTCGTAGTCTGGATGCTGACGGGATTATGGCATGGCACGGGAATGCCCTATCTGGCATGGGGAATTTATTGGGGGCTGCTCATTATTCTTACTACTATTTTTGAGCCGGAAATAGAAAAATTCAGCAAAGCGTTACATATTGATACGGACAGGCAGGGATGGAAAAATTTTCAGATGATCCGCACGTTTCTGCTCTTCTGCGTTGGGCGTATTATTACGATTCCCGGGGATTTGAAGGTGTCTGCAAATATTTTGCGAAAAATCTGCACGGAGCCGAGGCTCTGGCAGCTTGTAGATAACGCGCTGTATGCGCAGGGATTGGACTGGAAGGAGTTTGTTTTGATGCTTCTTGTGATTGCTGTTCTCTGGTTTGTGGAGCTACAACAGAGAAACGGAAGTGTCAGGGAGAAGATTGCAGGCTGGAACATGGTTGTCAGGTGCACGTTTTATGCATGCTCGGTCATTTTTGTTTTGCTGTTTGGAATATATGGACCGGGGATAGAAACTGGCAATTTTGTATATATGCAATATTAAAGAGGGATTAAGAAGGGAGAAAAACATGGAAGAAAAGATTTTGGCGTTATTGAATGAGGAATACCCGGAGATTGATTTTACAGCCTCCGACGCACTGGTGGATGACGGTATTTTGGATTCCCTTACGATTACAGGAATCATCGCGGCACTGACCATGGAGTTCGGTATCACGATTCCCTATGAGGAGATCATAGAAGAGAACTTTAACTCGGTTGCGGGCTTGGCAAAGATGGTGGAGAAGCTGCAGGAATAAGAGGGGCGGATATGGAGATATTACAGTGCCGGGGCATGCTTCTGAAAATATCCATCGGATACTTGCATCGGACGGTAAGGTATATGCCCTTTTTCCCATCAATGCGCCGTCGCCCGCCCATATTTTCCTCTTTTACAGCATTGCCCATGTAAAGGGGATAGTGGCGGAAGCAGGCATTGAACTCTTGCAGGAAGACTGTAAGGATAGAAAAATAAGTAACGATATTTCGCCAATATTAATTAATGACCAACATATGGTATAGAAACGCCATGAGAACAGAGCAGTGGAGCAACATATAGTGTTGTGCAACATTACCATATGAAAAATAGCGCCCCCTTTACACCTGAATGGCGGATGTGATATGATAATTTCAAGTACTGGGAAGCGATATATTATTACCGTTTCTGAAAATAAAGTGGATACATATCTGGGAGTCTGAAATTCTGATTTATCTGCATGGCACGTCACGGAACCTGAATCCCTTATATGGAAAACAGAATAAGGGAGGAAGACTGATGGGAAAAAAGGACGAGTACCAGTTTGACTATCTGGACGACAACAGAAGGTTTGCAGACCAGATAAACGGCGCGCTGTTTAACGGAAGACAGATCGTAAAGCCGGAGGAACTTGAGCCGGATGAAGCGCAGACAGTGAGCACGGGACAAGGAGCAGGAACAGGAAACGTGAAAACGGCCGTGGACAAGGTGCGTATCTGGAAAGGGAAAAGGCTTCATATCCTTGCGGTGGAGAACCAGAACTATGTAGACTATCAGATGGTATTGAGAAATATGCTATCGGAGAGCATCGGCTACCGTAAACAGTGGAAGCGTAAGAAGCGTGCGCATAGGGAAATGCGTGATTTGAAGAAACGGGACGAATATCTGTCAGGCATGAGGAAGGGCGAGAGGTTTGCGCCAATCATAACGCTGGTGGTGTATTTCGGAACCGGCGGCGCGTGGGACGGTGCGAGGTGTCTGTATGATCTGCTGGACATAGATGAAGAACTGAAGGAATATGTGACCAACTACAGGCTAAACCTATATGACTGTCACGAGCACGATACATTTGAGGAATACAAAACAGGACTGCGACAGGTATTCGAGATCGTCCGATATGCAAAGGACAGAGAAAAACTCCAGGAGATTATGGAGGAGAACCGGGAAGTATACAGCAGGATAGACAGCGAAACCAGAGACATGCTGGAAGTAGTGGCAAATGTGAAGATACCTGAGGAATGCAGGGTAAGGGAAGCGGGAGAGGAGAGGTATAATATGTGCAATGCATTTGAGAAAACAAGGCAGGAAGGGTACGATGAAGGAATTGAAAGGGGGATACGTGCATTGATACAGACATGTAAGGAATTAGGGATATCCGATGACGTGATTATAGAAAAATGTGCAGAGAGGTATGAAATAACAGAGGAGAATGCAAGGAAATATGTAGAGGTGCACTGCGCATCCTATGCTTAGCATGGCTATATGCAATGTTTTACACAAAGTAAGTAGAGAAAAATAAACAATGAACAGGGGATAACTGATGATGGACAATCTTTTAAATCGCCTTATAGATTTGGCAGCTCACTGCCCGGAGAAAAAAGCTGTAGTCTTTAAAGGAGAATATCTTACCTATCGTGAACTGTGCAGGCGAATTGCAGGCATGGCGGATGATCTGGTCGGAGAAGGGATAACGCATGGCGACAGAGTATGTTTCTCCGCCGTGTCGAAGCCGGAGATGGTGGCGGCTTATATGGCGATTCAGGCGTGCGGTGCGGTAGCAGTATTTCTGGATAAAAACAGCACCCCGGAGAATATGGCCAAGATCTGTAAGGAGGCAGGAGCGAAACTTTTGCTGACTGACAAGCCAATGAAGGAGTATGCGAAAGAATGCCGGGTGATGTCTTTACGGAAACTGTATCAGCGGGCGGGAGAATGGAAGCAGGACGACGGCGCAGACTTGGATGCGGATTTACGGAAAAGAACGATATTACCGGCGGAAGAAGAACTGGCGGAGCTGTTGTTTACGACGGGAACAACGGGGAAACCGAAAGGAGTTATGTTAACCTATAAAGCGGTGTATCATATCCTGACCAATACGATTGAAGGTATCGGCATCAGGGAGGATGATATTTTGCTGCTTCCCCTGCCATTAAATCATTCTTTTGCGCTCAGGGTGCTGCGTGCGGTCCTGTACAGGGGTGCGACAGTGGTATTGCAGAATGGCTTTACTTTCGCGAAAGAGGTGGAAAATAATGTGGTAAATCATGGCTGTAACGCCATGGCCTGTGTTCCGGCTTCCTATGAGGTGATGAAATCGCAGATGCAGGATGCGTTTGCGCAGATACTTAGTGGGATGCGGTTTATCGAATTTGGTGCCGGTTCATTGAGCATTCGACAGAGGAAAGAGATCACAACCCTGCTCCCGAAGGTACAGATTTACAATACGTGGGGAAGTTCGGAGAGCGGCGGCGCAATCTTCTGCAATGTGTGCGAGGCAGTGAAAAGTGAGGAGAGAGCCGGGACTCTTGGCAAGCCTTTAGCCGGGAAAGTGCGGGTTATGATAACTGACAGTGAGGGGAAGGAGATGGACAGCAACGAATCCCATCCCGGACGGATGGCGCTGCAGGGAGATATGCAGATGGCCGGATACTGGAATAATGAGGAGATGACGGCGCAGACGCTGCGGGACGGATGGCTGCTGACCGGCGACATGGCATATCTGAATGTGGATGGTTATGTATTTATGCTGGGACGGGCGGATGATATCATCAATGTCGGAGGCGAGAAGGTTTCACCGTTAGAAGTAGAGAACATAGCAGGCCAGTGCGAGGGTGTCAGGGAATGTGCCTGTATCGGGGTCGAAGACCCGGATGGTATTTACGGACAGATACCGGTTCTGTTTGTGGCTGCAGACAGCCGCTATACAGAGGAAGGTCTTCGCAGATTCATGGCGGCTAAGGCAGAACGTTATAAGATACCGCAAAAATATGTACTGGTTGAGAGCATTCCGAGGAACCGTATGCAGAAGGTTGACAGGAACAGGCTGAAGTCCCTGTGGGAGGACCGGGACGCGATAGAATTGATCAATCCCGTAGTACAGAATATTCTTTCCAGAAGGAGTATTCGGAAGTTTACAGATCAGGAGATTAAGCGGCCGGTTCTTGATATGCTGCTAAAAGCAGGCTATCACGCGCCCAGTGGACACAATATGCAGACGTGGCGGTTTACTGTGCTCACCAGACAGGCGGACATAGCAGAGCTGAAAGAGTTGACCAGACAGACGGCTGAACAGAATAAGGTACATTTTTACGGTTTTGAAAATCCGAAGGTAATCATTCTGATTTCAAATGATGACAGAAATGCGGACGGCTGCCAGGATGCTTCCTGCGCGGCGGAAAATATCATGTTGGCCGCAGAGTCATATGGCATAGGCTCCGTGTGGCTGAATCCTTTGATGACGCTTCGGGGAAAGGAACCGGTTAAGTCATTGCTGGACAGATACGGGATACCGGCGGGACACACCGTCTGGGCGGCGGTTGCGTTGGGATACCCGGTCAGCGGGGGAGTGGCACTGCAGAAGAAAGAGAATGTGGTGTTTTTTGTGGAGTGAGGGGAAATATATCCATTCATTAAACGAAAGCAGACCTATGAGCCTCAATGAGAGTGTAAATCGGAGGAATGACTAATTGATGAAAGATAGACCTTTGTTTGATAAAGTGAGCTTGTGGGTTGCGATTGTTTCTGCAATATTTGCGGGTCTTTCGTTCTTTTCCCAAATAGGAGTATTGGGAAGTAAATCTGCAGACAGTCAGGCAGGCATAGTGAAATTGGAGGATACTATAGTTGTCGAAAATGGTATTGCAAGTGAGGCTGCTACCGTAAGTGATAACACCGTTATAGGGGAAGCCAATACTGTCAATGAAGATATTCTCATAGAAGAAAACAGTATTGTCGCTGAAAATAACACCATCGGGAATAATACTATCATAGGTAACCATAATACGGTTCTCAATCAATATGATTTAGAAACAGATGAAGAACCTGTTATGGGAGTAAATGAAATTCTATCAAATTTATCTTTAGGCATGAATGAAGTATACGTTAAAGATATGCTTGGCACTCCAGTGTATCAATTAGAACATCATGGGTTGAATAACGAGTTTTACAAATTCGAAGAAGATATTATTATAAGATGCATTTTTAAGGAAGAGGAAGAGAAAGGCGTACTGGTTGGTTATATGGTAACCGCAAAGCGGGCGGATGTGTCCGTTGGATTTCAGGATCCGATGCATAAGGGTGAGATGCTGAAATTTGGATATAGTACAATTAGCGCCTCGGAATCTGAGACATATAAGGGAGAGACGGCGGCTAACTTAGGAAATGGTGATGCAAACAGTTATTATTGGCAGTGTTATCATTTAGTACAGGCAGAAGAAGCCAGCGGATTTATTGCTGCTATTTTGCCTTATGGGTTCTATGAAGAAAACTCATATAAGTTAATGATGTTAGCTGGTGCTGATGAAAAAATGTCATCTGCGTATGCCGGAAATGATGTAGATTTGGACAGGGTGATTTCAGAATATAAGGAACAATTACATCCAAATACATATGGGATAATTGATATAAATTATAAAGAATATATTTATCCATGTGTAGGTGAGGATGAGACGTATTGGTCAGCTTGTGTAAAGGAATTGGGGAAGGATTGATGGGAATTCCAGGATTATGCAAGAAATGACATGCAAGAGAGCTGAAGAAAACCGGTTCGAAAAAAGATGGTGGGACGACTGTAAGGATAGAAAAATAAGCAACGATATTTCGCTAATGTTAATCAATGACCAACATATGGTATAGGAACGCCATGAGAACAGGGAGGTGGACCAACATATAGTGTTGTGCAACATTACCATATGAAAAATAGCACCCCCTTTACACCTGAATGGCGGATGTGATATGATAATTTCAAGTACTGGGAAGCGATATATTATTACCGCTTCTGAAAATAAAATGGATACATATCTGGGAGTCTGAAATTCTGATTTATCTGCATGGCACGTCACGGAACCTGAATCCCTTATATGGAAAACAGAATAAGGGAGGAAGACTGATGGGAAAAAAGGACGAGTACCAGTTTGACTATCTGGACGACAACAGAAGGTTTGCAGACCAGATAAACGGCGCGCTGTTTAACGGAAGACAGATCGTAAAGCCGGAGGAACTTGAGCCGGATGAAGCGCAGACAGTGAGCACGGGACAAGGAGCAGGAACAGGAAACGTGAAAACGGCCGTGGACAAGGTGCGTATCTGGAAAGGGAAAAGGCTTCATATCCTTGCGGTGGAGAACCAGAACTATGTAGACTATCAGATGGTATTGAGAAATATGCTATCGGAGAGCATCGGCTACCGTAAACAGTGGAAGCGTAAGAAGCGTGCGCATAGGGAAATGCGTGATTTGAAGAAACGGGACGAATATCTGTCAGGCATGAGGAAGGGCGAGAGGTTTGCGCCAATCATAACGCTGGTGGTGTATTTCGGAACCGGCGGCGCGTGGGACGGTGCGAGGTGTCTGTATGATCTGCTGGACATAGATGAAGAACTGAAGGAATATGTGACCAACTACAGGCTAAACCTATATGACTGTCACGAGCACGATACATTTGAGGAATACAAAACAGGACTGCGACAGGTATTCGAGATCGTCCGATATGCAAAGGACAGAGAAAAACTCCAGGAGATTATGGAGGAGAACCGGGAAGTATACAGCAGGATAGACAGCGAAACCAGAGACATGCTGGAAGTAGTGGCAAATGTGAAGATACCTGAGGAATGCAGGGTAAGGGAAGCGGGAGAGGAGAGGTATAATATGTGCAACGCATTTGAGAAAACAAGGCAGGAAGGGTACGATGAAGGAATGGAGCGGGGGATGGAAAGAGGAATAGAACGAGGAATCCGTGCATTGATACAGACATGTAAGGAATTAGGGATATCCGATGATGTGATTATAGAAAAATGTGCAGAGAGGTATGAAATAACAGTAGAGGACGCAAGGGGATATGTGGAGGCGTATTGTGTTTGAGTTATGGTAGCTGTTAATCCAAAAGAAAATGTGTCATTATAGCGGAGGCCTTAAGTATGGTGCGAAGTTTTTTACCTGTCGGACAGGGCGCATTTTATTGCGAGTGTTTTGAGCAGGCAGGAACGCAGGATATGCTCAATGTCGTCTATGACTGTGGATCTCTGACAGGCAGACAGATAGTAGAGCAGGAAATAAAAAATAATTTTCGGAGAGGAGAAAACATTGATGCGCTTTTCATATCGCATTTGGATGAGGATCATGTGAATGGAATCCCTTACCTTTTGAATCATTGCAGCGTAAAAAGAATATATTTTCCTCTCATCACTGAAAAAAACAGAAGGCTCATGGAGATCTATTTTCGTGCCAATGATATAGATGGATTTTCATTCGACTTTTTTATGGATCCGGCAGGGGCGGTTAGAAATGTGTCATCGGAAACGGATACAAGGGTGATAGGAATTGGTGAGGCGGATGCTGAAAATGAGGGGGAAAATTTACAGGGGGAAACAGAATATCACAGATCCGGGGAGGATGTCTTTGAAACAATCAAACGCCCATACGACAGTCTTCTTCCGCTCTATGACAAATGGCTGTACATACCGTTCAATTTCAGACAGACCAATCGGGTACAAAATTTATTAGATAATTTAAAGATACAGTTTCAAAGAGACATAACGGAAGTAGAATTAGTGCGGTTATGGGAGAAGGGGCATCCGGGTGACCGTGATAAGATCAAACGGGCATATTTGAATGTCCCGGGCGGCTTAAATGTGAATTCTATGGTTTTGTTTTCGGGCGAAATTGACCATGGTCTCAGGCAATATAAGCATGGCTGCGGCGGCGGGTATTGCTGTTGTGGAGATATGCCGTCGGGATGTTTATATACGGGCGACTATGATGCGGCTGGGGCTATGAAATGGAAAGAAATGAAGGACGCTTTTCAGAGGTATTGGGCGCATATTGGGTGTGTACAGATACCGCATCATGGTTCCCGCCATAATTTTAATGTCGACTTTGTGAGAATGCGTGCATTTTTTGTTCTTTCCGCAGGATATGTGAATAGATATCATCATCCCCACTCAAGCGTAATAAAGGCATTTTTATTGAGGGGTACTATGCCGCACATCGTTACGGAACAGCCCGGAAGCGCAGCCTTTTTTGTGATTGATTAAGGGCAGCTTACAAAACTGGGTGGCAGTCTGCCTTTGTATGTGGTAGACTTGATTGAGAAGGAAGTGAGACAGGCATGAGGGAAATGGAGTTTAAGATGGAACGTCCGGGGCTTCTCAAGGAGGGGGACCGGGTGACGGTGACAGAGGGCGTTCTTCCAAGCAATTACTATTATACGATAGACCCGTCTCTTGCGATGTCGGGCAACTTTCCTTTCAGGGAACGGATGCTGGAGCGGGAGGGCGTGGTGACGGAAGTCATCGAAAATGCCAGGGGGTTCTATGTGAAGGCAAAATTCGGAGAGTAGAGTGAAAAGAAAGGAGAAAATATTATGTTAACCAAAGTATCGACAGACAAAGCGCCGGCTGCAATCGGACCTTATTCTCAGGGAATCATTGCGGGGGATTTCCTTTTTGCGTCAGGGCAGATTCCGATTGACCCTGCCACGGGAGAGATCAAGGGCAAAGATGTGACCGAGCAGGCGGAACAGGCAATGAAGAATGTGGGCGCGATTCTGGCGGAGGCAGGCACAGACTATACAAAGGTGGTAAAGACAACCTGTTTTCTGGCGGAGATGGCGGATTTCGCGGCATTCAACGCGGTGTATGAAAAGTATTTCACCGAGAAGCCGGCGAGAAGCTGTGTGGCGGTAAAGCAGCTCCCCAAGGACGTGCTCTGTGAGGTGGAGGTTTTAGCGTATTTGAAGTAGAAGAAATATCTGCATAGGGATCGAGTTTACATAACTTGAAATAGTGCGGAACGGAAAGGTTTACATAAGTTGTGAATAAGGATAATATCGTTTTAATAGGTATGCCGGGCGTCGGAAAAAGCACGGTGGGCGTGGTGCTGGCAAAGAAACTCGGCTATGCTTTTGTGGATGCCGACCTGGTGATCCAGAGCAGGGAAGGAAAGCTTTTGCACGAGATCATTGCAGAACAGGGCGTGGAAGGTTTCTGGCGGACGGAGGAAGCTGTGGGTGAATCCTTGGACGTGCGGCGGACGGTGATTGCTACCGGGGGCAGCGCGGTTTACGGGGAACGCGCCATGGCGCATTATAGGCAGATCGGCACAGTGGTTTACCTTTCGCTGCCTCTGGAGGGAATCCGGGAGCGGCTCGGGGACCTCACAGAGCGGGGCGTGACATTGAGGGACGGGCAGGATCTGGACGGGCTGTATGAGGAGCGGCAGCCGCTCTACGAAAAATATGCCGATGTGACTGTGGACTGCGATGGACTGCCAATCCGTGAAATTGTAGCGCAAATTGCCTCCGGCTTCTGACTGGCAGGAAACTGCGAGGGTATATGCATACGGAAAGAAAACGAAATGGGAACGTATCCTATCGGATTTGGGAGCGTTCCCATTTACATTTCATACGTTTTCACTTTATAGGGTAAGAAAGAGTACAAATTTTATAATCTTGCATAATCTTTTCCAAATGACAGAAACTAGTACAACGAATACTTAATTCCTGATATTTATTATTCGTTGTACTAACAGCAAAATGATGTTTGGACATGGAGGAAAAGACGATGGATTATATCAATGCATTCTGGGTCGGCGGACTGATCTGCGCGCTCGTGCAGATTCTTCTGGAAAAGACGAAGCTTTTGCCGGGGCGTGTCATGGTGCTGCTGGTCTGTGTGGGAGCGGTGATCAGCTTTGTCGGATGGTATGAGCCTTTCATGGAGTTTGCGGGGGCGGGAGCCAGCGTGCCGCTTCTCGGTTACGGCAATATATTAATGAAGGGCGTGAAGGAGGCTGTGGATGAGAGCGGTTTTATCGGCCTATTTCAGGGCGGCTTTAAGACGGGCGCGGTAGGATGTTCGGCGGCGCTGGTGTTCGGTTATATTGCCAGTCTTATTTTTAAACCAAAGCCCAAAAAGTAAAAATTTGAAAAATTTTGAAGACAATGCGGGGGCAGTCCCGTTCATATATATGAGACGCGAATTTGCGGGTATAAAAATTGCGGGGGAAAGGAGGCAGATATTATCAACAGGGAAGAACAATTATCAGCGCTGATTGATTCTTACCAGCATCTTGTCTTTTCAATATGTTATAAAATGACATCGGATTATTTTGCCTCCGAAGATTTGGCGCAGGAAACGTTTTTATCGGTCTACAGGCATCTGGAAGAGTTTGACGGAAGATATGAAAAGGCGTGGGTCTGCCGGATCGCCACCAACAAATGTCTGGACTATCTGCAGAGCGCGGGGCGGCGGAATATTCCGACGGCGGATCTGGGATTTGAGAGCGCAAGGGCGCCGGATGGGGGAACGCCTTCCGGCAAGAGCGCGGGAACTGCCGGAGGAAATGAGGCGGCAGTGCAGCAGACGCCGGAGAGCATCTGCCTTGAAAAGGAGGTGCGGGAGACACTGCTTTCAAGGTGTCTGTCCTTAAAGCCTCCCTATGATGAAATCGCCAAGGCATATTATTATGATGAACTGGATGCGGGTGAGATCGCAGGACAGAGAGGCGTTAAGAAAAAGACCATACAGACACAGATTTACAGGGCGAGAAGTATGCTTCGCAGGATGTATGAAAAGGAGAAGGGCGCATGATACATAATATTACGGAAGAGAGAAAAAAACTGAATAGATGTGACGTTTCCCTCCCGGCTCCTTTGACTGAAGAAGAACTGATGCGGCTGATTGAGACGGTTGAGGAACGGGAGCTTTTGCACGCGCCGGGACATTTGAGAGGAAATATATTTTCACACATACAGGAAGGAAAAAGGAAAGAAAGGCAGCGCGCGCTTTTTTCTTACCGTGCTAAAGTTCTGGTAGGGATGGCGGCGGCTCTGGCAGTACTCTTCCTCGTGCCTGTGGACGGGGTGGAAACGCCGCAGATGCCGCAGCCCGGTATTCTGGGAACGCTGTATGAGGAGGAAACGGAGAGCGTGGACGAATGGGAGCGGGACGCGCTTGAGAGACAGCGGGATATCGAGAGAACATGGAGACGGTATCAGGCGGGGCAGGAGAGAGCGGACGCAAGAAGGAAGTATTTCAGAAACATTTCGGAAAAGATTACAAATTATAAAACTTGGGAGGATTGATGAGATGAAAAAGCAGAAGAAGAGATTTTGGTTGTTTGTATTTTCCCTCTGTCCGGGGGCGGGACATATGTATATGGGGCTGATGAAGATGGGGCTGAGCTTTATGCTTGGGTTTATGGGGATGATCGCCGTGGTTTCCATCACCCAGCTCGCTGTGCTGGCGGTGTTTCCCGTCACACTCTACATATACGCTTTCTTCCATGCCAACAACATCGGCGGGATGGATGCAGGGCAGTTTGCGGCTCTGGAGGACGAATACCTCTTCGGCATCGGCGGATGGGATGTCAGCCGCTTTAAGCTGAATATGAATAAGAGAAACCGCAACATCGCGGCGGTGGTCTGTATTGTGCTCGGCGTCTGTATGCTGTGGGATCAAGTTTTTGGTATGGTGAGAAGCTACGTGGGCTGGGATAATCCGATTATGAGGGATATCTATTATTTTACGAGAGACAGGCTGCCGAGGGCTGCCATAGCAATTGCGATCATCTGGTTCGGTGTGTCGCTCCTTCGCGGAAAGAAGTTTGAGTTTGCGGATACTGACAGGAGGAGTGAGGCGGACGCATATAGAAAGCCTGCGGCATTGCCCGGGGAGATTGTGGAAGACCGGGAGGCTGACGCGGGGAACGCGGACGGACAAAGTGCGGACGTGAAGGTTATGGAAGAGCAGAAAGCGTATGGACAGAATGCAGAAGCATACTATGTGGAGGACCAGGGCGCAGATGCAGGGAACACGCAAAAAAATGAGCAGGGGGGGGAGTAGACAAATGGATATTCAGGAAAAAGACAGTTTCAGGGAGGAATCCGGGACGCTGCGAACCCGCCGGGTCGGCTCTGTAACCTTCGGGATGACGCTTATTATGTTCGGCGTGCTGTTCCTCATACATATGGTGGTTCCGACACTGCACTATGAGCTGATTTTCCAGTTCTGGCCCGTGGTTTTTGTCCTGCTGGGCGTGGAGATTCTGGTGGAAAACCATAAAAGCAATGCGGAAAAATGTAAGTTTGTCTATGACTTTCCGGCGATCCTGATGTTAGTCATCATGCTGCTATTTGCCATGGTGATGGCGGCGGCGGAGTTCAGTCTGCGGTATTACCAGAGGGGCTGGTGGTAGATTTATATTTCATCGTAGTCGATCTGCCGCTTGGCTAAAAATTGTCTGACGGCTCTGTCCCAGATCGCGTCCGGCGTCTTATCCATGAGAAAGGTGTGGAAGGCGGTGCCGGTGATGAGCGTGAGGGACGTGCCGTCATATTTTATGTTGAGCACAAAGGCCTTTACCTGATCCGGGGTGACGGCAGTGTCGCCTTTTTCCAGAAGGGACGCCGTATATTCGGGAATCAGGTGCAGCACAAAATGAAATGCCGTGGGCGTGCGCTTTCCTTTGATCAGATCAAAACAGACAGGGCGTATCTTTTTCCACTGTGTAAATTCGTAGGGTCTGGTTTCCCCGTCTTCCCATTCTTCGGAAGTGTAGAACGCCCTGTTTTCGCGGCCGTCTATGGTGAAGGTATTGTAGGTGCTGATGGAAGCCTGTTCCAGCAAAAAGGAGTCGAAGGCGTCCCCTGCCAGAAACTGGTTCATGAATTGTTTGATGTTTTTTATCTGTAATGCGATCATGTGACGCCCCTTTTCATAATGTGGTACAAGCTGTTTGAAACCAGGCGGTGAAGCCTTTTCCAAATGACATACCATAGTATAGCACAAAATTCAGATAAAAGGGCGAATCTTTTCTTTTGCCTCGTCCAGATCTGTGCAAGTGATAGAACAAAGAGGTTCTATGGCAGGCGACACTGCGATCAGGTCAGGCACCATTACCGTAAAACAGCCGGCCGCGTGACCGGCTTTTATGCCGTTTTCGCTGTCCTCAAATATAATACATGTATTTGGAGCATGTCCCAGTCTTTTCGCCGCAAGCAGAAAAATATCCGGCGCGGGCTTTCCGCATGTGACTTCTGAGCCGCTTATGATTTCGGAAAAATAATCCCGAATGCCGGTCATCTGAAGGTTTGATTCGATCTGTGGGGCTGCGCTGCTGCTGGCCACGGCTATGTCGATGCCATGCTCCCGGAAAAAGGACAGTATTTCCCGCACGCCCTTTTTCATGGGAACATGTACAGAGAGTTTCTGCCTGACTTGCAGCATACATTGTTCGATGATGGGGGCGCCATCCGAGACATGGTAATATTCCTCGATGACATGCCGCATATGTGCCCCGTTTGTTCCTGAAACTGCCTGTAGGAAACCGTCAGCAAGGGAAAGCTCCCTTTCGGCGGCAATTTCCTGCCATGTCTGTTGGTAAATGCGCTCCGTATCAAAGAGAACGCCGTCCATATCAAAAATGGCGCCTTTGTATCTCATCATGACCTCCTGTTTCCGCGTCTTGCATCCAACTCCAGTGTCATTTCCGTGCGCAGACCGTCCAATTTATAAAAATAGGTACAGACGGCAATTAGTGCGCACAGAACAATGGGAATCCAGATAAAGCAGATCTGGATATAAGCGAGAGATTTTTCCGTCTGTACCGCATTGGCAACGTACCCGCCGTTTTTTAGGAAAGCGCCGATGACGAAGCTGGTAAGTCCCATGCCGCCTTTGACAAAAAATCCCTGAAAAGCGGCGATCAGGCCGGCTACGCTTGCGTTTTTCTTATATTCCGAGTAATCTATGACATCCGGCTGCATGGCGAAGGTGATTCCAAAAATGCCGTAGATTCCAAGCCCGGTGACGACTAGGCCGACAAGGAGACAGGCGGCCGAGTTTTTACCGGCAAAGATCAGGAGGTCGCCGGCTATGTATAGAGCGATACTGAAGAACATTAGATTTCGTTTGCTGTATCTTTTTTCCAGGGCCGGGAGCAAAAACAGCATCGGTAAGCCGGAAAGGATGCCCAATATACCCACAAGGGACATCCAGTCTGTACGGCCAAGGTTATACTTGAAATAATAGAGGACCGTCGTACTCCTTACCACATACAGCGAAAAATAAAACAGATTCAGCAAAAACAAAATCCATGCCTGGCCAGTGAGCCCTTTAAAATCTTCCCGGAGGGAAGAATGCTTCTGGCTGATTGTCGGCGGCACAACTTCCTTCGTGCTTGCAAACGTAACAAAGAAGATGCACATGGCGGCAATTCCGTAGACGGTCATGGTGAGAAGGTAGCCCTTCGCCTCATTTCCATGGCCAAGGAACCGTACAAGCGGCTCCGTGATTGTCATGACAATGGCGGTTCCGACCAGCGCGCATACCATTCTTGTCGAGACCAATATATCTCTTTCATGGATATCGGAGGTCAGCCGCGGGACAATCGTGTTGAGAGGTATGTTGACCACTGTGTAGGCAGTGCAGAGCAGGCAGTAAGTCACGTATGCCCAGACAAGCCTGCCGTTATCGTCCCAATTCGGAATATAGAATGTCAGAAACGTAAAGATGGCGAAGGGGACGGCGCCCAGTAGAAAATATGGCCGCCCCTGTCCCCATTTGGTGTGTGTCCTGTCAACAATCAGTCCCATGCCTGTATCGGTAAAGGCGTCGATAAACTTTGTTACGAGCATCATAGTGCCTGCGGCCGCGGCCGTAATGCCAAATACATCCGTATAAAAAACCATCAGATAGGATGCCATGGTACTGAAAACCAGATTACATCCGAGATCCCCGATTCCATAACCAACGCGTTTTCCCCATTTTTTCATAGTTTGTTGTCCACCTTTCCCAATCATTAAGAAATACCTTTCGGATTATCAAAAACAGGTAAATGCGCCGTCAACAATAAAGTCGGAACCTGTGGTAAAGGAACTGGTATCACCCGCCAGGTAAACGCAGATGGACTGAAGTTCTTCCGGGGTCCCCATTCTTCCGAGCGGAGCCATCGCGTTCCATTTTTCAATCAGCGGAACAAGTGTGGGAGAGTTTAGCGTCAGCTCTGTCCCGATGTATCCGGGGCTGATGCTGTTTACACGTACGCCCCGCTTTGCCCATTCGATTGCCAGCGATTTCGTGAGCTGTATCACGGCCGCCTTTGAAGCGTTATAGGCGCACTGCGGCTGGGGAACGTTGACGATATGGGCCGACATGGAAGCCGTGTTGATGATGGAACCGCCGCCATGCGCCAGCATATATTTTCCGGCTGCGATATCGGTGAGGAATATGCCGTTCAGATTGATGTTGATCACTTTGTTCCACTGGTCGTAAGTCATTTCTTCGGCCGGGGCGTTGATACAGATTCCGGCGTTGTTGTGGCAGAAATCAAGTCCGCCGAGCTCGTCGACGACCTTCTGCACCATAGCGTCCACCTGCTCCGGGCTGGTGCAGTCGCACCCGATTGCGATCACTTTTTGCCCCGTACTGCCGGAAAGCTCTGCAGCCGTCTTTTCTGCCTCGTCAATGTCGAGATCTACGATTGCAATGTCTGCGCCTGCCTCGGCGAACGCGGCAGCGGTGCTCTTGCCGATACCTCTCGCACCGCCGGTAACAAATCCTCTTTTTCCGTCAAGTTTCATTTTTTCGATAATTCCCATGTTTGCCTCCTTTTGATTAGGTTATTTTGTAAAATGATTTATCAAATTATATTTACATATTAATGCAGGAGAGAATAAGAGTCAATCTGTAATAATAGACAATTGTTATGTGGCTCAAATTGTATAAAATGCGGCATGGTAATTGTGGGCAGACTGTGGTATGATATAATTTTGTAAAATCAATTTACAAAATGGGAGAAAATTATGAAGAGAAGTATTACGCCCAATCAGATCAAGCAGAATAACAGAAGTCTGATTTACCAATATATTTATGAGAACAGAAAGGTTTCACAGCAGGACATTGCCTACGACCTTCGTCTTAGCAGACCCACCGTCACTGCAAATCTGTCATCTATGGAGGAGAGTGGGCTGATTCGCAAAGACGGGCAGATAGATACGGAGTTTGTCGGCAGAAAAGCATCGGGCTATGTTATTGTTCCCGACTATCGTGTCAGTGTTGGCGTGGAAATTTTGAAGGACGAAATAAAAATGATAGTCGTCAATCTTTACGGGGAAAAGATCGGCCGGAAGGCTGAGGCAATTCCGTTTCAAAATCAGGAATCCTATTTTAAAGCCGTATGTTCCGGGATACTGGCATTTAAAAACGAACTTTCCATAGCGGACGAGCAGATTTTAGGCATTGGCTTTGCCGTGCAGGGTCTGACGACGCCGGACAGGAAGTCCATCATATATGGAGAAATCCTTTCCTGCACGGGACTTTCTATTGATGCGTTTTCCGACTATCTTCCGTTTCCCTGTTGTTTTATCCACGATGCAGACAGCGCGGCCATATCGGAACTGTGGGTGTCCCCGGAACTTACCGACGCCTTTTATCTTTCCCTGAGTAAGCATCTGGGGGCGGCCATTATCTCGAGGGGCGTTATTTTGCCGGGAAAGCATGGCCACAGCGCAACGATAGAGCATATGCAGATGCGGGCGGAAGGAAAACGGTGCTACTGTGGCAGGCAGGGGTGCATGGAAACGCTCTTGTCTATGAGCGCTCTTCTCGATACGGATGAGGCGCCGGAAGCATTTTTCGAAGGGGTGAGGCATAAGGAGACGCCATATGTGGAGCGATGGGAGGCGTATCTGACCAATCTTGCCGATGCGGTCAATATGCTCCATCTGATTTTTGACACAGACTTTATCTTCGGTGGCTATCTTGCCCAATATCTGTGTGAGCAGGATATTCTTTTCCTGCATGAAAAAATACGGCGGATGACGCCGTTCCCGGAAGAAAGGGATTTTTTGAGGATCAGTAAAATGCCCAGACACAATATCACGATCGGGGCAGCGCTTCCTTATATTCAGTCGTTTCTGGATAGTCCTAGTTTTTGAGGCTCTCCGCACGAGCACCCAATTTTATGATTTGCAAAATGGGGTATTCTATGATAGTATAAGTAGTAATAAATACTATATGAAACGGTTGCGGAGGCTTTATGAGCTATAAGATTGTGGTGGACAGCTGCTGTGAGCTGCCCGAAGAATATAAAAATGACGGCAGATTTGAGATCGTTCCACTGGGACTGGAAGTGGGCGACTATATCATTCAGGACGACGAGAACTTTAACCAGAAGGAGTTTTTGAAGAAGGTGGCGGATTATCCGCAGTGCCCGAAATCGTCATGCCCTTCCCCGGAAAAATACCGGGAGGCATACCATGACGGGGCAGAGGAGATCTATGTGGTGACCCTTTCTTCCCACTTGAGCGGCAGCTATAACAGCGCGGAGCTTGGCAGGAGCCTCTATGGAGAGAAGTACGGCGAAAAAAAGATCCATGTGGTGGATTCCGAGTCCGCAAGCTGCGGGGAGACCCAGCTTGTGGAAAAGATCATTGCCTGCAAGGAGGCGGGGCTTGGTTTTGAGGAGACAGTAAAGGCAGTGGAAACCTTTAAGCGGAAGATGCGCACCTATTTTGTGCTGGATAATCTGGAAACGCTCCGAAAGAACGGCCGTTTAAGCAGTGTGAAGGCGCTGGTGGCGTCTACTTTAAGTATCAAACCTGTTATGGTGGGAAACCTTGGCGTCATTGAGCAGAAGGGACAGGCGATTGGCATAAATAAGGCGCTTGCCAAATTAGCGGACTTTATTGTGGGTGACGTGGAAAACCCGGAGGAGAGAACGCTGATGATTACGCACTGTAACTGTGCGCAGCGGGCGGAGTATATGCGCAGCCTGATGGAAAAGAGGGCTTCCTATAAACGGATCCTGATTATGGATACCGCCGGAGTCAGCAGTATGTATGCCAACGACGGCGGCGTGATTGTGACACTATAACAGAGTGGGAAGTACGAAATCTCACTCGGGAGAGTGCCTTAAGAGCGGCATTCTCCTTTCAGCGCTTTTTTTATTTTTGGCAGTTCCAGCGGCGACACGCTGAACCACTGTCCGTCCTTCATGGTGAGTTTTAACAGGGAAAGCTTTTGGACGGAAGTTATGTTAACTAGGCAGTGCTCGGAAATAATAACAAAATGGGTGAACATGGCTAGCTGCGCGTGGAGATTGGGCAGGGTGCTTAAGATGTCGAGCGTGCGCCCTTCGGTCAGCACCACATGGAGATAGTTGCCGCTTTTCACCGCATAGAGAATTTCATCCTCATGGACGTAGAGCGTATCTTTTTCTCCGCGGAGTTCTATGGTGGGAATTGTCTCAGCCTTCAGACTCTGCGCGTGATCCAGCATAGCATCCAGCTCGCTCACCTTGATCGGCTTGTTCAGGTAGAGGATCTGTTTCTTTAACTGTCTGCGCAGAATATCGTGGTTGGAGGCTTCCGTGACATCATCCGGCACTTTGGCGAGTGCCGCTTCGATGACGGAAGGGTAGTCGATGGTGGAGATGCACAGCACAATAGGAGCCACAACGCCCGCGTCGATCAATTTCCTGGCAAGCTGGAAGCCGTTCACAGGTCCATTCGTCATGTCAATGAAAAAGGCGTCGTATAGCATGGGAGAACGCAGAACCGCCTCCACATTTCCGTAGGAATCAATATAGAGCACCCCTGTCGTGTGAAGCCGCCTGTCAGAGGCACGTCCAAGCAGCCGCTCCGTCTGTTTCCTGTCCGCAATATTATCATCACAAACCGCTATATGCATGTGGAACCCTCCAGATATTATTATTGTAAAGATGACCGGGATGAGATAAAGTTCCCGGTTCGTTTCGCGGGAATTACCGCAGATTACAGGATCATAAACTCAATCGGGGACGACAGCAGTGCCACTACGATCAGGACCTGTATGAGCAGGATGGCTGGCATCCCGTACAGAAAATACCAGTGCCTTGTCTTGTGACGGAACAGATGCATACCGATGATCGAACCGACGCTGCCGCCGATGACGGCGAGCACGAAAAGCGTGGCTTCCGGGATGCGCCAGGCGCGTTTCCTGGCTTTGAGCTTATCGACTCCCATAACGGTGAAACTTATAAAATTGATGACTGCCAAATATATGATAATAAGTGTAATTACGTCCATTGCTAATCAGGCTTTCTCTATTGTATTTCAGTGAGCAGGCTCCCCGCTCCATTTATCTATTGTGTATGCACTTTAGAACGCAGTGCAAGCTCGAAAAATCTTCGATTTTCCTCGCTCGCGGGCTGTCTCCGCTCCGCTTCGGTCCGTGCTGAACAAGCGCCACTGGCGCTTAGCACCGCCCTATATATCCGCAATCTGAAAAAATTGTCAGCAAGCTGCCATTTTTTCATCTTACGGATATGCACTGCTCATTGCATTCGCGTACATTATATCACATAAATTTATGAAAAAAAAGAAAAAAACACCCCGCAGCATACACTGAAGTCTACTGCGGGGATTTTTGTACATAACTTGTTTTTCAGATCAGAGCAGCTTCTCACCCTGTTCCTGCATCTTCATTGCGCGAACCTTGCAGGATAAGCCGAAGAGATTGATGAAGCCCTCCGCGTCGTGGTGGTCGTAGAGGTCGCCGGTGGTAAAGGAGGCGATGCTCTCGTTGTAGAGTGTGTACGGAGAGGTGGTGCCTGCCTTGATGATGTTGCCCTTGTAGAGCTTGAATTTCACTTCGCCGGTCACATACCGCTGCGTGGACTCGATGAACGCCTGCAGCGCCTCGCGCAGAGGGGTGAACCACTTGCCCTCGTAGACCACCTGTGCGAATTTGTTGCCGAGGTCGGCCTTTAAAGCGTAAGTGTCGCGGTCGAGGATCAGCTCCTCAAGCTGCTGGTGCGCCTCGTAGAGGATGGTGCCGCCGGGCGTCTCATACACGCCGCGGGACTTCATGCCGACCACGCGGTTTTCAACGATATCGACGATGCCGATGCCGTGCTTGCCGCCCAGCTCGTTTAAGGTAGCAATGATATCAGCCACCTTCATTTTCTTGCCGTTTACGGAAGTGGGGATCCCTTTCTCAAAAGTCATGGTTACGTACTCGCCTTCCTCGGGAGCCTTCTCAGGCGTGGTGCCGAGCACGAGCAGATGCTCGTAGTTAGGCTCGTTGGCGGGGTCTTCCAGCTCTAAGCCCTCGTGGCTTATGTGCCAGAGGTTGCGGTCGCGGCTGTAGCTGGAATCCGCGGAGAAGGGAAGGTTGATGCCGTGCTGTTTGCAATATTCGATCTCCTCCTCGCGGGAGTTTAAGGTCCACTTTTCATTTCTCCATGCCGCGATGATCTTTAAGTCGGGAGCAAGCGCCTTGATGCCCAGCTCGAAACGGATCTGGTCGTTGCCCTTGCCTGTCGCGCCGTGGCAGATGGCGGTCGCGCCTTCCTTGCGGGCGATCTCAACTAACTTCTTGGCGATCACGGGCCTCGCCATGGATGTACCGAGCAGGTATTTGTTCTCATAGACAGCGTGCGCCTGTACACAGGGCATGATAAAGTCGTCGCAGAACTCGTCGGTCAGGTCCTCGATGTAGAGCTTGGATGCGCCGCTTGAGAGGGCGCGCTCCTCAAGACCGTCAAGCTCCTCCGCCTGCCCGCAGTTGCCGCACACGCAGATGACTTCATAGTCGAAATTTTCCTTTAACCAGGGGATGATAACGGTCGTATCAAGTCCGCCGGAATACGCAAGAACTACTTTTTCTTTCATTTTCGTTTCCTCCATTTGAAATATGTAATATACTTTTATTGTTACGGTTCTCTGGTGGGCACATAGTGTCTGCCGGAAAATGGCGGACCGCGTCTGCCCTTAAAACAATATACAACAGGACGGGCGAGAATGCAAGTGTAAATTTATGCATAATTTATATGAATATTTGCGATATTTATGCATAAAGAGAAAAAATGGTTGTATATTATGCATTCACGGTGTATAGTTATGCGTGTGGGTGTTTTCGGAGGGGAGGTTTGATGCAATATGGGATATTTGATTGCGGAGACAACGAGAGAAGAGAGGGAAAAGATTGTCCGGGATTCACTGGGCAACATCAGCGCAAATTGCGACGGCTGTATGGCGGGGCTTGCCGATATGTATCAGGATTACATTGACGGAAAGAAGGAACTGAAGCAGATCAATATGGAGTTTCATGCCGGATATATTAAGGAGGATGACAGACCCACGAGAAATGGCTGTGGGTATTGAACGGGGAAAGGTGTTTGACAAGCCCGGCTCGCATGTTTAAAATAAAATCCGACTTTAGATTAGCCAGAGGGGGCACGAAATGGATTACCAAATCATACGGCTGGCGGACCAGCCAGGAATCAAAGAACAGGCGGCACAGTGGTTTCACGAAAAATGGGGCGTTCCGCTTGCGGCATATCTGGAAAGTATGGAGGAGAGCCTTGCCGGGGAAAAGCCGTTCCCTCAGTGGTATGTGGCGGTGGAGGACGGCAGGATCATAGGTGGGCTTGGTGTGATTGAGAATGATTTTCACGACAGGAAAGACCTTTGGCCGAACGTCTGCGCTGTCTATACGGAGGAGGATCGGCGCGGCATGGGCATTGCCGGCGCGCTGCTAAACTATGTCTGCGCGGACATGAAAGAGAGGGGCGTCGACACGCTTTACCTTCTGACAGACCATGACTCTTTTTATGAGCGGTACGGCTGGGAGTTTTTCTGCATGGCGCAGGGGGACGGGGAAGCGGAACTGTCGCGGATGTATATACATAGGGCGTAACTGAATGACGAAGTGGTTGTCTGGAGAGGCTGATACGGGCGGAGAGGAATCTGGGCGACAGGAACAGGGAAAGGATGGCTTTGGCTGCAATGATTCAAATAGATACGAAAGGGCTTTTACTTAGGATTTTCATACCCACAGCAGTACTTAGCGGCAGCTATGTGATTTTGGGGCATTTTTGCAACATACCGTATATCCTGCTGTTTTGTATTCTGGGAACGTTCACTTTGGTGCCGATAGAACTGGGGTTCATTTTGTCTGCAAGCAAAAAGGAATATGGCGCATATTCCCTGAAAAGCGCTTTTGTGGGGCAGGAAAAGATGGCATGGTGGAAGGCGTTTGCCATCGCGTTCGTATTCTTTGGGGTGGCGGGGCTGCTGTCCGCTTTTGTTGCGCCTGTTGAGAACCAGATTTTTGTCGGGATGAGGAGTGCCGTGCTTCAAAATCTGCCTGCAGGCTTTGACTGGACAGATTACGGGTACTTAGCATCTTTTTCCAGACCGGTCCTTGTACTGACCTGTATTTATTACGTTGTTTTTAACGTCATTGTCGGACCGACTACGGAGGAACTGTTTTTCCGGGGATATTTGACGTCCCATTACGAAAAGCAGGGGCCGTTTACGCCGATCCTGATAACGGTTCTGTTTTCGCTCTATCATTTCTGGCTGCCGTTCAACAATGTGTTTCGCATTCTGGCGTTTGCGCCGGTGATGTATGTCGCATACAGGAAAAAGAATTTTTACATAAGTATACTGTTTCACTGTATTTGCAATCTGCTTTCGACGGTTAGTTTTATATGGATGGTGTTAGGGTGAGGGGGCGATAGTTTATGAAGACAGTTATCATACACGGGCAGAGCCACAAGGGATCCACCTACCATATCGCGCACGCGCTGGGCGAAAAAATCGGCGGGGAGTGCAGGGAGTTTTTCCTGCCGCGGGATTTTGACAGATTTTGTGTGGGCTGTAACCAGTGCTTTATGGAGAGTGAGAAAAAATGTCCGCACTACGGGGCAATTTCGCCAATCACAGGCGCGATGGATGAGGCGGATGTGATCATTCTGGCAAGCCCGGTCTATGTGTATCACGCAACGGGCGCCATGAAAGCGTTTTTAGATCATTACGGGTATCGGTGGATGGTGCACCGCCCGGCAAAGTCCATGTTTCGTAAGCAGGGCGTCTGCATTTCCACCGCGGCGGGCGCTGGTCTTAGCTCGACCAATAAAGATATGGCGGACAGCCTGTTCTTCTGGGGCGTCGGGAAAATATACCGATACGGGAAAGGTGTGGCGGCGATTACATGGGAGGGCGTCAGTGAAAAGAAGCGGGCTTCGATTGATAAAGCGACTACTGCGCTGGCGAAAAAGATCAGGAAGCGGTATGGAAAAGTAAAACCGGGAATTAAGACCAGAGTCTGGTTTTTTGCCATGCATCTGATGCAGAGGAAGGGCTTTAACGAAAGGGACGCGAAGTATTGGAAGGAAATGGGATGGACGGGGCGAAAGCGTCCGTGGAAATAATACAAGGCGGTAGAATAGCTGTATATGGTCTTTACTTACGACGCGTTATGTAAACTTATAGGAATTGTCCTGGGAGGTGGTTGTCACTATGATCCGATACGCCGACGAAAAGGATTTCGAGACAGTCAGAAAATATGATAAGCATATCAGCGGATCAGAACTGCAAAACGCAATCCGCGCGAAAAGAATTTTGTTGATATATGATAATGACTGCTTTATCGGCTGGCTGCGGTACAATCTGTTCTGGGACGAGATGCCGTTTATGAATATGCTGTATGTTTTGGAAGAGTACAGAGGGCAGGGATATGGCGGACGGCTGCTCGATTTCTGGGAGAAGGAGATGGCGGGGTGCGGTTATGAAATGGTATTGACTTCCACCCTGTCGAGCGAGCAGGCGCAGCTCTTTTACCGTAAGAACGGGTATGTGGACTGCGGCTCGCTTTTGCTGCCGGGGGAGGCTTTGGAAATTATATTGAGAAAGGAACTAAAACGATGAACATTGTCTCAAAAGGCGGATCATGAACTGGATTTTATCCAAGCTGCCTATGAATTTGTCCGGGACCATATTTCACATTCGGCGGACATAGGTGAGGACAAAATTACTTGTACCGCTTCGGAGGTGCTGGACGCCGGTCATGGAATCTGCTTTACAGCAGGGATTGCCAAAAGTGGTTCAGACTCGACGCGAGGGGAAATAAGGAGGGTGTGAACGCACGGTTTTCTGTGGAAACGGAACAGCTTTCGTTTGCGGTGCGCCCGGAGATGGGGGAGGAGGACGATTTTATAGTGTACCCCTACCCGGATACATTGGTTCTGGAAAAACTAAAAAAGTATGGGACGAGGACGGAACTTTGGAATGACTTGCCTGTGGAGCTGGCGTATAAGGGGAAGCGGGAAGCAATTTCGTTTGTGAGGTAGACAATGACGAGAATTATTCGGCGATGGTGCTGAAGAATTTTAGTTGACGTTGTGGAGGATAGAAGATGGAGAGAAGAGACAAAGTAAATTATTATCTGGATTTGGCAAAAATGGTGGCACAGCGTTCCACGTGCCTCAGACGGCATTATGGCGCGGTGATTGTGAAAAATGACGAGGTGATCTCGACGGGATATGTGGGCGCGCCCAGAGGCAGGAAAAACTGTACCGACGTGGGAGAGTGTATCCGCCAAAAGCTCGCAATTCCGAGGGGTGAGCGGTATGAACTGTGCCGCAGCGTCCACGCGGAGACCAACGCGATCATCAGCGCATCGAGGGATAAAATGATCGGCAGTGCCATGTATCTGACCGGGGTGGAGGCGGAGACGGGGGAGTATGTGAAAAACTCCTGCAGCTGTTCCATGTGCAAGAGACAGATCATCAATGCGGGGATCGAGACGGTGTATGTGAGAGATACCGAGGATGAGTACCGGGTGATTCCGGTGCAGCAGTGGATCGACGAGGACGAGTCCCTGGAGGGGACGTTCGGCTATTAGGAGGAGAAAATTTGGCAAACAGAGCTTATTTGTATGCGAAAAAGGACAAAGCGTTTGTGGCGATTTCGGAATACAATTATGATATTCCCATTGCCTATAAAATTCTGGTGAGCTGTAAAACCAAAAGGGTAAGGTCAAGTATATTCGGGAGTCCCTTTAAAATTGCGCTGCGGGGTAATTTTGAGGAGGGCGTGGAGCGGCTTTATGCTTTTTTGGAGGAATTGAAGCAAAAAGGGCTTATTCCGGAAGCAGAACTGGATGAGAAGATAGAGGAGACAAAGACGTTTTTGGAGAAGCACCGCGGCTGTCGGTTTTTCTGGCTTGAGGGCGCAGAAATATACGAGTATGACGGTCCTGCCTTATTCGGCAATTTGAAAATGCACAGACAGGTTTCAGGGATCGGGACAGAGATTGCAAATTTTTACCGGGAACTGGACGGTGTGAAGCCGGATGAACGGATGGATTTGATCGGCATTCAGGAGTGGGCGGACTGTTTATATTATGAGACGGATTGAGTGGAAAGGACGACATAAATTTTTTGAAGAATAATTGATTCAACCAAGAATTTGTGAATGCTTCGGAATGGAGGAAAAGTGAGCGGACAGGAAGAAAAAGAGGACTTGCAGATGCGTGAGATGGCAAGAACGCCAGTTGACATAAAACCCTCACCCAAAGGTAGACTTTTGAAAGAGATGGCTGTGTATGAGCTGCTTGACAAGCTGGAAATATCTTATCAGCGCGTGGACCATGAGGCGGCGGCGACCGTGGATGACTGCCATGGTGTGGATGAGGCTCTGGGCATTCACATCTGCAAAAATCTATTTTTATGTAACAGGCAGAAGACGGATTTCTATCTGCTGATGATGCCGGGGTTAAAAAAGTTTAAGACGAAGGAACTTTCCACCCAGCTTGGCGTGGCGAGGCTTTCCTTTGCGGAGGCGGCGTACATGGAAGAATTTCTGGATATTACGCCGGGGTCTGTGAGTGTGATGGGGCTGATGAACGACAAAGATCACAGGGTAAGGCTTTTGATCGACAGTGAACTTTTGCAGGATGAGTTTGTGGGCTGCCACCCCTGTGTGAACACATCGAGTCTGAAGCTGCGGATGAAGGATATCTTGGAGAAGTTTCTGCCCTATGTGGGGCACGGGTACACGGCAGTAGAATTGGTGGGCGAGTAGTTTACATAACACTCGAACGGCTTGTGGTCAACAATGGTTAACATAATGTTGGATAAAAGGTTTACATAATGTACAACCGTGCGCCAGAAGACGATATGGAGGGAAAAAGATGTCTGAGCGGGAGGAAAAATTTGAAAAAATGCTGGAGGCGGTTCAGGAGGAATATGGGACTGTTTCGGAAAAAATGGAAACGTTGAAAGCGGAAGGCAAAACAAAGACAGCGACATACAGGCAGATGACGGGCAGAAAGCTTGCGCTTCAAAATATGCTTTCCATGTATCAGATATATGGGCTGCTGGACTGAAAATCTGGCGTCGAGATTTACATAACATGAAATACGCTGTGATATTTGCAGTTTACATAACTCTGATTTGCGACGCGGCGGGTGAAAAGAGCAAACTACATAATGTGTATGGAAGTTAACATAATATGAGAAAATGGAGAATACATATGATACGCAAAATGACGATAGAAGATTACGACGGCGTGAAGGCGCTCTGGATGTCAATTAAGGGATTTGCCATAAGAAGTCTGGACGATTCCAGAGAGGGTGTGGCGCGTTTTCTTGAGAGGAACCCGGACACTAGTGTGGTGGCGGTGGAGGATGGCAGGATTGTGGGCGCGATCCTCTGCGGGCACGACGGCAGAAGGGGATGCCTTTACCATGTGTGTGTGGCACAGGACTGGCGGATGCGCGGCATCGGAAAAGCGATGGTGGTATTTTGTATGGAGGCGTTAAAGGCGGAACATATCAATAAAGTGTCGCTGATTGCTTTCACGAAAAACGATATCGGAAATGCGTTCTGGAAACAGATCGGATGGACGAAGCGGGAGGACTTAAATTATTATGATTTCACGCTGAACGAGGCGAATATCACGGCGTTTAACAACTGAGCTTGACGTCCGCTTTTTCCGTATGCTATACTCTTTCAAACAACTGAATAGTCGTAATGTCTTCAGGGCAGGGTGAAATTCCCGATCGGCGGTGACAGTCCGCGGGCGCGAAAGCGCGGGGTCTGGTGAAATTCCAGAACCGACGGTATAGTCCGGATTAAAGAAGGTGTATTGAGATTGTCAGAAGAACTCTGGCAATGATTTGTGCACTCTTTATCGTCCAACTGCTCTGACGGCATTTTCAGTACACCTAAAATCATAACACTTGAAAGGCATCGGTACTTTCAGGTGTTAATTTATTTTAGGAGGAATGAAAAATGAAAAACAGCAGGACAAAGAAACTCACAACAGTAGGGATGCTGTGCGCGCTCGCGTACATAGCGGTGGCGGTCGGGCGCATTCCCGTTGTACTTTTTCTAAAGTACGACCCGAAGGATGTGGTGATTGTGATCGGCGGTCTGATCTTCGGACCGCTCACTTCACTGGCGATGGCGGTGATCGTCTCGGTCGTGGAGATGGTTACGATCAGCAGCACGGGCGGCTGGGGGTGCATGATGAATATGATTTCAAGCTGCTCCTTTGCGTGTACGGCGGCATTTCTCTACAAAAGGCACCGCACCCGGTCCGGCGCTGTGGCAGCTCTTGTCTGCGGCGTGGCGTGCCAGATTGCGGTGATGATGCTCTGGAACTGGCTGGTTGCCCCGGTCTACATGGGCTATCCGCGTGAGGCGGTGGAGGCGCTGCTGCTGACGGCATTTCTGCCGTTCAATCTCTTGAAGGGCGGGTTGAACGCGGGGATTACCTTTCTGATTTATAAGCCGGTGATCACGACTCTGCGGCGGTTACATCTGGTGGAAAGATGATGGGGGAACATAGGGAGTCATGGATAGGGCGGCATTTTCGTGCCGCCCGGTTTGTGATAGCTGTCAAGCATAATATTCTGATTGATATTGAACATGAAAAGCTTATAAGAGAAGTGCGATTTGGAAAGAACTATGTTAGAATTATTGATAACAGATTAAAGGAGGGGGAAGAAAAGGAAGATGAATAAGCTGAAAATATATCTGGATACATCTGTAATCAGTTATCTCGATCAGCAGGATTCACCAGAGCAGATGAGAGAGACACGGGAAATATGGGATTTATTCAAAGAAGACAGATATGAAATTTTTATATCTGATGTTGTAGTTTATGAAATTAATAAGTGCGGCATGGAGAAACGTGAAACACTGTTGGCTTATTTGGACCAGATAGAGTATACTATAATTGAGACAGACGAAAGTACTGTGGAACTGGCTGAGAAATTTATCGACTTCGGATTTTTAAAAAGAAAAAATTACGATGACTGTCGGCATATAGCGGCGGCAATTCTTGCAGGATGTGATTTTATCATATCGTGGAACTTCAAACATATCGTTAATGTAAAGACGATTCGGGGAATAAAAGCGATTACCACATATGAGGGATATAAAGATTTGATGATATATCCACCGGCAGCATTATTAGAAGAGGAGGATGGGGATTATGACAGTGATGATAAAAGAGCCGGAGATCAGTGAGCGTTTTGATTTGGATGATATTAGAAAAATTCGCACATATAATGCGGCAAGATACGAGCACATGACACCGGCGGAGATTGTAGCAGACACTAGAACCGGGGCAGCAGAGCTTTTGGAGATATTAAAAAAGCGAAAGCGGAAATAATTGCCTGCGGCGGTTACATCTGGTGGAGAGGTGATGGAAAACATAGGGAGTCATGGATAGGGCGGCATTTTCGTGCCGCCCGGTTTGTTTTATTACAGATCAAATTTTTAAATGGTCCCTCTTCCCGCCCGTAGTCTGTCTTTTACCAATTTACTTTCTTCTTCCGGCACGCTGATCTGTTCGGTGTGCGTCTTTATCTTACCACAAACACAAAAATATAAATCTATTGACAGGGGAATAAATGATCCATATAATTAAACTGCAAGTTTAATTAATGCAAAAGGAAAACTGCGCCAATTCTCAAAATGCAACGCATTACTTTTCGGAAGGAGGAGCAAATGGGCAGAAGAAAAAAGGAACCGAGAAACGTTCACCGCGAAAATATCGCGTCCGCGGCATCCGTGCTTTTTATGGAAAAAGGGATTGCGGAAACGTCCATGGACGATATCGCGAAAGCCGCCGGGTACAGCAAGGCGACGCTGTACGTGTACTTTGAGAACAAAGAAGAAATCGTAGGTATTTTGGTGTTGAACAGTATGAAAAAACTGTATGACTACATATCCGCCGCGCTGGAACAGAGAGAGGGCACATGGGAGAGGTATCTCCTGATCTGTAAGGGACTGGTGCGGTATCAGGAGGAGTTTCCGTTTTATTTTGATATGGCGCTTGGCAAGATCAATATTGATTTTGAGAACCGGGAGTATGTGCCGGAGGAAAAGGAGACGTATCTGGTCGGGGAAACAATCAATGAAAAGATAAAAGAGTTCCTGATGGAAGGTATGGAGAGAGGCGATCTGCAAAGCGGCTTGGAAATGATGCCTGTCATCTTTCATTTCTGGGGCATGCTGTCCGGGATGATCCGGCTTGCCGCAAACAAGGAAGCGTATATCGGGAAAGCGATGCATTTGTCAAAAGAGCAGTTTTTAGACTATGGATTTTCCATGCTGTACCGCTCCATTGCGGCGAAATAGGGTGAGAAGAACTTCTGTGCGAAGCGTAAATTACGGAGGTAGGGATGAGAGAAAAATTTACGAAAAGAAGAGTCATTATGTGTATTGTCATTTTCTTATTTTTGACTGGTCTGCTCTGCACGGCTGTCTATCTGAAAAGCGTGGCGGACTATAAAAAGGCGGTAAAGGAAACGGTGATAGGCGACGTGGATCTTTCCGCGATTCCCGACGGCGTTTATGTCGGGGCGTATGACGTGGATTTTATCTATGCGAAAGTGGAGGTGACGGTTCGGGACGGGAAAATGACGGACATTGCCATTCTGGAGCACCGGCAGGAGCGGGGGAAAGCCGCGGAGGCGGTGATCGCCGATATGATTGCCGAGCAGAGAATAGACGTGGACGCCGTATCCGGCGCAACCAATTCCAGCACTGTCATAAAGAAAGCGGTTGAAAATGCGCTCTGCCGCTAGTTTGTCCTGTATCACTATTAAATTATATGCATGAGTTGTAACGAAACAGGCGTGAATCCGTCTAACCAATGAAAGCACGGAAACAGAGGTGATGGTAGGTGGAGAAAGAGGCGTTTGAAAAACTGTATCAGACATACTATATGCGGGTGTATTCCTATGTGATGGCGCTTTCGGGGAAGGCGCATATGGCGGAGGAGATTACGCAGGAGACGTTTTATAAGGCGTTCACCACAAACGCGTCTTTTCGCGGGGAATCAAACGCGGTGACATGGCTCTGCTCCATTGCCAGGAATCTCTTTGTCGATGAAATGCGGCGGCAGGCAAAGCGTGGCGCACCCATCTCGTCTGATGCGGACGCCGACAGCGGCATCGACGTTGCCGCAGAAGTGGAGGATAAGGACACTTCTTACCAGATTCACCAGGCGCTGTATGAACTGGAAGAACCATACCGCAGGGTGTTTGAACTGCGGATTTTCGGAGAGATGTCTTTTCGGGAAATCAGCGGGATCTGCGGCAGGACAGAGAGCTGGGCGAGGGTCACATACCACCGTGCCAAATGTAAGCTTATGGAAAGGATGGGGATTCATGAAACTGAATTGTAATGTGATAAAGGATTTACTTCCCCTCTATGCGGATCAGGTCTGCAGTGAGGAGAGCAGGGGGCTTGTGGAGGAACATCTGACGGACTGCACGGATTGTTCCGCCCTTTTGCGGCAGATGAGGAACGAGGAGATGGAGAACAGTCTGGAGACAGAGGCTGTGGACGTGCTTCACAGGCAGGCAAAACTTTTTAAGAGGAAGTCCGCCGTGATCGGTGCGGCGATTGCAGGTATTTTTATGATTCCAGTGTTGGTCTGTCTGATTGTGAATCTGGCCACCGGCGCGGCGCTTGACTGGTTCTTTATTGTGCTGGCCGCATTGCTTGTGGCGGCGTCACTTAGCATTGTGCCGCTGATGATGCCGGACCATAAGCTGCTCTGGACGATGGGGACATTCACGGTGAGCCTGTTTCTGCTGTTTGGAGTGATCTGCATTTACACCCGCAGTACATGGTTTTTCCTTGTGTCAGCGACGGTTTTGTTCGGGCTTTCGGTCTGCTTTTTACCGTTTGCGGTATATGCACAGCCGTTAAGAGCGCTGCTTGGCAGATACAAAGGACTGGTGGTGATGGCTGTCGATACGTTCCTGTATATACTGATGATGTTTGTGATCGGGGTGTATGTGAAATCCCCCGCGTTTGGGCATCTTGCGCCGAAGATATCCTTTCCATGCCTGCTGTTTGCATGGTTTGTGTTCCTGTTGATACGTTATGTAAACTGCAACGGATTTCTGAAAGCCGGCATTTGCACGACGCTGACCGGGGTTTATGGATTCTTTGCGAACTATCTGGTTAACAGGTGGATCGGGGTCGAGCGGTCCCTCCCAACGTTCCAGCCTTTGGTCTGGAGCGCAGATACGGTTGACGGCAATATCAGGTGGCTTGCGCTGATCGGGTGCTGTGTTGTGGGGGCTGCATTGGCGGTACGTGGGATTGCCGGTAAGGGGAAGAGCGGGTGATAAGGCTTTGCAGGGTAAAGGAAAAAGACAGTCAAAGATTTTTTGGAAAAACTGCCTGTACAACAAATACCATATCCTTACATTCTAGCGTATAGCTGCCGTTATATTTGCGGATTACCGAATTTACGCTGGAAAGTCCAAGACCATGATGTTTTTTATCCTGCTTGCTTGTTTTTACCGAGTTGTTTCTGATCTTTATATTTTCGGGGACAGAATTGGAAAAAACGATGGCATAAAAATGCGCATGGTCTTTTCCGTGGACTTCAATATAGGGAACAGCAGCACCTTTTACGCCTTCTAACGCGTTATCGAGTAAATTGGAAAAAAGGGTGCACACGTCGATGGGGGAGAGATGATCTAGCCATGCAAAGCAGCCGTCAAAGGTAAGGCGTATGCCGGCACGGTCTGCGTATGCTTTTTTGATGGATATTACGCTGTCCGCCGCCTGGTTTCCAGTGATGCAGAAACTTTTTGAAAGCATGGGCTGCCCCGATAATTCGCTGATATAATTTTCCATCTGCGCATATTGTCTGGTATTGCACATTTCCTGAATGACTTGCAGATGATTGCGCAGATCATGTTTGAGGATCTTTATTTCCTGACGGTTGCTTTCTTCTAATTCCAGACTTTCAAGCTGCATAGTAAGGTAATTTTGCGCATGCGCAGCCTCCCTTTTCCTATTTGCCCGGTCGCGCGCTATGATGAGATAACTCCAGTACGCGAGAAAAATTGCCAGCATAAAAAACGTGGCGGATAAATCAAATACGATGCTCATTCTAAAGTCCAGCGTATCGTTATATACCCCCATGCTTAGCAGCATAAACAGGGCAAAGATAAAGAAAGCGAAAAAACCGGCAACTTCAAGGAAATTCAGGCGCAAATCTATTTTTCTGCGCCGGCTTACTGTGTAGGTCCCTGTCAGTAAAACAGTAAGGGCAAGATCCCAGATAAAACCGGGCAGGGTAAGAGCGCTTACGCCATAAAGTTCATCGAAGCCCCTTCTGGTGATCAGAGGGACAATGAACATCGGAAATACCGCCGTTAAAGCGTAAAAAAGAAAAGCGGGAATAATCATAAAAAAGTTGTAGATGCGGCTGCGGCAGCAAGAAATATCAACGACCGGAAGTATGCCGAGAACGGTTATGGCCACTAGATAATCGGCATTCATTAAGGCAATAAAAATGTGAATGCCAAGAAAAATGAGAATAATGGATAGTAACTTTCTGATAGGACTGTTATAATCTTTGGCAAAAAATAAAAGATAATAAAACAATAGGATCAGTGATGCCATTATATTTGAGAGACATACTAAAATATCTGCTGTTGTCATTTTGCGAGGCTGCCCTTTCGTACGGTTGTTTTACATCATAAAAATGCTTCAAAAGCGTCTTTAAACGCGCTTGCCTTTCTATAGCTTATAGGCAGCGCTGTCCCGCAGTCCATCATTGCCGACATACTGCTATAGCTTACCACATGTTCCATATTGATGATATATTTTCTGTGGATGCGGCAGAAGCTTTTTCCGGGGAGCGTTTCTTCCAGATAGTTCAGGCTGCCTGCGGTAATGATCGTTTCTTCCCTGCGCGGGTCTTCTTCCGTCCAATAATGGACATAGGAATATTTGTCTTTCACTTCAATGTAGATCAGGGATTCCGTCCTGATGATCACGCTGTCATGAAAGGATTTAATGATTATTTTTGGGGAAGAGGAGGGTACGCGCTGCATATCATCCAAAACTTTTAATACGTCTTCCTTTTCCACGGGTTTGAGCAAATATCTGAAAACGCCCGCCTCATAGCCCGACGGGGCGTAATCCACATAGTTTGTTATCATGCAGAAATATACGTTTTCATCCAGTTTCCTGATTGCGCGGCACAGTTCTATTCCGTTCATGGATTTCATGACAATGTCGCAGAATACGATATCGTACCGCTCTCCATTTTCGCAATCCGATAACAGGCTCTCAGCGTCAAAATAACATTTGGCGTTAATATCTTTCCTGTCAAAGAAAAAACTCCATATTTTATCCGCCATTATCTTTTCATCTTCACAGATCGCAACTTTCATGATTACCTCCATGTCGGAACTTTTGCGCTTGCGCCGATATTGCGCGCGTCTGCGTAATTTTTCCCCTCTATATGAGGGCGGTATGCTATGCTCTTTTCGGATGAGCTAATTGATTGTATCACAAGAAAGAAAAAATGATAAGTAGTTTTACTTAAGGAGGGGACTTCAATGAAGGCAAATGATGTTTACAGAAAAACCATCAAATTTGTATGGATGAAACTTGCCCTGGGAGGGTGCGCCGTCGTATTTTCCATTGTGCTGGGACTGATCCTGCTGGGAATCTCGGCATTATCCCGAAACGAGGGCGTGATCGGATTTTCCATGATGCTGTGGCTTGGCGCTTCGGCAGGGGCTGTAGGCGTTACGCAATATTACATAGGCTATTTGCTGAAGGCGGGACATATAGCGGTGGTGACCCATTTGGTCAAGACAGGCACCCTGCCGGAAGACCAGTTTGGGTACGGAAAGCAGATTGTAAAGGAAAAGTTTGCGACGGCGGCGGCATATTTTGCGGTGGATCGTCTGGTGGCGGGAGCGGTAAGACAGATTAACGGAACACTGAACATTGTGGGAAGTTTTCTGGAAAAAATACCCGGTATGGATGCGCTCGTTTCTCTGGCGAAGACCTTTGTCGGTATTGCGCTTGGAAATGTGGACGAATGCTGTATGGCGTATACCTTTTATCACGAGGACCAGTCCTCCTTTAAGAGCGCGGCTGACGGCGTAGTCGTTTACTTTCAAAACTGGAAAACCATTCTAAAGGACGCCCTTAAGACGGCGGTGATAGCTGTCGTCATATCAGGCGTCGCATGGTTCTTTTTGATGTTTACAATCATTGGCATTCTGGGAGTTTTAGGCGTGCCCGGCATACTGGGGCTTACGGCGGCGTTAGTGCTGACGGTCATGATTATGATGATTGTTAAGTCTTCCATAATGGACAGCTACACCATGGTATGTATGGTATGTTCCTATTTACAGGTTGCACCGGCTACGGAAATTACGTTTGACCTGTATGACAAGCTGTGCAGACTGTCTTCTAAATTTAAGAGCCTGTTACAGAAGGCGGGTGAAACGGTATAGAGAATATACGCGGCAGGATGGGGACTCGGGCTGTGGAGAAGTGAAAAATGAGAATGATAGAAGCGTCCCGCAGTGGGGACGCTTCGTTGTCAGCTCCTGTAAAGGTCGGCGATATGGAGAGACTTCTCGGGGAAGTTCTCTTTTATATACATCAGATACTGCAGGGCGCTGCCTTCATACGGCTGTACGTCGCCCAAAAGCCCCACCTCGTAGCAGCTTCTGATGACATTGATGATACAGTCATCTGTATGATCCTCCTTGCAGTCCTTACATTCCTTTAAGATATGTGCAATCGCCGTTTCCAGTTCCACCTCGTCAAATGTCTTAAAATCCATTGTGGGAATATGCGCCATTCCCTCCGGGACTTCCTTTTTCGGCTCCTGCTTGTAAGCGTTGATACACTGTTTTCCGTATCCTATGATGCAGTTATTTTTCTGGCATTGTCCGCATGCCGTCTCTTTTCTGCAGCAGTTTTCCAGATCGTTTCCTACCAGCCCGGCATTTAATCCTTTCTTATGTCCTTCAGCCATGACTTACCTCCGTATGTTTTAATATTCTGATTGTATTACACTATATCATGACTGCTTTGAGCAGGCAATAGGTATTTTTTGAAGTTTGCGGATATTTCTGATGCTGTAGAAATCCGTCCAAGATGCCGATATTATATTTAATACCGTGGGTGAAGTCGGAGTTGGATGGAGGTTTACATAATATGAAAATTGGTGACGCACAAAAAGCTTACAGACAGCAGCTTGGCCTGTTGAGGGGACAGAAAAACGATTTTGTGAAACAGCGGGAGGAAAACCGTAAAAAAATGGAGGAAGCCCGAAAGAAAAGCGAGGAGCAGGGCGTGACTTTTGAACTTTCCGAGGCTTATCTGGAGAGGGAGAAGGAGCTGCAGGAGAAGATCGACGAACTTTCCGGGCAGATCAAGAACAACGAGAAAACCCTTGATGACCTGATTGAGCAGGAGGTCGGCATCTTTAACAGTATGGTTGCCGAGCAGCAGGGCGATGCCATGAAGGAATACGGCGAGGAGATGGCAAAGTGTCTGGAAATCGCCAGAAGGATCAGCCGTGGCGACCGTGTGCCCGCGCAGGATGAAAAGAAGCTGATGGATTTCAATATGGATATTTATAAGATGGCGAAAGAGATGGCAGCCATAAATATGGAAGGAGAACACAAGGAATGGGAGTCCCTCTGGGGCGAGGAGGAAGAGAAAGAGTACGAAGATCCTTTTGAAGCGTCCCAGAATGCGGAGACGAATGTGGGTATGCCGGAGGGGATGGAGATGGCTGTGTCTGCAGACGCGGAGGTGACTTCTGAATAGCCGGAAAGGCAGGTTTGGCATGCTGTGAAAAGCGCGAAAGACATGACTAAGGGTAACCCGTGATGAAAATATTTGGACAAAGGTGCATTTTTTATTGAACGTGAACTTTTTGATGGAGTCCTTCGGGGCTCCTTTTTGATAGAGGGAGAACGGAAAGTGACAGTTTGGCGTTTCAAGTGCGCCTTTTTATAATTTAATTTGGTCTTTTTATGATTAATGACTAAAATAGTATTGACATTGACGTAATTACAAGATAATATTATAGAATAAATTGTTTGAATTTTTGACATAACAGGGGTGATATTTTTGAGAGATTATGATTATGTAAATAAATGGCAGAGCCTCCTGACGCCGGAAATCGTAGGATATTTAACCACAATACATGAGTTTCGGGGAGAACAGCGTCTGATAGCGGACAGGCATGCGGATGTTTTGGAAGATTTGGTGCAGATCTCGAAAATACAGAGCACGGAAAGTTCAAACAGAATTGAGGGTATCTATACGACAGATGAGCAGCTGAGGAAACTCGTTTTAGATAAGACAAAGCCTAAGTCGAGGGACGAAAGAGAAATAGCAGGGTATCGCGATGTACTCAATGCGATTCACGAGAACTATGAGTATATTCCAGTGAGAGCCTCCTTTATCTTACAGTTGCATCGTGATCTGTATAAGTTTGAAGGGACAGGTACGGGCGGTGCCTATAAAGTTGTGGATAACGTGATTGAAGAGCAGGACGAAGCAGGAAATAAGAGGGTGAGATTTCAGACCGTTCCGGCATGGGAGACAAAGGAAGCAGTGGAAGGGCTATGCGAGGCATATGGTAAGATTGTAGAGGAAGGACAGGCGGATTTATTGCTGATCATCCCCATGTTTGTTCTGGATTTTCTGTGTATTCATCCTTTCAGAGACGGAAACGGCAGGATGAGCAGATTATTGACACTGCTTTTATTGTACAGAGCAGGGTATTTTGTAGGTAAGTATATTAGTATAGAAAAATTGATTGAGCAGTCTGAGGAGGCATATTACGAGGCACTGACGGATAGCTCGGCTGATTGGCATGAGAATCGGAATGATTACAGCTTCTTTGTAAAATATATGCTTGGGGTAACTGCGGCAGCTTATCGGGAGTTTTTTGAAAGAGCAAAGACAGTTACCCGGCATAAAATGTCAAAACCAGACAGGATTGCGGAGGAAATAAGGGATCATATCGGCGTGATAACGAAAAGAGAGCTGGTACAGATGTTTTCTGATATTAGTCAGACTACGGTTCAGAGGACGCTTAACGATTTGGTAAAGGACGGAAGGATTATGAAGATAGGCGGAGGCAGATATACAAAATACAAATGGAATTGGGAGGATGAGGCGTGATGGTTACAGGAGAGCTGAGAAATAAAATAGATGCCCTTTGGGATGCGTTTGCGGCGGGCGGGTTGGTGAATCCGCTGGAAGTGATCGAGCAGATTACCTATTTGATATTCATTCATGATTTGGATGTTTCGGATACCATGCGGGAGAAAGAGAGCGTGATGCTGGGGCTGCCTTTTCAGAGTATTTTCGCCGGGCAGGTGAAGGTCGGTGACAGAGAGGTGGAGGGAAGAACCTTGAAATGGTCTGTGTTCCATGACTTCCCGGCGCAGAAAATGTATTCGGTCGTGCAGGAATGGGTGTTCCCGTTTATGAAAAATCTGCATGGAGACAAGGATAGCGCCTATGCAAAATATATGGATGACGCCATCTTTAAGCTGCCGACGCCGCTTCTTTTGTCAAAGGTGGTGGATTCACTGGACGATATTTTTGCACTGATGGAACAGGTGAAGGATGTGGATATCAGGGGAGATGTATATGAGTATCTGCTTTCTAAGATTGCGCAGTCGGGGTTAAATGGACAGTTTCGCACACCGAGACATATTATTCGTATGATGGTGGAACTGATGAAACCTTCCGCAGAGGATGTGATATGTGATCCGGCATGCGGTACCTCGGGATTTCTCGTGACGGCGGGAGAATATCTGAAGGAAAAACACAAGGAAGAAATTTTTTATGACAAAGAGAAAAAAGACCATTATATGAATCATATGTTTCATGGCTATGATATGGACAGAACCATGCTGCGCATCGGCGCCATGAATATGATGACCCACGGTGTGGAGAATCCTTTTATCGAGTATAGGGACAGTCTGTCGGAACAAAATTCGGACGCAGATAAGTATTCCCTGATTTTAGCGAACCCGCCTTTTAAGGGGAGTCTTGATGCGGAAGCGGTGTCCGCGGATCTGCTTAAGGTATGCAAAACAAAGAAGACGGAACTTTTGTTTCTTGCGTTGTTTGTGAGGATGATGAAAGTGGGCGGGAGATGTGCCTGCATTGTTCCAGATGGTGTGCTGTTTGGGTCTTCAAAAGCGCATAAAGATATCAGAAAAGAACTGTTGGAAAATCAGAGACTGGAAGCAGTGATCTCCATGCCATCCGGGGTGTTTAAGCCATACGCAGGCGTTTCCACAGGGATTCTGATTTTTACAAAGACCAACCATGGCGGGACCGACAGGGTCTGGTTTTATGATATGCAGGCGGACGGGTTCAGCCTGGACGATAAGAGAAGTCCTATAAATGAAAATGATATTCCTGATATCATAGAACGGTTCCACAACAGGGACCGGGAAACGGAAAGGGCGAGAACGGAGAAGTCGTTTTTCGTGTCAAAGCAGGAGATTACGGATAACGACTACGACCTGTCGATTAACAAATATAAGAAGCAGGAATATGTGCCCGTAGAATACCCGCCGACAGGGGAAATACTGGAACAGATATTTGAGCTGGAACGGCAGATTGGGGAGGAACTGCGGGAGCTTAAGGGGATGCTGGAGGAGTCGGGTGAGGTGTGAGTAATGGGGAAAAATACTTTTGTCAAAATTTTCGACAGAAGGGGAAAAACTGATTGACGATCATACTTTGGTTGCGCTGACCATTATGATTGCGGAGTCCCGGCCGGAGGAGATGGAAATGATGGTTACGGTGGTGATGAATTGCATTCAATAGGGGAATGGGGTGATGAATAAATGTCAAATACAGTTCGTTTAGGTGATGTTGCAACATATATAAATGGATATGCATTTAAACCCGAAGACAGGGGAATGGAAGGGCTGCCAATTATTAGAATACAGGATTTGACGGGAAATGCATATGATTTGGGCTTCTATTCAGGGGAATATCCAGAAAAGATTGAAATTAATAATGGAGACGTGCTTATCTCGTGGTCAGCAAGTCTGGGGGTTTACATATGGGATAAAGGCAAAGCGTTATTAAATCAGCATATTTTTAAAGTTGTGTTTGATAAGATAGAAATAGATAAGCAGTTTTTTGTCTATGCAGTGCGCCATAAACTTTGTGAAATGGAATCAAAAACTCACGGTGCGACCATGAAGCATATAGTGAAAAAGGAATTTGATAATACGACGATTCCTTATCCTACAATGGAGACTCAATGTGATATTGCAAATAGAATTGCCAAAGTAGAAAATGTGCTAAAAAAGAGAAAAGAGGAGCTTCAGCTTTTGGACGACCTGATTAAATCCCGGTTTGTGGAGATGTTTGGAGATCCAAACTCGAATCCTATGGGGTGGGATGAGACTACTGTCGGAGATGTGTGCTATTATATTAAGGATGGTCCACATAAATCACTTTTAGATATTGGAAAAGGAAACGGTGGATATCCATTTATTTCTGTTAGAAATATTGTAGATCACGTGATTGATTTTTCGACAGCAAAATATATTTCTGAAAAAGATTATTTTGATGCTATTAAAAAGTGTCATCCAGAGAAGGGAGATATACTTTATAGCAAGGGTGGTACTACAGGGATAGCCAAACTTGTTGATGTCGATATAAAATTTGCAAATTGGGTACATGTAGCTGTTTTGAAATATCGCCAAGATATGCTCAACGGAGTCTTTTTTGAGAATATGTTAAACAACGATTATTGTTATGCGCAATCACAGAAACTGACGAAAGGGATAGCAAATAGAGACTTAGTTTTAAGTGCAATGGCTCAGATTAAGATGTATAGACCACCGATTGCGTTGCAGGAGCGATTTGCCATCTTCGTTGAACAAGTAGACAAACTGAAATCCACAACCCAACAATCCATTGACGAGCTTCAACTTCTGTTCGACAGCCTGATGCAGAAATATTTTGGCTAAAGCAGCCCTTGTTTACAATGTAATTACTATGCTGTATGATGAAAAACATAGGGAGGTCGGTTGCTATGTCCACAGAGGGGATTCCCTTTGAAGTAAAAATGAACCATTCGGCATATACCAAAGCAGAAACGATAGAAGAAGTGGCAGCTACAATGGCTTTTGAAGGGATGGAGCTGACAGAAGAGGATTTACAGTTACTGTATGCTTATAAAACCGGGAGGATATCTGATTATGTCACTCAAAAATAAACTCAACCTAACCGATTCCGTCCAGCTTGCCAGCGCAGAGGAAAAAATAAGCAAGAAAAAGGCACTTTCTCTGTTTGAGAGTGGATATTTACACACACTGCATGCCGGAACACTGGATAGTCTGATAAGCATACACAAATATCTTTTTGAGGATATTTATGATTTTGCGGGCAAAGTAAGGGAAGTCAACCTTGCAAAAGGGAATTTCCGGTTTGCACCCGTTGCTTATCTGAACGAGGCGCTTAAAAATATTGAACAGATGCCGCAGACTACTTTTGATGAAATTGTCGAAAAGTATGTGGAGATGAATGTGGCACATCCGTTTCGGGAAGGCAATGGCAGGGCAATGAGAATCTGGTTGGATTTGATGTTGCAGCAGGAAGTGAAAATGGTGGTAGATTGGAGCCTGATTGATAAAGAGGACTATCTGCTTGCCATGGAGAGAAGTCCGATCAGGGATATTGAGATAAAGTATCTGTTGAGAGGAGCCTTGACGGATAGGATAAATGACCGTGAAGTGTATATGAAGGGAATAGATCAAAGCTATTATTATGAGGGATATACTGCTTACAGGACAGAAGAAATGTTGAACGAATGAGCCATTATGCGACGGAGACCACCCATGACTAACTTCGATTACCTAAAAAATGAATCACAATTCGCCAGCTTCTCGGAGGTCGCCATATCCTCCGAAAAACTGCTCCCCATAGACCGCGAGGCGTGCGTCATCAATTGCCGCCGCGCGATGGAGTTTGCGGTCAAATGGCTGTATTCGGTTGACGATTCCCTGCAGAAGCCTTATCAGGATAATTTACATAGTCTGATGAGTACGGAGGAGTTCCATGCGCTCATAGACAGGAGTCTTTGGCGGCGGATGGATTTGATACGCAAGATAGGCAATCGGGCGGCTCATGCCGGAGCAAAGATTACCTTTGACGAGGCGTCGCTCTGTCTGCAAAATCTGTTTTTCTTTCTTGATTTCGTGGCATGCTGTTACTCGAAGGATTATGAGGAGCGGCAGTTTGACGCTTCGCTTCTCAGAAAAGAAATGCCGGAAGAGACGGCTGTGCGCAGTGAGTTTGCGGACGTTGACCTGAAAGCCTTGATCGAGGAAAATAAGGCGTTAAAGGAAGAACTCACGAGGAGAAGAGAGGCAAAGCAGCCCGCCTATGTGCCGAAACCTTTGGATTTATCCGAATATAAGACCCGGAAAATCTACATTGACGAAATGCTTAAGGATGCGGGCTGGACTGAGGGGAAGAACTGGCTTAATGAGGTAGAAGTCGACGGGATGCCGAATCAGTCGGGAAAGGGGCGCGTTGATTATGTGCTCTATGACGATGCGCAAAAACCGCTTGCCATTATCGAGGCGAAAAGCACCTGTGAAGATGTGGCAAGAGGACGGCAGCAGGCAAAACTTTATGCGGATAGTCTGGAGCGGAAGTGTAAGAGAAGACCGGTTGTTTTTTTGACAAACGGTTTTGAGACAAGAATGGTAGACGGACAGTACCCGGAGAGGCGGGTGTCCGGGATTTATTCCAAGAGAGATCTGGAGAAATGGTTTAATCTGCGAAACTCGAGGACGGCGTTAAAAAACATTGTGGCGGATACAAAGATTGCGGGAAGATATTATCAGGCGGCAGCCATCCGGGCGGTTTGCGACAGCTTTGATGAGAAAAACCGAAGGAAAGCGCTCCTCGTCATGGCGACAGGGTCGGGAAAGACCAGAACGGTGATTGCGCTCTGTAAGGCACTGATGGATGCGGGATGGATTAGAAACGTCCTGTTTCTCGCTGACCGAAATTCTCTTGTCACACAGGCAAAGAGAAGTTTTGTCAATCAGTTCCCGGAGGAGCTGTCTGTTGTCAATGTGGTGGAGGAAAAGTCCAATTATCATGCAAGGTGCGTCTTTTCCACCTATCAGACAATGATAAATCTAATTGATGACGCGATTGACTGGGAGGGAAGAATTTTTTCCTGCGGGCACTTTGATTTGATTATCTGTGATGAAGCGCACAGGTCCATTTACAATAAATATAGAGATATTTTTACTTATTTCGATGCTTTGCTGGTGGGACTGACGGCGACGCCGAAGGAAGAAATTGATAAAAACACGTATGCTGTCTTTGATCTGGAAGATGGTGTGCCAACTTACGGTTACGATTTAGCGCAGGCTGTAAAGGACGGATATCTGGTTGATTATCTGTCGGTGGAATCAGAGGTAAAATTTATCGAGCAGGGGATTGCCTACGACGAATTATCGACGGAAGACAAAGAGGCGTATGAGGATACTTTTAAGGATGAGGACGGCAATTTCCCGGAAAGAATACAGTCGTCCGCAATTAACAAATGGCTTTTTAACGAGGATACGATCAGGCAGGTTCTTCACGTTGTGATGGGTGACGGATTGAAGGTTGACTACGGGGAGAAGTTAGGAAAAACGATTATTTTTGCGGTGAACCACAATCACGCGGAAAAAATTTATGAGATATTTAATAAAGAATATCCTCACTTGTCTAAGAGCGGGCAGGATTTTGCGAGGGTGATCGACAATTACACGACCTATGCACAAAAGGCGATAGACGAGTTCGCTGAGGGGAAAAAATTGCCGCAGATTGCGATTTCCGTGGATATGCTTGATACGGGGATTGATGTGCCGGAAGTGCTAAATCTCGTTTTTTTCAAGAAAGTGTTAAGTAAGGCAAAATTCTGGCAGATGATTGGCAGGGGCACCAGATTATGTCCGGGACTGATAGATGGGGAGGACAAGCAGAAATTCTATATTTTTGATTTTTGTGGAAACTTTGCCTTTTTTAGGGTAAATGAGGGAAAACCGACGGCGAATCAGATGGCGTTACAGAGTGCGATTTTTAATCTGGAATTTCAGCTTGCCTATAAGCTGCAGGATGCCAGCCGTCAGGTGAAACGCCTGACTGCTTATCGGGAAAAGCTGGTTGAGACGATGAGCGGTAAAGTGCGGGAACTTAACAGGGAAAATTTCGCGGTAAAGCAGCACTTGAAATATGTTGATTTGTATGCCGATGTGAAAGGCTATCAGTCTATCAGTTATGAAGATACGCAGGATGTGAAAGAAGAGCTTGCGCCGCTTATTCTGCCGGACAGGGACGACGCGGGCGCGGTGCGGTTTGACGCACTGATGTATGGGATGGAATTGGCCTACCTTTCGAACAAGCCGTATACAAGAGCAAAGAACGATTTGCAAAAACACGTGAAGGCAATAGCGGGTGTGGCTAATATCCCGGAGATACAGGTAAAGACGGATTTAATCCAGAAAATTTTACAGACAAGCTATGTGGATCATGCCGGAATAGATGAGTTTGAATATATGCGGGAGGAACTTCGCAGTCTGATGAAATATATTCCGCAGAAATCGGTGAAATACGAGACAAATTTTTCGGATGATATTTTATCTACGCAGTGGCATGAGGCGGAACTGGAAAACGACGATTTAAAGAATTATAAGGCAAAGGCGGAGTATTATATCCGCCAGAATCAGAATCATATTGCAATTGCGAAATTAAAGAACAATAAGCCGCTGAGTGAATTTGATATCAGGTCTCTTGAAGAAATCCTCTGGGGAGAGGTTGGCACGAGAGAAGACTATGAGAGGGAATACGGAAAGAAACCGCTTGGAGAATTTGTCCGCGAGATTGTCGGACTGGATATGAAGGCGGCGAAGGAGGCATTTGCGGAATATCTGGATGGGACGAATATGGACAGCCGGCAAATTTACTTTGTCAATCAGATTGTAGAATACATTGTCCACAACGGTATGCTGAGGGATTTTTCCGTTTTACAGGAATCGCCCTTTACCGATAAGGGGAGCGTGGTGGAGATTTTTACGGACATGCATGTCTGGACAGGAATCCGAAAGGTGATTGATCAGATAAATGCAAACGCAATGGTTTGATTTTTGCAGAGGGAAGGTTTTTTTGAATTATGAAGCATTTTAAAAACTATACCCCCATCACAGCAATGCCTTACCGCCACTGCGATTCCTATGTGGAGATCGAACCCTGTGCGGCGCTTAAGCCTTATATCCGCTGTTTTTGGGGAAGCAGGGATATCTATACGCAATGTGCCGGCGCATACACAGAGAATGTGGTTGTGCCGGACACATGTATGGATGTTATATTTACGGTTAATTATACGGATGACAGCCTGTCTGGTATATTCTGCGGTATCGACGACAGGGCATTTTCAGGCGGCGGCATAAACAGGACGGAAAAGCGTTTATCCGTTTTTGCCGTCCGCTTTTATGCATGGAGTGCGGTTCTTTTCGCGGAGGAGTCCATGCGGACATGCAGGAACTTCTACGGTGATGCAGGCGCGTATTTCTCATGGCTCGTGCGCACTTTGGGGCAGAGGCTGTGGGAGACGACAAGGATCGAGGAGCGGGTGCGGCTGGCGGAGGAAGCGCTGCTTCGGAGAATGGATTTGCGGCGGGAAAATTCGGTTTTTATGGATGCTGTGGCGGAGATTCTTTTACAGCGCGGCGTTCTGCGGATGGATGAGCTTGCGCGGGATATCCATGTGAGCGGCAGGCATCTGCAGCGCGTATTTCAGGAGAATATGGGCGTTTCGCCGAAAACCTTTGCTTCGCTTGTGCGGTATCAGAATTTGTGGCGGGATATTCTTACGAGACCGGGCAGGCAGATTTTGGATGAGGTCTGTCTGCTGCAATACACGGATCAGGCGCACCTCATGCGGGAATTTAAGAGATATCACGGTATGACGATTCCGCAGGCGCGCGCTTTTGCCGGGAAATCTGTCGCTTTTTAACAAGACGGGAACCAGAAATTCGGGATATAATTTTAGAAACGCAGCTATTCGGTACAGGAAAAGGTGTTTACTGATGAAGACGATGCCATGAAGGCAAAAATACGGAATAGCTGCGGCAAATATGTTTTGATAAGGAGGATTCCCGGTTATGAGAGAGAAGGACAGAGCAGTATTTGAAAAGGCGCGGAAGTTCGTATACCGTAACGCCAGACCGTTAGATGTGGCGAGGTGGAAATACCATTTTGAGAACGGCGGCGCGCAGGAGGTGCTTACTGCGTTAACCGCTTACCAGAACGAGGACGGCGGGTTCGGACACGGGCTGGAGGAGGACAATATGAACCCCCATTCTATACCGATGCAGGCGTGGCGGGCGACAGTTGCCCTGCGGGAGTTAGATGGTTTACATAAGTCAGAACCAAGTATCATAAAGCTATTGGATTATCTGGAACACACCCCGGAATTTGACGGGGAGAAGTGGAGTTATGTGACAGCCTCCAACAATGACTTTCCCCACGCGTCATGGTGGACATACCCTCACCCGTCATGGTATCAGGATACGGTGCAGGAAAGATTTTGCAGAAGGTATAATCCGACCGCGTCTTTGGCGGGATTTATATTGCGGTATGCGGATGCGGAAAGCGATTTTGGGCAAAAGGCGCTTGGTATTGCGCAGGGGGCGGTGGAAGCTCTCTTCCAAAACGGCGATCCGCAGGATATGCACGTACTTTCCTGTTTTGTACAGCTGTGGGAGGATATCGGGGCGGCAGGGCTTTCGGGCAGCTTTGAGATGGACCGCCTGACAGCGCTTTTGCAGGAGCTGGTGGCAGAGACCATCACGCAGGATGTTTCCGCATGGGAGACCGGCTATGTCTGCAAGCCGTCCCAGTTTTTTAATAGGAAGGAATCTGTTTTTTATGAAAGGAACCGGGAAGCGGCGCAGTATGAGTGCGAGTTGATCAGAAAGGCGCAGATGCCAGACGGCGGTTATGCCGTGAACTGGGACTGGGAAGACTACCCGGAGGCATGGGCAGTGAGCAAAAACTGGTGGAAGGCGGAGATCACGGTCAACAATATGATTTTTTTAGACCGTATGAGTTAGGTCCAGGGAGGTGTATGGCGGCAGAGTATCCGAAAGGAGAAACGCCGCTTTTTGATTTAGAGAAATTTTAGGGAATAATGATTGCAAAAGGGTATAAAGTATTGATAAAATTAAAATGGTGTTTATGAAAGAGAAAATACGACACGGAGGAATCAGACATGAAACCCATGGTTCTTTATTATGCGAAATGTTCCACCTGCCAAAAGGCCCTGAAATGGCTGGATGAAAAGGAAATCGCCTATGAGGGGCGCCCGATCAAGGAGGAGAATCCGAGTGTGGACGAGCTGCGGACATGGCATGAAAAAAGCGGTCTGCCGCTGAAACGGTTTTTCAACACAAGCGGGCTGCTCTACAAGGAGATGTCTCTTAAGGATAAACTGCCGGGAATGAGCGAAGAGGAGCAGATTGCGCTCCTTGCCACGGACGGGATGCTTGTGAAGCGGCCGATTCTTGTGTGCGAAAAGGGTGTGTATCCTGGTTTTAAGGAGGCGGCGTGGGAGGAAATCCTTAAACTTTAAATCAGGAAAGTATCGGATAAAAGCCGGCTGACGGGTTTAGCAGCCGTCGCAGGAAGGAAAACAGCCAAGGAGCGAGAGATGGTACAGGACATTTTCAACGAATACGCAAGATTTCCGCAGGTGCGCGCCATGGCGATAGGCGGCTCCCGCGCCGTCAAAAGAAACGATGAATTTTCGGACTATGATGTGTATGTTTACAGCACGGAGCCGGTTCCCACTCAGCAGCGGCGCGCTGTGCTGGAAAAATACTGTGACAGTATGGTGCTTGACAACTGTTACAGGGAGCATGAGGACGTCTGTATTATGGAGGACGGCACAGAGCTGAATATCGTTTACCGCAATCTTGAAGAATTTGTGGCGGGCATTGACCGGGTGGTGGGACGCTATGAGGTGCTGGACGGCTGTACCACAGGCATGTGGCACAATCTTCTGACGGGGCGGATCGCGTATGACAAAGGCGGTTTTCTTTCTGCGGCGAAGGAAAAGTATCAGATGCCGTATCCGCAGGAACTGAAAAATAATATCATCAGCTACCACATGAATCTTATTAAATATGGTATGCCTTCTTTTATGGTACAGATCGGGAAGGCGATGAAACGGGGCGATATGGTGAATATCAATCAGAGCGTCAACCGTTTCTTTTCCTCCTATTTTGATATCCTTTTTGCACTGAATGAGAAGCCGCATCCGGGAGAAAAGCGTCTGGTTCAGGTGTGCATGGAAGAGTGCAGCATTCTGCCTGCCAGGTTCGAACTGAATATTCGCCTTCTGTTGAACAGTATGTTCAAAGACCCGGCGGCGATTTCGGTGGTGGAGCTTATGGTGTCGGAGCTTGAAAAGGTGATCGGGGAGGTGCTTGCATAGCGGCGAGGTGTAACAGCCGGTCTTTGGCGAGGTTGCAATCCTCGCCATTATATTGTATATTAACGTGAGAAGAAGTTCTAAAGATGTCCCGCCACTGGACGGGACGTCAAGAACTTCTGGGAGCTGCGCTGCAGCTCTGTCTCACGTAGGAGAATGCTAAAAAGCAGCATTCTCCGCTTGGGTTTGAGACAATGCAAAGCAGCATTCTCTGCATGGCTTTGTGGAACAGTACTTTCTATAACGGATTGGGATGAACGGAAAAAGAAAAGAGGTTGAAAGAGTATGAAAATTATAGACGGCGGCGTGACTGCGGCGGCGGGGTTTGAGGCGGCTGGCGTGGAGGCGGCTATCAAATATCAGAACAGGAAGGATATGGCGCTGATTTACAGTCAGGCGCCCTGCCGGACAGCCGGGGTATTCACCGGCAATGTGGTGAAGGCGGCGCCTGTTTTGTGGGACCGTGAGATAGTGGCGCACTCCCCTTACGCGCAGGCGGTTGTGGTCAACGCGGGAATCGCCAACGCATGTACGGGAAAACAGGGATATGAGTGCTGCAGGCAGACGGCGCAGAAGGCGGCGGAGGCGCTCGGGGTTTCGCTTGACGCTGTTCTCGTGGCGTCCACAGGTGTGATCGGATGGCAGATTCCCGTGGAAAAGATTGCGGCGGGTGTGGACAGACTGGTGCAGACAAAAGCGCATACGCCCGAGGCGGGGCTTGCGGCTGTGGAGGCAATCATGACCACGGACACGAAGCCGAAGCAGGCGGCGGTACAGATTGAAATTGGAGGAAAGACCGTGACTGTGGGCGGCATGTGCAAAGGCTCCGGCATGATTCATCCGAATATGAGCACTATGTTAGGTTTTATCACGACGGATCTTGCGATCTCCAAAGAACTTTTGCAGGAAGCGCTTGGCGAGGACGTGAAGGACACGTTCAACATGATTTCCGTGGACGGCGACACTTCCACAAACGATACGCTGATCGTGATGGCGAACGGTCTTGCGGGCAATGCCGAGATCACGGAGCGAAACGCTGATTATGATACGTTTAAGGAAGCCCTGCATTATATAGACGAGACGCTTGCGAAAAAGATGGCGGGGGACGGAGAGGGCGCGACCGCCCTGTTTGAGACCAGGGTCATCCATGCGGCGACGAAGGAGGAGGCGCGGACGCTGTGTAAATCCGTGGTCTGCTCCAGCCTGACCAAGGCGATGATCTATGGACATGACGCCAACGTGGGACGGATTATGTGTGCCCTTGGCTATGCGGGTGTGGATTTTGACCCGGATCAGGTAGATCTCTACTGCGAGGCAGCCGGAAAACGTATGCAGATCTGCAAAGACGGTATGCTGACGGACTATGACGAGGATGAGGCGACGAAACTTCTCTCCGCGCCCGAAGTAAGCGTGATCGTGGACATGCACAGGGGCGACGCCGAAGCCGCCGCATGGGGCTGTGATCTCACCCACGAGTACGTCAATATCAACGCGGACTACAGAAGTTAAGAAAAGAGGCATAATATGGAACAGCAGGAAATGGACAAAATTCTGGCGAAAGCGGAGGTCTTGATCGAAGCCCTTCCCTACATCCAGAAATTCAACAGAAAAATAATCGTGGTCAAATACGGCGGCAGCGCCATGAGCAATGAGGAGCTGCAGAGAAACGTCATCAAGGACGTGACGCTCCTTAAGCTGGTCGGCTTTAAGCCCATTATCGTCCACGGCGGAGGCAAGGAGATCAGCCGCTGGGTCGGCAAGGTCGGCAAAGAGGCGAAGTTTGTGAACGGGCTGCGGGTGACGGACGAAGAGACCATGGAAATTGCGGAGATGGTCCTTAACAAAGTCAATAAAAACCTTGTCAGGATGGTGGAAGAACTGGGCGTGAAGGCGGTCGGCATCAGCGGAAAGGACGCCGGGCTGCTGCAGTGCAGGAAGAGATATTCGGATGGCGAGGATATTGGCTTTGTGGGCGAAATATGCGGCGTGGAGCCGAAGGTGCTCTACGATCTTCTGGAGAAAGATTTCCTGCCCATTGTGGCCCCCATAGGTTTGGACGACCAGTTTTTGACTTACAATATCAACGCGGACGACGCGGCGTGCGCGATTGCGAAGGCGGTGGGCGCGGACAAGCTGGTATTCCTGACGGATATTGAAGGGCTCTACAAGGACATCAACGATAAATCCAGCTTTATCTCGAGACTGACGGCCACACAGGCGGAGGAGCTGATTGACAGCGGCTGTATCGGCGGCGGTATGCTCCCAAAGCTTGGAAACTGTACGGACGCCATCAGGGAGGGCGTAAACCGGGTGCATATTCTGGACGGTCGTATTGCGCACTGCCTGCTTCTGGAGATCTTTACCGATCACGGCATCGGCACGGCAATTATCGCGGACCGGGACAGGGAAACGATGACATAAATATGTATAGTAAGGAAGGCAGAAAACATGAGCGCAGAAATGCAAAGGTATATAGACGAGGCGGAGCAGGCGCTGCTTCACACATACAACCGTTACCAGGTGGTGTTTGACAGGGGAGAGGGCGTGTACCTCTACGATATGGACGGAAAGAAATATCTGGACTTTGTGTCCGGGATCGCGGTGTTTGCGCTGGGCTATCACAATGAGGCGTACAACGATGCGCTGAAAGGCCAGATTGACAAGATCATCCATACTTCAAACTACTATTATAATGCGCCCGCCATCGAGGCGGCGAAAAAACTCAAGGAAATTTCCGGCATGGACCGGGTTTTCTTTACGAACAGCGGCGCGGAGGCGATAGAGGGCGCGATCAAAACAGCGCGCAAGTACGCGTACCTGAAGGACGGGAAAACGGACCACGAGATCATAGCCATGAACCATTCCTTCCACGGGCGCACCATGGGCGCGCTCTCTGTGACGGGAAATCCGCATTACAGGGAAGCTTTCGAGCCCATGATCGGCAATATCCGTTTTGCCGACCTGAACGACTTTGACAGTGTGATGGCGCAGGTAAATGACAAAACCTGTGCGATTCTTTTTGAGACCGTGCAGGGAGAGGGCGGCATTTATCCTGCCACGGAGGAATTTATGCAAAAAGTCAGGGCGCTCTGTGACGAGAGGGACATCCTGATGATACTGGATGAGATTCAGTGCGGCATGGGGCGCACCGGGGAGATGTTCGCGTGGCAGCGTTACGGCATCAGGCCGGATGTGATGACGACGGCGAAGGCGCTCGGCTGCGGCGTGCCTGTGGGGGCGTTCCTGATGACGGAGAAAGTGGGCGCAAATTCCCTTGTCGCCGGTGACCACGGCACCACTTACGGCGGTAATCCGTTGGCGTGCGCGGCAGTCAGCAGAGTGATCGACCTGTTTAGAGAGCAGGATGTGCTTACCAACGTAAACAGGGTCGGCGCGTATCTGGAGAAGCGTCTTGACGAAATTGCCGCAGAGTTTTCCTGCGTGGAGACAAGGCGCGGCGTTGGCCTTATGCAGGGGCTTGTGTTTGACCGTCCTGTGGGGGATATCATTACAGAGGCGATGGAGAGGGGGCTTGTGCTGATCAATGCGGGGACGAATATCATCCGTTTTGTGCCCTCTCTTGTCATAACGGAAGAAAATGTGGACGACATGATCACAATTTTGCGGGAGAGCATAGAGTGAGATTTAGAATATAAGGAGAACGGAATTGACATTTAAGAGACGATTATTGATGATCCTCGTCCTCGCTCTGATTGCGGGCGGTCTTTACGGGGCCGGAAGGCTCGGTATGGCTGTGCTTCCGAAAGAAGAGGAAGAGGCGGAGGAGGATTTTTTATTTAAACACCGGGAAACCCTGTATCTGTGGTATGCGGATGAAGGGCTTACGGACTATTTAAACGGCGTGGCGGTTTCCTACAACGAATATCAGGAGGAGGCGCGCGTGGTCCCGGTTTATACACCGGGACTTGAGTATTTGGAGACGATCAATCAGGCATCCCTGTTGGGGGAAGAAGTTCCGGATCTCTATATTGTCAGCAACGACTCTTTGGAAAAGGCGTATCTGGCAGGCCTTGCTTCTGAGGTGAAGCTGCCGGACGGCGTGGCTCCCATGGAAAACCTGCTGCCGGAAACGGCGGTGCGTGCGGTGACGTACCATAACAGGCGGATCGGTTATCCGTTTTATTATGAGACGAGCTGCCTCCTCTACAACAGAACATATCTGGAAGAATGGGCAAAGGCACAGATTACGGCCGAGCGGGACCAGGCAGCGGCGGAGGATGCGCAGGAACAGGCTGACAGCGGCGAGGTTGAGGAGGAGATTCAGGAGACGCAGGAGGAGCAGGAGGTTTCCGCTGAGGAGATCGAGGCAAAAATCGAGGAGGCAATTCCTGAGACGATAGACGAAATTTTGTCCTTCGCGGACGTTTACGACGCGCCGGAGCAGGTCGAAGCGGTTTTTAAGTGGGATGTATCGGATATCTTTTATAACTACTTTTTTGTGGGAAACTGTATCGACGTGGGCGGTATAAACGGTGACAATGCGGATTCTATCGAAATCTACAATGAAAACGCGATTCGCGCGCTGCGTGTTTACCAGAACCTGAACCAGTTCTTCTCCATAGATACGAAGGAGATCAGTTACGACGGTGTCCTGCAGGATTTTTTGGACGGAAAGATCGTCTATACGGTGGCGACTACGGACGCGCTTTCAAAACTTGAGAAGGCGCGCGGGGACGGAGAGTTTTCCTATGAGTACGGCGTGACCAGGGTGCCGGATGTGAGCGGGGAGCTCGGGTCCGCGTCCCTTTCCGTGACACAGTGTGTCGGCGTCAACGGCTACTCTTTGAAGAAGGAAATGGCAAACGATTTCGCGGTTTATCTGACACAGTACAACACCCAGGAACTCTATGCGAGGACAGGAAAAATGCCTGTGTACTGTGACGGGGACACTTACGATGACCCAAATGCGGCGGCTTTTCTGGAAGAGTACACAAGGTCCGTTCCCATACCGAAGATGATAGAGACCAGCAATTTCTGGGTACAGCTTGAGATAGCCTTTGCCAGAATCTGGGAAGGCGAGGATGCAAACGACGAGCTTCGGTCACTGTCCGAGCAGATCATGGGACAGGTGCTCGGGGAAGCTTACACGGAAGAATATATTGACGTGCCGGTTCCTGTGGAGGAGACGGAGGAAGAAGGCGAAGAGGGAGAGGCGCAGGAATAACAGCGGGCTTTGCCGTTCTGTTACGGATGAGAATAATTACCGACTGATATGGTCAACCTAAGACAAGACAGAGTAATCTGGCTTGTCTTTCTTTTTCGCGCATAGGAAGGCGAAGCATTTCGCGCCTGCCTGTGTGTAAGGTATAACAGGAGGGAACTATGTTAGGATTTTGGATCGCTATTTTATCCGGCGCGCTGATGAGCGTGCAGGGCGTCTTTAACACGCAGGTCACCAAGCAGTCTGGTGTCTGGGTGGCCAATGCTTTCGTGCAGTTTACGGCGCTTTTGGTCTGCCTTGCCGTATGGCTTGCCACGGACCGCGCTTCCTTTGCCTCGCTCCTAAAGGTGGAGCCGAAATATATGCTGCTTGGCGGCGCCATCGGTACGTTTATCACTTACACCGTGATTAAGAGCATGGAGCAGCTCGGACCCGCGCGGTCGGTTATGTTTATCGTGGTATCCCAGCTTATCATCGCCTATGTCATTGAAGTTCTCGGGCTTTTCGGGGTGGAGAAGCAGCCGCTTGAGATGAAAAAGCTGTTGGGAGCGTGCGTGATGATTGCCGGAATCGTTATTTTTAAGTGGACATAGGCTGAGATTTATTTTACAATAAAAATACAGCGCATAGCGGGAAACCTCCCAGAGGGCGAAGAAGCCCGGAAGGGAGACTATGCAGATGAAAAAGAGAAAAATACAGACGGACAGGATATGGCAGATGGGCTTGGCGCTCGCCCTGCTGTTGCTGTTGTGCGGCTGCACGAAGAAAGAAGAACTTTTACTGCTGTCTGGGGAGACAGCGCAGGATGCGCCTACGGCGGGAGACAGCGCGGGCACGTCGGAGGAAGAGCACCGGGACATTCAGGGCGGTGAGACCGGGGTTACGGATATGTCCCCCGCACCGGTGTCTGGGCAGGAGAGCGCGGCGGCAAAGCCCGGCGTGATTTATGTCCATGTCTGCGGCGCGGTTGTAAAGCCTGGCGTTTATGAACTGGAGACGGGGAGCCGCGTCTACGAGGCGGTGGAGCTGGCAGGCGGCTTTGCGGAGGGTGCGGAGCAGAATTATGTAAACCAAGCACAGATTCTGGACGACGGCGTGAAACTGGTGATTCCCACACAGGAGGAAGCGTCGGCAGATGGAGAGCGGGAGACGTCTCTGGCGGCGGGGAAGCCGCAGGACCATGCAGTGAAAGAGATCGGCATTGTGGGCGGTGCATCCGGGGATGGAAAAAGTACCGGCCAAGGCGCAGATGCAGGGGCGTCTGCGGCGTCAGGCGGACGGATCAACATTAACACCGCGTCGGAAGCTATGCTTTGCGAGATTCCGGGCATCGGCGCGACAAGGGCTGCGGCGATAGCGGCTTACAGGGAATCCCACGGCGCCTTTGAGAAGCCGGAAGACATAATGAAGGTAAACGGCATCAAAGAAGGCATGTACGAGAAGATAAAGGACAGCATCAGTGTAAACTAGAAAGAAAGACAGGGACAGGGAGTATGGCACAGAGAGTTTTGGTAGTGGATGATGAAAAGTTGATCGTGAAAGGGATTCGGTTCAGTCTGGAACAGGACGGCATGGAAGTGGACTGTGCCTACGACGGGGAAGAAGCCCTGAAACTGGCGGAGGAGAATGCGTACGACATGATCCTTCTGGACGTGATGCTGCCAAAAATGACGGGCTTTGAGGTGTGCCAGCAGATCCGCGGTTTTTCCAATGTGCCGATTGTCATGCTGACGGCAAAGGGCGATGATATGGATAAGATTCTGGGGCTTGACTACGGCGCGGACGACTATATCACGAAACCTTTTAACATTTTGGAAGTAAAGGCAAGAATCAAGGCGATTATGCGCAGGACGAACCGCCAGACGCCGGAGAAAAAAGAGGCGGTTAAGATCGTAGAGCGGGGCGATATGCGCCTTGACTGCGAGAGCAGGAGGGTGTACATCAAGGATCGGGAGATTAATCTGACAGCCAAAGAGTTCGAGGTGCTGGAGCTTTTGATGCGGAACGCCGGAAAGGTGTACGGCAGGGAAGAGCTTTTGAAGCTGGTTTGGGGAACCGATTATCCCGGCGATGTGCGGACTGTGGACGTACATATCAGGAGGCTGCGCGAAAAAATAGAGGAAGTGCCCGGAGAACCCGCGTATGTGCGGACGAAGTGGGGCGTTGGATACTACTTTGCTTAAATTACATTTACGTCAAATTAAATTCTTAAAGAGCCTGAAGGGGCGTATTTTTCTGATTCTGCTCATTGTCGGGCTGATTCCATGTTTTATCATGCGCTATGCGATCCTGCAAAATTACGAGCAGCGGGCGGTAAATGTCAGAACTTCTGACATTTCCACCCAGGTCAGGATTCTTGCCAATCATCTGATTACCTACCATTATCTGCAGGACACCTCTTCCGAAGTCATCAATGCGGAGCTGGAACAGCTCTCGAACCTGTATGACGGCCGCGTGCTTGTCATTGATGCAAATCTTCGGATTGTGAAAGACACTTACGGCATCAGCGAGGGAAAAACGATTATCTCGGAGGAGGTCATCCGCTGTCTGGGCGGCGAGGTCACCAGCCGGTACGACAGGGAAAACGGTTATATAGAGATGACCATACCCATCACGGAGACGTTGGAGGCGGACCTGCCGGTAGGAGCCGGGGAGCGGATCGAACTTGTGCGGGGTATTATGCTGGTGAGCGCATCCAACGACAATATCATTGCGACCATGGATATCCTGAACCATCAGGCGGTGATATTGATGTCCATTGTGGGCGTGCTGATTTTCGTGGTGACGCTTCTGGTGTCCAAGTTCCTTTTCGCCCCTTTTAAAAAGATCATAGCGGCGCTGGACCAGGTGCAGGAGGGCTATACGAACGATCCGATTTCCGTGACGGACTGTCTGGAGACGGAGCATATCGGGGACGCCTTTAACCGGGTACTCGGGCGCATGAAGATGCTGGATGATTCCAGGCAGGAGTTTGTGTCGAACGTGTCACATGAACTGCGGACGCCGATCACGTCAATGAAGGTGCTGGCGGATTCCCTGATTACCCAGAAAGACGTGCCGCTCGCGGTCTATCAGGAATTTATGATCGATATTGCGGCGGAGATTGAGAGGGAGGATAAGATCATCAACGACCTGCTCTCCCTCGTAAAAATGGACAGGACTTCGGCTGACCTGAATATTTCGGAGGTGGACATCAACGCCCTTGTGGAACTGATTATGAGGCGGCTGCGCCCGATTGCACAGCGCAGGGATGTGCAGCTTGTCTATGAGAGCCTGCGCCCCGTGACAGCGTCGGTGGATGAAGTGAAGCTTACGCTCGCGCTCTCCAATCTCGTGGAGAATGCGATCAAGTATAATAAGGAACACGGGTTCGTGAAGGTGACGCTGGACGCTGACCACCAGTTCTTTACGGTGAAGGTGGAGGATTCCGGCGTGGGTATCCCGCAGGATGCGCTGGAGCATATCTACGAGCGTTTTTACCGTGTGGACAAATCCCGTTCCAGGGAGATTGGCGGCACGGGGCTCGGGCTTGCCATAACAAAAAGCGCGATTCTCATGCACAGGGGCTCGATCAAGGTGACAAGCATTGAGGGGGAGGGCACCGATTTTACGGTAAAAATCCCGTTAAAATACATTGCGGTTTAAGGAGACGGAGGCTGGTATGAAAAAGGTGGTGCATCTTTTTTTTGCTGCGGTTCTCATTATGGGGCTGCTTCTGCTTACTGCCTGTGGGAACAGACAGCAGACGCAGGACGGCGCGGCTTATAAAATATATTATGTAAACAATGAGGAGACAAAGATCGTCGAGCGGGAGTATGTGACCGAAACTACGGACGGTGGGCTTTTGTTTGAGGAGCTTCTGGACCAGCTTTCCCATATCTCGGAAAAAATGGAGTATGAGACGCTGCTTGGGAAAGAAATTTCGGTGGAGGGACATACGCTGGACAACGGTCTGCTGACGTTAGATTTTGACGAGGGCTACAAAAATCTGCGGGGCACGAGAGAGATTCTTGTGCGCGCCTCCATTGTAAGGACGCTGACGCAGATACCGGGCGTGGAGCGCATGGCTTTTACGGTCAAGGGCGAGCAGCTGACGGACGCCGCAGGAACGGTTGTCGGGGTGATGGCGGCGGACACCTTTATCGAGAATGCGGGCAATGAGATCAATGCCTATGAAAAAGTGGACCTGAAACTTTATTTTGCCAACGACACGGGGGACAGCCTGGTGGAGGAGAACCGCCGTAACGTGGTGTACAACAGTAATATTGCGCTGGAAAAGCTGGTGGTGGAAAAGCTGGTGGAAGGACCGATGGCGGAAGGGGCATACCCTACTATCAATCCGACAACGAAGATTGTGAGTGTCACTGTGAAGGATGGGACGTGTTATGTAAACCTGAACAATGACTTTCTCAACCAGCCCTACAATGTCGCCTCCGACGTGACCATTTATTCCATTACCAATTCTCTGGTGGAGCTTTCCCATGTGAACCGGGTGCAGATAGCCGTAAATGGGGAGTCAAACATTTCATACCGGGAAAATATGAGCCTGAACAATGTGTTTGAGAGAAACTTGGATATTTTAGACTGATTAAATTGTATAAATGAAATTACTATCATAAATAATACAAGGAGGAAAAATATGCGCAGACCATTATGCCTGCTCGGGCTGGCATTTGTGATGGCTCTGCTTCTTGGGATAAATCTGATTCCGCACGGTTCGCCGGATTACGGCGTTCTCGACGGGGAGACGGTCGCCGCCGTGGGACGTGTGGAGTGGAAGGAGCGCAGGATTTCCGGCTCGGAGGAAGTTCTCGTGGTCACTTTGGAGCAGGTCATCATTCTGAAAACGGATCAGATATCCGTTCTGCAACAAATCTTAGCAGATTCTGACACAGCTTATACCAATTCAAACGCTGCAGATTCCGTAAAGAAAATTCAAAAACTGTTAGAAAAAAATGGGGAAAGTATACGCCTTGCGGGCACAGAGGAGATCGCGGGGATTTTATGCTACCTCGGGGCGGAGGAAAACCCGGCCATGGGAAGTATTGTTTTGGTGGAAGGGAAGTTTCGCCCGTTTGCGCATGCCACGAACCCGGGGGAGTTTGACGCGGCGGATTATTACCGCGTCTCGGGGCAGCAGGGCAGGCTGATGAAGGCGGCGTGCCTTGCAGAGGGCCGGCACTTTTCTTCCTTTCGCGAGTGGCTGTACCGTGTCAGGGAGTATCTGTCGCTCCTCATTGACGCCTGTTACCCCGAAAAGGAGGCGTCGGTCATGGGAGCCATGCTCCTGGGGGAGAAGGCGATGCTCGATGAGGGGATCAAGAGCCTGTACCGGCAAAACGGCATCATACATATTCTGGCGATAAGCGGTCTTCACCTTTCGATTCTGGGAATGGGCTTTCACAGGCTGCTGCAGCGTCTGCAGGCCCCTAAATTGGTTAACATAATATTAACTGTAGCATTGATGTACAGCTACGGGGTCATGACGGGAATGGGGATCTCCATTGTCAGGGCGTTCGTGATGTTCGGCCTGAAACTGTGTGCCGGTCTGTGCGGCAGAACCTACGATCTGATGACGGCAATGACGACGGCTGCGCTTCTGATTCTTGTGCAACAGCCGCTTTATCTGACGCAGAGCGGCTTTCTCTTCTCCTTCGGCGCGGTGTGCGGCATCGGGTTTCTGCCGCCGGTGTCCCGGCACTTCCCGGCGCTGTCTGATCGCTTTCCTGTGGGGAACCGCCTTTTGCAGGCGCTGTTTGCGGGCATCTGGATTTCCCTTTGCACCCTTCCCGTGTATCTGTGCTTTTATTACGAATTTCCGCCCTATTCCGTGCTTTTAAACCTGATCGTGATTCCCTGCATGGGAGCGCTTTTCCTGAGCGGCATTGCGGCTATGGGAGCCGCGGCATGTCTGCTGCCGCTTGGACGCCTGGCGGCTGTCCCGGGCGTGTGGATTTTGACCCTTTACGAGAAATGCGCCACGTTTGTCGTGCGGCTGCCCGGACGGCAGTGGGTCGCAGGACGTCCCGAGAACTGGCAGGCTGCGGCGTATCTTGCGCTTCTTTCGGCGGCGGTATTCCTTGTGGGAAAGAGGGAAAAGGGAAAAAAGGGATCTTTCTGGTGCGCAGTTTTCGGGGCGGTGTTTCTTCTGGGCTTTCGGATGCCGCAGGGCTTCGAGATCACCATGCTGGATATCGGGCAGGGCGACTGTATTTTTCTGGCGGACGGGCAGGGAGGGCACTACCTGATCGACGGCGGCAGCTTGGACCGAAAGGAAGTGGAGACGTATCAGATCATCCCATTTTTGAAATACCGGGGCGTGAGACGTCTTAATGCGGTGTTTGTCACCCATTCGGACGCGGACCACATAAGCGGGATTAAGGGGCTGATGGAGGACTGTGAGGGGACGGGAATAGAGATCGGCTGCCTGTATCTGCCCGATCTGGCAAAGGAGTGCAGGGACGAAAACTATCTGGGACTGGCGGCGCTGGCGCAGGGCTGCGGCATTCCCGTGCGGCTGCTTCACGAGGGAGAACATTTGCAGAATGGGAAACTTATGTTAACCTGCATACACCCGACTAAAAGTTATGTAAACTCAGACGCCAATGCAGGTTCCACCGTACTCTATCTGACTTACGAAGACTTCTCCGCCCTCTTTACAGGGGACCTGGAAGGGGAAGGCGAGCGCCTTGTGACAGAGAGGCTGTCGGACATGCGCAGGACAGGCCGGCTTTCCGGGCAGATTACGCTGCTCAAGGTCGCGCACCACGGCTCGAAAAACTCTACGGAGGTATCCTTTTTGGAAGCGGCCAGTCCGCGGATTGCGTTTATCTCCGCAGGGCGGGATAATTCTTACGGGCATCCCCATAAAGAGACGCTTGCGCGGCTTGCAGACCGGGAATGCCGGATTTACCAGACGCCTGTGGGCGGGGCGGTGACAGTCCGGGTGAAGAACGGGGGCGTGTATGTGGAGGAGTATTTGTCCAAACAATAACCTTGACCGGCTATCTCACATTACATATAATCATAGTATGAAAAAGTTAAACGAAGAAATCCGGGAAGGAACATTAAAACAGGCATATCTTCTGTGCGGGGATGAGGCGTATCTGCGCAGGCAGTACAGGGACAGGGTGAAAAAGGCCCTTATGGGTGACGGTGACCTGATGAACCTGAACTGTTTCGAGGGAAAAGGCATTGTGCCGGGAGAGGTGATTGATCTGGCGCAGACCATGCCTTTTCTTGCCGAGAGAAGGGTGCTTGTCATAGAAAACAGCGGCTTTTTCAAGAAAGGCGGAGAAGACCTTGCGGCGTATCTGGCAGACCCTGCGCCCAGCGCCTATTTTCTGTTCGTGGAGGCGGAGGTTGACAAGAGGAGTAAACTCTACAAGGCGGTTACGGCAAAGGGACGGGTGATCGAGTGCAAAACACCCGACGACGGTGTGCTGAAACGCTGGGTTGCGGAACTTCTCATGAAGGACGACAAGCGGATCACCCAGCGGGATCTGGATTTTTTCTTGGAAAAGACGGGTACGGATATGGAAAACATCCGCGGCGAGGTGGAGAAACTGGTCTGTTACGCCCTGGAGCGGGATGTGGTCACGGCGCAGGATATCGAGGCGGTCTGTGTCCGGCAGATCGGCAGCCGTATCTTTGACATGGTGGAGGCTGTTGCGGACAAAAAGCAGAAAAAAGCGATGGAACTGTACTATGATCTGCTGACTTTAAAAGAGCCGCCCATGCGGATTCTGTTTCTGATCGCCAGACAGTTTAATCTGCTTTTGCAGGTGAAGGAATTAAAGAACAAAGGTTATGATACGCGCTCCATCGGTGAGAAAGTAGGGCTTAAAGGGTTTATCGCCGGAAAATATGTCAGCCAGGCGGCAAAATTTAAGGAGGCGGAGTTAAAGCGGGCGCTGGCGGACTGTGTGGAGACGGAGGAGGCAGTCAAGACGGGAAGGATGAACGACGTGATGAGCGTGGAGCTCCTGATCGTAAAAAGCAGCATGCAGCCGGCAAAATCCGCAGTCAGACAGAAGTCTGCCGACGGGTGAAAAACTTCCGGTTGCGCAAAAGGGTATATTTACAGTACAATAGTGGGTGGAATGAGCGTTTATCGTCATTTACTTACATGGGATAATTGGAGGCATTACATGAGTATGCATATTGTTTGTCTGGATCTCGAGGGCGTGCTGGTGCCGGAGATTTGGATTGCTTTTGCGAAGGAGAGCGGTATTCCTGAGCTTACGAGGACGACGAGGGACGAGCCTGACTATGACAAACTGATGAACTGGAGGCTTGGCATTTTGCGTGAGCACGGACTGGGGCTTAAGGAGATTCAGGAGACGATCTCGAAGATAGATCCGCTTCCGGGCGCGAAGGAGTTTCTGGATAAGCTAAGGCGCATGACGCAGGTCATTATCATCAGCGATACCTTTACCCAGTTTGCGGGACCGTTGATGGAAAAGCTTGGTCTGCCGACGATTTTCTGCAATTCCCTTGAGGTTGCGCCGGATGGGGAGATCACAGGGTATAAGATGCGCGTCAGGGAGTCCAAGCTCACCACGGTGAAGGCGTTGCAGTCTATCGGTTATGAGACGATTGCCGCCGGGGATAGCCATAACGACCTTGCCATGATTCAGGCGGGAAAAGCAGGATTTTTGTTTAAGAGTACAGAGCAGATCAAGAAGGATTATCCGCAGATACCCGCATATGAGACGTATGAGGAGCTGTTTGACGCCCTCAGGGAAGCGATAGGGCGGTAATAGGCGGCGGTATGAAAGACAGGTGAAAGGAGGAATTTTTTATGAAATGTATGCGTGCGGCTTTTGAGGTGAATGTGGAGAAGTATGAGGCCGGCAAGGGTATGGAGGACGGCGTTGAACTGTGGACGGATGTGGTGACCAGAGGCTGGTTCGTCACGGATTCCCTTGTCCAGATCAAGAAGGAAAACGGCGCGATTGTATGCCCCTATATTCTGCATAAGAGAGGGAAGACATTTATTGCCGAGGGTGATTATATCATTACCGAGAGCGACGGCTCAAGACATGTATGCAACGGTGACAAGATTTTTGACAGATATAAGCCAGTTGAGGAATAGGAGTATTATGTAAACTAAATAGAAGGCGAAAAGAGACAGGAAATCTGCCAGAACAGATTTTGCTGTTTCTTTTTTTATGTCCCGTTTAAGGGACTTGCAAAATGCTATAGTGGTTCCAACAAGGGGGTGTGACAGATGAACAGGGGTTTAAGCTTGATCACGGCGTTACTGGTTCTGGCTGCCGCTTTCTGTGTGAGCGGAACGGTGATGAGCAAGGAACGGAAGGACTACACACAGGAAAATGAGAGATATGCGCTGCTCGAGGATGCCTTCACGGAGCGGGCGAGAGGGATTCTGGAGGAGCGAGGATATCAAAACAGCGGACTGACGATCACCTGGACAAGAGAGAACGGCGGCGAGAGAAGTTACCGGGTAGAAATTCATCACAGGGGAATTGGAAACCTTGGCGAGGATGAGAAGGAGAAATTGACTGAGGCGCTGTACTGTGAGGAGTTTTACAATGCGGTGTCGGAGCTTAGGATTGTTTATTCCTGAGCGAACTTAAAAATGTCATGTCCGTTATATTGACAGATTAGAACATTTGTTCTAAAATCAAAGAAAGAACAAATGTTCTAGAAACACACGGCATGGAGAAAAAAATGCCACAGCAAAAACCGTTTGGGAAAGAATTGCGGAGAAATTCTTTGTCGTAGACCGTCAGGCCTACGACGTGGATAGACATTTCAATATTTTGGGATTATACTAATATAGAAAATTTACGAAAAAAGGAGATTCCTATGAGACATAATCCCAGACCACAGGAAATGTACAGGCATTTTAAGGGCAATTTATACCAGATCCGCTGCCTTGCGAAGCACAGTGAGACAAGGGAGCCGATGGTAGTTTATCAGGCTATGTACGGCACTTTTGAGATATTTGTGCGGCCTTTGTCCATGTTTATGGAGGAGGTAGACCGCGAGAAGTATCCAGATGCCAGACAGCGATACCGCTTCGAACTTCTGCAGGATATGGAGGACGAGGAGACGGCCGGTTTGCCGGAGATTTCCCGGGATATGGGGTCAGTCTTTTTATCTGCGGACGCGTCGGAAGATGAGCATAAGGCGGATCGTGTCGCTGAGGCCGTTATATCTGAAACTGTTCCGGCCGAGAATGCGTCGGAAGGGCAATTGAATATTGATCCTCTGGTGTTGGAGTTTCTCGACGCGGATTCCTATGAGCAGAAGCTTATGATTCTGGACTCTCTCCACAACCGGATCACGGACAGCATGATTAATACCATGGCAGTGGCGTCGGATCTGGAGATCAAGGAGGGAGATCTGGAAGATAGATATCTGGAACTTAGGAATTGTCTGCGCACTTTTGAAAAATTTGAGTGCAACAGACTGAGATAAGCAGTTTATGTATGAAACAGCAGCCCCCGCCGGAGAGATCACGGATGGGGGTGCTTTATGTCTTACGAACTGGAAAACAAACTTGTGGTGGGCGTTTCGTCCAGAACTTTGTTTGATTTGACGTTTGAAAACAAAATATTTGAAGAAGAGGGCATGGAGGCGTACAGCCGTTATCAGGTGGAGCATGAGGACGAACTGCTAAAGCCCGGTCCCGGTTTTCCGCTGGTGCGTGCGCTTTTAAATCTGAATGAGCTGCCGGGGATGGAAGGGCGCGTAGAGGTGATTATTATGTCCAGAAACAGCCCGGACACGTCGCTGCGGGTCTTTAAGGCGATTGAACATTATGGGCTGCGGATTACCCGCGCCGTGCTGGCTGGAGGCGCTTCGCTTGCCCCGTATCTGGAAGCGTTTAAGACAGATCTCTTTCTGTCGGCATGCGAGGAGGATGTGCAGCGTGCCATCGACTCAAACATTGCTGCCGGTATCATCTGTACGGAAGGGATTTCGACCTACGACTGCGAGCATAGGATCAGACAGATCAGAGTGGCGTTCGATGGTGACGCGGTGCTCTTTTCGGATGAATCCGAGAGGATTTTTCAGGAGCACGGGTTGGAGGCTTTCGAGGAAAACGAGCGGCGGAATGCGGATAATCCCCTGCAGGCGGGGCCTTTTGCAAAGTTTTTGAAGACACTGTCCAAGTTACAGAAAAACTACCCGGAGCAAGAGAGCCCGATCAGAACCGCGCTTGTCACGACGAGGTGTGCGCCGGCTCACGAGCGCGTCATCCGCACGCTGCGCGCGTGGGATGTGCGCATCGACGAGGTGTTCTTCCTTGGAGGCATCCGAAAGAAGGATGTGCTGCATGCTTTCGGCGCGCACATATTCTTTGACGATCAGTCCGCCCACACGCTCCCGGCTTCCGAGGTGGTGCCCGCGGCGCGGGTACCGTATAAAAGTAGAGAAGCAGTCGCTGAGATAGAAGAGAAAGACAGCAGTTGAAGGAGAGATTCCGCGATGCGGAATCATGGGAGCAGGATATGAAGTATACAGAGATTGTTACCGCTGAATTTATTGAGCGTCCGAACCGTTTTATCGCCTACGTGGAACTGATGGGCGAAAGGACGAAAGTGCATGTGAAAAACACGGGCAGATGCCGGGAACTTTTGACGGATCACGCGAAAGTATATCTGGAGAAGAGCGGGAAGGAGAACCGTTCCACCGCATACGATCTTGTGGCGGTGGAGAAGGAAGGGCGTCTGGTCAACATGGATTCCAATGCGCCGAACAAGGTGGCGGGCGAGTGGCTGCGCGCGGGCGGACTTTACGGGGATGTCAGTTTGGTCAGACCGGAGAAAACGTTTGGAAATTCCCGCTTTGATTTTTATGTGGAGAGCGCATCCGGGGAGAAGGCTTTTATCGAGGTCAAGGGCGTGACTTTGGAGAGGGAAGGCGTGGCAGCCTTTCCCGATGCGCCTTCCGAGCGCGCGGTCAAACATGTGGAAGAGCTGATCGAGGCGCACAGGCAGGGGTATGAGGCATATCTTCTGTTTGTGGTCCAGATGAAAGGCGTTTCCTTTGTAGAACCGAACTGGGATACCCAGCCGGCATTTGGCGAAGCGCTCAAACGGGCAAGGAAAGAAGGCGTCCGGCTGCTTGCCTACGACTGTCTTGTGGGCAGGGACAGTATGGAGATGGACACTCCACTGCCCGTTTATCTGGACAGCCTGGACAGGATCGCGGAGCCGCTCCTTGCATGGTATGATGCGGGCAGGCGCATCCTGCCATGGAGGGAGGAACCGACGCCCTATCATGTATGGCTTTCGGAGATTATGCTGCAGCAGACGAGAGTGGAGGCGGTGAAACCCTACTACGACCGCTTTTTGCGGGCACTGCCCGATATAGGCAGTCTGGCGGCCGTGGGGGAGGAAAAGCTGCTCAAACTTTGGGAAGGTCTGGGATATTACAACAGGGCAAGGAACCTGAAAAAGGCTGCGGAGATTCTCGTTTCGAAGTTCGGCGGGGAGATGCCAGATGACTATGATATAATACAGTCGCTTCCGGGGATCGGCAGCTACACGGCGGGTGCGGTCTCTTCGATTGCATTCGGGCGGGCGTACCCGGCGGTAGACGGCAATGTACTGCGCATTCTCTCAAGACTGCGGGGCGACGGGAGGGATATTCTGAATGCGAAGGTGAAAAAGTCCGTGGAGGATGAACTGCTTGACGTGATGCCGGCCGACCGCCCCGGGGATTTCAATCAGGCGCTCATGGAACTGGGTGCAATGGTATGCATACCAAACGGCGCGCCTAAGTGTGAGGAGTGCCCATGGAACGCACTCTGCCTTGCGAGGGCAACGGGACGACAGACGGAGTTTCCGAAGAAGGCGAAAAAGAAACCGAGAGGCGTGGAGGAAAAGACCATTCTGGTGATACAGGATGCGGAGAGAGTGGCGCTTCGCAAAAGACCTGCGCGAGGGCTTTTGGCAGGCATGTATGAATTTCCTTCGCTGGAGGGACACTGTGAAGAGGCAGAAGTAAGCGCCTATCTCAAAAAGATCGGTCTTTCACCGATCAGAATCCGCAGACTTCCCCCGGCAAAACATGTGTTTACCCACAAGGAATGGCATATGACAGGGTATCTGGTCCGGGTGGACGAGCTCGCGGCGAAAGGGTCAGGGCAGGAGCTTAAAGGTTTTGTCTTTGTGGAGCCGGGGCAGACGAGGGCAGATTACCCGATTCCCTCAGCCTTTGCCGCCTATGCGGATCAGGTGGAGATGCGGCGCGGGGTGGAAAAACGGCAGCAGTGAAGGCAAAAATAAGGAAAATATAAGAATTCCGTAATAATATACAGGGAATTATATGCTAGAATAGACAGTGACTGTTTGGCGGTAAGCGGCTTACAGAATCAGAAATGGGAAAGGCATGGATATTTTGGCATGAAACTATTATCAGTTGCAATACCTTGTTATAATTCAGAAGGATATATGAAAAAGTGTATAGAGTCACTTTTGCCCGGCGGCGAGGACGTGGAAATTTTGATTGTGGACGACGGCTCCACCGACGGAACGGGCGAGATCGCGGACGCTTACGGCATGCTCTATCCGTCTATTGTCAAGGTGATCCATAAAAAGAACGGAGGGCATGGCTCTGCCGTAAATGCGGGCCTTGCATGCGCGTCCGGGCTGTTTTATAAGGTGGTGGACAGCGACGACTGGGTGAAGGAAAGCGCCTACATGAAAATTCTTGAGACGCTTCGGGATATCGTTGCGGGAGATACCACGCTTGACATGCTTATCAGCAATTTTGTCTATGAGAAGGAAGGCGAAAAGAAGCATAAGGTGATGAAATACCGCCATGCGCTTCCGCAGGACAGGATATTTGGCTGGAATGAGGTGAAACATTTTCATAAGGGACAGTATATTCTCATGCATTCTGTCATTTTCCGCACGAAGCTCCTTCGGGAATGCGGGCTGGAACTGCCGGAAAACACCTTTTATGTGGATAATATCTTCGTGTTCGAACCTTTGCCTTTCGTGAAAAACATGTACTATCTCGATGTGAATTTTTACCGCTACTATATAGGCAGGGAGGGACAGTCAGTCAACGAGGAGGTCATGATCGGCAGGATTGACCAGCAGATAAAGGTCAATAAAATTATGATAGATTATCTTGTGGACAAGAGGGCGAAGATTAACGGCAAAGGTAAGCTGAAGCGATACATGGTCAATTATCTGGAAATTATCACGGTGATTTCCTCGATCATGCTGATCCGCTCCGGCACGGAGGAGAACCTCGAAAAGAAAGCGGAGCTTTGGAAGTATATCAGACAAAAGGATATTGGTCTGTATATGAGACTGCGCTACGGCGTGCTTGGCAGTTCCATGAATCTGCCGGGAAAGGGCGGCAGGAAGATATCAGTGGAAGGCTACAAGATCTGCCGGCGGTTTTTCAAATTTAACTAAATAGCTGTTTTGACAGATTTATGCCAATGGCGGGATGGGACAGCGTTCAGAGGGTATGAAAAAGGGAGAATCCATTTTCGGGACTCTCCCTTTTGACTTCCTGAAGCCGAGTGCGTGAATCGGATTTCGCAGTTGAATTATGTCTGCCTGTCGATCATACAAGCGTGCCGGGTTTGCGTTTCCGTCTGTGCTGCACGCCGTGGTAGAAATGGATGAGCACGTCGGAGCGGTAAACGATGCCATACATGAAAGCCGCCATGATGAAGGCCGTGGTCACATCAAAAACGGAGTGCTGCTTGATAAACATGGTCGATAAAATAATCGAGACACATAAGACAAACGAGCAGATCCGAATCCCTTTTTTCTTTTCCAGCCGTGCACTCCTCATAACCGCGATATGGCAGCCGAGGGAATTGTACACATGAATGCTCGGCCAAAGGTTAGTCGGTGTATCTGCCAGGTAGAGACTGGACACTAGTTTGGTAAACAGATTGTCCCGCGGCATAACGGCGGGACGAAGATCGTGTCCATTAGGAAAGAGTGTGCTGACAATCAGGAACACGGTCATTCCCGTGAAGAGGAAGGTGCAGGCCCTGAAGTAGTCGTCTTTGTCGCGGAAGAAAAAGTAGACGATTACCGCTGCCACATAGGCGAACCACAACAGGTAGGGAATGACAAATACTTCGCAAAACGGAATAAAGTCGTCCGGCCTGTAATGGATCAGCCGATAGTTGGTTGTAACGGTTTTCTCCAGATAAGTAAACCAAAGCATATATATGATCCCGTAAAGGATAAGCGGCAGCGCATGCCTGTATTGCCGCCAGATATTCAAAAGTTTATTTTTGTTTTTTAACATAATCAGATTGTTCCTCTTTCACAACAATTCGTCCGACTGATCTTTCTTTAACAAGTTACATCATAGCAGATCAAGTGTAAAAGTCAAAATAAGATTTCCATAAAGTTTTCTTAATTTTTCATAAAAATCTATCCATTATGCCGAAGACATATTTCATGGGCAGACAGGCGTAGGGGGAACGTCATAAATTTTGTTTGCATTACATAGCATAATACTTTATAATATTGTTTTGAAATTGCCTCTATATTATTCGTACAGGTATATAATATAGAAGGAAATATATGTGAATGTAAGGGTGGAAATTATCAGAAAGGCAGGAACGAGGAATGTATTCATTGGATGAGGTAAAAAATGTTGACCCGGAGATCGCGCAGGCGATTGTGGACGAACAGAACAGGCAGAATTCCCATATTGAGCTGATCGCTTCTGAAAACTGGGTGAGTAAGGCGGTAATGGCAGCTATGGGCAGCCCGCTTACGAACAAGTACGCGGAGGGATATCCCGGCAAGAGATACTACGGCGGCTGCGAGTGTGTGGACGTGGTGGAAAATATTGCCAGAGACCGCGCGAAAGAGCTTTTCGGCTGTGAGTATGTCAACGTGCAGCCACACTCCGGCGCGCAGGCGAACATGGCGGTTTTCTTCGCGGTGATGGAGCCGGGCGATACCTTCATGGGCATGAATCTGGATCACGGCGGACACCTGTCCCACGGTTCACCGGTCAATATGTCCGGCAAGTATTTCAAGTGTGTGCCTTATGGCGTCAATGACGACGGATTCCTCGATTACGATAATGTGAGAAAGATTGCACTGGAGTGCAGACCGAAAATGATTGTGGCGGGTGCGTCCGCCTATGCCAGAACCATTGATTTCAAGAAGTTCCGGGAGATTGCCGATGAGGTCGGCGCGGTGCTGATGGTGGATATCGCGCATATCGCCGGGCTTGTGGCAGCAGGGCTTCATCCGAGCCCGATTCCCTATGCGCATGTGACGACTACCACCACCCATAAGACCCTGCGCGGTCCCCGCGGCGGCATGATTATGTCCAGCCAGGAAGTGGCGGATCAATATAACTTCAACAAGGCGATTTTCCCCGGCACACAGGGCGGGCCGCTGATGCATGTGATCGCGGCGAAAGCTGTATGTTTCAAGGAGGCGCTGTCCGATGACTTCAAGGTTTACATGAAGAATGTGGCCGATAATGCGCAGGCGCTCTGTAAGGCTTTACAGGCAAGGGACATTAAGATTGTCTCCGGCGGAACGGACAATCATCTGATGCTTGTCGATCTGACGAACTACGACCTGACAGGTAAGGCTGTGGAGAAACTGCTCGACGAGGCGCATATTACGGCGAACAAGAATACGATCCCCAATGATCCGAAGTCTCCTTTCGTGACGAGCGGTATCCGCCTGGGAACGCCGGCGGCTACTTCCCGCGGTTTAAATACGGAGGATATGGATCAGGTGGCGGAGGCGATTTCCATCGTGGTTAAGGAAGGCGAGGCAGGTATCGGCAAGGCACAGGCTATTATTAAGACACTGACGGATAAGTATCCGCTTATATAAGTGTGAAGGAAAACGCTAAGCTCAAAAGAACCTCACTAAGTGTTTTCAAGCTTCACACAGGAGAATGCCAAAGAGCGGCATTCTCTGCATGACAAGTGGGAAAATTGCAGTAAACTGCTTATACATGGAGGATAACAATGATTCAGATAGCGGTTTTGGGATACGGCACCGTCGGAAGCGGTGTCGTGGAAGTGATTGAGACGAATAAGACAGATATCAACAAAAAGGCGGCGGAGGATCTGGCGGTAAAATATATTCTCGATTTACGGGACTTTCCGGGCGACCCTTACGAGGGGAAAGTGGTACATGACTACAATATTATTTTGAACGACCCGGAAGTAAAGATTATCTGCGAGACCATGGGCGGTACGAAGCCGGCCTACGACTTTACGAAACAGGCGCTGCTTCAGGGGAAGAGTGTGTGCACCTCAAATAAGGAACTTGTCGCTGCGCATGGCCCTGAGCTCATAAGAATTGCTAAGGAGAATCACTGTAACTATCTTTTTGAGGCCAGTGTGGGCGGCGGTATTCCGATTATCCGTCCGATCAACTATTCCCTGACGGCGGAGCATATCGACAGTATCACGGGGATACTTAACGGGACGACGAACTACATTCTGACCAAGATGGACAGGGAGGGCGCTGACTTTGAGGAGGTACTTAAGGAGGCGCAGGATAAGGGCTATGCGGAGAGAAATCCCGAGGCTGATGTGGAGGGATATGACGCCTGCCGTAAGATAGCCATTCTTTCATCCCTGATGTCTGGCAAAAATGTGAGCTATGAAGATATTTACACAGAGGGAATCACGAAAATTTCTTCGGCAGATTTTAAGTATGCAAAGCAGATGAACAAGTCAATCAAGCTGCTGGCGCTCAGCAGGGACACGCAGGACGGATTTTTTGCCATGGTCGCGCCTTTCCTGATCTCCAGGGAGCATCCGTTATACAGCGTGAACGACGTGTTTAACGCAGTGTATGTGCACGGAAATATGCTGGGAGACTCCATGTATTACGGCCGCGGGGCAGGAAAGCTCCCGACGGCGAGCGCGGTGGTTTCCGATGTGGTGGACTGTGCGAGACATCAGGGAAAAACCATTATGTGCTTCTGGGATGAGGAAAAAGTAAAGGTTGCGGACGTAACGAGCGCGAGAAGAAAATTCTTTGTCAGAATATCGGCGGATAAGCGCGAAGCGGCTATGGCGGCCTTTGGCACGATGGCGGAAGTGAACGTAGGCCTGATGAAGGAATTTGGTTTTATGACACAGGAGATGACCGAAAAGGAGTTTAATGAAAAGATAGAGCAGATCGGCGGATGCATAAACAGAATCCGAATCATGGCATAGCAGGGGGAAAGGACATGAATAAGGTAGTTAAATTTGGCGGGAGCTCTCTGGCGAGCGCGGAGCAGTTTAAGAAGGTGGGCGCGATTATACGTGCGGACGCAGAACGTAAATTTGTGGTGCCCTCCGCGCCGGGAAAGAGATCGTCGGATGACACAAAGGTTACGGATATGCTTTACGCCTGTTATGAGCTTGCGGAGCAGGGGAAGGATTTTTCGGCGCAGATGCAGGCGATTAAGGACAGATATCAGGAAATCATAGACGGGCTGGAGCTAAAACTTTCTCTCGATAAGGAATTTAAAGGCATTGAGAAGAACTTTAAGGAGAAGGCCGGTTCCGACTATGCAGCCAGCCGCGGCGAATATCTGAACGGTATTATCATGGCGCAGTACCTCGGTTATGAGTTTGTGGACGCGGCGGCTGTGATCCGCTTTAAGCCGGACGGCGAGCATGACGCGGAGCTGACAAACCAGCTGTTAAAGGAGCGCCTGGCTGGCGTGGAGGCGGCTGTGATCCCCGGTTTTTACGGCGCCTATGAGGACGGAAGGGTGAAGACCTTTTCCAGGGGCGGCTCCGATATTACAGGTTCCATTGTGGCGAGGGCAATCAAGGCGAATGTGTATGAGAACTGGACGGACGTTTCTGGCGTGCTTGTTGCTGATCCCCGGATAATCTACAAGCCTGAAGGTGTGGAGACGATTACATACAGGGAGCTCCGTGAGCTTGCCTATATGGGATTTTCGGTTCTGCATGAGGACGCCATTTTCCCGGTAAGGAGCGAGGGGATTCCGATCAATATCCGCAACACGAACGCGCCGGACGACAACGGCACATGGATTGTGGAGAGTACATGCCAGAAGTCCAAGTATGTGATTACCGGAATCGCCGGAAAGAAGGGCTTCTGCGCGGTCAATATCGAAAAGGAAATGATGAACTCGGAGATCGGTTTCGGACGCAAGGTGCTGCAGGCATTTGAGGAAAATGAGATTTCCTTTGAGCACGTGCCTTCAGGCATCGACACCATGACGGTGTTCGTGCATCAGGATGAATTTATGCACAAAGAGCAGAAAGTGGTTTCCGGCATTCACAGGCTGGCGGACCCGGATTCCATCGACATAGAGGCGGATCTGGCCCTGATTGCGGTGGTGGGGCGCGGTATGAAGTCCACCCGCGGTACGGCGGGAAGAATCTTTTCCGCGCTGGCGCATGCCAATGTCAACGTTAAGATGATCGACCAGGGTTCCAGCGAGTTAAATATTATTATCGGTGTGGCGAACGCTGACTTTGAGACGGCGATTAAAGCGATTTATGATATTTTTGTAATTTCCCAGATTTAAGAGTTTTCAACAATACGGGGTATATCTTAAAAAGTATCTTGAAAGGACAAAAAAATTGTTTATTTTTTGTCCTTTTTATGTTAATATAACTGATATATTGTACAAATAGCATAAAAACAAGGTGATTTTTGGGAGGATACAATGGCAAATCAATCATTTGAGTCATTGGTATACACCAATGACAACTGCGTAGGATGCAATAAGTGCATTTCTGCCTGTCCCGTGTTGACGGCAAACCGTGCGGTGGAGGAGAAGGGAAAAAATAAGATTATTGTAGATGGCAGCCAGTGCATCAGCTGCGGCGCCTGTTTCGATGCCTGTGCGCACAATGCGAGAAGCTACAACGACGACACGGAGAGGTTTTTTGAGGACTTAAAGAAGGGGGAGAGGATTTCGCTTCTGCTTGCCCCCGCTTTTCTTGCAAACTATCCAAGGGAGTACGCCACAGTCTTAGGGGGACTTAAAAAGCTTGGCGTAAACCGTATTATCAGTATCAGCTTTGGCGCGGATATCACGACTTGGGGATATGTCAAGTACATAACGGAGCACAATTTTACGGGCGGTGTTTCACAGCCCTGCCCCGCGGTAGTGGGGTACATAGAAAAGTACCTGCCGGAGCTTATTCCTAATCTGATGCCGGTGCATTCCCCGATGATGTGCGGCGCGATTTACGTGAAAAAGTACATGAAGGTGGCAGATAAGCTTGCCTTTATCAGCCCCTGTATTGCGAAGAAGAATGAAATTGACGATCCGAACTGTGGAGGCTATGTTTCCTATAACGTGACTTTTGACCATCTGATGAAGTATGTGAGGGAGCACAATATTTCAGGTCCGGCGGTGACAGATGAGATCGAGTACGGACTGGGTTCCATTTATCCCATGCCCGGCGGTTTAAAGGAGAATGTGTACTGGTTCTGCGGCGAAGATATTTTTATCAGACAGATTGAGGGCGAGGAACATGCATATAAGTTCCTGTCTGATTATAAGAAGCGGGTTTTGGGTAATAAGGAACTGCCGTTCATGGTAGACGCGCTCAACTGCGCCAAGGGATGTATTTATGGGCCGGGCGTGGAGGAGGAAAAGACAAGGTCTGACGACACGCTCTATGAACTGCAGAAAATCAGGGAAGCCAGCAAGAAAAACGACAAGAGGCATGCTTTCAGCAGGAGCCTGACCCCGAAACAGAGGCTGGCCAGACTCAACAAGCAGTTTGCGGCATTGGACATCAATGACTTTATCAGACGCTATACCGATAAATCTTCGATGGTGACGGCCAGAAAGCCCAGCGCAGCGGAGCTTGAGAATATTTACGTATCTATGGACAAGCGTACGGATGCAGAGCGCAGTATCAACTGCTCTGCCTGTGGTTACGATACCTGTAAGAAGATGGCTACGGCAATCCATAATGACTGCAACAATATCTACAACTGCATCCAGTTTGTAAAGGGCGAAGTGGAGAAGGAAGGCGAGATTGCAAGGACGATGGCTTCCGAAGTGGAGCAGAAGAACGCGGAACTTCAGGCGAAGAATGAAAAGATTGCGGGACTGATCGCCGAAGTGCAGGTGGATTTTGACAGTCTGGATATCTCCATCAGCGAAATGTCCGAGGGCAATAACAGCAATGCCGAGGAGAGCACAGGTATTTCGGCTTCCATGAGCGATGTGGTAAACTTCTGCGACCAGCTGAATGAAGCGCTCGGAAAGATCCAGAGCCTGCTTGTCAAACTGGAAGAAAACAATGAAGAAATCACGAACGTTGCAGAGGAGACAAATCTCCTTGCGCTGAATGCGAGCATCGAGGCGGCAAGGGCCGGGGAGTCCGGCAGAGGTTTCGCTATCATCGCCGAGAATATCAAGAAACTTGCCGACTCTTCCAAGGATACGGCGAGCGACTCGGATGCGAATAAGGAGCAGATACAGACAGCGATCTCGGAACTTCTGACGGATGCGAAGAAATTAATCAGTGTCATTGACGGTGTGAATCTGCGTGTGACGAATCTGGCCGCTTCCACGGAGGAGATTGCGGCGTCGGCCGACATGGTGAGCACAATCTCAAGCGACCTCAAAGATAAACTTGCAGAGCTGAACAGTTAATTCAGTTATATATGGAAAAAGAAGAAGACCGAAGCTTCGAAAGCGGCGGTCTTCTTTTGTGCACCTAAGCAGAGCCGGAAGAGATGCGAAGCATCTCGAATCTGCTTATGTGGAATGTAAACAGATTCAGAAAGCGGGAGAAACAGGTGCCATTTTAGTATCCCAGTTCCTCACCCACCAGATAAATTTTGATCCTGCCGGGATGCATACTCCGTCTCGTCACAACGACCTGACAGCAGAAGCACTCAGGGGAAAGGCAGTCGTGACAGACGCCTGTAGCAGCGCAGGGGAGATTCCGCTCCAGACGGATGGCGTTGGCGGGACAGGCTGTATTTCTGATTCTTGCCACGCCGCTTTTCACGTCGGGAACAATTTTATTCATGCCGGCGACAATGATGACGTTGGAAGGTCCCTGAATCAGACAGGCGACGCGGTTGCCGTTGCCGTCGATATTGATCAGTTCACCGTCCAGGGTGATTGCATTGGCGCTCATAAGATAATAGTCGGCAAGAACGGTTCTGCCATAGATCTGGCGGGATTCTTCCGGCGTTTTTGCAGCGCTGCGGTCCAACAGCTCATAGGAGCCGCCATGAATAGCGTCCATCAGACCACACTCCTTTATAGTTTCGCTGCCGCCCCAGCCGATAATTGCTCCTGAGGGCATTTCTGAGAGAATTGCCTCGACGCAGGCTGCCGATGACTCAAAATAATAGCCTTTCATATTCCTCTTTTCCAGATTTTTAATGATACTTTCTGCCTGTCTGGACAGCGCTGTTTTTTTCGGTGACATATGTATTTCCTCCATAACATTAAGTTGATTGGTGAAGCTTTTTATTTATTGTATCACTGTACCTTGGCGCGGCGCAAGCGGGCAATTGGTATCAGACAGGCATCCCGGCATCCGATTTTTCGCGCCAAATTAACTGTCAATTTAGATAAATATATATTAAAATGAGAAAACAATATACGAAATAGAGGAAAGTAAAAATTTTTAAAAAAATTTCAAAAAATGTGTTGACAAATCATATTCAGGTGATATAATAAACTCATAAAGAAACACTTCACATAGATAAAATAAAAGAAAGAGAGGTACGGTCCACCAAAAACTTAAAGTAACACATCAGGGAACTACAAGTTAATAGGAGGCCACTAAAAAGACGAGCGGAATCGAGTACATGATAGGGATGGCGAATCAGAGAAGAGTCCCGGGAAAGCTCCCATAGAAGATGCGAAGAGAACGGATGGCAGAAAAGAGAAGAAGTCCGAAGGGAGAGAGGGAACAGACGCCACAGTATCCAGGATACGAGAGAAGAGATGGAAAGAGGACGTGAGGGAAAAGACGGAGGTAAAGGCCATTGGACAGTGAGTTTTAGAGACGGGTATTGATTCCTTAGAGAATGAATACCCGTTTCGCATTGTCCCTTTTTTGCGTTCTTATATGAATCTTAATAAAATCGGGGTGGCTTTTCCACTAAAAATAGGTTATAGTATACTTATGCATACTACATCTTGTATGATGGGGATTTTTTAGAGCTTGCTATACAGATACCGTCAGGATAAAGGATTTAGAAAGGACATGGTTATAATCTATGGGAAAGCTGCATAAGAGGAGAAAGGGATACTCGGACGAGGAACTGGATGAGGAAGAGACCGATCTTGAGGATGATATAGACGACGAAGAGGATGATATCGAGGAAGACGACGATGAGGAAGAGGATGAGGAAGAGGATGAGGAGGATCGCCGTGCATACAGGCACAGACGCAGAGTCCGCAATCAGATCATTGTCTATCTGGTGATTTTATTTATGGTTCTGGGTATCGCCGGGGGCGGATTTGTAATCGGAAGGAAAGTATTTTCAATTGTCCAGCAGAAGCGGCAGGAGGCTGAGCTGGCGAGGGCCGAGAAGGAAGCGGCGGAGGAAGAGCCGCCGGAGGAGGAAATGGTTATTGATACGCCGGAGCCGGTCAAAGAAGAGCCGGAAGAGGAGGAAGATCTTTTGGGAGGCCTGGCGGAGTCCTATTATTCAGAGATGCCTATTGAAACTAAGGTGGCAGGGCTCTTTATGGTAACGCCTGAGGCGATAACGGGTGTCAGGACAGCGACGCAGGCGGGGGAGGGCACGCAGGAAGCTTTAAACCAGTATGCAGTAGGCGGTCTGATATACTTTGGCGATAACATTCAGGATAAGGACCAAATTTCGACTATGCTCGCAAGCACGGCGTCTAAGAGCAGTTACCCGGTTTTTCTCGCAGTAGACGAGGAGGGCGGCGAAGTCAGCAGGGTTGCAAACAGCAAGGTCGAGGTGACAAAAGTAGATGATATGGCGGCGATTGGTGCGGGAGGAGACGCTTCCAAGGCTGCAGAGGCGGGCGCGACGATAGGATCTTATCTGAAAGAGATAGGATTTAATGTGGATTTTGCGCCGGTTGCGGATGTCGCAGGAGAGGGAAGTGCGCTTGGAAACCGTTCCTTTGGATCCGATCCCCAGGCGGTAGGCGAGATGGTCGCTAATGCGGTAAGCGGGATTGAGGGTACGGGCGTGAGCGCCTGCCTGAAACATTTTCCCGGTCTGGGCAGCACCACGGAGGATACCCACGACGGAAGGGTAGAGATTGCTAAGTCGATAGACGAAATGCGCAATTCGGATTTTGTACCCTTTAGCGCCGGCATAGAGGCAGGGGCAGATTTCGTGATGGTCAGTCACGCAGCAGCGCCCGCGCTGGACGAGGAGAATATTCCAAGCTCCCTGTCAAAAAAAGTGATTACAGACGTTTTGCGGGGTGAACTCGGATTTGAAGGCGTGGTTATAACGGACGCCCTGGATATGGCGGCAATTACAGAGTACTATCCGCCGGAGGAAGCGGCTGTGATGGCGCTGGAAGCAGGCGCGGATATGCTGCTTATGCCGGAGGATTTTGAGAAGGCCTACAATGCGGTGCTCGCCGCAGTGCAGGACGGGACCATTTCGGAGGAACGGATCGACGAGTCTCTGGATCGGATTTACCGGGTGAAGTGTAAAGACAAACTGTAGGATGAAAACAAAAGTGGTTAATTAAAAAATTTCGCAGAATTAATTATTCTGCGAAATTTTTGATTGTACAGGGTATATCTATAACCATATATTTTCTAAAAATATCGGCGCAAACCTTATTTTTCATTATACTTTATACAGTTCTTGCTGTCAAACTTTCTATTGCGAATACTGACAATCAAATTTTCGAATATTAGAAATTTTCCTTAAGATATTTTAAAATTTAATATGGTCAAAACCGTGGTCAAAGAAAGGAGAAGAAAAATGCCAAAATACGGAAGGAATATTCGGAAGCGTGCAGACGGTCGATGGGAAGGACGCTATAAGGTTGTGCAGGGAACTAATTCTTACAAATACAGATCTGTATATGGGAAAACCTGCAGAGAAGTAAGAGAGAAGATGAACGCTATTACAGAGCAGGAAAGCCAGTCTGTTGTGGAAAAAGAGACCGTTCCAGAAATAAATCGGGTATATTTAGAAATGCCGGATGATTTTACCTTCGTATCTGTAATGTGGCTTGCGGCGGTCAGGGAAACGAGAAAGTATTCTACCTATATAAAGTATCGGGGCATATATGAGAAACATATCAAAGACCAGATTGGCAGCGTATTGATCCGTGATATTTCGTACGCTCTCGTCAATGAAAAAATATTCAGGACAGACAGTGAAGTCCAATATTCGCAAAACTTGAAACACAGTATAATCGCAGTCATCAATCAGATATTAAAATACGCGGCCGACTATTATAATCAGCCCAAAATAAAGTTAAACAACAAATTGATCCAATATAACAGAAAGAAAATAGAAATCATAAACCATACAGAACAGGCGTTACTGATTCGCTATCTGCACCAGGAAATGAATGCGTCAAAGGCGGGCATTCTTCTCTGCATTTTCACGGGGCTGCGGTTGGGAGAAATCTGTTCCCTGAAATGGGATGATATTGACTTTGAACAAATGCTCATTCATGTGCGCAGAACCGTACAGCGAGTGGCTATAGACAGTGACAGAAGCCGAACGGCGCTTATCATAACGGAACCCAAAAGTGCTTTTTCTATCAGGGAAATTCCAATTTCGACGGGCACTATGCAGATATTGAATCAGATCAGACGTGACGGGGAATATGTGGTTGGCGGTAAGGAGCCGTTAGAACCAAGAACTTATCAGAATCATTTTAAAAGATATCTAAATGCCATCGCTGTCAAGGAATACAATTTTCATGCACTTCGGCATACGTTTGCGACTAATTGCATTGATCATGACATGGATATCAAAAGTCTGAGCGAGATACTAGGACACGCAAATATACAAATTACGTTGAATAAGTATGTCCATCCTACGATGGATGCGAAGCGCAGACAATTGGCGGTTCTCGATTCTGTATATGGTCAGTTTTGTGGTAATGGTACGGATTAGTCCCGGGGGGTCAGGCGGTTTTTCAGGCAGCTTTTCCGAATTTATGTGGATTTACAGAGGGAATGCCCGGAAAACGCGGCATTCCCTCTGACGTTATTCGCAGAATAATTAATTCTGCGAATAGTATGTCTAAGTTTTATCTAAATAATACAGGGATTATTTTATTATATGCATAATTAGGGAGGAAGCCAATATTATGTTGGAATTGACGGTTACTACAGGCACGGAGCTAAAGATCGGGGATGATGTAAAAATTGTTTTCAAAGGCAGCAACGCCCCCGGACGTATGCGGATCGGTGTGGATGCGCCGAGGGAAAAGAGGATTGAGCGGGTGGCGGCCCTGATGAAGAAGAAAGAACCGCAGATTGTCATTGTGAATAAATGTGAGCGGGAGAAATAACTGTTATTTGCGTGATGCAGCGTAAAAGGATTCAAAACGTCGTTAAAAAGGGACAGTAACCAAAGAGGATATCTTTTATGAGAAATGCGCAGAAGCAGAAAATACTTACACTCATAGAAAGCCTTCACCTGATTCATGAAGAGATAAAGAAAGCGATGGAACAGGGAAACCTGATATTGGCGCAGGACATGATTAGTGCTGCACAGGAGTCCGCCATATCGCTTGGAGAAAACATTGAAAAAACCGAAGGGGAAGGGCATATAACGGTTTCCTGTATAGAGGAGTACTGTGAGCTTTTGTTTCGTGTTTTTGAAGATGTGAACACAGATAAAGTGAATGCGAATAAAGCGCACAAGGTGCTGCGCAAACAGCTTATAAAGATAGAGAACAGTGTGAAAAATGACATTGCAGTCAGATTGGAAATCGCTTTTTTCCCTTATAAAGCTTCGATGTGGGACAGCCTGGAGAGCATATATCTTGCGGCAAAGGCTGATTCGGACTGTGATACGTACTGTGTGCCGATTCCGTATTACACTTTGAAGCCGAATCACGGCTTCGATCAGATGCATTATGAGGGCGGTGAGTATCCGAAAGATATCGAGATAACGGACTGGCGGGAATATGATTTTGAAAATAGAAGGCCGGATGCGGTTTTTATTCACAATCCTTATGATGACTGCAATTTTGTGACAAGTGTACATCCAAGGTTTTATTCTTCGAATTTAAAGAAATATACGGATCTTTTGATTTACGTTCCATATTACAGTACATCAGGAGTCATGAGCGAGGCGCAGAGCCTTTGTCCTGCCTATATTTATGCAGATTATATTGTGATACAGTCGCCGGGCCTGAGGGCATATTTTGACGCCAACATACCGGATGACAAATTCCTTCCGCTGGGTTCTCCAAAGTTTGACAAAATCATAAATAAATGCCAGAATCCATCGGAGCTTCCAGTAGAATGGAAGGAGAGAATGGCGGGAAGGAAGGTGTATTTTTATAATACGAGTCTTTCAGGAATGCTTGCTGACACAGAAGCATTTCTAAAAAAGATGAATTGCGTGTTCGAGTGTTTTGAAGGGCGGGAGGACGCCTGTCTTTTGTGGCGGCCGCATCCTCTGCTGGAAGATACATTTGATTCCATGCGCCCGCAGTACCGGCATATTTACGATGCGCTGAAGCGGATGTTTCTTGATAAAAGGCTGGGAATACTGGATACGACGCCTGATATAACAGATTCGATTGCCTGGAGCGATGTCTATATAGGGGATGCAGGGACATCTGTCACAGCGCTTTTCGGAGTGGCAGGGAAACCAGTTTTTATTTTGAACAACAGTATAATGGAAAACACGGAAGAAAGTGAATGGTGGAAATATATCAACATCGGATTTAATCCTTTGAAACAGAACAAGTTTGCAGTTATACAGGGAAATATGCTATATGTGTCGGAGCCTGACAAATATGACTATAGTCTTTTCTGCTATTTAACAGAGGGGGAATGTAAAGATCAATATTTTATGGTTTACGAAATGGCGGGGAGGTTGTATGTTTGCCCTTCCAATGCCCAAAATATACTTGCAATCGGAAAAAGCGGTGTTGAAGAGAAGATAGAGTTAGAAAAAGAAGTGGCAAGAGGAAGCATGTTCTCGGGCTCCTATAAATATGAAAATTATTTATTTTTGATACCGTTAAATTATTCTTCGGTAGTCCGCTATGACACAGCGACGGGAACAGTCAGCTATTTTACTGAGAATGTGGATGTATTCGTGAAGGAAATAAATGGTGAGAAGATAAGAGGCTGTGCGTGGATCTTTCATGGAAGCTTATACATTATGTCACCTACAGATAATATGGTGTATAGGCTGGACATAAGGAGTGGAAAAAGCAGTATTATCGAACTCCCGATTCAGAGCCGGTGTGGTGGAGATGCTTTGCTGGAATATAATGATGAGTTATGGATTTTACCTCGTGATGGGCGGGTTATCGTATGTTGGAATCCTGAGACAAATGAAGCCAGGGAATATGCCGGATTTCCAGATGGGTTTATTTGTAAAAATCCGATAAGTAATGCTATATGTGATGAGTGTCCATTCAGTATGCCGGTGGCTTATGGAAAATATTTATATCTTCCCTCGTGGTATTCAAATATGTCTTTGAAATTAGACATGGAAACAGGTATGTTTGAACACTGGATTCCAGCCTTTGAAAGTGAAGATGAGGATTTCGTATTGAAAGACCGTTGTGCATTTCTGGATGATCAGACGGGTAAAGATACGGGGGATTTTAAGATATATTCCTTTTCAAGACGAAAACTTTACAGTATTAATCTGGAAAAAAATATTTGTCAGGAAATAAGGATACAGTTTGATCATATATACGAACTTGCAAATAATGAGGCGGGAGGATATGAGGGAAACCAGTATTTACCATACGCATGTGTTGAAAATCATTTCAATACTCTGGACAGATTGCTGCAAGACAGGACCATAGGAAATTTGTTTGACAGGGAAAAGCAGATAAATGCTTATAGAAAAATAAATGCGAGTCACGAAGGAAATTGTGGGGAAAAAGTATATGGTTTTATAAAAAATGATTTACAGAAATAAGAATACTTATTTAATAGGAATTAAGAACCTAAAACATAAATATGATCAATATTAATCTGGAGATGACATGGTAAAGGTAATTACATATGGTACCTTCGATCTGTTTCATGAAGGGCATTACAATATTCTAAAACGTGCAAAAGCGCTGGGAGATTATCTGATTGTTGGCGTTACGTCTGAGGAATATGATCTTACAAGGGGAAAACTGAATGTAGTGGATTCTTTGGTCACAAGAATAGAAAATGTGAAAAAGACAGGATTTGCAGACAAGATTATCGTAGAAGAATCTCAGGGGCAGAAGTTTCGTGATATCAAAAAATATGATGTAGATATTTTTACTGTGGGTTCTGATTGGATAGGTGTATTTGACTATCTGCAGGATTACTGTAAAGTGGTTTATCTGGATAGAACGAGGGACATATCCAGTACTATGTTGAGGGTAAAAGAGACGTCGATTCAAAGAATCGGGATCATTGGGACAGGCCGTATTGCGAATCGCTTCGTCCCGGAGGCTGTGCTTGTCAGTGGCGTTAATACTCGTTGTGTCTATAACCCGCATGTGGAAAGTGCAAAAAAATTTGCAGATAAATGGGGAATTGATGCTTATGAAAATATAGAAGATTTCTTTAAAGCATCAGATATTGTATATATTGCATCTCCCCATGAAACACATTATTCCTATATAAAGCAGGCGCTTGCGCATGGCAGGCATGTGTTATGCGAGAAACCAATGTGCCTGAATCGCGAACAGGTAGAAGAGTTATTTGAGCTTGCGCGGAAGAAGAATGTTATCTTATTTGAAGGTATTAAGACAGCGTATTGTCCGGGGTTTGCAAAACTTCTGGGTATTGCCTGCAGTGGTTCCATAGGAAGTATCAGGGGTGTGGAGGCATGTTTTACCAAGCTGGAAGATACAAATAGGAGAGAGCTTACGGACATAGAGTATGGCGGAAGTTTTACGGAATTGGGGAGTTATTGTCTTTTGCCTATAATTAAACTTTTTGGACAGGAATATAGAGCAGTGAGGTTTGAATCTATAAATGACGAGAATGGAATTGATCTATATACAAAGGCGCATATACAGTATAAAAACGGATTGGCTACAGCAGTGTGTGGACTTGGGGTAAAGTCAGAAGGAAGGCTTTTGATTTCTGGCACAGAAGGATACATTATTGTGGAAGCCCCTTGGTGGAAAACCAGCTATTTTGAAGTGCATCACGAAAACCCGGATGATATAGAGCGGTTTTCAGACAGATTCCTGGGAGATGGTCTGCGGTATGAGATATGCGACATGTTGTCTATGATAAATGGAGAGACAACGAAAGACTTCAAGCTGACCAGCGGAGAATCAAAGACAATGGCAGGAATTATGGAGCGGTTTTTAGCGGAGAGGGATGTAAGGAAAACATGAAGGAAAGAACGATCAGGATCTGGGCACACAGGGGATGTTCGATGCAGTATCCGGAGAACAGTATAGAAGCTTTCCGTCGGGCGGCAGATACACCGGGAGTTACCGGCATAGAGCTTGATGTGCAGCTTACCAGAGATGGCGAAGTGGTAGTCTTCCATGATGAAAATGTATCCAGATTGACAAACGTGAACAAAGAAATTGCAGGATATACACTCAAAGAACTAAAAGAACTCTGGATTGCCCCGGGAGATGAAAGGCAGTCGAAGATTCCGACATTGAGGGAAGTCTTGGAGTGCTTAGAACCTTATTGTAAGGAAAGGGGACTCCTGATTAATATTGAGTTAAAGACAGGGGTGATACATTACCCGCGTATTGAAGAAAAGAGCTATGACCTAGTGCGGGAATTTCAGATGGAACCGTATATCATATACTCTTCTTTCTGGGCGGAATCCATAAAAAGAATGAAGGAATTGAATCCGTGCAATCAGACCGGGATGTTGGCAAAATTGCTGTCTGATTGCATTAAATGGGGCAGATATGCGGGGGCTGATGCGCTGCATCCATATGTTGGAGGTATGGACTGCGAAATACCGGAAGATATGCAGGGAATGCCCATCAGAGTATGGAATTGTGAGGAGCCCTTTTATAAAGATGGGCGGGCGCTAAAAGAGCAGCACATGGAAAAATATGCCGAGTCAGGTGTGACGGACCTATTTACCAATGTACCTGAATTGTATACGAGGGTGCGCTGATAATGGATACTGGAATAACTCTGGTGTGAGATAGACTACATGGAAGATTATATTTGCGCAAGCGAAACCATACTTGAGGAGCTGTTAATAACACATGATAGATAAGGAAGAAAGACGCTATATACAAAAAAGGAAAAGGAAGGCTTTTTTGTACAGTATACCGTTCTACCTGTGCAGGATTTTTAAAGTTGATAAACGCAAACTGGTATTCTGGACATTTGAAGGAAGCGGAGGCTACGGGGACAGTCCCAAATATATTGCAGAAGAGATATTAAAGAGAAATAAGGAGAATGGCAAACAGTACAGAATATATTGGCTGATGACAGATATTTCCCAATATATGCCGCCGGAAATAGTCAAGGTGCATGACACGATGTGGAATAGGGCTTATCATATGGCAACAGCCGGATGGTGGGTCGGAAATTCCAGAACTTTTTATGGAACGAAGCGGAGAAAGAAGCAGCGGTACATTCAGACTTGGCATGCGAACATTGGCCTGAAGCCAATCGGAAGATGCAGGGGTAATAAATTTCCCCTGATAGCAGATATTGTAAGTAAAGCGGACTCTGACCTGATTACTACAGTTATTACGGGTTCCGAATGGGCTGAAAAGATGTATCCGAATGGATTGATCTACAGCGGGCATATGCTTAGGACCGGGCTGCCAAGAAGCGATGTGCTGTTCAATGACAGGGAGAAGAAGTACGCGGAAATCCGGGAAAGATATCATGTCGCACCGAACACCAGATTACTGATGTATGCGCCTACTTTTCGAGGGGGAAGCCAGAAGGGAAAAAGAAAGATATCGGCAGAAAGTATTACAGTTGATTTTAGCGGTGTGTTAAATGCATTAGAAAAAAGGTTTGGGGGTAATTGGTGTGTTATGCTTCGCCTGCATCCGCAGCTTGCCGCTTTGAAAGAGCAGTTTAATATACCAGATGAAATAAGCCATAAAATGATTGATGTGACGCAGGAACCGGACATGAACGAAATTCTCGCGGCGTCGGATGCATTTCTGACAGATTATTCAAGTTCTGTATTTGAAAGTATGATTATGTATATTCCAAGCTTTTTATATGTTGATGATCTGGATGACTATATTTCTGATAGAGGAATGCTGATGTTTAACCTGGATGAATTGCCGTTTCCGTGGAGCAGGGATAATCAAGGGCTGATTGATAACATATTGCACTTTAATGAAGAAATATATGCAGAGAGCGTGAAACGGATGATAGATGAAAACAAAATAGTCATGGATGGGCGGGCAAGCGCGAGAGTTGCGGAATTTATGGAAGGCTGAATATATATGGGAAATATGGGATTAAAATGATGAAGGTGTGAAATGTTAAAAAAGATCAGCGTCATAATCACAGTTTATAATGTCAGAAATTACATGGATATGTGTATTGAAAGCGTAATAAATCAGACATACAGAAATTTAGAGATCATTCTTGTTGATGATGGTTCAACAGATGGAAGCAGCCAAAAATGTGAGGAGTGGGGAGTAAGAGACAGACGTATCAGGATAATTCACAAGGAAAATGAAGGAGCAGTCGGTGCCAGAAGGGCAGGAGTTGAAGCTGCAACAGGAGATTATATCGGATTTGTAGATGCTGATGACTGGATAGAGCCGGAGATGTACGAACTGATGGCGGATATGGGTATCATGGAAAATGTTGATATCGTATCTGTTGAGGATATAAGGGAATACGAAGATGGAAGATGTCATGTGGAAAGAATCAAACTGGAAGAAGGGGTTTATAAAGGTGAAGATTTTTTGAATGATATTCTGGTGAACATGATTGATACAGAAACCTTTTTTCAATGGAATATCCCGCTGCATGGCTGGCAGCATTTGTTCAGAAGCGGATTAATAAAAAGGAATCAGAAATTAATTGATTTGCGTATCAGGCGCGGGGAGGACATGCTGAGTGCTTTGTCATGTTATGTTGATGCAGATTCAGCGGCATTATTAAAAAAACCATTATATCATTACAGACAAGTTCCCAAATCGGCAAAAAACACAGCGACGAAAAGAAATCTCGAAGGATTAATATATTTGACGAACCGAATGCTGGATATTAGCAGGAAAAATTTAAGGCGACATGATGTGGTGCAACAGGAAATACGCTATTGCATACTTTATACGTTGTTATGGTCAGCATATGAAATCTGTCTTACAGCAGACAGCGCAGAGCTTTTTCCGTACGGAGTACCGAGACATTCAAAAGTGGCTGTAATCGGGGCGGGGGCATTCGGAACCAGATTATATAAACGTATTGCTGAACTGGGATTTTGCCAGATAAGCATATGGGTCGATAGCGGTTGGGACGCGTGCCGGAAACGCGGTTTGCCTGTAGAGGGATTTGACAGATTAAATGACATAGAATTTGACTATGCACTAATAGCAGTGTTGGACGGAACAATGCAAAAGCAGATTGTGGAGAAATTGAAGGATCAGCATATCGAATCTGAAAAAATAAAGGTGCCCATGAAAGAAAGTATATCGGATAGAAGATTAGATGAAATAATACATAATATAGAAACTTATTTAGGAATGTGAATGTGCAGCAGGGAGTGGAAAGAACATGATAAAGAAAGCAAAGGATTTTTTTGAAAAAATAAACACGGAAGGGAACGTATATTTATTTTATTCAGATGATGTATGTGAGGCGGCGGTGGAATTCCTTGAGGACAACGGGGGCTGCCGGGATATAGCCGGAATCCTCACTATGAGGGATGAATGGAATAAGCTTTTAGAATATGGAATACCAGTAATAAAGCTGGATGATGCAGGCATAAATAAACAGTCGCCTGTTCTGATAACGTCAAGATTTCATCAGGACGACATCAGACAGGCGTTATTACAGCAGGGATTTGAAAACATTGAGCAAATAGAAGAAAACTTTGCACTGTATTTGCTAAAGAAGTTAAAAAATAAGAGAAGGGGAGAAAGTACAGAATTTCTTATCACGAAGATGCGCAACCAGCTTTTGCATTTTGTGCCGCGCCCGTATATGGAATATTTAATATTTAATATTCTGGATCATTGCAATTTAAACTGTAAAGGATGCGATCATTTTGCGTGCATAGCGGATCCGTATATTGTACCGTATGAAACAGTACATAATGACGTAAAAAGAATGGCAGAAATATTCCATCATGATTATATTGCACAGATTGCAGTTATGGGGGGAGAGCCTTTATTGCATCCAGAATTATTACAAATATTGCAGGATGTAAGAGAAAACTTTCCATATGCGATAATACGACTGACAACGAATGGACTTTTCCTCCTGAAACAGAGCGATGAGTTTTGGAAAGTCTGTAGGGATTATAGGATTACTATAGTAAATACTAAATATCCAATTAATTTAGACTATGAACGGATGAAATCAAAATGTTCCGATGAAAATGTCAGGTTTGTTTTTTTTGAAGGAACAGGGGACGATACAGTCAAGACGTCAACAAAAAAAACAATATCACTGGCAGGAACAGAAGATCCAGTGAAAAGATTTGCGGAGTGCAACATTTCTAATTATGGCAATTTTGTGATGGAAGGGAAATTTTTTGGATGCCCATTCTGTTCCCAGTCCTACAGAATTTTCAACAAGAAATTTAACCAGCACCTTCGCTTGACAGAAAAAGATTATCTGGACATATACAAGGTTAATGATATGCAGGAAATCTTTGAATTTGCTGCCAGGCCAAAGCCATATTGCAGGTATTGCGGTGATTTGGTGAGATGGGGTGAATGGGAGCAGAGCAAAAGGGATATTTCCGAATGGGTGTAGCGGAGGTGTGATATAACGATGATTGAGAAGGATATATGCAGGGAGCAGGAAAGATACAGGTCAGGTAACACATACAGGGAAATTCCGTTAAGGGAAAAAATGAAATTTGAAATTCACCTTACAGAGCACTGTAATCTGAATTGTAAATATTGTAATCATTTTTCACCACTGGCGAAGGAGGAGTACCTATCATTAGAAGAGTATGAAAGAGATGCAGCCAGATTATCCCAGCTGTTTGAAGGGCAGATGCAGCAGATAAAGCTGCTGGGTGGAGAGCCGTTACTGCATCCTCAGATTAATGCGTTCATGGAGACGTCGAGAAAGCATTTTAGGGATGCCGTGATAAAAATATTAACGAATGGAACGTTGCTGCATAAGATGGATGATGCATTTTGGAAAACCTGCCATGATACAGGAACTCATATTCTGTATTCTAAGTATCCCATTCCGTATGATGAGGAAAAAATTATGGAAAGAGCTTTAAAATTCCAGGTTTCCATTGAAGTGTCAGAACAGGCAGAAGGAAAAGAGTGTGGCATAGAAACAATGGTTCATGAGCCTGTTGATGTAGAGGGAAAGCAGAATGCCATAATCAACTTTTATGCGTGCAGGCGGCCTAATTCTTGTATTACTCTAAAACATGGGAAGCTTTATACCTGTAATAGGGCAGCCCATATGCATATACTTAAAGATTACTTTGGACTCGATATCAGGCTTGATGAGGCAAACGGAATTGATATCTACAAGGCAGAGACAGCGGAGGAAATTCTGGAGTATATGATTAAGCCTATACCAATGTGCGCTTATTGTGACATTGAACATATTACAATGGGACATGAGTGGGGAGTAAGCAGGAAGGATATTTCCGAGTGGGTATAAATTTGTATATGTGAATAGGATGGAGGAATAACATATGGGAAGTGAAAACGATTCTGTTTTGTATCGTACAAAAAAGGAACGGCTTATTTACGGAAATCACTTTGGAGATATATTTGATTTTTCCAAGGAGAGCAATTTTCCCCACAAATTTTATAATCTGCTGAATGATCTTGATGTCTGTTCTAAAAATATCATTATAAGCTGCCTGTACAGGATAAAAGTATTGAATTCATGTGAAGATGAAATTATTGATATTTTTACGGAAGAAGAAAAAGAAAAAATGGCATGTATAAAAAGGGACCTTAAGTGTAACATCATGCATTTGGCGGAAAATGTATGGGCATATAAGGGTTATATGCTTCCCATCAAGGACTTTCGAGGTGAAATCTTTCTCGAGAAAATGGGTATAAGTTGTATTGAAGATAGAGACAGATGTGCTCACAAGGATATGATAGACGTGGGCGCATATATAGGGGATTCTGCTCTGGTTTTATCTGAATTGACCAGCGGAAATGTGTATGCATTTGACCCGGTCGAAGGCAACATAGAATATATGAAACAGACGGCGTTAATGAATCAAAGAAAAATTATTCCCATGAATATGGCTGTTTCAGATAAGGACGGGGAGGATTATTTATCGGTTGGCGAGGCGGTATTCAATTCAACAATTGAGGAAATTGGTGAGAGGAAGTATGTTGAAAAAGTACCGATTAAAACTGTAACAATTGATCAGTTTGTTTCAAAATATGGTCTGGCTATAGGACTTTTAAAAATACATGCAGAGGGTGCGGAGCAAAAAGTATTGGAGGGTGCAAGGAATACTATAATTGAACAGGCTCCGGTGATAATAGTGGAGATGAACCATACAGAAAATGATTTTTACAATATCAAACCAATGATAGAGGAAATGAGATCGGATTATGGTTTTAAGGTTTTTAAACCGATGAATGGTTTAATATGTTTGGGATTGAAATTGATTGCTGAAGTAAAAAGAGATTTGTCATAACGGGGAGAGATGTTTATGGTACATATAATGGAATGCACGGACAGTATAAGCGAGTTCCGTAAAAGAAACAATTATAAAACGATATTGTATCCTGCTGGGACTACCACATATGCTAATTATAAATATATTCCGGATGTTTTTTGTGTATGCGATTCATTTGCGGACACAAATACGGATTTTGAGGGAATGAAAATTATACGACCGCAGGATCTGTGTAAATTTAATGAACCATTAATAATTATTATATGTCTCAAGTGGGGTAAGGCGAAAAAGGAAATAAAAGAGCTGCTTCAGACGCTTGATATAGACGCATATGTTTTTGATTTTTGCAATAATACGGACTTCAACTGCTACAAGCCTGCTATTGAAAAAAAGAGTCCCCGAAAGCTGGAGTATGTACATATCATATGTCACGACAGGGGAGGATGGATTTTATCTAAAATGGCATCAAGATTAAGAGATGCATTAGAAAGAAAAAATATCAGGGCTGATATTGGAACAATACCTGAGCCGGCGGCGGATATTAACCATTGGATGGAATTTAATATGGTCGAACCGTTTCCTTTTAATATGGACAATACAGATACCGTTATGATTACGCATACTACATTTAAAGACCATTTAGAGCGGGTAAAGATACTGGCAGACTATAAGAAACTGGGTATATGTATGTCGAAGGATACGATGGATACTCTTGTTTCGTGGGGGATTCCGCGGGAGTATTTATGCTACATAAATCCGGCGCAGGATGGTGTCATAAAAGTAAAGAAATATGTGATAGGTATCACTCATAGAAACCAGGTGGATAACAGGAAAAGAAAAACGGCATTGATTGATATATGCAGGGAAATTAGTCCGCAGTTTTTTGCCCTGAAGATTATGGGTTCCGGCTGGGAGGAGCAGGTGCAGGAACTGGAGCAGATGGGATTTGAGGTAGAATATCATTCCAGGTTTGATTATGAGAAATATAATGCGCTTATGCAGACCATTGATTTGTATTTATATTGGGGTAAGGATGAGGGAAATATGGGTTTTCTGGATGCTGTTGCCGCGGGAGCGGAAACTCTGGTCACACCGCAGGGATTTCATCTGGATGTAAAGAATGGGTTGACGTATCCTTGCGACACGGTTAGGGATTTTATAGATGTTTTAAAGCATAAGCAAAGGATAAAGGAGAAGCGGATTGAGCCGGTCAGAGAACTGACATGGGACAGCTATGCAGAAAAACATATAAAAATATGGAAATTTTTACTGGGCAGTATTTCAGAAGCGGAATTTTATGAGAATCAGCATCTGTATGAAGATGGAGAGTTTTCCGTATTCAGGTATAGAAGCTTGTGGTATGAATAAGCCATAAGTTCATGGTGGAGGAGCAGATGATAAAGGATAAGAGGACGGTATCCGCCGTCATACCAACATATAACAGAGAGAAGACCATAAAACGCTGTATAGATTCTGTCCTACGGCAGACATATGAGGTTAGTGAGATCATAGTGGTTGATGACGGCTCGACTGACAGGACATTAGAAATACTTGCAACTGAATATAAAGAAAAGGTGAAAGTAATAAGACAGTCGCATAAAGGTGCGCAGTCAGCGCGGAATGCAGGCATTTGTGCTGCAGAAGGCGAATATATAGCCTTTTTGGATTCTGACGATGAATGGAACGAAAAAAAGATAGAAATACAGATGCAGGTTCTGGCAGAAAAACCGAACGCAGTGATATGTGGAAATGCATATGTTGTGCAGGATGGGAGAAAAAAAGTTTGGAGGATGTCTGGGCGCAGCGGATATGTATACAAAATGCTGCTGGTAAGTCCGTTTGTCTTATTTCAGACTATAATTACGAAAAAGGAAAACCTGTTAAAGATCGGACTGCTGGATGAAAACGTGCCTTCTTACCAGGAGTGGGATACAGCTATTATGCTGTCCAAAGTATGTGAGTTTGTCTTTGTGGACAGACCGTTAATAATATATTATCTGCACGAAGGAGAAACGATTTCTAAAGATAAAAAACGGGATATTGATGGCTGGGAATATATGTGTCAGAAGTATAGATATGAAATACTGGAGCAGTATGGGCTTAAAGGGATAACCAGACGTTATGAAGTGATCAAGGACAGATGTAAGAAGTTTCGGGATAAGAGATATTTCAAATATGTATTTTTATATGTCTTAAGTAAGCGGGGAATTATATTAGATTAAGAAGGGAAGCGGGAAAAATGAAGAAGCATATACACTGTCTAGTATTAACATGTTTGGCAGCGGCAGCGGGATTTTTACTGGGATTTAGGATATCAGACAGGAAAGCGAGGACAAAGGAAGAAGAAAGTGGAAAGCTTGCGGAAAAAAACAGGACGCAGTTTTTTGTGGTCAACCAATGGTTGAAATTAAAGCAAATGGGCGGGAATATCAGCAACTATCTGAATGAAAGAGGGTATGAAAAGGCTGCTGTCTATGGGATGAGCTATACCGGAGAAAGAGTTTTGTTTGAATTGAAAAATGCAGGAATTGAAGTCGCTTATGGAATTGATAAAAGGGCGGGCGGAGCTGCCAGCGAAATTGATATTTTATCATTGGATGACGACTTGCCGGTTGTGGATGTGGTAATCGTAAGTGAGGCATTTTGTTACGAAGAGGTCGAACCAATACTAAGCAGGAAACTTTCCTGCCCGGTTATATCATTGGAGGAAGTAGTGTTTGAATCATCATAGTAACGGTGTATAAAAGCCCTTGATAAAATCTAAACTGGAAAATAATGCGCAAAAGGAGAAAATGGCAATGTCGGAATTACAGATAATCAAAAAGCGGGATAAACTTTTAGCCATTATTATCAGGAACAATTATAACTATCAGGGGGTATCGTTTATCACGCCTGACGAATACTCACAGCAGCTCGCCTATATGCATCATCCTGCGGGGAAAATCATAGATGCCCATATTCACAATATGGTACATAGGAATGTGGTGCTGACGCAGGAAGTTTTATTTATAAAAAAAGGCAGACTCAGGGTAGATTTTTATGATGATTATAAAGATTATCTTGAAAGCCATATCCTGGAGGCAGGAGACACAATACTCCTGACATCCGGAGGACATGGATTTAAAATTTTGGAAGAGGTTGAGATGATCGAGGTAAAACAGGGACCGTATTCAGGAGATAAGGATAAAACCAGATTTGCGGGTATCAGTGACGCTGAGGTAATTATGAAAGAAGAGGAATAGAACATGGATTTTATACCAGTAAACGAACCTCTTTTAGACGGCAATGAAAAAAGATATTTGTGTGAATGTATTGATACGAGCTGGATATCATCAGAAGGACCGTTTGTAAAGCAATTTGAAGAAAAAATGAGCATTTCCGTGGGAAGAAGATATGGGGTAGCTGTCTCAAACGGAACCGCTGCTTTGGAAGTTGCCATGCAGGCAATCGGAGTAGGAGAGGGAGACGAGGTAATCATGCCGACATTTACGATTATATCGTGTGCAATGGCGGTTACAAAGCTTGGGGCAAAGCCTGTTTTTGTTGACAGCGATATCAATACATGGAATATGAATGTGGAGGAAATAGAAGGCAAAATTACGGAGAGAACCAAAGCGATTCTTGTTGTGCATTTATACGGGCTTCCGACACAGATGGACAAGATTTTGGCGCTTGCGGGAAAGTATCAATTAAAAGTTGTGGAAGATGCGGCGGAAATGCACGGACAGACATACAGAGGAAAACCATGTGGAAGCTTCGGCGACATCAGTACGTTCAGCTTTTATCCGAACAAGCATATTACGACAGGCGAAGGGGGAATGGTTGTCACAGACAGCGGGGAACTTGCAGAACGGTGCAGGATGTTACGGAATCTGTGTTTTAGAAAAGATGTGCGTTATGTACATGATGAAATAAGCGATAATTACAGATTTACCAATTTGCAGGCAGCGGTAGGCCTCGCGCAGCTTGAGCGGCTTGACGAGTTTGTGGCAAAGAAACGGGAGATGGGCAAATATTATACAGAGCATTTGTCCGATTTGAAAGGGATAAAGCTCCCTGTAGCCAGGACTGATTATGCGGATAATATTTACTGGGTATATGGGATCGTTTTAGATGAGAATACTGATATTTCTAACAGGGAGATATGCAGACTGCTGGCTGCGGAAGGTATCGGCAGCCGTACTTTTTTTTGGTGTATGCATGAACAGCCCGTATATCAAAAACAGGAGCTTTTTGAAGGTGAAAGATATAAGACGGCGGAATATCTTGCCAGAAAAGGCTTTTATATACCAAGCGGATTGGCGATTACCAGAGAGCAGATGGAAACTGTGGTTGGGAAGGTCAGGAAAGTAATGAAAGCAATACTTGACGTTTGTTAATGGATAAACAGAATCTGGAGAAAAGTAAAAATGATAGTAGTTAAAATTTCCGATGGGCTGGGAAATCAAATATTTCAGTATGCCTATGCCAGATGGCTGCAGACTCGGATCAGGCACAAAATATATTTGGATATTAGTGACATTAACAAAATGGCTGATAGATTATCTGACGCAAAAAAGAAGAAAGAGCTGTGTGATATGAGGGAATATCAGCTAAATAATCTGAGAATTGCGATACCAGTAATGGATCAAAAAATATCTTCTGCGATTTGTCAGAAAAGGAACCAGGGAAATAGATTTTGGAATTATTGCAGGGAACTTCGATTATTACCGGTGGTATATGTGAATGAATCTGTGTGCAATGAGGATGGTTTCCGATTTTCAAAGTGGCAGAACTATTATGTGGAGGGCTACTTTTGTGATAAGAAATATTATGAGAAGGAACCTGAATCATTAAGGCGGGAGTTATCTTTAAAGAAAAAAATGGTAATATCTGAAGAATTACGAGGAATTTTGTCAGATAGAAATACGGTATCTATACATGTAAGAAGAGGCGATTTTTTGAGATTTGGGAGGAATATAAGCGGAAGCGATTATTACACGAGAGCCATAAACTATATGAAAGATAAGATTGACAATCCTTTTTTTCTTATTTTTTCTGATGATGTGGAATGGGTTGAGAAGAATATGGACCTTAAATTGGAACACCGAATGATGAGCAGACAGGGCTATTCAGACTGTGAAGAATTAATGCTGATGAGTATGTGCAGGAATAATATCACAGCGAACAGTACATTTAGTTATTGGGGAGCCTGGCTGAATCCGAATAGAGAGAAAATTGTTGTTTCTCCCAGAGGATGGAGGTCGCAAATTATTCCTGATACATGGGTGCAATTATAGGGGGAGTATGAATGAAACGGATGATAAAGAACGTGGCGCTTTTAGGGGCTGGGCTTGTCGGTGGAATAGTTTTCATGATATATCGCTGTGGTTATATATTAGAGAACTGCCATAAGAGGACAGATAAATTTATTTCCTATTTCAATTTGTTGGAACGGTGGATGATTTGCAGGGAACAGAACTATTCGTTTACCAAATTTTTTGATGAGAATCATATAAAATCTGTTGCGGTATATGGAATGGGAAAGATAGGAAAACATTTGAAATATGAATTGGAAAAGGCAGGAATTGCTATAAGTTATGTGATAGATGAAGGGGAGAATGTGGTTTACGGAAAAGAAGAACATTATAATTTGAGGGATCGTTTGCCGACAGTAGATATCGTTGTCGTTACGCCGGTTTACGAATATGAGGAGATTAAGAAAAAAATATTAAATAATAATAATAGATTAAAGGTTGTTTCTGTTGAAAGCCTTATCGGAAAATAAAAGACTGCAAAGTAGTCAGAGGATATAGGAAATGAAAAAATTACTTGTCTGGGGAACTGGAAAACGTGCAGAACGATTGATAGAAGATGGCTGTAATGGTGAAATTATCGGGTTTATAGAAACAAATAGGACGATGGAATCATATATGGGCAAACCGGTATATGACAGCGGGCATATTCCGTCACAATATGATTATATTATTGTCGCAAATTCATACGTGACAGAGATATATCATCTGTTAAAAAAACGGAATATGGATTGTTCCAGGATTATTTTTCTGTATGGCGTAAAACAGCAGATTGGCTGTACGGATAATAATGTGATAAAAGACATATTGTCCGAAAAGAATTATACAAACTATTGTGGTGAATTTGGGTTGACAGATGGTTCATTTATAGAAGATGACATTAGGACATATACAAAGATGAATCAAAGGCCTGATTTTGAAATAAACGAAAAATATATGTGGCCGGTTATCAAGGATAAATATGCTTTGGCTGGAACAGTGAACAATTACTTCTGGCAGGATTTATGGGCTGCAAAATTAGTGGTTAAGTCAGGCGTAAAACAACATCTTGATATTGGTTCAAGGCTGGATGGATTTATAACGCATCTGCTTGCATCGGGGATAGAAGTCACTATGATAGATGTACGGGAATTTCCGGGGGAAGTGGAAGGCCTGCATACGGTAGTTGATGATGCTACAAGTTTAAAACAGATAACGGATAACAGTATCGAAAGCTTTTCAGCACTTTGCTCACTGGAGCATTTTGGACTAGGACGATATGGGGATCCAATAGACCCAGAGGCATGTTTTAAGTGTTTTGATAATATCCAGAGAACCCTGAAAGAAGGAGGAAGATTGTACATTTCACTTCCGATAGGAAAAGAAAGGGTAGAATTCAATGCCCACAGAGTATTTTATCCAAGCACTGTTATAGAATGCTTCGGCTCCTTAAAATTAGAAGAGTTTTCATGTACATCAGACGGGAAGATCGAATATGACGTGGATATACATAAATATGATAACGACCGGCATAACGGAAATTATCGCTACGGCATGTTTTACTTTACAAAGCTATAAACCAAGTTTACATAGACAAATAAATTATGGGCATTTTTTTAAATTATGAATATCACAAATAGTGGATTTTTAGGAGATTTTAATAAAAACTACATAATTTTTGGCGTAGGTCATAAGGGAAAACAGTGTTATAAGCTGCTGAAGAAGGATAACAGGCGTATCAGCTTTTTTGTTGATAATGATGCTGCGAAGTGGGGATCAGATATTGATGGGATCCCAGTCAGATGTCCGATGGACATAAAAAAAACAGATCCTGAAAATACATTAATTGTCATTGCCTGTGCAAAGGGAGAGCAGGAAATAATATATCAAATGGTGTGTATGGGGATCTATGTGAAGTATAGGTGTATCAGCTTCTTGGAGTTATGTATGCTGAAAATGCAGCCTTATTATTTAGAACAGGAAAGGATCATACAAAGCGGTTATCCGGCACGGAAGGGATATGAAGAACTGCTCTATGATTTTCAGATTTTTGTTGAGCAGAAAAACGGTGGGGTCTCAAGATATTTTTATGAAATCATCAGCCGGATTGCGCAAAGGTGCAGCGTGGATTTATTTGAAGGCCTGAATGGGAACGATAAAACACTTATCAATGAGGAAAGCAGATTTAATCGGTACTATCGGAGAGAGGGAGAAGGCATATGGGAATGCCAGAATATGCTGAACTGCGGCTTACTCCATTCTTTTGTAAAAGACAAAAGCTATAAAGTATATCATCCTACATATTATCATGATTATGGATTGGACAATGCTCAGGCATGCATTATAACCGTTTATGACATGATACACGAATTATATCAAATGAATCAAAAAACAATATCGGAAAAGAAAAATATGGTTAGCAGGGCGGATGGGATTATAGCAATATCCGAAAGTACAAAAAAAGATTTGATTGATATATATCATGTGGATGAAAAAAGGATTCAGGTAATTTATCTTGCAAATTCACTGACGGATGATGTTACAGCCCCCAGAATCGTAAATGAACCCTATATACTTTATGTGGGGAACAGGAGCGGATACAAGAATGCGGAAATTTTACTGCATGCATTTGCAAGGAGCAGACATAGAGAGGATCTGAAAGTGGTTTTCTTTTCAGGGGAAGAGTTCTCGGACAAAGAGAAACAAATTTTTGCCAAATTAAAGCTTGACAGCAATGTGACGCATCTGACGGGAGATGATGCTGTACTGGCGAATCTCTACAAATATGCCGAGATATTTGTTTATCCATCCCTCTATGAAGGGTTTGGGCTGCCAATTCTCGAGGCCATGCATTACGGGACACCTGTGATCACATCCAATTCATCCTCACTTCCGGAAGTAGGCGGGGATGCAGCGGTATATTTTACCCCGGACTCGGCTGACGAACTGGCAGAGTGCATAGACAGGCTTCTCGATGACAAGGAACAGAGAAGCAGGCTTGGGCATGCGGGTATGCTCCGCGAAAAAATGTTTTCATGGGACAGAAGTGCGGAGGAGCATATGAAACTATATGAACAGTTTTTTTAATTGACTTTGCGCATTTGCAGATGGAGGAGAAGGACCAGACAGAATGAAAATATTAATAACCGGGTTTTCGGGCTTTGTATCAAGACATTTTTTGCGGTATTTATATGACAATGGCATTGATGCCCAAATTTTGGGAATTGATGTGATATTTCCGCAGTTTAATTATAGGGAATTGGGGGATCGGATTGGTATCGAATTTTTTCAGATAGATTTGCTGGACAGAAGTGAACTGGAAAAAATAGTCCGAAAGTTTTCCCCGGAATATATACTGCATCTGGCTTCGTACAGCAGTGTGGCATACAGCTGGAAACATCCAGAGGAAAGCTTCATAAACAATACAAATATTTTCCTGAATCTGATATCTGTTGTTAAGGCAATGAATGTTGATGCGCGGATTCTGTCTGTGGGTTCATCGGAAGAATATGGCAATGTATCAGAGAGTGATTTGCCGTTGACGGAGAAGCAGATCCTGCATCCTAACAGTCCTTATGCGGTTGCAAGGGTGTCACAGGAACAATTGTCTAAGGTTTTTGCGGACAGTTTCCATATGAATATTGTGCTAACCAGATCATTTAATCATATTGGGCCCTATCAGGATGAGCGCTTCGCAGTGCCGAGTTTTATAAAACGTATTTTGGATATAAGCAGGACATCAAGGGAGGGTGTAATTGAAACAGGAGATATCTCGCTTGTCAGGGATTTTGTCGATGTCAGGGACGTGGTGCGGGCGTATTATCTGTTGCTGACAAGGGGAACACCGGGGCAGGTTTACAATATCTGCTCGGGAAAAGGGATACCGCTGCAGGCGATCATAAATATGGTGGCGGAACTGCAGGGTGTGATTATCCGTACAAGGGTAAATCCGAAATATGTACGCCCTATGGATAACAAGGTTGTAATCGGCTCTGCCCTGAAATTGGAAAGAGAGCTTGGATGGAAACCAATGATTCCGATTGAAAAGACATTGAAGGATATGTGTATGATGATGGCAGAAGTGAATAGCGAGAGTGGAAAGAATACAATGCGGAGGAATACATAATGAATGTGGCATTTAATTGCGCAAGTTTTGAGAAAAATCTGAGCGGCATTAACCGTTACTCTAAGGGAATACTGGAGAGTATCAGTAACCATGAAATTGGTAAATACTGTTTTGAGCACAATTATCTGAATGTGGATAACATGGTTGAGCTTCACAGTGTCCATAAAATGAATCAGCCATATGACAATTATGAGGAAAAGGAAAGGTATCTTCTCTGCAAGCTTGCTGGAATTGATGTGGTATATTCATTTTTTTCGCCCATTCAGCTTGATGATACGAACATAAAAAGTGTGCTTACCATTTATGACTTGACCCCTCTGATTAATATAAAATGGCATAGGAATGATAAACAAATATACGATTTGTTTGACATAGGGATAAGGAAGTCAGCACATAAGGTTAATCAAATTGTCACAATTTCCGAGGCGTCAAAAAAATCAATTGTTGATATCTATGGGATTTCGGAAGACAAGATAGAGATAGTGACACCGGCCATAGCTTCTGATTTGATTGTGACAGAGAGAACGGACGACGAGATACAGAATATAAAACGGAAATTTGCTATAAGAGATGCGTATATTTTGTCAATCTGTACGTTTGAACCGCGGAAAAATATGGCATCCCTGATTAAAGCTTATGAAATGTACAGGGATAAAAACAAAACGGCAACGACGCAGTTAGTGCTCACCGGGAAGCTGGGATGGGGTTATGAGAATCTTCTTGACATGATATATGGCAGTAAATATAAGGAAGATATCATCATGACAGGTTATGTGAGCGATTATGAATTGGGTTCGCTGTATAAGGGAGCTATGGTTTTTGCCTATGTTTCCTATTTTGAAGGGTTTGGCATGCCTGTTCTGGAGGCTCTGAATTATGAGAAGGCTGTTTTAACCTCTGATACGACATCAATGCCGGAGGTGGGCGGTGATGCCGTATGCTACTGTAATCCATATGAATTAGAGTCTGTGTACAGTTCGCTGGAACACCTCCTTGAAGATGCACAATATCGGGAAAATCTGCAAATAAAAGCAAAAATACAGGCCGGGAAGTTTTCCTATGAAAAATCGGCCAGAAAGGTAGAGGAACTGCTTTTTAAGCTGGATAGGGGATAATATGGAAAGAACAAATAATACATTTGGCTGGAATTTAATTGTTGACAGAATAAATGGGATTTTGAATGAGGTGATGTCAGATACAGACATGCAGGAATTGCTGACGAAAGAAAACCTGATACTGATCCGTTCTGCAAAGGAGGAGGTGACGGACTGCCTGCTGGAGCAGTTAAGCCGTAGTGGTTATGCGGGAAATCTGCATGTGATCGGCAGGAAGGGTGATGAAAAATTCATTGAAACATATTCAGGGATGCATATTGATGTATTTGTGATTGACGATAACGAGTTATATTCTGTTGAGAATACAAAAGCATACATAGACAGGATAGAGGCTGATGCGGCATGTTTTCTTTATCATTTAGAGATAAAATCCAATCATGAAAATTTACTTGAAATATTGAGTTATGTAAACTGTCAGGGATATGCGGTTTCGAGGGATATACAGGTGGTGAAATTTGACATGACAAAGCTGCATGATTATTTTCGCGGAAAGAAAATTTACGATGCGCTGTGCGACTGGTTTTATGATACAAAGTAGCGCATTTATATGCGGAAAATCCACAAGATAAGGCGACAGGGGAGAAGGTTACTATGGAAATAGCAGCCGTGCTTATTCCGATTTATAAAAATGAATTGAGCAGGAGTGAACAGATATCCTTACAACAATGTAAAAAGATATTGGATAGGTATGCTGTCATACTGGTTGCTCCCCAGACAATGAAAATTGAGAACAGGGAGTTGGCCGGCTTGCCCGTAGAGCGGTTTCCGCAATCTTTCTTTGACGGGATTTCCGGCTATAACCAGTTAATGCTGTCAAAGGAATTTTATCAGAGATTTGAACGGTACGAATATATACTGGTTTATCAGTTAGACGCCTTTGTTTTTTCAGATCGCCTGCAGCATTTTTGCGAGCTGGGATATGATTACATCGGGGCGCCGTGGCTGCAGGGATACAGATATATCACAGGACTTGAAAGAAGATATCTCCACGTGGGGAATGGCGGTTTTTCCCTGCGGAAAATCAGCGCCTTTTTAAGGATTCTGAATGAGGAAACGGTAAAAGGTGCTGACGAACCGGAAGATATCTTCTGGGCAAGCCGTAAAAGGCTGAAAATTGCGCCGGTAGAAACAGCGGTAAGTTTTTCATTTGAGGCACAGGTTAGAAAAGCTTTCGCACTGAATCGGGAGAGACTGCCCTTTGGGTGTCATGCATGGTTTATCTATGATTTTGAGTTTCTGCGTCCGTATATACAGAAATTTGGATATGAATTGGATGGGGTTGCCTTTCAGTCATTAGATGAGGCGGATGCCGCGCATTGGCGCTTGAAAGACTGCTTTGACGCGAGCCGGGAAACGGTATTGGAAGCACTGGGTGTATTTGCCGGGGCAGTGGATGCGCGAAAGGTGGTTCTCTTTGGGGCCGGGAACTTAGGTGATGAGTGTTACAAAACCCTGCGTTATGCGGGGATAGAAATTGCATACTGCATAGACAATGATAAGCAAAAACAAGGGAAATATTTGTGGGAACATGAAATCATATCATTTGAGCAGTTTGTGGAAACGGGAGAAATAGGGCAAACGGTAATCATAGCAGCCATGGGACGGGAACGTTGCCGTGAAGTGCTGGAGCAGATGGGCAGTATTTCTGATGAATATGTATTTCACACAGTCAAATACTGTGATCTGTATCACGAGGTAATGAGGCGGCTGGATGCCGATATGGGGAGTGTGTATCATTGAAAATCATAGTATTCGGCGTGGGAGAATTTTATAGGAACAGGAAAGAGCAGCTGGCATCCTATCAGAATATTGAAATCGTGGCGTATGCAGATAATAAGGAATCCCTATGGGAAACATGGATTGACGGGCGCCCGATAGTCGAACCGAAGAATATAGAAAAAATGCAATATGACATGATATTGATCATGTGTACCTATGGAGAAGAGATATACGCACAGCTGGCCGGGTTGGGAGTATCTTGGGATCAGATAAAACCTTGGAGTGTTTTCTGTACGGAAATGCTTTCGGGGACAAGGAAAACTTTTCGGGGAAAAAATGATGACGGGAATGGAAGAAAACATATTCTTGTCATCTCCACTGACTTAAACTACAATGGCGGTTCTCTGGCGGCAGGGTACGCTGTCATGGCATTGAAAGGCAGAGGCTATGATGCGGCTCTGGCAGTTCCCTGCGGTGATAGGAAATTCATGGATGAGATGGTCGGTAACGGGATTACCGTTCATGTCTGCCCGGAGCTTCCTTATATCTGTGATATGGAATGGATCAGGCAGTTTGATGCCGTCGTAGTGAATGTCTTTCAGATGATGTACAGCGCAATTCGGATCAGTCTGGTGCGCCCTACATTGTGGTGGATTCACGAGCCGGCAGAGATATTTGATGAGGTGCGCCTGATGTATTGGAACCGTGTTACGGATGAAGCGCTGAAAAACATAGATACTTATGCGGTGAGCAGGGTGCCGGCAGAGAATTTTAATCGGTTTTATCCGAATCGCGTTCGGAAGATACTGCATTATGGCATCCCGGACATGGCTGTAGAAAAACAGATAAACGATGCGGGAAAGGAAAAAACCGTTTTTGCCATAATAGGTAATGTGTGCGTTCGGAAAGCGCAGGATATTTTCTGTAAGGCGGTACAGGCATTAAATGACTATTCCAGGGCGGAGTTCTGGATCATTGGCAGCTGCGGTGAGGATGCGTTCTGCGATGAAGTCAAAGGAATGTGTTCTCAAACGGATGCGATTAAAATGAAGGGATTGCTCACAAGGGATGAAATTTATCATATCTTTCCGAAGATAGACGTGGTAGTCTGTGCGTCGAGGGAGGATCCGCTGCCCATTGTCATGGCGGAGGGGATGATGTTTGGGAAGGTATGCATAACCACTGCTGTTACCGGGACAGCGGATTTGATCCGGGACGGGGAAAATGGTTTTGTCATATCGGCAGATGACATCAACGCATTAAAGGAGAAGATGGAATGGATTCTTGAAAATAGGGATAAACTGGCGGGTATCGGGGAAAACGCGAGAAAAACATACGAGCAGTATTTTTCCCTGGGCGTATTCGGCGAAAATCTGGAAAGGGCTTTATCTGAAACAGAGAGAGAATGGCGCTTAAAAGAGGAGAATGGCAGCCATGGAGGAGCTTGAGAGGAATGGATATTAAATTATCTGTGATCATGCCGTCACTGAATGTTGCGGCGTATATAGAGGAAAGTATTAATTCGGCATTAAACCAGACCTTGGAACAGATGGAGATTATATGTATTGATGCAGGCTCTGAGGATGGCACATGGGAAATTTTAGAAAAGTATGAGAATCTGTCGGATACAGGCAAAAAAGTAAGGCTGATACACAGTGATATAAAAAGCTATGGCTACCAGGTCAATCTTGGAATTAAGCAGGCGGCAGGGAAATATATCGCTATTCTGGAAACGGATGACATGGCGGAGGCGCATATGTACGAATGTCTGCTTGCGCTTGCCGAAGCACATGACCTGGATTTTATCAAGGCGGATTATGACTGTTTTTATACGTTTCGAAACGGGGAACGGTATTATGAAAAAATATCGCTCTGGCAGGGAGAACCGAATAGCTACAACCTTGTGATAGATCCGGGCAGTGATGACTATTTATATTCATGTGACTACAGTATCTGGGCGGGAATATTCAACAGGGACTTCCTTAAACGAAACAATATATGGCTTAATGAGACAAAGGGTGCGGCGTATCAGGATATCGGGTTTGCACAGCAGGTTCTGGCATGTGCAAAAAGGGCGTATTATTCCGACCAGTCTTTTTACAGGTACCGCAGGGATCGGGAGGAATCTTCCATCAATTCCATGTATGGATTGAAATATGCAAGACAGGAATTTACGAGACTGTTGACGGACAGTGAGATACACAAAAAACTGATCTGTGTACAGGGACTCTACAGGCATATGGCAACCTCCTTCGTGGGTGAATACCAGAAAATACTGGCATTGATCAATTATGATACAGATTCAGCGTATGTCAGGGATGATTATGAATGGTTCAGGACGACGCTGATGCAGGCGGTTGAACGGTCTGAATTTGATCTGGATAAGCTGCCGGAGGGCTTCAGGGGAGGGCTGCTTTATATTTTGCGGGACTGTAAGAAATATGCAAAAGAACTCCGGGAACAGGAGGAAAAGCGTAAAAAGGAAGAGAAAAATCCCGTGTCAAACAGTAAGAAAGAGGAGATTATAAAAAACTTAACAAAGGCTCTGATCATTTGGTATGACTTCCGGGCGGACTCCAAAATACTTTTTGTTTCGGGAGGTAAGCCGGAGTGCGAAACACTCTATGATGCGCTGGAAGAAAAGGGATTGAAACCGAAAAAAGCCGATATGGCAGGACTCGGCGGAATCGGGGACAGATTCGATTATATTGTGGCTGCAGGCATCATTGAGCGGAGCAGTAATCCCTTGAGCCTGCTGACTGAATTGAGGGGACTGCTAAGTGCTTCGGGAAAGCTCCTTTTGGGGGCGGAGAACCGCATGGCAGTCCGTTATTTTTGTGGGGATAGGGATCTGTTTTCGGGACATGTCTTTGAAGGACTGGAAGGCTATGCGGATGTAAGTGTGCAGAGGCAGAAAAGGAATGGAGGACGGGCATATGCGAAAGCGGAATACAAAAAGCTGTTATCCGCTGCAGGGTTTCAGAAATGCCGGTTTTATGCGGTCATGCCGGATCTTGCGAGACCCCAGTTACTACTCGCGGAGAATTATATACCGAACGAAACGCTTGATATGAGAGTGTTTCCGCAGTATGACAGTCCAGAAACCGTATTTCTTAAGGAGGAACTCCTGTATGGAACCCTTATGGAGAACCATATGTTTCATCAGATGGCAAATGCCTTTTTCATGGAATGTGCCGTCGACGGGGAGCTTTTGGATGTCGACCAGATTACGGTGCAGGGTGACCGCGCGCGGGATGGAGCCGTGGCTACGTTGATAATGAATCAAAAGTGGGTGGCAAAAAAAGCATTGTATCCGGAAGGAAGGAAAAGAATACGTGCTCTGTCGGAAAATGCGGAGTACTTGAAAGGGCATGCAGTTCCTCTGGCGGACGGAAAAATGGAGGGTGACACATATGTGATGCCCTATATCGAGGGACAGATTGCAACGGATTATTTCAGAGAGACACTGCGCAGCGACAAGGCGGCATTTATACGGGAACTTGAGCGGTTCAGACAAATTATACTGAACTCGTCGGAGCATGTCCCATATGAGGAAGTAAACTGGAGGGAGTTCGAGCCGCGGTGGGAAAACCGTAAGAAGGATGATCCCAATCTGAATCAGTGGTATGACCGTGCCTTTGGGCCAGCCGAAGAACGGGAAAATATTGGCGTGATCTTAAAAAGAGGTTATATTGATCTGGTCTGCCTGAACTGTTTTCATACCGAAAAGGGATTTGTGTTCTTTGACCAGGAGTTTTACCTTGAGAATTTCCCGCTCAATACCATTTTTAACAGAACAATAGATCTGATATATGAAGGAGCTCCTGATCTCGAGGAAATATGTCCGAGAGGGGAAGTTATGAAACATTTTAAGCTTCTTGCATATCTGTCTACGTGGCGTGAGATGAGTGACGTTTTTATGGAAAAACTCAGGAATGAAAAAGAGCTTTCCGAATATCACAGGATGCATAGAAGGGACTGGCGGACAATGACTGCCAACCGGCGCAGGATGGATTACAGTCAGGAGGTGTACGAGCGGCTGTTTACAAATATTTTCAAGGGGACGCAGAACCGGCAGCTGTGGCTGTTTGGCGCTGGAAAATATGCAGAAAAATTTATCAGCCAGTTCGGGCAGTGTTGTGACATTGCAGGGATCGTTGACAATAATGAGGAAAGATGGGGAAAGAGCCTGTCAGGGGTGGAAATTCATTCCCCTGACATTTTAAAGGAGCTTAAGGTACCTTTTAAGGCCATAGTCTGTATGAAGCTTTTCGAGGATGTGATTACGCAACTGGACAGAATGGGAATCAAGAATGTTTCCGTGTATGATCCTCAGATGAATTATGAGAGACCCCTCCCTCCTGTTCATGAAGAGAAAACGGGCGGGACGAAAAAATATCATATCGGGTATGTGGCAGGCGTGTTCGACCTGTTTCATATGGGCCACCTGAATCTTTTGCGGCGGGCCAAGGAACAGTGTGATTATCTGATTGCAGGCGTGGTGTCGGACGAGCAGGTCATAAGCACAAAAAAGACAAGTCCCTATATTCCTTTCGAGGAACGGCTTGCAATCGTACAGGCATGCAGATACGTGGACGAGGCGGTTGCCATTCCCATCGACAGACCAGATACACAGGATGCTTATTATATGTATCATTTCGATGCGCAGTTTTCGGGGAGCGACTATGCGGATGATCCGTATTGGCTTTCGAAAAGGACGTTTCTGCAGCAGCATGGGTCGGATCTGGTGTTCTTCCCATATACGGAAGGGGTCAGCTCTACCGGGCTGAAAGAGCAGATCAGAGGCGAGGGGGAAAATACATCAGTGAGCAATTCAATGTAGATGGATGGGATGTTATGATGAATATTGTATGTGTACCTACGGGATTGATAGATTTGGAGCATCCACAAAAGGGAATTGAAACCATCAGTGAGAGCGGGTTTGACAGTATTCTGTTTGATATGGCAGCATGTTGCCCGCCGGATGAACTGGAGAAAATGGGAAAACCGGGTGGGCGGATTGATGATTCCCGATACCCGGCAGGACTGGCGGAGAGCGTTGCTCCGCTATTAAAGCAATGTTTGGAACGGAAGATGCATATTTCCATAGTCCGTGCCCCTCGCTTATTTCGGAATACGAAACGCTGCGACCTGACCGATGTGCTGTCAGACTTGGCCAAAGAGTGCATAAAGATATGTGCACGGGCAGGATGCAGACAGTTGATTGTGAGCCCGGTTTTTGCGGGGGTGCCGCATGGGGCAGAGTGGGACGTCAATCGGAAGTATTATCTTGGATTGGTCAATATTGCCAGGGAAAATGATGTAACAATTCTGCTTGAAAGCCAGTTCCGTGATATGAATGGACATCTGATCCGGGGAATCTGCATGAATGTGAACGAAACGGCTGCGTGGATCGACAGGCTGAATAGGGATGCAGGAGAGGAACGGTTCGGTTTCTGCATGGATATCGGCGTATGCACCATTTGCGGACAGGGCGTGCAGGAATTGACGATGACACTTAATAGTCGTATTAAGGCTGTCATTTTACGTGACTGCGATGGGCAGCATGATACATCCATGCTACCGTTTACCTGTATCAATTATGGACATTTGCAGACAGACTGGACTGGTCTGATCCTGGGGCTGCGCGAAAACTGTTATGACGGCAGCCTTATCATAGACTTTGGCAGTAACACAATGACATATTCGCACCTTTTACGGCCGCAGATGCTGCGGATGGCAAAGATGACAGCGGACTATTTCAGGTGGCAGATTGCTATAAAAGCGGTTATAAAGAAATATGACAAACGAGTCCTGTTTGGTGCGGGAAATATGTGCCGTAATTATATGAAATGCTACGGCAGGGAATTTCCGCCCCTGTTTACGTGCGATAATGACGAGAACCGCTGGGGCGGGCAAATTGAAGGGCTGGAAATAAGACCGCCGGAGGCACTCAGGGAGCTTGAACAGGACTGTGTAATTTTCATCTGCAATATTTATTATGGGGAAATAGAGAAGCAGCTGCGTCAGATGAAAATCCGTAATCCTGTTGCATATTTTAGCGATGAATATATGCCGCCGCGTTATTTCAACGGAATAAAAGGGAAAAGCGTGACAAAAAATGATTGAAATCGGAGTTCAGACTAAAAATATCGTCAATGACGATTATCCAGAAAAAGGGTTTGCCATGCTGGGACGTGCCGGTTTTACCTGTGCGGATTTCAGCCTGAACGGATATCTTTCAAATACGTCGCTTTATCGGTTCGAACTTAATTCCTTTTTTGACCAGTCGGTGACAGAACTGGAGAGTTTTTTTGCACCGCATAAGAAGGCGGCAGGAAGTGCGGGCATCCGAATCAATCAGATGCATATGCCCTATCCGAGTTATATACCGAATGCGCCGAAGTCTGTCAATGATTATCTGATGCATACAGTGGCTCCCAAAAGTTTGAAGATTTGTGCATTTTTTGGCTGCAGGCATATCGTGATGCACGGGTTTAAGCTGGCACGTTTACTTGGCCGGGAAGAACTGGAGTGGCGGGAAACGGAAAAGTTTATCGAGGAGCTTGCACCGTTTGCAAAGGAGCTTGGGATAACGATATGTATGGAAAACGTTTATTCCGGCGTAGGCAGTCATATCATCGAGGGTCCCTGCTGTGATGCGCGGTTGGCGGCGGAGCGCATTGACCGTATGAATGAAAGGTTTGGCGCGGAGATAATAGGGTTCTGTTTTGACACGGGTCACGCAAACCTGATCGGAATTGACATGGAGGATTTTATCACAACACTCGGAAAGCGTCTCAAAGCGCTTCACATCCATGACAATGACGGGATTGGCGATCTGCACCAGATACCGTTCACGTTTACCAGAAACCGTGAGAATGTTTCTACTACGGATTGGGACGGTTTTATCAGGGGGCTTCGGAAGATTTCGTTTGACGGGGTCCTGAGCTTTGAGACCGCACCTGTCTTAACTGCATTCCCGGGTGTAATGAAGCAGGATGTCCTGCGGTTTATCGCCCAAATTGGAAGTTATTTTGCCGGGGAAATTGCATCGTAGAAAAAAGAGAATAGTAGGTGGGAGTACATAAAATCTACTATATTATAAGGAGAAAAGATAACATGCACAAAATGGCCGTCGGCGTACAGAGCAAAAACATAATCAATGACGAATACCCGGTGGAAGGCTTTGAGATGATGAGGCGGGCAGGCTTTACCTGCTGCGATTTCAGTCTCAATGACTACCTTACGAATACAGAACTGTATAAATATTGTAAAAATGGCTTTTTTGACCAGCCGGTTCATGAGTTGAAGGCATTTTTCGAACCACACAGGGAGGCGGCGGAGGCAGCAGGCATTCAGATCAGTCAGATGCATATGCCGTATCCGTGTTATGTGCCGGGAGCGCCGGCAAAGTTAAACGAGTACCTCGCCAAAGTTGTAGCGCCGAAAAGTATGGAAATATGCGCGTACTTCGACTGCCCATACATCGTGGTACATGGCTTTAAACTGGCAGGGGTTCTCGGCTCGGAGCAGGCGGAGTGGGAGAGGACGGAAGCGTTCCTAAAGACGCTTGTGCCCATGGCAGAGGAATTACATATTACGGTCTGTATGGAGAATCTCTATACAAGCTGCGGCAGCCATATCGTGGAAGGGCCCTGTTGCGATGCGGTGAAGGCCGCAGCTCGCATTGATCGGATGAATGCGGAAGCTGGCTCCGAGGTTTTCGGATTCTGTTTTGACACGGGCCATGCGAATCTGATCGGGCTCGATTTCGAGAGTTTTATCACAACGCTTGGCAGCCGGATCAAGGTGCTGCACATTCATGATAACGACGGAATCGAGGATCTGCATCAGATTCCCTTTACGTTTGCGAAGGGTAGGGAGAACAAAGCGTCAACGGATTGGGGAGGATTTATCGCGGGACTCAGGAAGAGCGGATATGATCAGGCACTGAGTTTTGAGACGGCGCCGGTGCTGTCTGCGTTTCCCGACAGGATGAAGCATGACGTCCTGCGGTTTATCGCACAGATCGGGAGCTTCCTTGCGGAGGAGATTTGTCTGGATAAATGCGTTTACACGGCTTGATGGTTGCAGCGGGACGGGATCGGTTTTATAATTAGCTTAGCAATACAAAGAGTGTGGAATGGAAGAAAATCTGCGAGGTTAAACGGGATGGCTGAAATACTTTTTTCAATCGTGGTCTTGGTGATCAGTACAAGTCCGCTTATCATTCTTGGAATTGTGCAGTACAGGAGCAAGGAGCCGGTTGGGTTCTGGGCGGGAAAGAAGCCGTCCCGAAAAGCCCATAAAATCAAGGAGGAATGCACACTGTCTACTGTGTGTCTACAATTTTGGTTCATACGTCCGAACAGATTATGCCGCTTTGGAATAATCAATGACAGCAACTTCTTGCATAAGCTGTTTCGCTGTATTGACAAGGTATTCCAACTGCATTGCAACTTCATCTGAATAATATTTTTCACCGCATTGTTCACATTCTTCGCAAGGCACGTTTTTGATAATGATAATGCAGTTTTTATAATTTACGACGTGAGTTGTCAAAGATGGAACGGTAGTTTTACATTTACAATACATACACATGATTACTGCCCCTTTCTTGTTTTTAAATTTTTTTCAAATTTATCGGTGCTTGGAAAATAAGCTGTTATAAAAAACAAACTATTGTTATCTGAGCCGACAACGACATGCAATATGTCATTTTCTTTTGTATGTCCATAAACAAGGCAACTGGGGTAAGGAAAATCGTCTGGATAGTTCTCTATGATTTCCCCTGTTTGCAGACATGATTTTACATCAGCAATACTGATATCTCTTTCCTGCATACGCTCTAAACAATGCTTTGACCATTTTATATTGGAAGAATTGTTTAGAAGTTTTTGAAGCTGTTCTATATCCATATCCGCATTTCCTTTTCTGTTGTTTACAAATATTATACACTATTCCAGCATGAAATAAAATAAGTTTGTCAATCCCGTTACCGCGGTTTCCTTTAAACCAACAGGGCGGCGGCGTGGCGAAGCCGCAAGCCGCCGCACAAAATGGGGCACACTACGACGCCCCATTACTTTCATAATCATAATCAAAGGAGCGTGAAAAATGTGTAGAATCCAAAAGAACGTTCGTATAACTGGGCATCCATCCTTTACACGGAAAGCTGCGTAACGGATATCGGGGGGAGCGCATTACATCCAGACAGATTGCGTATGTGTTGGAGAAGTTTGCAGAGAGACAGGGGGTACGCACAAAGAGTACCCATAAAATGCGCAAGACCTATGCAAGCAACCTGAACGCGAACGGTGTACCGCTGGATTGTATCAGGGAAATGTTAGGGCACAGCAACCTTTCCACAACCCTAGAATATATCTACAATCCGCTGACCGAAAAGGAAACCTATGACCTCATATCAAAGGCATTGTAGTGGTACTAAGGTACTGTCTACAACTGTCTACCGATTTGTAGACACACAAAAATAGCGGAAACGCTGTATTTATCAGTGTTTCCGCCGCTTTTACTGGAATAAATAAGAGCGCGAGACGGGACTCGAAAAATACCATCGTTCTGAAACCCGCGTAAATACTGGAAAGGAGAGGCACGTTGCACCGTGTGATTCAACTTTGATTCAAAATGTGATTGGATCATAGAGAATTGGTGCAGTCTTTTGAATTATTTTATGAAACTGCTGGGCATTTAATTGCTTAGCGGTTTCTTTTAATTGGGTTTAAGATGTTTTCTACACATAAAGCGAGAGTATCACCCGATTATCAAGCCAGATGATCGGGTGATAATTTGAGTATTATAAGGTGTTTAGAATATTATTATCGAATTGTGGGACAACATTAAGGGTACCGTCAAATAGAGCAGCATATATTTTTTTGTCTGCGCGAAGTTGATATTTCTCCAAAGGATTTATAATAGATTGCCCTGTCATATCTTTTACAATAAAAGTTACCTCATCATTCCTCAATAATTCAGATGCTAATAAACGGGATTCATGACAAGTTATGATTAGTTGTGTGTTTTTCTGCTCAGCCTTGGATAAAAACAATTCAATTAATTTATTAGTTAAGGCAGGGTGTAGGCAACGATCCATTTCATCAACAAAAAAGACCTGATTTTCGGAGTTGCTTAATAATATTTCAATGAGATCTAGCAAGCGAACTGTACCATCAGATTCTTCTTTTAATGAAAAGAAGGTGTCATTTTCATGACCAAATTCTATGGTTGTTACTGTTATATTATTTTCAAAGTCAATTTCAAAAGTATAAAATTCTTTGTATGCACGGGCAATAATAACAGGTTTGATATATTTGTCTGTTTTTTTTGCTTTTACATTTGATTTTTCTAAATTTGTTCTAATATCAGATAATACTTTCTCAGGTATTTTAGCTTTTACGGTATCTATAGGGACTTCTACAATACTAGATTTCTGTATTCCTGTACCTAAAGCGTTAAGCAGTTTGGTGATTTCATCTAAGTTTGAATCTGAGAGATAAGGATAACCTGTAAGAACTCCATCAGGGAAACTAATGTTCATTTTATCAAACCATTTATAAGCGTTTCTTAAAATTGTGAGTTCAGGATATTGTTTATAAAGACTCAGTTTATTTGAGTTTATTATATTTAAAAACAGTATTTCATCATTGTCTAAACTGTCAGCACCATATGTTTCAAGACGTCCAATACATTCTTTGGATTTAAAGTAACCACCAATTTTAAATTTCTTTTCTTGTGTGTCCCTAGAATATAAAAGTTTTTCAGTAAAATTTGAAGTTAAGACAGATAATGTTTCATTTAATATTGTTCCGCTATTTAAATGTAAAGAAAATGAATACTTATAAATTTGATTTTCATACAAGTATTCAACTTCAAATTCTGATGGTTGATAAATGGCTTCTTTGCTTTGACGAAAATACTTTTGAGAAAAACCTAAAGGAAATTCATTTGTTACTATGTTCTGAATAAATTGGAAAGCCTGAATTAGATTTGATTTTCCGGTACCATTGGCGCCATAAATGGCATTACACTTGGTTATTTTTAGTTTTGATTTTGTATATATACGTTTACTGTATTTACGTGATTTATTAGCTTGCATGGAAAAAGTTTGTTTTTCATTAAAAGATAGAAAATTTGATATTGTAAAATTAATAAGCATAGTATTTACCTCACAGTCGTTGGGGTCTTAGAATAATATAAATAAATTAATCGAAAATGTCAATAAAAATAATGAATTTATTTTTACTAGAAATAGAAAAAAGAAAGTTAAACGAAAAAATCGTTTTAAATAGCAAAAAGTAATTGACAATAAGAACATATGTATGATAGCATGTGACTAAATCAATCAGTAATATTTTTAGAGAAAGAGAGGAAGTGCAATGAATTTGAAAGTCATAGAAGAAACAAGTACGGGCTTAAATACAAGATTCGTCAATCAAGAATCAGGAAGGAGCATTTCGCTTGAACATGCGGTCCAGCAGATTCAAAAGGGAAATAGTAACTATTCAAACTATGAGGTAGTTACAAAATCTAATGGAACGACATATATAAGGTCTAAGCCTGATGGAAAAAGCGAAAATAATATTGAAGGAGGAGGTAGGTAATATATGAAGTATGAGGAAGCAAATTATGTAAACAACGGCAGAGAGACAAAAATTCAGGTATCTGAGTACACTCAGCAACAATTAGAGAAAATGGAGCAAGATGGTGAATTTCATTGTCCGGGGAGAAACTGTGATGCTAGGTTATGTTTAGTGCATCATTCTAAGAATGGGGGTCGTACTTATTTTCTAAAAGCAGTTGATGATAGTAAGCATAGTCCAAATTGTGATTATAAAATAGGAAATTATACCCCTATTTCTGTCAGAGAGCCGGAAAATGGCTATTTTACAGAGGAACAGGTGAATAATCATGTAAAAATGGTCGATAGAGATGTGAATGCACCTTTGAAATCACATACAGATAGCAAAAAAAAGGATGGAAATAGCAAGAATAAAAAATCGGCACAAAAAAATCAAGAAGGTGGAGAAAAGCAGATTAGAAAAACGGCTAATTCTGGTAGAGTAGTTTATGGCGATGACGGAATTGAAGGTACCAAAGGGAGAATGAGTAGAAGTTATGTGATTCAAAAACATGATATAGGAAAAATGAAAACTATTTATGGCAGTGCAAAACATATTGAATTAGACGAGTACGGACAATTACACATAAATTACAAAGATGATAGGCTTAGTAATATCGAAGTAATTGCAGGGGCGATTATTGAACATAATTATCCGACAGTATATGCAAATTTGAATTTGGCAGAGAAATATTTTGGTGATAATAAGAAAGAAAAAGAAGTTCGTATTACAACAGGCGGACTTGTTACAGAAAAAAATGGGAAAATTGTAATGGAGTTATTGACTAATGGAGGATTAAGAATTGATGGAAAAACCATTAATAATTTGTTACTTGAAAAAGTAAGAAAATCGATTTGAAGTTCATAGAGGATAAAGACTGAAAAATGGCTCTTGAATCATATATATTTGAGGTTATTTTGGCAAGGATATGATTAATCATGGGATAATCAAAGTTTTTGAGAGTTTGTGGTGAGGGGCAGGCATAAAAAAGAGCATAGTTTTTGAGGGCTGCTCATGAGAGTGTGGTTTGAGGACCTGGCAGAGATGTCAGATTTTTTATCGAATTGTTTTACATTTCTTAAAGATATGATATGTAATTAGTCCCCAAGATTGTATGTAGGGTGTTAGAAGTATATGAAATGTGGGGGCGGTTTTGGCGCCGCCCTTCGAGTGTATTGCTTGAGAGAGTTTTTGCAAATGTTTCAAGGTGCTTTTTCGTTTAATTGTGAATAATATAATTCCAGTGCTTTAGTAATAGTATCCTGAATATCATCTTGACTCTGGTTATCGGGAAAAAAGCGGGATAATATGTCTTCATTAAGTCTGACCCGCCTAGTTTTAGGTTCCTGCTTTTTCGTAATAAGAATTTTTGCTATTTTCTCTTTATCTAATTTTTTATCTTTTGATATTTCATAAATCTTTTTCGCCTGCTCTATATCAATGTTTATACCATCTTCAAGCAATTCTTCTATGTTCTGTTGCAACGTTTCATCCAAATAAGATAATTGCACGGCAACGCTTTTTGAAATCTGTTTGCTGTCTACTCTTTTCTGAAGCTCTTTTATAAGATAAGCCAAGCGGATATATCGGGCGATGCTAGACTGCGATAACCCATATTTATCTCCGATTAAGTGCATTGTTCTGGTTCTGTTATTAGATTGGGAACCTTCTACAACAGCCTCTTTATCTGAGCGGTATCCAGATTTCTTTTTCATTGCCTCATTTAACATATAGAGTGAATTGGCAAATTCGCTGGGCTGCATGTCCTTACAAGAACGCTGGTTGAAATTTGATTCTACAACAAATATCGCAGCATCTTCATCACTCATATCTTTATGAATAATAGAAGGAATCGTTTCCAGATCAGCTTTCTTTGATGCCTCGACACGGTTGTGTCCAGCTAATATCTCATATTTCTCTTCAGCGGCAGGTCTTATGTGAATTGGCTGCATGACCCCGTTCTGTTTAATACTATACGCTAAGTCTTCCATCTGTTTTCCTTCATATAGATTAAATGGATGGTTTTTAAAGGGTCTAAGCAGTTCCAAACTGATCTCTTTTACTGTTTCTGGGCTTTTTTCGTAATTTTGTTTTGGTTTATGTATCACTGGTATTGTATACTTGCCCCGATTATTTGTCATGATGCATACCTTCCTGTCTCTTTTTAAATTGATTATATACTATCAGATAAAAAATTCCAATTCTTTTGCATACATTCAACCTGTTCTCAAATTGAGAACAGGTCTGATAAATGGGGAGGGGACAAAGGCGTATCATAGTTATCTATGAGTATATATTCTTATCATGACACTATTAAAGAGTCTCGGTGCCACAATGGCATGGAGATTTATTTGTTTTAAGGAGATATCGGAGATGGAGGTTAAAGGTAGGAGTAATGAATGTAGAAGAAAAGGAAGACATTCTGCAGAACAAAGGATTAGCAATATGGAAAGGAGGGTGGAAGAAAGATGATCAGACTGGATGATAAAAGATGTATCATAGGCTTCGATGACGGTTATCAGTTAGGAAAGACTGCAAACTTTATATTTGACAATGGGGTACATATGCTTGGGAGCATTGAACCGACACTGAAAGAAAATTCCCTGTTCTATGACGGGGATTTTTTTAAGGTTGGGGAAGGCAGGGCTGTGATTACAGACGATAAGATATCGGATGATACAGCAAGACTCCGCACAATGGCGGGAATTGCTATGGAACTTCGGCAAGAGGGATTTCACAAGGCAAAGATTGTACTTGCGGTTGGTCTGCCGTTTTCCAGTTTTGGGAGGGATAAACTAAAGCTGGTTGATTATTACAGCAGACAGAACGTATTGGATTTTTCATACGAAGGAGAGGACTACTCTGTGATAATTGCAAAGGTGATCGTCTGTCCACAGTGTTATTCCGCAATCGCTTCCAGACTTGGAAATATGAAAAGTGATTACCTGATCGTAGATATCGGGAGCAAGACAACGGATGTTGTTTATGTACAGAACGGGTTCCCGGTAGAAAGTAAATCCATTACTATCGAAAAAGCGATGGTTAAGTGGATCAAGGAGATTCAGAGAGATATGAAAGTACAAACGGGGAAAGACATACCGGAGCATGAAGTGATGAAGGTCTTATTGAAAGAGGAGAGTCATCTTCCGGCTGTCTATACGGAACTGGTTCACGGGATTATGCGGGAGAAGATACATTCTCTGGAACTGGAACTTGCCGAGCGCGGCTACGATATGGATTATATTAACATCATCTATGTGGGTGGCGGTGCGTTGATGGCTCGCGACTATGCAGGGCAATATAGGCGCCATACGGCTTATGACTGTGATCTGTGTGCCAATGCGAAAGGTTATGAGTTCCTTGCCGGACAGATGATGGGAAAGAAGGTGGGCTGATGGTGGAAAAGCAGAGGTCTGTATTCATCCGTTTTAATATGGAAGATGAAGCAGACCGCGGTTTGTACCTAAAACTGACGGAAGGTGCCGGAACTTCTACTTCGCTGACGGCTTATGTCAAAAGGGCATTGGAAGAGCATTTTAGTATAAAAATGGAGATATCGGCAAGACAGGAATTTCATGAGCAGATGTTGTCGGCAGTCCGTGAGGAGATGCAGGCGCAAGGTATGAAACTGGTGGGCGCATTATTGGCGGGGATAGGTACGGTGGGTGTTCCAGCGAAAAGGAGTGAAGCGGAATCAGCCGTGACAGAACTTCCGGAAGTCTGCGGGGAACTGCCAGAGGAGCTTAACGGTGTACTTGACCTTATAGCCTAAAATGTATAGCGGTCATAATATTAGAGACGGGAAACATGGATATGAATAAATACCTCAATGGATCATGGATTATGGGAAATGATTGCAGAAATGACAGCATGTGCAAGTGATCTGTTGCATTTTCAGCGGTTTTCTTGAGAAAAGCAGCGTATTTGCAATCAACTGTAGCGGATATGTTGCTTTTGTTCTCGTTGCCGCTGCTTTCAAAAAACAGTGTTAATTTTGTGATTTCCTGTTATAATAAAATTGATCAGGAGCAAAATCAGACAGGACGGAGGAAGTGCATATATGAGTACACTGGAAGCAAATCTGGCATTGTTATTAACGATACCAGAAGAACGTCAGGAGGAGATACAGAGTTATCTGCGGACCAATTTCTGTACGGATAATCCATATAGACCGCTGAGTGGCAGTGAAATATTAGCGGAACTGGCTGAGTCGAGGGCATGTTATCTGGCAGGTGAAGGGGAAGATTTCGATAAAGTCCTTGATGAGATTGGTGACAGATATGGGTTATAAAGTTATCATTATGCCGCCTGCAAAGCGCAGACTGGATATGTATGTGTTTTATACGATAGAGACGTTGGGAAACAGACAGGCGGCGAAGGCAATCCTTGCGGATGCCAGAGAGACAAAGAAACGGTTATCCATGACGGCGGACTCCCTGAAGATATGTGATAATCCCATACTGGCAAAGTATGGGTACAGGAAAATAAAATTTGCGAAACATAAGTTTATAATGCTGTACCGTATACAGGATGACACAGTCATTGTTGACGGGATGTTCCATGAATTACAGGATTATGAAGGTATTTTTACGGATGAACTCCATTTACGGTAGTATATTATCGGAGAAAGCCTGAATATGGATAAAAAGTACATATAGAATATCCACGATAGAAACAGAAGATTAAAAAGTGATCCCTGTGCCATGATGGCATGGGGATTATTTTATTGCCCGTCACGGAGGTTACGAAGACAGATTGGAGGAAGATATGGTAAAAGATATAACGGAAAGAGTCAGGAAAGCCCAGGATAAGGTACTGGAACATCTGGATTATATTCTGGAAACCACCCATACACTGGATTTTGCTGAGATTGTTGGGCGTGTTGGCGGTGATGTGGTCACTTACAGGGTGTATAATGACGGCTCTGTATATGAGAAATGAACAGGGAGGAATTTTGTGATGAGATTTGATGATCAGACAGAGAAGTTTCAAAAAGTCAGTGTATGCGGTATCCCATGCGATTTCAGCGATGTGCGTATAGACAGAAGTACCGTACCAAAAGCGCGATACCAGTATGAGGTTGCCGATGATGATGAGGGTCAGGGTGATCCGGTAAGAGTAGGATATGGTATCATGGTCAATTTCTTCGGAACGCTGATTAGTGATGTGCCGTTGCCGCTTGTGGATGATAAAGTATTATGGCTGCAAGATGGGGATTTTGTATATCTGTAGAACTGGGGAGGGGCAGATGTGCATGACAGCAGGAATGCAGTATCTGTTGATATATTACAAGATGAAAAACAGAATACATATTATGCTTCATAAAATGTATACAGTTTATGTATCATTTATAAAAACACTTTATGGTGAGTAAAAGTAATCGTTTTATGATTGGATTTATGACATTGAATGTTGATATAATTTGACAGATCGGAGGTGATAGCGTGATTAATATTGATTTCAACAATATAAACGATGAGATTGTCTATGAGGCATTTCATGTGGATGGGAATGAAGCAGAGGCACTGAATGACAGCTATCTAGAACTTTTTGAATTGATTGGACGAGATGCTATGTTAAAGTTGTTTACCCATTTTCATGGAGATAAAATTGAGTGTCCTATGCGACTGTACCGGGCAGAGTTTATTGCTGATCTTGCGAAAAATGAAACGGACAGGCGAGAAAGAGCCAAGATTGCAAGAGCAGGCGGATATTCTGCAAGGGTAATAGAAGGTGTATTGAGCAAACGCCGAAAAGAAAATGAGGCGGAGTAATATATAGGGCAAAACAAAACTAAAAATACTATGTAGAATGGCAGGGAGATGTTGTGAAACTTATTTTGGTACTGATTTCTTTGATCACTTTTACTTTAGGGTTGATAAAGGTTATTATTCGAGGGACCAGAAAAAAGACAGTAAAAGGAGGTTTAGCACTGATTGGAGTATCAGTAGCTATTTATATTGTAGCTGTGTTTATGTCAGGACGAAAAGAAGGAGAGAATGAAGGGGCGAAAAGATCAGCTAATACATATGGAATACAAAATGCAGAATATATAACTGATGATATGCAGGTTGAAACACTGACTGATTTTTCAGAAGAGAGGGCGTTTGTGCAGTTTACTGATTATTCGGAAGAAGACCTGGAAATGGCTGAGGATGGGGTAAGGGCTATGCTTACGGATGATGAAGACGAGGAGGCTCAATATGCGATGAAGTATATTGGGCGTGAACCTCAAGGCGGAAACAGGATTGCACTGATTGATACGCAGGGTAAAATTTTATGGAAATCAGACCGAACGTTAAATGACCAGACATTGACAGAAATTAGTGAATTCAAAGATGGATTAGCTTATTTTCTATTTGATGGAAATGAGGGAGAAAGCTATAACATCATTGATTCGGAAGGCAATATCACTTATACGAAAGAATGTTCAGAAGATTTTATGTTCCTTTCACATGGAGGAGGAGTGTTTTTAGTTGCAGAACATATTGCAAGTTTGGACGTTGATGAATGGCGGATTGGAACCATTGATAAGAATGGTGATATTGTTGCGGAATATAAAGCCTATGAGATAACAACATCTAAAGAAGAACCACTATCGGTGAATGAGCCTGCTGACCCGGCTTCCAGTCTGCAAAAGATTGATGATGCATTAAGCCAGCTTGCTGAAGAACGTCAGAAATGGGTTGAAGAGAGTTGGGAATACGACGGGGAGATCGATGAAGAATATTATAGAATGATTGAAGAAACAGAAATGGAATTCCAAAACAGATATGATGAGCTGACGGAGAGAAAGATTCTGATTCAGGAGCAATATGCTGTGCAGGTTGAAGAATATCAAGAATATCAGACGGAAATTGAGGAATATGAGGCAGATAGTCAGCATATCCCGGAAACGATTGCTTTTGATAAGAATTCTAGTCATGATTATCAATCGTTATGTGAATATCTTGGAGAAAATGTTTACAGAGTACCATTGGAGAACGGTTTTGCAATATTGAATTTGGATTCCAAAAGTGTTATCAGCTTGAATACATATTCTGAAAATACAGCTCATATTGAGCAGTTTATAACCGGTTTTGACAATGGTACTGCCACTGTGTTATATAACGAACCCATAGATATGGAGCAAATGGAAGAAGATAATACGGACGTTGATTGGGCGACGTTTCCGAAAAACTCATATTCCCTGTGCCGTATGGAGACAGATGGTACGATAATCCCTATTGTGTCAAATAGCTGGACAAACTATGTTCTGCCCAATATTTTGAATGGGGAAAATGAATTTCAGGATGGTCTGTTATTTGTTCCTTACAGCGGGGGAGACGATACAACAGGTGTTTACTATAACATTGATGGAGAAGTTGCTCTTGAATTTTCCGAATACAATGGGAAAAGTGTATATTTTTGTGATCCTTTCTATAACGGATATGCCCTTATGTTAATACAGGGCGCTGATCAGCTTACTTATTTTACGGTCATTGATAAAAGTGGGAAACAACAGTTTGAACCACAAACGGGTTTTGAGGATGTGTATATGAGTAGAGATGGAAAGTATCTCATTGCAGTTAAGTGGCATAATTTAACAGTATTTGATATTACGGGTAATGAAGTGGTAAGTGTGGACAGTGAGCAAATATCATCAGATAACGGATTGCACATACGCAGCCAACAGATACATTCAGAACATAAATATGAAATGTGTGATGAGGTGATTAGGTTTAGAAACTTTTATGTGAATGTAATGACAAAAGTGGTCATAGGGTCAAAATATGATGCTCAGGTTGAATTTTAAAATGGGATAGTAGGATGATTCCCGATGAATTATGGTGACAATATCGATGATATAAATAGGTAAATGAAGAAGATTTGTATGAAAAGATGAAATGTAAAAATGAAAAGGAGCAAGCAATGACTACATATGATATTTCGGGAAATATGGTTACTATTTCCAACACAATGGAAAATGAGCGGTATTTATTAAGTGCTACGGATGAATGTATTGAGTCCACTGAAGAAACTTTTGAAGATTGGTATTCGAATCGGGGAAGCAGCTATGCTGTAGTGGAAGGGATAGATAATCTTTATAATGGTTCGATAAAGCCCCTTATTAATATAGGTATCGATATTCTAAATGCGCAGGGCGTGTACTCTTTGGACGAAAAAAGTTTTTATGATAAGTACGTTGGAAAATCCCATTCGGCAGAGCATATGTTTGAAGTTGTACGTGCCATGCAGAAAGCGGTAGAAGCAGTTGATATCCGGCAAGAGGAAGAAGAAATGTACCGGCAGGCTCGAAAAGAGAGCAGAGGTAGGGTGGTAGGAGGCGGTTTTGGCCTTGGCGGAGCGATTAAGGGGATGGCACAGGCGGGAATGATGAACGCAGCCAGCGGAATAGCACATTCTGCATTCAATGCAGTCGGAAATGTTGGTTCGGGTATTGCTGCCAGTTCAGATAGAACGGCGATTTATAAAAAGTATAGGGAACCTTTGAAAACGGCCCTTATGGAAGATTTGATTGATATTCGCAATGCAATTAGAATTGCGTTACAAAAGGAGGCAGGGATTGTCTGCAAATATGTCACGGTTTCTGAGAGTGATAAAGCGAAAGCAATATGGAATAATTACAGGCTTGGCAGGATTCCCATTGAGAAAAAAAAGGAGCAGATTATAGAAGCTTTGGTGTTAAATCCGTATAACATAAATATTTATGATTCTATATGGGAAGATTATGGAGATGAAAATGGCGAGTTAAGAAAGATGGCTACATATTTTGGTGTTCCTTTAGAACAACAGATCGCCGAAATTGCGGAACAATATGGGAATGATTTATTTACCAAAAACTGTGGCTTATATGAGGAGGCTTTTAATAAAAAGGCTGCTGCTATTCAAATTGAAAAGCAGATAAAGGTGACTTTGGATGAGCTGGTTCAATATTGTAAAAGACAGGCGATATCAGAAGACAATATATCCAAGATCGCACAATGTAAACAGCTTTTAGCAGAAATTGACATTGAGGTCAGGACTGTCAAGGGAGTTGCCTATGATACAAGAGAATTGGCTGAAAATGTTCGGAAAGATTTTGCGGCTTTTTATGGCGCCTTGCAGGGAAAGGATATTTTTGAAAAGGAGACATATGAATATCTAAAATCTGTGGATTACATTACAGAGGAATTCAAAAGCATTTTTGAGTTTGTATTTGGGACAGAATATGGGCTGCGGACACCCGAAAAAATTTATGAGAATATTGATTTTATTATTAGACAGTCATTAACGGATGAGATAATCAAAGGTGGTTGGATTGATATACCGGATCATATCGGTTCTTTCTCATCAAAAGAGGCTATGATATATTCTGTCACAGGAACCCTGACAGAAGAACTGATACTGGCGTTGTTCGATCGATCTTCCAAAGGGAAATCAGGGATTTTGATCACAAGCCGCTTCTTAAGAATTTATGCAAAAGGGCTTTTTTCAAAGGGAATTTTTTCAGGCGAGAATTTGGCATATCCAATTGAGCAGGTTGAAAAAATTGAGTGTCAGGAAAATGATACATATGTTATTAGCATTCAGGAACAAAGTCCTGTAACATTTTCTATGAAACGGACAGATTTGACAGTCGATGAACAACTTGCATTCACTGATATGTTAAATGAACTGATACGAATTGTAAAGAATTTGGCGATAGAAAGCAGGCTTAAATTATTCAGAATTTATAAACATACAAAAATATGCAGATGTGGGATGTTGCTTTTAGCGGATGAAAAGATATGTCCATCGTGTAAATGTATGATAAAGGATAATGGCGAATTTGTGGAAACACAGATTTGCCCTAAATGTAATAATTATGTCCAAGTCGGTAAAAAATTCTGCTCGGTATGTGGGTATCAGTTAGATGGGAATGGGGATTCTCAAAATATGTCAGAAGTTGAGGAAGTAAAAAGTAATGCAGATGAAGAAGAATTTTCAGAGAAATCGGGAGAAACGGTCAAAGAGCTTGTTTGTCCTAAATGTCACACCATAGTAAAAACAGGTAAAAAGTTCTGTTCCAAATGCGGAACTAAAATACAATAAAGGAGAAGAAGAAAATGAGCAAAAAATGTATGCAATGTGGTGCCGAATTAGAAGATAATGCGCTTTTTTGTGATGAATGCGGGGCGCAACAGGCAACGCCAGAAACAACGGCTTCTGTGGAAGGACATGTATCACAGACCAATGCGAAGATTCCATCCACAAATCAAATTGTGAAATCGGTTGAGGGGCTTGTTGATCGAATACCTATTAATTCAGGAAATCAGTCGGTAAATTTGTCACCTGACATGATTAAGAATTCAGCCGGAGGAATCGCTTCCTTTGTTTTGGGAATTATAGCGATATGTTCGCTTGGGATGTCTGTGATTCCGGCTGTTTTAAGTATTATTATGGGAATTATTGCAATCAAAGACCCAAGTGTCAAACATGGCCTCCCCGTTGCTGGTTTGATTATGTCTGTCATTTCTTTTGTTATGCTAATTATTTTCCTTATTATTTGATCAACTAGAGAGCATCCTGCATGGGTAGGATGCTCCCAATCCTTTTGTTAGTTTGGGAATTGTAAATATTGTTTTGATAGTATCTAAGCTTAATAATTCTGGATGTAGAACTATGATATCGTATATGCACAGTCCATACTGATATATTCTTTCTATAGTATCAGGCATACCATCAGATATGGTGTGAGTATGAAAAGAAAGGAGAAGGGTATGGGCAAACTGAAATTCATTGAGAACATCTTAAAAGCAGTAACCACACTGGCGGCTGCACTTATGTCGTTTGTCAAATTTATTGGCATGGCTTTCAGTATGAAAACAGAGCAGGCATAATGCAGAAGTTTGTAAAGAAGCAAAATTCTGTAAGCGGTGAAAGAACGAGAAAAATGAGATATTGATGGCGGGTTGAAAAACGGAATAAAAAATCTAAGCAGGGGCTTTCCATAGGGGAAGCTCCTATTTTCGCTGCGCTATCTCTGTCTGGCAAGGAAAATTTAAGAGAAAAGGAGATGGTTTTATGTCGGCAAATGTAGAAACAATGTTCTCCGTCAGGGAGAAACCGTGGCATGGATTAGGCACGATCGTTATGGAAGCGCCCACATCAGCAGATGCACTTAGGCTTGCGGGACTTAACTGGGAGGTGGTGCAGGAGACTGTGTACACTGGTAATCAGGAACCAATAAAGGGATATAAGGCAAATGTGCGGAGTTCCGACAGGAAGGTGCTTGGCGTGGTATCCGACCGCTATAAGGTGGTACAGAATACGGATGCGTTCAGTTTTACCGATGAACTGCTTGGGCAGGGTGTCCGCTATGAGACTGCCGGATCGCTGCAGGAGGGGAGAAAAGTATGGCTGCTTGCAAGACTGCCAAAAGAGTATGTCATTGCAGGGGAGCGGATCAGCTCCTATCTGGTATTCTCTAATACCCATGACGGTTCCGGTTCTGTGAAAGTAGCCGTGACTCCTGTAAGGGTGGTATGTAACAATACTTTGAACCTTGCACTGAGTACTGCAAAGAGAAGTTTTTCTATGATCCATGCCGGCAACATTAACGGCAAGATACAGGAGGCAAAGGACACACTCTTTATGGCGGAGCAGTACATGGACAGCCTCGGCATTGAATTTGAGCAGTTACGCAGACAGAAGATCACGGATGCACAAGTGAAGGAATATATTGAATTGCTTCTGCCGATGGAAGAGGATGCAACGCCAATCCAGAGTAAGAACATTATCAAACTCCGAAGGGGTATGGAACAGCGGTATTATGAGGCTCCTGATCTGCAGAAAGTAGGAAACAATGCGTACCGCTTTATCAATGCGGTGTCGGATTTTGCTACACACAGCAGCCCTTTGAGGAGGACGGCAAATTATAACGAGAACCTGTTTGCGAGGACGGTTGACGGCAACCCGTTGATCGATAAGGCATACCAGCTTGTAAAAGCGGCATAAACGGGAAACGATTTTTAACCTTTTGGTCTGAAAAATAGTATATCACGGGAAGAACAAAGAATGAATAAGGGTAGCCGGGCATGATGTTCCGGCTGTCCTTATTCTTTTGCCAGTGTCCGGGACAGATACCGGGCAGGAAGGGAGAATAAACATGTTTGAGAAAATAGCATTAGCAGGAGTCAGCAATGCGGAATGGCTCCGCTTAAGAAAGTCGGGTATCGGCGGCTCTGATGCAGGGGCAATCTGCGGCGTGAACCCATACAGCAGTGCAATGAAAGTATTTCAGGATAAAACAAGCGAATCAGTAGAGGAGCAGGACAGTGAGGCAATCCGCATCGGTCATGATCTGGAAGATTATGTGGCACAGCGGTTTATGGAGGCTACCGGCTTAAGGGTGCGGAAGTCTAACTATATATACCGAAGTGTGGAGCATCCCTTTATGATCGCAGATGTGGACAGGCTGATAGTGGGAGAAGATGCGGGACTGGAATGTAAGACAACAAGTGCTTACAATGCGGACAAGTGGGCGGACGGTAACATCCCGCTTCATTATGTGATGCAGTGTTATCATTACATGGCGGTAACGGGAAAAAAGATATGGTATATCGCGGCAGTCATCTTAGGCAGGGAATTTACTTACCGCAGACTGGAATGGGATGAGGAACTGATCGGACGGATGATAGCTATAGAAGATAATTTCTGGAACCATCATGTAGTGCCGGGCATTATCCCGCCGCCGGATGGGAGCAGAGCCTGTGATGAGGTTCTGGAACAGTATTTCCATACCGCAAGGAAAGCAAGCGCGATTGAATTGGTCGGGTTTGATGAAAAGTTAAAGAGGCGCGAGGAGATTCTCGGCTTTATCTCCGAGTTACAGGAGGAGCAGAAGCAGATCGAACAGGAAGTGAAGCTGTTTATGCAGGACAATGAACTGGCGAGCAGCGAAGCTTTCCGTGTTTCATGGAAAAACATTGACTCGACAAAACTTGATACGAAGCGTATTAAGGAAGAACGTCCTGAACTCTATGCTGATTACGGTAAGGTTTCCCATTCCAGACGGTTTGAAGTGAAAGCGGCATAGGGGGAGTGGCTATGGATGAAAAGGAACTACGGGAATTACTACGGGCGCGGCTGCATATGGAACTACAGCTTTTCAAGGATTCCATGCTACAGAAGGGAAAAGAAGATATCTTCAAGGCTTCTTACAGGATCGAGATTTATGTGGATTTATATGAGATTGTGTTGGCGCATGTGGAGAACTTACAGAGTGGCATGATAAGGGAACTTCTGGGGTTAGGGTTTGGCATACTGGATCATCTTTATCAGGAGTGGCTGGACAGAGAGGACAGTTTTTATGTGGAACTCAAGGAGTATGCGTGTAACGAGTTTGAAATGATTCCGGGGAAACTAAATTTGGATGAAAAAATGGAGGACAGAGATGGAACAAAATTTGATCAGGCTGCTTAAGGCAGATGAGATTGAATGCAGGGTGTCCGTGATCAACGAGAAGGGCTTGAGCCTGCTGCTCTATAAAGATGCAAGGGTAGACCAGAGGATTTTGGATGAGACATTTGGAATCTTCGGATGGAAAAGGAGCCATCAGAGCATAGAGGGGAACCTCTACTGCACCGTAGCGATTTTGGATAAAGAAACTGGGGAATGGGTAGCAAAGCAGGATGTGGGAACGACAGGCTATGCTGAAAAGGAAAAATCACAGGCATCGGACAGCTTTAAGAGGGCGTGTTTCAACTGGGGCATTGGACGGGAACTCTATACGGCGCCTTTTATCTGGATATCGGCAGGGAAGGTTTCGATCCAGAGTAAAGAGAACCGTTATATTTGTAATGACCGATTCTCTGTTTCTTCCATACAATACAATGATAACAGGGAGATCAGCGGCCTTGTAATCGTAAATGATGGGGGAAAGACGGTATATGAACTGAAAGCAAAAGAAACCAAATCAGCAGGAGGCAGTAAAGGAAAAACTGCTGATGAAAATAGTAATAAAGGGAAAGCGGCACAGCAGATACCGCAGAAAGATTTTACTACTCTTTCTAAAGAACAGATGAACTCTTTACAGGCGGAGCTTGACAGGACGGGTGTAACAATGGAGACGGTACAGAACCGTTACAAGATACAAGAACCGGGAGCGATGAGTAAGGAACTCTACAGCAGGGTAATGTCTGCGTTGAAACGGACGAAATCGACAGAGGCGGCATAGTCAGGATAAAAGGGAAAATGGAAGGAGAAGGACAAATGATGAGTTTTGAGGAATTTACAGATCACATATTACAGGAGATCTGTGTGAGGGCAGACGGCGCATTTCAGGTTAAGAAACATGACGTGACCCAAAATAATAATGTGAAGCAGACCGGGATTACGGTTATGAAAGAAGGTGTGGATATCGAGCCATGTGTGTATCTGGATGAGTTATACCGGGAATATGAAGCCGATGGGATGAAATTAGATGAGATCGTGGATGAGGTATACAGGCTGATCCTGAAATATGAAGAGGATATGCCGGATGTCGATATATCGGTATTCCAGAACTGGGAAACTATCCGCGATGATATTTACCCGAAACTTGTTAATGCGGAGCAGAATAAAGAACTGCTTGAAAAGATACCGCACAGAAATTTTATGGATCTGGCGGTGGTCTATTATGCCATTGCCAGAGACTATGCACGGGAGGACATCGGGACGATTCTTATCCTTAACGGACATATGGAGATATGGGGGCAGGAAGAAGAAAATCTTTATCAGACGGCGATGAGGAATATGCGTGCTGACGGGGAAGCTGACTTTGTAACGCTTGAATCTGTTGTAAAACATATACTGCGGGGCATTACTCTCCCAGATGATGAAAGTAAAGATTTACGGCGCAAGAATATGTATATTCTGACGAATCACCGTAGACGTTTTGGGGCAGCGGAGATTCTTGACAAGAAAACCCTGCGGACGATCGCGGATCAGATAGGGGACAGATTTATTGTACTCCCCAGTTCTGTGCATGAGACAATCGTACTGCCGCCAAAAGAAGAAGCAGAGTACGGGCGGCTGGCGGATATGGTAAGGGAGGTCAATGATACGCAGATAGATGTGGAAGAGCGCTTATCTTATCATGTGTATGTTTACAGCAGGGATGAGGAGATGTTAAAGATCGTAGCGTGATTGTAGAGTAGAGATTGCGGTAAGGCATAAGTAAGAGTAATAGGCGATATGATATACGATGCATCATTCAGCATTCAGCGCGCGAAGGAATTTCATTGTAAGAATAGCTGTTTTGTGCTACCATAAACACATGAACAAGTCTGAGGATAAAGAAAGGATGACTGTAACATGACTCTGATGAAAGAAAAAGCAGTTGAAATGATACGCCGTATGCCGGAAGATAATATGACGTATGTGATCAATATTTTGCAGAATCTGGAAGCAATGTCCATAGACAGAAATGAAGATAAAAAAAGAGCCCAAAATGCGCTTGCGGAAATCCTGAGTATGGAGAAGCGGCTGCCGGATGATTTTGATCCTGAGAAAGAACTGAGGGAAGCGAGGGCAGAAAAGTATGAAAATTTTGGTTGACACAAATATCATACTGGATGTCCTGTTAAAGAGGGAGCCGCATAACAAAGCTGCACAGATCATTATGACAAAGTGTGCGAGCAGGGAGATCACGGGATATCTGGCGGCACACAGCATCCCAAATATATTTTATGTGCTGCGGAAAGACTATTCTCAGGAAGAGAGGCGGAAGTTTATCCGAAATCTCTGTGAGATATTTCGGATATCAGACCTGAACGCAGAAAAGATCATTTCGGCTATTGATAACGAGCAGTTTTTGGATTTTGAGGATTGCTTACAGGAGGAATGTGCGGCAGCGGAAACAGTAGATTACATTGTCACTCGGAATCAGGCAGATTTTAAGCAGTCGAGAGTCCAAGTGATCGAGCCGGAAGAATTTGTGAAATCACTATGAGATGAGTTAGAAAGAAAGTAAAATAAAAGGCATGAGGAGCAGGAAGTCTTATCAGCGATAGGATTACCTGCTCTTTTTATGCACAAGTTCATGGGACGCTACTATAATATGAAGAAACTCAGGATAAGAGTATGAAATAAATATGAATAGAAAGAGGTGTAGTAGAATGGAAAAAAAGGAACTGTTGGAGATCATTGCACAGCATCGGACGGTTAAGGCTCTGGATGATGTTTTGAAAGAAGATCAGGATTATCAGGAGGCATTGGCACAGCAGCAGGATTTTTTTGACTGTTTAGATAAGCTGGGGCTTACAGCGGAGCAGAAAAATGTAGTCGATCAGGTGATTGCAGCGGACAACCATACAGGCGCGGTTTATGGTGCAGTGGCATATCGGTTCGGGATGGAGGATGGCGTCAGGCTTTGTGCGGAAATGGAAAAGATCATATGCCCACAGTAGTAATATATATGATATTTCATATGAAAAATAAGGTTTATGCAAATAGAACTTGTTGCAAATATGAGAGTATGTGCAAGCAATCTGTTGCGAGTTTTGCATTTTCTGAGAAGATATGGGTATAAATGTTGCATATTCGCCATTGAATATAACGGATATGCAACATTTTACCAGTATTGATTTTTTTGTACTTGCTTGATGAATAGGAGTGGGTATTATATCGGAGAGCCAAATTTTTCATAATAATTCCGATATTGTTCTGCTGTGTAATAATTTGTTTCCATATTTTGAGAAGTCAGATCAAAAGATGATTTGAGAAGTTGGTCAAGATAGCTCCTTAGGAGATTTGGTATATGATTAATATGCCATTCTCTGGGAATCGTAACAGGATTAATATTGAGGTCTGCTAAGTCTTTTAGAGTCTGTTTAAACCTAGCCAGATCCTTGCCTTGATAGGATGCTTTTGCTTTTGCCAGACTGCGGCATTGACTGACATATTTTAATGCTCGGATTAAGCGATTTTCCCTTTGGCAGTAGTAGCCTTTGGATTTTATTATCCGTATGGCTTCTGATAAGGTATACCAATCACCTTTTCCAATTACTCTTGTGTAATAATCGCTGACGATTGTAATGCATCTTATGGGATTGAGAAGGCTATTGCACTTGTTCTCGCTGTGATCTCCTGCTTTTTCGGCTTCTTGAGACATGGAATATACTTTATGGTATTTGCATTGAACCTCAAAGCGGTAAATATTCCAGGAAGCATCCAGTATTTCCTGATCGATTGGAAGGTATCCTTTTTCTACATTTTCTTGAGATTTATTTAGTAGCTGTAAGTATTTACTGTAATAGTTGATATTAACAGATTTGCTTTTCAGGTAGAAGCTTTCAGGTCTGCTTTTCGTTCTGTGGGCGGTATTATCATATTTCATCCATTCTTCGTAATGGGGAGGAATATCGCTTCTCTTGATAAGATTCATTATTTGTATGGGATCATATTTGGGAGTGATTTCATCAAGAAAAATATTAACACAATAGTCTATTCGGGATATTTGATAATCAGCAAAACTATACAGATGGGGAGATATCTCTTGGGATATATTATTAAAACTAGCTGTGGCATAACCCATAATAATATAGGTGGATGCTGTCAGGTAATCAATGACACCAGCCAGAATTTTTGGGTTTATAGTTGCCTCAATAATGTAACCAGAAGATTCTGTGTGTTTTTTAGATTCACGAATGCACCATCTAATGCCTCTGTCTTTGTCTTTGAATTTGATATTGGTTTTTAAAGGCATCAGATAATCTGAGTGGTAATATATAATAGGTTGGTTCTTCTCATTGATTCTATATATCTCAATATTTCCTCTTTTTTCTCTGTAAGTACAAAAATCTGTAATTAGCTGATGGGCTTCATTGTGAAATAAAGGTAAAGATAAAGTTATGGTGTGAAAGCCTAAAGACGATCGTAACATTTATAACACACTCCTTTATATGTATTTTTGATTCATAAAGCATATGCAGATACCAATGTATACAAATGGATTTATGATATCTTGCATTGTTACTATACAGATACTATTGTGATTATGTATTATCAGTTGTATATTGCTTTTCATATATAAATATTAAGTAGTATATGATATTGAATATTATTTATATACGCAATAAGTGTATAAAGATAATCATAATAATATTAAATCTATAGTATGTATAAAATGGGATAATAATATTATTTTAAACAATATATGAATGTATAAAGTTATATAACTAATAAATATATATTATGCAAAAAAGGTATGAAAGAAGAATTTACGGCGCAGGGGGTAAAGCTCCTGCGTCATAATTTTTTTGTGAAGATTCATGGAAGGAGGGGGATCGCCATATTGATTTTCAGAAGTATTTTTCAAACTCTGATAGTGGTATTGTAATTTGTATTGCAGGGATTTGAGGTGTGGCAAAAGAATACCATTACAAAATGATGGGAGTAGTTCTGCAGGCTGCATATACCATTAAAGCAGTATAGAAAATAGATGTGGAACAACAATTTTGTAAAAAATATTTGTATCTTGGAGGAAAAGCGAATGTACATAAATCAGATATTTGAACTTTCTATGGTACTGGATGATGAAAGATTTCATAAAGTTTTAAGCCATGTGTATCATAAGGCGGACTGTATGGAGAAAGAAGAATATGCAGATCAATCTTTAGAAGAAAAAGGGATCGTGATTATATATCGTGACAGCCAGTATAAGAAGAAAATAAAATTGATTGTTAATGCGGAACGGCTGCTGAATGGCAATAAATCTGATCCTGAAAAGATTGTTCGTAAGTTAAATAAGCAGATCAGGGAGTATTTTGAATATAAGTATACATTGGATGATTTCTGTATATCATGGATGAGGATTGCAGTGGATATCAATGTAGGTACTCATAATGATGTAGAAGCATATTTGAAAGTGTTACGGAGAATTGGCAGAGTGAAAGTGTTTTCGTCAGTCAGATATGAGTGCTTTGAGAATGTTGATGGTTTTTACTTAGAAGGGAACAGCAATGGAATTGATTTTATGATCTATGATCTGGAAGGGCTATATGAGCGGCAGCTTAACGAAAATAATATAGGAAGAAAAAACTTTAAAACTGCGATTAAAGAATCAAAGGGGACTCTTCGGACAGAAGTGCGGTTCACAAAAACAAAGACAGTGAAGATATATGCTGATAAAGAAGATATATCCGCACAGATCATAATATTGTCAGAAAAGTGTCAGGATATATTTTTAGAAATATTTGAAAGAATAATACCTTATGGAGATTTTTATAAAAAGAGCAAGGCGGAAGAAATGATACGGACGGAGATTAAGGATGACAGATTAAGAAGGAGGATGTTGCGGCTGGTGGCACTGATTCCGGAAAAGAAGTCATTGTATCTTGCACAGAAGGCAATGGACTGTAGGAATATGGAAAAAGTTATGAAGGCGTTTGCCAAGATCAATCTTTCGCCTGTGACAATTAGCAAGCGGCAGGATGTGAAGTGGTTGATGAGTGTGTATGAGTATTTGTTGCGGTAAATATAAGAATGATGAAATTTAGGCATAGAGAAGTGAGTGTGTGAAGAAAATCCTGTAAACAACTAAATCCTCTATGACAATGAATTGGCGGAAGGCTTATACAGAGGCTTTCCGCTTTGTTTTATATATAATAGGAAAAGAATTGTATGCCAAGAATACGACCTGTTTTCGTCTGCGGCTGTTATTAGATTTCTGATAATATACTTTTGATATTACGAACTTAAAAGGATGGAAGTTTAATTCATAGGCTCAAATAGCATATATTTACAGGCTTTGTCATATATTTTGATGAGCTGTTGACGATAATCAGACACTGTTTTTTCAAAATTTATCGCCCATCTAGGGTTCTCATCTCTGTGGCGAGGAATAAAGACTGACGGATTGCTAGAGGATGGGATCATGTTTTTACCCAAATATGTAGTGTAATCGTCTAGTGTTTGTGAAAAGTTTTGAATCATCTGAAGCATTTTACCAATTGAGTTTTGACCAAAAGGAACCCAAATATTATCACGAATATAGACAAGAAAGTTTTCGCAGTTTTCTAAACATTCATCATATATTTGATTTGTCGGATCAGTTTCTTCTACAAATTTTTTCACAGCATAATTTTCAAGAGCTTCATTAAACAGAGTAAATTCCTTTCTAAATGATAAGACAAGGGTTTCTGTAGGGGAAATCCATTGACAGTCTTCTATATAAGGAGAAATTTTTTCATTGATGAAATCTTCTGTAATGAATTTAATACAGTCACTTCCAATTTTATTATTAATGCCGCTATAAAGCGTATAGAGAAGAATTTTGCCGAGAAATTCAGAAAATACAAATTCTTTTTCTGTAAGCAATTGGTTTTGGTCTGCAGAAAAGTATTTTTTTAAGTATTCTTCTTTTAAAGTTTTATTTCTCGATTCATTTTGAATGATATAAAGCAATGATAGTATTATTGTAGATATTTTGTTTTCATCAATAAACGGAATGACATTATTTTTCATGGATTCTCTGACAGAATTTATGGACGGGACATCATTAAAATAGCCTGAATCAAATGCAAAGTTGATTTGGCATTTTTTTAGTTTGTTACATGCAGTTCTATCTCCTATATAGCGACTATTTGGATCAATTATCCGAACTATTTCTGCAATGAGCTTTTCTTGTGTAATATTATATTTGTAAAGGTCTAATATCGCTATAAATGTGCCAAAACATAATCTCAAAGTCATTTTCCGAAAAATCCCCTTATGAATGTAATTAAACAGTTTCAGTATATAAATATTTAAGGTACATTTTATCGCATATTTTTGTAAAAATTATATGAGATTTTGTATTAAATGGCAATAGTTGCAGGAAAATATTTCGACTGGGTTTTTGCTTTTGTTGGTTAGATGTAAGCAACAAGAAAACAACTGATTTTATATATGGATTGTATTATAGTGAAAATACTTCATAACCCGGGCTCGAATAGATGGAGTTATTTTATGTTACTTGAAAACTTCATGTTGTAAGGAGGAAATCAACTTATGTTATTTAAGAAATTGGAAGAACTTGTAGAAGCTTTTTGGACATCTCCAAGTTTTGCTTATCCTTATGCTCCCAATCTAAGCATGGATTCTCAGGAGAATATGTTATTGACCCAACGGCATATTGATGCCGTAAGAGATATTCCAGAAAAGATGATTCATAATCTTAAGGAGTCCGGTTTTTATATGGGAGGCAAATGGCGAAATGGAAAAGGATACTACATAGGGAAAGGGATAGAGGATGATGGTAATGTTTTGGTTGTGGGTACAAATGGAAGTGGGAAAAGTCGCACTATCGCAAAATCGGCAATCGAAACGTGGAGCGAGCCTTTTGTTGCTCTGGATATTAAAGGAGAACTGTCACAGCACTATGAAAGTTTATTGCGCGAAGGGCGAGTGAAACGAAAATATATCATATTTGATCCCCTTTTTGGCGAAGTGTCTTATGAACCTTTCCTTTTACTAAAAAGAGACGAGATAAATTTGGAACAGCATGTACGTGAGATTGTATATGCAATTATCCCAATGCCACCTAATGATCTGGACAGCTATTGGATTACTATGGCAAGAGATCTTTTGACTGCTGTGTTGATATATGGTCATTCAATCGGATTGGACTTTATTGAAACAACAATAATGGCTGCATATAAATCAGTTCCAAAATTGTGTCGTATGATTATAAAATCTGATAATTCTCTCGCCAAGGCATTTATTACCAAGATTATTGGATTAAAAAGTGAGCAACAGGCTTCAATCGGTACGGATATGATGCAGCATCTTATGGTCTTTGCCACAGATTCATGCATACAGAATGCCTTAAGTAATGATCAAAACAAAAAAACGTTTTCGTGGGAGGACATTTCAGTAGCAGATGATATTCCAAATGTTTTTTTACGGTTGAGTCAGGATCGACTGGAGCAATGGAATGGCGTGATACGATTGATGATAACTCAGTTAGTTCGGACGCTGGAACGCCGACCGGACAAGCATAGTCAACAAGGCTGTAAAACTAGCCCAATTTTACTTTTATTAGACGAGTTCCCGTTGCTAGGGAATATGGATGTCATTAAGAGTGCGCTAACGACGTTACGATCTAAGAAAGTAACTTTTTGCCTGATGCTCCAAAGCATAGCACAGTTAGATGCAGTTTACGGTAAAAATGTGAGACAGATTATAGTAGATAATTGTCAATACAAGATACTGCTCAATATCACTGAGCCAGACAGTCAGGAATATTTCAGCAGATTAATTGGTAACGGTTTGGTTGAGAAAAGAAGTTTTTCTCAAAGCTATAATCCATCTACAGGGTGTATCACTTATGGGCAACAAATACAAGCAACTCGTGAACCTTGGATTTTTCCGCATGAATTTGCGACTAACAGCGATATAGTACTGCATACCCCGTATGGGTGGTTTCGCACATGCAAATGCCCAATATCCCGAATGTACGATGCTAACAATACACACACGCAAACACTCAGATTCAATATAGAGTCAGTTGACATAAGTTCAATAGTAAGGAGATTATATGACTGTTGAAGAGAGAATCGCTAAGGTTCAAAAGAAAGTAGAGCAGTATGAGCACAAACAACTGCTACGAGAGAACCAAAATAAAGAAGCTGAATCCAAAATAGAGCTTCGACGAAAAATTTTGATTGGGGAAATGTTCATTAAACATTTTCCCATCGCATTACAATTTATTCCGGGGAGAACATCCGATGAAAATAACCAGATATTCAAACCATTAGATGATTACATGGAGGCTTTGGCAGAGTGTCAGCAATCTTATCAGAAAATGGAAGATGCATTGATACGGCAACAGTAAATCTAATTCTTGCTATGTTATTATGCGCACTTACATACATGGTGCGCATAGTGCGTAGCGGTGAAGGAGGAGGATGATTGATATGGAAGTAATCTCGCTGCACATTGACATTATTAGTAGACGAACTGGCAGATCGGCAATACAAATAGCCGCGTATTGTGCGCGGGATAAACTGTACAGCGATTATACAGGAAAGTCGTACGATTACACAGATCGGCAGGATCTTGTTTATCATGAGATTGTGCTGCCAGATCATGCGCCGGATAATTTTCATGATTCGGAAGTTTTATGGAACAGTGTTGAAAAAATTGAAAAGTCTAAGAATGCACGGTTGGCACGTTCATTAATTATTGCGTTGCCGAAGGAGCTTACTCATAGTTCCCATATTCAAATGATGCGTCAGTATGCGCGGGAATATTTTGTACGACAAGGGATGTGTGCTGACATATCCATTCATGATAAAGGTGATGGCAATCCACACGCCCATGTTCTGTTAACAACCCGTTCTTTAGACCATGATGGTAAATGGATGAGCAAACAGCGGAGAAATTATCTTCTGGATAAAAAAGGCAACAGAGTTCGAGACCCTGTTACCCGGCAATACAAACTGGGGAGGAGTATTAAAACAAATGATTGGGATGCCCCAGAGCACATTGAGGAATGGCGAAAAGGATGGGCAGTAGTATGCCAGTCATGGTTTGAACGATGCGGCATTTCTAAGGATATTACGCATAAGAGCTACGCGAGGCAGGGAATTGACCGCGAACCGACAATACATCTTGGGGCTAGGGTAAAGGCTCTTGAAGATCGCGGTTTGTTGACTGACCGTGGTGAAAAAAATCGAGACATTAAAATGCGTAACCATGAACGCGACCGTCTCATTTTCAGGGAACACGTTGAAAAAGAGCGGGATCGTGAATTGGTACGCGACAGATAACTATAGAAGGAACTCTATTTTGCTATTTTCAATTTATGGGAAAGGGGGTAATCGTATGCAGCTAAATGTTAATCTGCGGCAGTTGCAAGCATTATTGCAATGTGATACGCTGGATATGTGCAACGTGCTTGATATGATCATGGCAAGCAAAAGAACAAAGATAAAGAATCTTCATACATACGCGATTACCCCCGCTAATTCCCGCAATAAATACTGGACTACTTATTTCAAGCCGGAGAATCAGGCAAGACAACTGATTCGCGGGAAAACCGAGGAAGAATTATTAGATAAACTCGTAAAACTGTATGAGGAGACAGAGAACCTTGACAACTTAACATTCAATCGGTTATTTGACGAGTGGTTGGAGTACAAAAAGGCAATGACCAACAGTGTGAACACCATAAAGAGGCACAGGCAGCACTATGCAAAATATTTTGAACCTTCAAAGTTGCATTCTATGAAACTGTCAGATATCGATACATTTGTACTGGAAATGGAGTGCAACCGTATTGTGAAGGAGTTCAACCTGACCCGTAAAGCATGGGTAAATGCCAAGACCATTCTAATCGGTATGTTTGAGTATGCAAAACGTAAAAAATATATCACTGACAATCCATTATCTGATATGAAGATAACTGTACGGTACAAGCAGGCGGTGAAGAAAGCGGGAAATACGCAGACGTATAATACGGATGAGCTGGAAGCGCTGAACAAGTATCTTGACATGAAGTATGAGGAAACAGAAGACAGTGTCTATATCGCTGTCCGTCTTAACTTCTTTCTCGGTCTGAGGATAGGTGAATTGGCGGCTTTAAAACCGGAAGATATTATGGGTAATCAGATTCATGTAGTCAGAGAAGAGGTGCGTGATCAGGAAACCAATCAGACTTATGTTGTCGAGCATACAAAGACCAACCGTGATAGATTTGTGGCTTTGGTGCCGCAGGCTAAAAAACTATTGGAAAAACTGGATATGGGCGGCACCTATCTGTTTGAGCGGGACGGGGAACGACTGAGAGCCAGACAGATAGAATATGTTTTGGAAAAGTATGCACAGCGTCAGGGAATTGAGCCGAAAAGAAGTCATAAGATACGAAAAACCTATGCTTCAAGACTCAACGCATATGGCGTACCGATAGATGCGATCCGGGAGCAGTTAGGTCATTCAGAGCTGTCCACTACTCTGTCATACATATATAACCCATTGACGGAAGATGCGACTTATTCTATGATTTCCAATGCTTTAGATGGAAAAAGAATATTGTGATTCAAGTGTGATTCAAAATGATTCAAAAATCAAAGAGAATAAAATAACGGAAATGCCGTATTTATCAGCATTTCCGCTTCATTAAAAAGAGCGCGAGACGGGACTCGAACCCGCGGCCTCGACCTTGGCAAGGTCGCGCTCCACCAACTGAGCCACTCGCGCTTATTGTCCGTTTGTATCGCTCGGACATTTAATAATATACTATAGGAATTTGGCTTTGTCAACAAAAAAATAATTTTTTTTAAAAAGATTTGACAAACGAGGAAAATGGTGTATTATGTTGGTGTAAACAAAGAGTTGAAGAGAAAAAGGGAGGAAAAGAAAATGAAAGTAATGAATATCGACAACCCTGAAAAGTTTTTTGAGGTGGTAAACCAGTGCAAAGGCACAGTGGAGTTAGTGACTAAAGAGGGCGACAGACTGAACTTAAAGTCTCAGCTGACCAAGTATGTGGCGCTCACAAAGCTTTTTGCGGACAATGCGATTCCGGAGATGGAGCTTGTTGCGCATGATCCCGAGGATGTGAACCGTCTGCTTGATTACATGGTAAATTCCAAATAAGAATAAGAAGATGCATAATGAACTGACGAAACAGGATATCCGCAAGATGGAGGAAGAGATCGAGTATCGCAAGCTGGTTGTGCGTCCGGCTGCTTTGGAGGATGTAAAGACGGCAAGGGCCCACGGCGATCTGAGCGAGAACTTTGAATATCATGCGGCTAAGAAAGTGAAAAATCAGAACGAAAGCCGCATCCGCTATCTGGAACGGATGATAAAAACTGCCGTGATTGTGTCCGATGAATCCGCGGAGGACGAGGTTGGCATGAATAACACGGTGGAGGTCTTTTTCGAGGAGGATAACCTCACGGAGAAATACAAGCTGGTGACAACGGTGCGGGGCAATTCCCTTGAGGGACTGATCAGCACGGAATCGCCGCTTGGGAAGGCGCTGCTCGGGCACAAGGCGGGTGACCGCGTCTATGTGGAACCGGCTGGCGGCGCAGGGTATTATGTGGTGGTCAAATCCATCGAAAACACAATTGATGACGGAACTGATAAGTTGAGGAGCTTCTAGTATGGAAGCTCCTTTTCGTATGCAGGCATCCGTTTTGTATATATTGCTTCTAACTCTGCTTATGTGCGCATATCTTTAAAAAGAAGTGACAAGCCTTTTGTGGGGCAGGGTATGGGCGGGTAGCGGACAGGATTTAGGAAATGGCAGGAGGACAGGCGTATGTATGAGAACAGAAGCGTATCGGAGACAATCCAAGGATTGCAGACAGACGCGGAGAGGGGGCTGAATGCGGCAAAAGTTGCGGAGCGCAGGGCGAAGTACGGGCCGAACCGTTTAAAAGATCAGGAAAAAAAGAGTCTTGCCGAACGGATTGCAGCCCAGCTGAATGATCCGCTGATATTGATTCTGATGGTGGCAATGGCGATTTCCATGATGTTGAATGAATTTGGGGACGCCATTATTATTGTGGCGGTAGTTGCGCTCAATGCGGCGGTAGGGATCATTCAGGAGGGCAAAGCGGGGCGTGCGGTGGAGGCTTTGAAACAGATATCGGAACCGAGGACAACTGTCCTGCGGGACGGTGCGCATCACAATATACCGGCGCAGGAGCTGGTGCCTGGGGATATAGTGGTTTTAGAAGCGGGTAACAGGGTGCCGGCTGATTTAAGGTTAATAGAAAGTATCGGGCTTTTTGCGGAAGAGTCTACCCTTACGGGAGAGTCTGTGCCGGTAGAAAAAGAAGCTGCGTTTGTGGAGAAGGGGGAAGCTGACACAAGCAGCCGAAATATGGTTTATATGTCTACTTACGTGACGAAGGGACGGGGATTAGGCGCTGTGACGGCGACTGGTATGGACACAAAGGTCGGTCACATAGCGGACATGCTGCACGGACATAAGGAAAAGCTGACGCCGCTGCAGGTAAGGCTTGGAGAGCTGGGGAAGGTATTGAGCGCGCTTGCGGTAGGGATCTGTGTGCTGCTCTTTATTGTAGCTTTGCTGCAAAAGCGTGATGTGGGGGATATGCTTTTAACTTCTGTTTCTCTGGCGGTGGCTGCCGTGCCGGAAGGGCTGCCGGCAATTGTGACGATTGTGCTTGCGCTCAGTGTGTCACGGATGGTGAAGGCGAAGACGATTGTGAGAAGGCTTTCGGCGGTGGAGACGCTGGGTGCGGTAGAGGTGGTATGCTCGGATAAGACGGGGACGCTGACGCAGAACAAGATGACGGTAACGGAGTGCTATCTGGACGGAAAACTTACGGAGAAAGCAGGTCTGAAAGAACTGTTCGGAGCGGCGGATACGAATGGGGCGGCGCTTTCCTGCGCAGCGCACTTTCTTCTGGGGTGCGTGCTCTGCAACGACGCCGAGACCGGGGAGGAGGGCATGGGGGATCCTACGGAACTGGCCCTTCTTCATATGGCGCAGGACTGTGACGCCAGGGTGGAGCGGCTGAGGGAACGGTATCCGCGCATAAATGAGATCGGATTCGACTCCGGGCGCAAAATGATGACTACGCTGCACAGGATGGGAAGCGGGCAGACGGCTTATACAAAAGGGGCGGCGGAACGGATTCTGGAAAACTGCGGGCGCTTTTTCAGAGGCGGCAGTATGGCGGAACTTACGGTAACGGAGAGGGAGAGGCTGCTTGGCATCCAGAAGCGTCTGATGGAGGAGGGACGGCGTGTGCTGGCGCTGGCGATGGAGCCGGAAGGGAGCATGAAAGAGCGGGGTATGGTGTTCCTTGGCTTTGTCAGTATGCAGGACCCGGTCAGGCCGGAGGCATTAGCGGCAGTGCGGGGATTTGCGCAGGCGGGTGTTTCCACGGTGATGATCACGGGAGATCACCCGGACACGGCGTTTTCCATTGCAAGGCAGCTCGGAATAGCAAACCGTGCGGAGGAGTGCATCACGGGCAGGGAACTGGATCATTTGAAAGACCAGGGATTCCTGCAGAGGCTGCCGCAGCTCAAGGTTTTTGCGCGGGTGACGCCGGAGCATAAGGTACGGATCGTGGAAGGCTATAGAAGTTTACATAAAACAGTGGCAATGACCGGGGACGGGGTCAATGACGCGCCTTCTTTGCAGGCGGCGGATATCGGAATCGCCATGGGGCAGGGGGGAACCGACGTGGCGAGAGGAGCGGCGGATTTTGTGCTGATGGATGACAATGTGGCTACCATACATACGGCAATCCGGGAGGGACGGGGTATCTATGAAAACATACGGAAATCAGTCCTGTTTCTCCTTTCTTCCAATCTGGGAGAAATACTGACCATGCTCCTGACGATTGTGGCAGGGCTGCCGGTGCCGCTTACGGCCGGATTCATCCTGTGGATTAATCTGATCACGGACTCCCTGCCCGCACTGGCGCTTGGCGTGGATGACAACGACACGGAAAGCCTGATGCGGGAGCCGCCGAGACAAAGCGATGAGTCGCTGTTTGCGAGAGGGGGACTTATGTGCGTGATCTGTTATGGACTGGTAATCGGTGGAATCAGTCTGGCGGCATTTTTGAAAGTTCCCTACGACCGTATTGTGATGGAAGGGCTGCCTGTAAGTTTACATAATATACTTGAGGGGTTGAAAATTTCAGCGGTGCTGGCAAAAGCACAGACCCATGCTTTCACAGTGCTTGGCATCAGTCAGCTTTTCCACGCGATTGGCATGCGGGATGTGAACCGATCTGTATTTCGGATGGATCACAGAAGCAATCCACAGATGCTGCTTGCACTCGCGGTAGGCATTGCGCTGCAGGCTGCAGTGACGGAAATTCCTTTTCTAGTCACGCTCTTTGGCACTGTGCGGCTGAGCATGGAGGAGTGGGTACGGTTGATAGCGCTTTCCGTCACGCCGCTTCTGGTACATGAAATGTTGGTGTTGGCGGGGATGGCAGGGATTTCAGTAAAACATCCGTCGTGCCAGTGCGCAGAGAGCCGGGAGTAACGTGTGGGTCAAAACGCCGGTCCGGGTTCAGGGGATGCATAGGAGGAAGACGTAATGTGCCGGGTTAAAACGCCGGTGCGGATTCAGACAAGTGTGCGGAAGGCAAGCAGCAGCAGACAGAGCCCGGACAGCCATGACAGATCAATGCGCAGCATCCGGGAGAGAAGACGGCCTAAAAGGCAGCCTGTGATAAAGAGGAGAAGGTTGAAAAGAGTAGCGCAAAGGAACAGAGTCAGCCGGGAAACGGCGGCAGCAGGAAAAGCCATTCCCACAAGGACACTGTCAAGGGAGAGGGCAAGGCTTAGAAGCAGCGCTTCTTTCGCGCTCAAAACCTGAACGTCTGTGCGGTTTGCCTCCTCCGGCGAAAGGTAGACCGTAAATATAATGTTGATCTGTTTGATCTGGCAGCCCCAGTTTCCCATGAGACTGGGGTGCTTTTTGGCGATGATGCGGATCAGGCTTTCCAGGAGCTTGGCGATGCCGATGGCGGCAAGCATAAAAAAGGAGAGAAAGGGGAGCACGCCGGGCGGCAGCAGGGAACCGACGATTTCTCCGAGTCTTCCGGCGGCGGTGATAAAAAGAGCCGGGACACAGGCTAATATAAGAAAGGAGAGTGCTTTGACGTGCACCCTGCCGGTACCGTAGGAGAACCCTGCCGTCAGGGAATCCAGAGAAACGGCAACCAGAAAGAGCAGCAGGGAGGAGATCGAAAAGGACATGGGAGTCACCTCATTACAGATTTATTATATTGTATGGAAAGGGCGCGGGATGTTGAAGGAAAGAATTTGGCAACAGGGAAGCCGTAGGCTGAGCTGTTTGAGAATCTGAAAAAGATATCCCCGAAATGATTTACGCTTTCTAAAAAAAATGTTATGATGTACGTGATGGCAATGGGCAGTGCGCAGGCATAGGAGAAGCTGAGGATGGTTCGTGAACGAGGGAAACCGAAGGCTTTTTGAGTGTGCACTGCGGAGGGCAGACGGCGCGAAGCAGGGGGGAACTGTATGGAACTTATGTTTATCGGGGCAGACCATGAGGTGACGGGAAGCTGCCATTATCTTCGTGTAGGCGATAAGAATATTCTGGTGGACTATGGTATGGAGCAGGGGGCAAATATATTTGAAAACTGCGAGCTGCCTGTGGAGGAAGCGCTGATAGACTATGTGTTCCTCACCCATGCGCATGTCGATCATTCGGGGCTTCTGCCTCTTTTGTACGCAAGGGGGTTCCGCGGTCAGATTTTTGCGACGGCGCCCACCTGTGACCTGTGCAGCATTATGCTTCGCGACTGCGCGCATATCCAGATGCAGGAGGCGGAATGGAAGAACCGCAAGGCGAAGAGAAGCGCAGAGAATGCGCTGGTGGAGCCGCTCTATACCATGGAGGATGCGGACGGGGCGATCAGGCGTCTCATTCCCTGCGACTATGACAGTGAAGTGACGGTATGTGAAAATATAAAGATCCGCTTTACGGATATCGGGCATCTGCTCGGCTCATCCAGTATAGAAGTCTGGGCGACGGAAGGGAATGTGACGAAGAAGCTCGTGTTTTCCGGCGATATCGGAAACAGCGAACAGCCCCTCATCAAAGACCCGAAAAACACGACGGCAGCGGACTATGTGGTGATGGAGTCCACATATGGCGACAGGCTGCATTCCACAGAGAAAGTGGACTATGTGGGCGAGCTGACGAAGATTCTGCAGACCACCTTCGACAGGGGCGGCAATGTGGTGATTCCTTCCTTTGCGGTGGGCAGGACGCAGGAAATGCTCTATTTCCTGCGCCAGATTAAGGATGAACGGCGGGTAAAGGGCCATGAGAATTTCCCGGTTTATGTGGACAGCCCGCTTGCGGTGGAGGCTACCGGGATCTTCCATAAGAATGAGGCAAAATGTTTTGATGAAGAGGCGATGGCCCTGGTCAGAAAAGGGATCAATCCGATTACGTTCCCGGGGCTTCGTCTTGCCATTACAAGCGACGAATCCAAGGCGATCAACTTTGAGCATACGCCCAAAGTAATCATATCCGCTTCCGGCATGTGCGAGGCGGGACGTATCAGGCATCATTTGAAGCATAACCTGTGGCGCCCGGAATGTACCATTTTGTTTGTGGGCTATCAGGCAGTGGGGACGCTTGGCAGAATGCTTGTGGAGGGCGCGAAGGAGGTCAAACTGTTCGGGGAGCCGATTGAGATCCGCGCCGATATCGCAAAACTGGTCGGCATGAGCGGCCACGCGGATAAGAACGGGCTTTTAAAGTGGGTGGATGGCTTTGAAAAGAAGCCGGACAAAGTTTTCGTGGTACATGGCGAGGACACCGTCTGCAAGCTCTTTACGGAGTGCCTGAAAGTGGAGCACGGGCTGGACGCCTATGCGCCTTACAGCGGCACGCGCTATGACCTGATAAGCGGTGAATTTATCCATGAGGCGGAGCCTGTGGCGATCAAGAAGAAAGCGCGCGGCATCTCCGACGTCTTTGCAAGGCTTTTGGCTAGCGGGCAGAGGCTTATCGCCGTTATACATAAGAACGAGGGAGGCGCAAACAAGGATCTGGCGCGGTTTGCGGATCAGATCAATTCGCTTTGCGACAAGTGGGATCGGACATAATAGGAGAATGAAAGGGTGAGTTTAGCAGATCACATTTTTATAGATATGTGTAAGGATATTTTGGAGAACGGAACGAGCACGGAGGGGGAGAAGGTGAGACCCCACTGGCCGGACGGGGAGAGCGCGTACACCGTGAAAAAATTCGGGGTGGTGAACCGCTACGACCTGTCGAAGGAGTTCCCGATCATGACGCTCCGCCGCACGGCGATTAAGAGCGCCACGGACGAGATGCTCTGGATCTGGCAGCGCAAGTCCAACAACATCAACGATTTACACAGCCATATCTGGGACGAATGGGCGGATGCGGACGGCAGCATCGGAAAGGCTTACGGGTATCAGATGGGCGTGAAACATCAATATAAAGAAGGCATGATGGATCAGGTGGACCGGGTGATTTACGATCTGAAAAACAACCCGTTCAGCCGCCGGATCATGACGAATCTCTACGTGCACCAGGATCTGCACGAGATGAACCTTTACCCGTGCGCCTACAGCATGACATTTAATGTGACGCAGAAGAAGGGGCATGGGAAACTGACGCTCAACGCAGTTTTGAACCAGCGTTCGCAGGATGTGCTGACGGCGAACAACTGGAATGTGGTGCAGTACGCGGTGCTCGTGCATATGTTGGCACAGGTGTGCGGTATGGAGGTGGGAGAACTTGTCCATGTGATCGCGGACGCGCACATTTACGACAGGCATATTCCTATCATAAAGGAACTGATCGAAAGACCCGTTTACGATGCGCCCACGTTTGTGCTGAATCCCGAGGTCACGGATTTCTACCAGTTTACGAGGGACGACGTGAAGGTGGAAAACTACGTGACGGGTCCGCAGGTGACAGATATACCTGTGGCTATTTAACGTAGGTTCGTGAGCTTAATTGACACTTGCGAAACTCGTCACAGCACTGTATAATTGTACAATTTAAATAACTGAAATGGAGTTTCGCAATTATATAAAAGGAGACACAATATATGAACGCAATCGTAGCCGTTGACAACAACTGGGCAATCGGCTGTAAGAACAGCCTGCTCGTTCGTATCCCGGCGGACCACAAGAATTTCAGGCGGGAAACTACGGGCAAGGTGGTAGTGCTCGGGAGAAAGACGCTTGAGACATTTCCGCAGGGCATGCCTCTGCCGAACAGGACAAATATTATTCTCTCCACGAACCCGGAATATAAGGTGAAGGACGCCGTGGTGGTTCATAATAAGGAAGAACTGGACGCGGAGCTTAAGAAATATCCGACGGAGGATGTGTATATTATCGGCGGGGAGAGCGTTTACCGAATGATGCTTCCGGAGTGCGACGTGGTGCATGTGACGAAGATTGACCACGACTATGAGGCTGATGCTTATTTTCCAGACCTTGACAAGGACGGGGCGTGGGAGATCTCAGCAAAGAGTGAGGAACAGACTTACTTTGATCTGCCTTATTACTTTGTAAAATACGTTAGAAGAAATAAATAATCGGCGGGGGAGTCTGTAAAGGGCAGACGAGAAGGCAGCAGGAATTGATATGAAGGAAGGGTACGCAGGTATGGGGCAGGAGACAAAAAAAACGACGGCTAAGAAAGGAACGGAGCTTTCACAGGCGAAGGAGGCGCTCCAGCAGAAAAATGTGGAACTGGAGACGGCTAAGAGCGCGGTGGAAAAGGCGGAGAAGGCAAGGGACATTTTTCTGGCGAATATGTCCCATGAACTGAGGACGCCGATCAACACGATCCTGGGGCTGAACGAGCTGATCCTGAGGGAGAGTCAGGAGGAAGCGGTCAAGGAGTACGCGCGGGACATTCGGCAGGCGGGCAATATTCTGCTTGCGCTGGTGAGCGATATTTTGGACTTCTCCAAGATTGAGGCGGATAAGATGGAGCTGACAGAGGGAATTTATGACGTCAGTTCCCTCCTGAATGACCTGATTAACAGTATTTCGGTGCAGCTGCGTCGAAAAAAACTGGATCTGGTTCTGGATATTGCGCAGGATATTCCTTATAAAATGTTTGGTGATGAGATACATATCCGGCAGATTATCGGCAATCTTTTGTCAAATGCGGTGCGGTATACGGAAAAAGGCAGGATTACGCTGCATGTGAGCTGGAAGGAACTGCCGATGGATTCCGTGGAAATGTATGTGATTGTGAAGGATACAGGAGTCGGCATCAGGGAGGAAGATATTCCGAAACTCTTTAACGCATTCCAGCGGATGGATTCCACCGCCCGCAACAAGGAGGACAGGACGGGACTGGGGCTTGCCATTACGCAGCGGCTGATAGAGATGATGGGCGGTAAACTGGAGGTGCAGAGCATATACGGCATGGGTTCCGCATTTTCCTTTAAAATCGTGCAGAAGATAGTGGACAGGGAGCCTCTTGGGGATTTTGAAAAACAATACAAGGACAGTCTGCGGAGCATTGAGGATTATCATGAAAAATTCATTGCGCCCATGGGAAGAATCCTGATCGTGGACGACAATGCCATGAATCTGGCGGTGGCGCAGGGACTTTTGAAAGGGACGAGGCTGCAGATCGACGTGGCGGCGAGCGGAGAAGAGTGTCTGGAGCTGATTAAGCGAAAGACTTACCATCTGATCTGTATGGACCATATGATGCCGGTCATGGACGGTGTACAGACGCTGCATGCCATACGTGCGCTGGAAGGGAACCCGTCCAGGGACATCCCGGTAATCGCCCTGACGGCAAATGCGGTGGCGGGCGCGAGAGAACTCTATCTGCAAGAAGGATTTCAGGATTATCTGACAAAGCCGATAGATGCGGATAAGTTTGAAAATATGCTGATTGAGTATCTGCCGAGCAACGTGGTTTACCTGACCAATAACAGGGATATCAACGATGAGTATGAGCAGACGCAGGATGAGGGGGACGGCGAGTTTGATATCAGGGAGAGCCAGCTTTACCTGATGGGATTTAATCTGAGAAACGGTCTCAGATATATGGGCGGAGACAAGGCGCTTTACGGTAAGGTCCTGCGCGATTTCCACTCCATTTTGCAGGAGAAGGAGACAGCCCTTAAAGACTTTTTGCAGAAGGGCGATATGCCGGGCTACACGATCATCGTGCATTCCCTGAAAGGAAATGCCAGAAATGTAGGTGCGGATGATCTGGCGGACGAAGCCTTTGAGCTGGAGAAGATGGCGAAGGCGGGACAGCTTGAGGATGTGACGGTGCGTTCCCCGATCCTGTTCAGTATGATGAACACCATGAGAAACAGTCTGAGGGTGTATCTGGAGACGGAAGATGCGGGCGAGAAGACCGAGCAGCAGACGCCGGAGGAGAGTGCAGGAAGCATTACGGAGGACGAGTGGGTCAGGGCTTTGCAGGAGCTGGCGGCAAGACTGGACGATTTCGACGGGGAGAGCGCGGCGGCAAAGCTGCGGGAACTGAAACGCTACGACAGGCCGGAGCCGGACAAGAAAATGCTCAGATTATGCGAGAAGGCGATCAAGGATTACGCTTACGATATTGCTCTTGAGGTGGTCAATGCGGTGCTTTGAGAATGCACACGGATTTGGCGGTTCCCAAACTTACTTGACTTTTGGGGACAAAGGTATATTATATAAAAATAAATATAGTAAATGTTCAGCACAGGATTTTGCATACGGAACAGTTACGAAACGACAGAGGAATGACTGAGGGAGAGGAGTTGGCTATTATGGAAAAAAAGAATCTGGATTGGGCGAATATCGGTTTCGGCTATCATGAGACGGACAAACGCTTCGTGGCGAATTACAAAAACGGCGCATGGGATGACGGCGCGCTTGTGGATGACGCCAACATTGTGATGAACGAGTGTGCGGGCGTTTTGCAGTATGCCCAGACCTGTTTCGAGGGAATGAAAGCTTACACAACCGAGGACGGGCGTATCGTGACTTTCCGCCCCGACTTAAACGCGCAGCGCATGGAGGATTCCTGTAAGCGGCTGGAGATGCCGGTATTTCCGCAGGATCGTTTCATACAGGCTGTGACGGATGTGGTGGCAGCGAACGAGGCTTATGTGCCGCCCTACGGATCAGGCGCAACCCTCTATATCAGACCTTATATGTTCGGTATCTCCCCGGTAATCGGCGTGAAGCCTGCGGACGAGTACCAGTTCAGAGTGTTTACCACGCCTGTAGGTCCTTACTTTAAGGGAGGCGTAAAGCCGATCACGATCAAGGTGAGCGATTTTGACCGCGCGGCGCCGCACGGCACGGGACATATCAAGGCGGGCCTGAACTATGCGATGAGCCTTCATGCCATCGTGACGGCGCACGAGGAAGGCTACGACGAGAATATGTATCTGGATGCGGGCAGCAGGACGTATGTGGAGGAGACCGGCGGCGCGAACTTCCTGTTCGTGACAAAGGACAATAAGGTGATTACGCCGAAGTCCGACAGCATCCTGCCCTCTATCACCAGACGCTCGCTGATGACGGTGGCGAAGGACTATCTGGGACTTGAGGTGGAGGAGCGCCCGATTGCGCTGGAGGAAGTGAAGGATTTCGCGGAGTGCGGCCTATGCGGCACGGCGGCGGTTATCTCCCCGGTAGGAAAGATCGTGGATCACGGAAAAGAGATTGCGTTCCCCAGCGGCATGAGCGAGATGGGACCTGTCACGAAAAAGCTGTATGATACGCTGACGGGAATCCAGATGGGAAGAATTGACGCGCCCGAGGGGTGGATTCACGTAATTAAATAAAACGCTGGCGATGGAGCGGCATGTATGGCAGGGGAAGCTGCGATAGGATAAAACCAGGCTGCCGCCGGCGGGTAATGGATTTTAAGAAACAGTCAAGATAAAAGGGAAAGGGATTAGGTTGGGATGCTGCAGCATACAATTTAATCCTTTTTCAAATCATGCAGCAGGAAGAAGCGCTGCCTGCCGGGCAGATGTTTTGAATGTTTGGAATGGAGAGTAAGATGAATGACGTGTCGATCAGGGAGCGGTATCCCTATCTTTATGAAACCCATCTGCACACTTCAGAGTCCAGTGCCTGTGCGAAAAGCACCGGGGCGCAGATGGCACGGGCCTGCAAGGAGTATGGGTATACCGGCATCTTTGTGACGGACCACAATTGGGGCGGAAATACCTGTGTGGACAGGAGCCTTTCCTGGGATGCGTGGGTGGACCAGTTCTGCCTCGGGTATGAACACGCGAAGGCGGAGGGGGATCAAATCGGGCTGGACGTCTTTTTCGGATACGAGGCAGGGTATGACGCCACGGAATTTCTGCTGTATGGGATTGATAAGGCGTGGATGAAGGCGCACCCGGAACTTCGGTCTGTATCCGTGGAAGAGCAGTACGAACTTGTGCACGAGGCGGGCGGACTGGTGATGCATGCCCATCCTTACAGGGAGGAGGCTTATATTCCCGAAGTGCGTCTTATGCCGGACTGGGTGGACGGCGTAGAGGGGATCAACGCCGCGCACCACTGGTATTCCGGGACACTGAGGGATAAGACAGTGTTTGACAGAAAAGCTGTCGCCTATGCGAAGGCGTACGGTTTTCCCTTAAGCGCGGGCTCTGACATTCACTCCACGAATCTGTTTGGGGGCGGCATGGCGTTTCGCAGGAGGCTGCGCTCGGCGGCGGATTACGTGCAGGCGGTTCTGGTCGGCGAGGATTATGTGCTGACGGACGGGAAAGTGTGGTATGATAGAAAAGGAAATATTATTTGAATGGACTGAGATTGTGCAAATCATATAATTAACGCAGACGCGCTTGCGCTCTGTTCCAAACGTAATGGTACTAGGCTCGAAAGGACCTCGCCAAGTACCAACGGGTTTTAATCCGAAGGATTTAAACAGTTTCCAAGGGTCTGCTTATAATTATACGATTCGCACAATAATTTAGTATTGAGAATAATTATTGAATAAATGAATTTGCCTTAGGGGACAGTGAGTGGCGAAGCAGGAGGAGTATGGGTATAAAGAGATGGAAACGGATAGCGGCATATATACTGTCTGGAATTATGTTAACCGGGACGGTCACCGGCTGCGGTGACGGCGACGGGTTTGGCACGAAAGTGGTGCTGACTACGGGATTTGAGAAGGACGAGATATTTCGGATCGAGACCAGCTCCTGTAAGTTGCCGGAGCTTATGGTGTACATGACCACGATTCAGAACCGCTATGAGAGTGTGTACGGGCAGGAGATTTGGGGGACGATTGCGGACGGCGTGACGCTTGAGGAGAATGTGAAAAACATTGCGCTGGCGCAGATCGCCCAGATTAAGACCATGAATCTGATGGCGCAGAAGTACGAGGTGGAACTGGATGATGAGGAGCGCGCGCAGGCGGAGAATGCGGCGAAGTCGTACTATGACACGCTGGGGGAGCGGGAAATCGAGCTGATGGGCGTAAACGAAAAGACCATCAAATCGCTTTACACGGAGCTTGCCCGGGCGGAGAAGATGTACCAGTACACGATCAAGGACATCAATCCGGAGATCAGCGACGACGAAGCGCGTACGATAACCGTGCAGCATATTCTGATCAAGACTTATGCGCTGGACGGGACGGGGAAGAAGGTTGAGTATACGGAGGAGGCAAAGCGGGACGCCTACAGGAGGGCGGCTGAAGTGCTGGGACAGGCGAGGGAGGACGAGGATTTTGACGCGCTCATCCGCAAGTACAGCGAGGACGATAAGGCGACTTATTCCTTTGGCAAGGGAGAGATGGAGGAGTCCTTTGAGACGGCGGCTTTCAATCTGGGAACGGGCGAGATCAGCGACGTGGTGGAGACGGAGTTCGGCTATCACATCATTAAGTGCATCAACACCTTTGACAGGGAGGAGACGGACGCAAACAAGATCAAGATCGTGGAGCAGAGACGTGAGGAGGCGTTCGGGCAGGAGTACGACGCCTATGTGGCGACGCTGACCAGAAATCTGAACGAGGAGCTGTGGGACAGCGTGAACTTTATCCATGACGGGGAAGTGACGACGCAGAATTTCTTTGAGGTGTATGCGCAGTATTTCGGGAGCTGACCACTCCCGGAATATTTTCTGCACACGCCCGCATATGGAAGTTTGCTGTTTCACAGAATGCGGGCGGCGCGTAGGGAGAAAAGCTTCCCTACTCGAGTTCTCCTTCCCTGTCTATGTCATTTTCCGTCTGCCGGCTGATGATATCCAGAGATTCCAGCCAGTTATCCAAAACATCTATGGATATTTCCTCATCGTCCTGATATATGGAAATTTTTGCCCCGGCATGACAAAGATCCGCGATCATCTGGCGAAAAAGCTTTTTTCTGTCAATTTCGTTGATATCTTCCAAAGCATCATAATATTCTAAGTCAAATCCCACCACAAAATCACCATGATCGATCCGCTGTTTAATCGTGCCGACGGACAGGGAAGCGTCAAACTTTCTGATGATTTTTATATAGCTGGCGACGGAATTGTCTTTCTCGATCTTTAACTGAATGATATCCATTTGTACGTTCCTCGTGCTTTTTTGACTGTCGGTAGCGTGTTTCTTTCAATTAATAGGTTATTAATTTTTCCAAATCCGTGTAGTTGCCGTCGGCAATATTTTCCATAAAGGTAAGAAAGGAATTTTCTATCTTGTCCATACAAATAATAATATTATCATAATTAAATGGTATTTCGCCCGAGATATGAAAAGAATCATATACATCGCAGGACACCAGCCCACTATTGATCACAATAGCATCTGTATCAAAATCCTGCATGACGAGTCCGTGATCACAAATGTAAATACTTCCGCTATTGCTATCTATACAGATCGCATGTCCCCCTATGGTCAATGCAAATGTATAGATACCGCATTCCCTCAAATAACAGGCTGGCTCGAAATCAGTATTTTCTTCCACCATGGCTTTGATATCCAGAAATGTACAATTACACGCTAATCTTGGCAAGTCAGTGGGTTGATAATTTAAATAAAAATCCACAAAATCATTATGTTCCTTTCCAAGCAGTTGAAACAGCATCTCTTTTTCCGTATCAGCAGCCTTTATGAAATGCTGTTCGGGAGACTTAAGCCCTTCCTTTTTGTATGTATCCATTAATTTTTTAACGATACTTTTCATTTTTGGTTCCGTCATCCTCCATATTTCGGTTTTTAACTGTCAGCAGCAATGAAATTATCTCACAGGTGTCATCTGATCCAGAAATTCTTCCAGCGAATCCGCAAGCTTCTCCACAGTTTTGGAATCGTAATCTGCCTGGACGATTGCCCCTGTGTCAATTTCCATACATAAAGCCAGATCCCTATTGCTGTAGATACCCATATGAAGATATTTCTTTCCTTTGGTCTCAAAAATACAATTCTTTAAATCCTGTAAAATGTCCCTACAGTCGCTTATGGGGTCAAAATTTACGCTCTCTCCATGATAAAAGCCTTGCAGCTGTAAAAAAAAGTATGAATGATAAAACTCTTTTGCAGCGTCGGGCAATACCAATTCCAGCTCGCTCTCTAAATCCGAAAAATCAGTCTGTATATCCTTTTCTTTGTACATCCACTGAATATAGTCCTCCTCGTCCGCTTCACCGTACCACAAGGAAGACTTCTCTTCTTCATCATATGGGACAACAGGATAAGTCCCTCTATAGTCTTTATAGCACGCAAAATACTTGTCCAAATATGTCTTTAAGCACTCTTTAACCATTGTTTCCTCCGTTCCGAAGCGTTTTGTACTGAGAAACGTAAATCAGATTTCAGGCTGTCACTGTCAAAGTTATTGAAATTATAGCATACAACCGGCGGAACCACAATGAAGTATCTTGCGGGACTTTAGAAAAAGTTTATAATTCCTACAACCCGCATAAAACCGGCATAATCGGCGTATTGCTAGCACTCGCTTTTAATGAGTGCTAATTTCTTCTTGACTTCTTCATTTAGGCGTATTAAACTATCCACTAGATAGTCAACAACCCCGGAAAACAGGGTTTGTCCGATGTAAGGTGCGGGTGTAGGACATGCCGCATGGCAAGGTTTATGAGAGAAAGGAACGTGAGAAAATGGCAGCGAAACATGGCAATTTATCAATCAACAGCGATAATATTTTTCCGATTATCAAGAAGTGGTTGTATTCCGATCACGACATCTTTTTCAGGGAGCTGATCTCCAACGGATGCGACGCGATCACGAAGCTGAAAAAGCTGGATATGATGGGCGAGTACGCGCTGGCGGATGATTACAAGGCGAAGATTCAGGTCATTGTCAACCCGGAGGAAAAGACGTTACAGTTTATCGACAACGGTATCGGCATGACGGCGGACGAGGTGGAGGAGTACATCAACCAGATCGCTTTCTCCGGCGCGACAGATTTTATTGAAAAATACAAGGACAAGGCGAACGAGGACCAGATCATCGGGCATTTCGGACTGGGCTTTTATTCGGCGTTCATGGTGGCGGATGAGGTGGAGATCGACACCTTGTCATGGCAGGACGGCGCGCAGGCGGTGCACTGGACATGCGACGGCGGCACGGAGTTCGACATGGAGGACGGAACCAGGACGGAAGTGGGTACGACGATCACCCTCCACATCAACGAGGACTGTCTGGAGTTCTGCAATGAGTATAAGGCGAAAGAGGTCATCAAGAAATACTGTTCCTTTATGCCTACGGAAATCTGGCTTTCCAAGGCGAACACCACGGAGACCCAGATCATCAAGGAGGATGAAAAGCTTCCTACCGACGAGGTCGTGGAGGAGATCAAGAAGGAGAAGGAGGAGGACGAGCAGAAGCTAAAGATCAAGAAGCGCCCGGAACTTCTCAACGAGACCCAGCCTCTCTGGGCAAAGCATCCCAACGAGTGCACGAAGGAAGAGTATCTGGAGTTTTACCGCAAGGTCTTCCAGGATTACAAGGAGCCGCTGTTCTGGATCCATCTGAACATGGATTATCCGTTTAATATGAAGGGCATCCTCTATTTCCCGAAGATCAATATGGAGTACGAGTCCATTGAGGGAACCATTAAATTATATAACAACCAGGTGTTTATCGCGGACAATATCAAGGAAGTGATTCCTGAGTTTCTGATGCTCTTAAAGGGCGTGATCGACTGTCCCGACCTGCCGCTCAACGTTTCCAGAAGCGCGCTGCAAAACGACGGTTTTGTGAAGAAAATCAGCGAGTACATCACAAAGAAGGTGGCGGACAAACTGTCCGGCATGTGCAAGACGGAGAAGGAAGAGTACGAGAAATACTGGGATGATATCAGTCCTTTCATCAAGTTCGGCTGCTTAAAGGACGACAAGTTCTGCGAGAAGATGACCGACTACATCCTCTTTAAGAATCTGGACGGCGTATATATGACGCTGCCCGAGTGTCTGGAGGTCAACAAGATCGACCCCGACGAGGCGGATGACGATGCCGCGAATGCGGAACAGGAAGCAGGAGCGGTGGACGAAAACGGCGAGAAGGTGGAAGCCGAGGTCGTAGAGGAGGAAGCGGAGAAAGTTGACGGCGAAGTGCTTGACGAGGACGGCGAGCCTGTCGAAGAGGAGAAGAAGGAGAAAGTCATCTACTATGTGACTGACGAGAAGCAGCAGAGCCAGTACATCAATATGTTTAAAGCGGCAAAGATGGACGCGGTGGTGCTGACCCACAATATCGACCAGCCCTTCGTCTCCCAGCTTGAGGCAAAGAACGAGGGCATAAAATTCCAGCGTATCGATGCCGACCTGACGGACACCTTCAAGGCAAAGACGTCCAAAAAGGCGGAGAAGGAGATGGAGGAGCAGGCGGAAGAGATCGCCAAGCTGATGAAGAAAGTCCTCAAGAAGGATCAGATCAAGGTGAAGATCGAGAAGTTAAAGAACAAGAAGATTTCTTCCATGATTACGCTTTCCGAGGAGTCCCGCAGGATGCAGGACATGATGAAGATGTACTCCATGCCGGGTATGGATACAGGGATGTTTGGCAAGGAGGGAGAGACGCTTATTTTAAACGCGAACCATCCGCTCGTGCAGTATGTACTGGAACATCAGGACGGCGAGAACGTGAAGATGATCTGCGAGCAGCTCTACGATCTGGCGCTGCTGCAGCAGGCGCCTCTTGAGCCGGAGGCTATGACCAAGTTTGTGGCGAGAAGCAATGAGATTATGATGATGCTGACGAAGTAAACAGAGTCGATTTGAATCACAGCAGAGCTGTGACATGTAGACTGACCGTCCGGGAAGGTAAAGATGCCCGGACGGTCGTTTTTGTGCGGAGGTCTGGAAGAAGCAAAAGCCGCTTGTCTGTTTGGAAAAATAATGATATAATAATATCTAAAGTATTTTAGAGAATAATAAACAAGAGGGCGGGTAAACGGATGAGAAGATGGACAAGAGAATGGACTAGAGCAGTCGCGTGCGGCCTGTGCGCGGCGGTTATGGTGAGCACTGTGGCGTGCGGGCAAGGTGCGGGACAAAGCGGCTCAGGGATGGACGGTGCAGGAAATGGCGGAGACGGGCAGACGGCTGCAGATGCAGAAAGTACAGGGAATGAAAACGGGCAGGCTGGAGCGGACGGCGCGCAGGCAGATGCTGGCACGGACAAAGCGGCGGCAGTTGAAGGGATCGCGTATCAGGTCAATACGGATATCAGTGGTCTGGATGACAGCCATCGGATTTCCGACACCCTTTTCGGGCTTTTTCTGGAGGACATCAACTATGCCGTGGACGGCGGCATGTATGCGGAGATGGTGAAGAACCGCTCTTTCGAGTACGGTATGGAGGCGAGGGACGCGCAGCTTCACGGCTGGGAAGTGACCAGCGAGGCGGTGGAATTTTCGGTGAAGGACGGGAGCGCGGACGGCACGGCGCTCAACGAGAACAACCCGCAGTATGCGGTGGTACATAATACGGGGACTTCTTCGGCAAAACCGCATGAGGGTATCCGAAACGGCGGCTTTGTGGAAGGCATGTCGATTGTACAGGGAGCCTCCTACGATCTGTCTTTTTACTGTAAATCAGATGACGGCTCGGTGGACGCGGTGACGGTAAGCCTTTGTAATGAGGACGGGACGGTTTATGGCGAACAGACCATAGAGGGCGTTACCGGAGAATGGCAGAAATTTGAGGCGACGATCACGCCGGATGCGACAGAAAAGCGGCATGTCTGTCTGGCGGTGGAGATTCCGGCGGGGACGGCTTGCTTTGACATGGTTTCCCTGATGCCGCAGGACACTTATAAGGGACTGCCCATCCGCAAGGATTTCGGGGAGTATCTGGAAGCTTTAAATCCGACGTTTTTGCGTTTCCCCGGCGGCTGTGTGATTGAGGGGCGGGACGAGGAGAGTATTTACAGCTGGAAGGATTCCATCGGGGACGGGCTCGCATTTGAAATGAACGGGGAAGAGACGGTGGGAGACGTGGCGGTGCGCCCGCAGGGCAAGAGTATCTGGCAGGGTTCCAAGGCGCATCCCTATTACACGACGTACGGGCTGGGCTTTTATGAGTATTTCGAATTTTGCGAGGCCCTTGGCTGTATGCCGGTGCCTGTGCTTAATGCGGGCATGACCTGTGAAATCCAGAGTCCTTTCTATCAAGTGTACAGCATCACGGACGAGGCGTTTAAGCAGTACGTGCAGGATGCCCTTGACCTGGTGGAGTTCTGTAAGGGGGACGGCAGTACCAGATGGGGCGCGGTGCGTATTGCCATGGGACATGAAGCGCCCTTTGAACTGAAATATATCGGCATCGGCAACGAACAGTGGCAGAGCGAGTACCACCAGCACTACCGGCAGTTTGTGAAGGCGTTTGAGGAAGCGGCGGCGGCAGACCCCGCGCTTTACGGGGATGTGGAGCTGATCGTGGCGAACGGCACGGCGTCTGACAGCACGGAAGGCTGGGCTTATCTGGCGCAGAACCCGGACCAGATCACCACGCTGGTGGACGAGCATTATTACCAGACGCCGGAGTGGTTCCTCGCCAATACGGACCGATATGACAGCTACAACAGGGACTTGCAGGCGAAAGTGTTCCTCGGCGAGTACGCGGCGAAGGCAAATACGCTGGATGCGGCTCTTGCGGAGGCGGCGTACATGACGGGGCTTGAGAAGAACGGGGATGTGGTGGAGATGGCGTGTTACGCGCCGCTTTTCTCCCATGAAAAGTTGAACCAGTGGGTGCCGGATCTGATTTTCTATTCCAATGACAGCATCTTTGGGTCGGTCAATTATTATGTGCAGCAGATGTACGGGAACAATGCAGGACAGTACAGTCTGGAGACAACACTAACCGGCGCGCCGGAACAGACCATCTATGAGTCGGCGGTGGATGCGGACGGGGATGTGATCCTTAAACTTGTGAATGTGTCGCAGGAAGAGCAGAACGTGCATGTAATACTTACGGGCAGGGAGATGACGTGTTTCCTGCCGGAGGCGGATGTGACGGTGCTGGCGGGGGATGATCCGAAAGCGGCGAACAGCTTTAAAGATATGGCGGTGACGCCGCAGGAGGGCAAACTGGCGGTATCGGAGAACTTTGAGTACAAAGCGCCCGCCAATTCGCTGACGGTGATACGGCTTACGGCGCTTGTGGACTGAGCTGCTTTGCCCTGTGTCCCCGTAGAGTGTATGGGGTGTGAAAAGCGGCATTTTTCATTCCGATTTGACGCATAGCATAGCTGTGACGTGGTGGTCAGGGTGCAAAGGGGACTACACAGCCCCCTTGTAAGCGTTTCCCCAGTCCATCATGGCATCCAGGACCGGGCGCAGGGATTCGCCAAGGTCACTCAGCGCATATTCCACACGGGGCGGCACCTCGGCATAGACTGTCCGGGTAACGATGCCGTCCTCTTCCATGGAACGGAGGGAATCGGTCAGCACTTTCTGGCTGATTCCCTCCAGATCTTTTTTCAGTTCGTTAAACCGCCAGGGGCGCGTCAGAAGATTTCGGATAATCAGTAATTTCCATTTGCTGCCGATCAGCGATACGGTGGTAGCGACGGGGCAGTCGGGCAATTCTTCCTTTGTTTTCATGGTTACCTCATTTCTGTTTTGTTTTGGTCTCAACCGTGCTGAGACTGCAATGGTTTCAAAAAGATACTTACATTCTGATTATAGTGTAATATTCCTAATATGGCAAGATGGAATCATTTAGGGCTTTATATTTGATGCGAAATATCCGATATATATATTGAACTATATCATTATTCGGGAAGAGTGGTGAAGACTATGGCGATATCTATACGACACAATTTATCCGCAATGAATGCGAACCGTCAGTTTGGGATGGTAATGGATAAAATTGCAAAATCATCGGAAAAATTGTCTAGCGGCTTTCGGATAAACCGTGCTGCAGATGATGCGTCAGGTCTGTCAATTTCCGAAAAAATGCGAAGACAGATTCGGGGTCTGCAGCAGGCAACAGAGAATATTCAGGAGGGGATTTCCCTTTGTCAGGTTGCGGACGGCGCTCTTAATGAGACCCATGCGATCCTGCAGCGGATGAACGAGCTCTCCGTACAGGCGGCTAACGGCACCTACAAGCCTGAGGACCGGGCGGCGATTCAAAGCGAGATAGACGCCTTGCTTGAGGAGATTGACCGCATAGCCGACGCAACAACATTTAATGAGAATATTTACCCGCTGCACGGGCAAGGGGTAAAATCAATTACGTTATCGAGCGCGCTGAGCGGAGATCTGACGATAGAGGAATATACGCAGAAATCTACGTTCTCCTACCATGCATCCAGACCGGGTGTTGATATCACCTCGGATGGGGTCACTTATAAACCGGGAGAAGTATTTTATGTGACAGGGCTGCGGCTGAAAGATTCGGATACCATGTGGACAGAGGATCAGGTGATGGACATCTTGGATAAGAACGGCAATGCAGTGGATGCTTCTCATGGCAATATTTATAAGATCGCCTACAACAGCCTGCGATTAAGTGACTTGAAGGTAGATGCAAACGGTTATATCTATTATCAGCTGAGGCCGGATTCGTCAAGCCTTGACCCGAAAGAGACATGGCATATCCAGTCTCCTCCAGCCAACTGGGATAACCGGCTGTATTTGATTGTAAACACATCGCCTACCGGCAAAAAAGAAGTGGGCCTGCAGCCGTATCCCAGCCATTCGTATTTTACGGGAAGTTTATATACGGAACCGGGCGCTGCCGGCCACTATTCGGATTCCGGCTATACCTATGAATATCTGAAGGGATCGCTTTCTTCTATCAGCACGTCAACATCCGGCGGAGATCAGGTTTGGATTCAGATGGGAGCAGATCCCGGAAACGGCATGTATCTTTCGCTCGTAGACGCGACGGCAAACGGTATTGGCTTATCTAAAGGAACAGTGAATGTTACTAACTCTGACAATGCGGGAAAAGCGATTGATCTGATTAAAAGCGCAATCGGGACTGTAAGCCGTTATCGGATCCAATTCGGCGCGCAGCAGAATCGTCTGGAGCACGGGCTTGCAATAGATGAAAATATCATTGAAAACACGCAGGCTGCGGAGAGCAGGATCCGCGATTTGGATATAGCGGATGAAATGCTTATACATTCGAACAATAATATTCTGGCACAGATGGGGCAAGCCATGCTGGCGCAGACAAACCGCCGGTCACAGGACATATTGGCACTGTTGCAATAGGAGATTCACGCCAGACAAACAGATTGCAATATATGGCGGCATTTATGGCCGCCATATTCATTTTCACGAACCAGTGATTCTATATTTAGTCGATATAAGATGTGTCCCCTGTACTATCTTTTTATTTCCCCGAAAGCCTGAAAACATACAATTCTAACCTTAAAGTAACTAAGGCATAAATAAGTGCGTACTTTTTTTGGGTAATCTGTCCTGCTAGAATGAAGCTGTCGAAAGGACAGAAACACAAATCACGGAGAATGAAGGAGGTAAAAACAATGGCACTTTCCAATTTATCTGGATGGAACAACGAGGCAGCGCCCGCTGCGGCATGCGGTTCAGCGTGCGGAGCGGGGGACAAACCGGCGGAGAAACCGGCAGCGTGCGGTTCGGCGTGCGGAGCGGGGGACAAACCGGCAGAGAAACCGGCAGAGAAACCGGCGGCATGCGGTTCGGCGTGCGGAGCGGGGGACAAACCGGCAGAGAAACCGGCGGCATGCGGTTCGGCGTGCGGAGCAGGGGATAAGTAATCCGGCAGCCGGGGTACATGTGATTGTCCGGCAGTCTGTGTGACAACGGACCGCCGGACAGCCTGCAGCAAACAATACAGGGGGACGAAATCATGAGCGAATATTTTGCCTTTCAGTGGCACATCACGGATGACTGCGATCAGAGGTGCAAACACTGTTACATTTTTTCTGAGAACAACTGTAAGAATTTGGATGCCATGGACTGGGAGCAGATGCAGGAGGTCGTGGCGGCATGTGAGGATTTCTGTGAGGTATATCACAGACTGCCGTATTTTTACATCACGGGCGGCGACCCCATTCTGCACCCGGATTTCTGGCGGCTTTTGGAGCTTTTGAAAAGTAAGGACATTCCCTTTACGATTCTCGGCAATCCTTTTCACCTGAATGACGAGGTGTGCAGGAGAATGAAAGAGTATGGCTGCCAGAAATACCAGCTTTCACTTGACGGGATGAGAGAGACTCACGACTGGTTTAGAAAGCCCGGCTCCTTCGACTTGACACTGGAAAAGATCGGCTGTCTGAAACGGGCGGGCATCCGGGCGGTAATCATGACTACGGTGTCGGGAACAAATATCAAGGAGATCCCGGATATTATCGACACAGTTGTGGAACATAAGGCGGATGTATTCGCCTTCGCCAGGTACTGTCCTACCAGCGGGGAGAAGGATACAGGGATGACACCGATGGAATACCGGGAGCTCCTTGCGGTATGTGACAAAAAGTTTAAGGAGTACGAGGCTGCAGGCTGCGAGACTTACTTTAACAAAAAGGACCATCTGTGGACGCTGTACGAGTATGAAACCGGCGAATTTAAAATTCCGGCAGATGCGGAGGAGGGCGTTATCTACGGCGGATGCAACTGCGGCAACTGTCATATAACGATCCTGCCAAACGGCGATATTTACGCCTGCAGGCGGGTACAGAACAGCAAAGTGGCAAACATTTTTGAAGACAGGCTCTCCGATGTGTGGGTGTGCCAGATGGAGCGGTACCGCGATTATGATAAATTTAAAAAATGCGCCAAATGTGAGCTGAAGGCATGGTGCAGGGGCTGTCCCGCCGTAGCAAGCGGGGCACACGGGGATTTCTACGATGAGGATCCACAGTGTTGGAAAGCTACGAGCCATGCAGAGCGGGAGACATAAGCAGAGCAGGGAGCTAGCTCACTGGGATGCTTATGGCGAGCGATTTATACGGCGACAGCCGTCAAGCGAGATGGAGCGAAGCGAAATCGAGCTTGGCATGGCGAGAAAAGTAGAGGAGGGGCGGGAGCTAGCTCACTGGGATGCTTATGGCGAGCGATCTATACGGCGACAGCCGTCAAGCGAGATGGAGCGAAGTGGAATCGAGCTTGGCATGGCGAGAAAAGTAGAGGAGGGGCGGGAGCTTGCTCACGAACCTGTTCGCGATTGCTGGAGTATACGGCGACAGCCGTCAAGCGAGAAAAGTAGAGGAGGGGCGGGAGCTTGCTCACTTTAGGAAGGAGGTAACCAGAATGACAGATGCAAAAGACGCCGTCATAGATAACATGTTGACAAGGAGGACCATCCGCCGCTTTCTTGACCGGCAGATTGGGGAGGAGGAACTGCAGACAGTACTGGAGGCAGGGCTGTACGCGCCGAGTGCCGGCGGCAGACAGGGCGTGCTGTTTGTAGTGTCCCAGAATAGGGAGGTCAATGAAAAGCTGGGAAGGATTAAGAGGGCAAACTCCCATGTCAGAACGTCAACGGATACTGTGTATATTTCAAGGGAGCAGCCGAGCATTGCCGACGACCCGGGCATTATGAATGCCTTTTATGACGCGCCGACGGTGATTACATTATTTGTCCCGAAGGATTTTCTCTACGGACCGTACGATGCCAGCGCGGCGGCGGAAAATATGCTGCTCGCCGCTCATGCCCTTGGAATCGGAGGGTGCTTTATCGGTTCGGCGTGGGACTCTTTTCATGATCCGTTCGGGCAGGAAGTACTGAGGGAGTGGGACGTCAGGACAGACTATTATGCGGCTGTGCATGTGCTGCTTGGATATCCGAAGGATGCGCAGGCGCCGAAGGCAAAAGAGCGGAGGGAAGGAAGAATCATAAGGAGGTGACGGGTGCAATGGATTTACAGATTTGTCTGGAAAAGCTGCAGCGGGTAGGCGTGCTAAACTTTGCGACGGTGGACGGGGACGGGGCTCCGCAGATCCGCAATATAAGCGCCATTCACTATGAGAAGGACGGCTTGTATTTTTTTACGGCGAGAGGGAAGGATTTCTGCAGACAGCTGCTTCATGACGGGCGGGTGCAGATACTAGGCTACACCAAATACAAAGAGATGATCCGGCTTTCGGGGAGGGCATACCCTGTGGCGGAAGATGAACAGGAGAAGTGGATCGACATGATATTTGAGGAACAGCCTTATCTTGCCAATGTATATCCCGGCCGGACGAGAGATATCGGGATTGTTTTTGCCATAAAGGAAGGGGCGGCGGAATACTTCAATCTGGGTGTACGTCCCATTTTCCGTGAGACCTATTCCATGGGCGGTGCTTCTGTCCCGGCCAAGGGGTATCGGATTTCAGGGCGCTGTATCGGCTGCGGAACCTGTGTAAAGCACTGCCCGCAGTCATGTATCCGTGAAGGGAAACCGTTTGTGATCGAGCAGGAACACTGCCTGCACTGCGGGAGCTGCAAGGAGCATTGTCCCGTGAAGGCGGTTGAAATGATAGAATAGCCGGAATGGGGCGTATATTGTGCGCAGAGGCAAAACCGGCGGCAGAAGGGGGAGAATGGGATGACGGGAAAAATTGGCGGCGGTAGACGGGAAAAGTCTGAAAAGGGCGGGAAGATTGAGCAGATAAGAAATGCGGTAGAAAGCGCGGAGGCGGTGGTGATCGGCGCGGGCGCAGGACTTTCCACGGCGGCGGGCTTTACCTATACGGGAGAGCGTTTTCACAAATATTTTCAGGACTTTATCGACAAGTACGGTTTCAGAGATATGTATTCCGGCGGTTTCTATCCGTTTCCGACTTTGTCTGAGCACTGGGCATACTGGTCGAGATATATTTATGTAAACCGATATATGGATCCGCCAAAGCCGGTGTATCAGAAGCTGTATGAACTTGTGAAGGATAAGGACTATTTTGTGCTCACCACAAATGTGGATCACTGTTTCCAGAAGGCAGGATTTGACAAGGAGCGGCTGTATTACACGCAGGGGGATTACGGTTTGTTCCAGTGCAGCGGGCCCTGCCATGACAGAACATATGACAACGTAGAGACGGTGCGCGCGATGGTGGAGGCGCAGGGCTTTCGAATTGTGCAGGGCGGTTGTCTGGGTGTGCCGACGGGTAATGTGTGTCAGGCAGGAGATGGTCCGAGCCGGACAGCGGGCGGTTTGGGTCGGCCGGACACTTTGTACATGTCGGCCGGCAGTCTTTACGTGCCGGAAGCTATTAAGCCTTCGATGGAAGTGCCTGACGAACTGGTTCCGTACTGCCCGGTGTGCGGGAAGCCCATGAGCATGAACTTGCGGGCGGACGATACCTTTGTGCAGGATGAGGGGTGGTATCTGGCGGCTGGCCGGTACGAGACGTTTCTGGAAAAGTGTATGGATGAGAGGACTGTTTTTTTAGAGCTTGGAGTGGGATATAACACTCCCGGCATAGTGAAATTTTCTTTCTGGAGAATGACAGAGGGGAATCCCAAGGCAACCTATGCCTGTGTCAATTTAGGGGAAGCCTGTGCATCAACGGAAATCAGAGACCGCTCCATCTGTATCAATGCAGATATTGGGAAGGTACTCGAACAATTATAAGACAACAGAGTCAATTACTTTGTTTATCCGATTTTCCGTGTTGCTTTAGCATTACATAAAAATGTGTAAATACACAAAAAGTAGGAACGGCATATTGAGATGAGATTCTGCTTATAGTAGAATGAGATTACTGAAAAGTATGTATTTGCACAAAAACAGGGAGTGGCAGGATGGAACAAATGAAAACAGACAAATTACTGAAACTGCTGAAAGAGGATTCGGCCGAGTACAAGGATCTGGTGACGGAAGATTACAGTACAGTGCAGAAGAAGCAGACGATTCGCTCCCTTATGAATATCCGTATGCCGGGAGGACTCTCCGAAGCGCTTCTGTCGGCGCAGGACGATTATCTGCGGCGGGAGCGTGACGAGAAGGGAATCGTGACGCTCGCAGAGATCCCTACGATACAGGGGCAGTACGGCGGACAGGACTGGGAAGGGCAGACTCTTTGCAGCGGGGAGCGCGTTTACCGACTTGGCGGCAGAATGCAGGCGGATTTTTTGGACAAAATCTCTCTCTGGCAGGGCGATATCACGCGACTGCAGACGGGAGCCATCGTGAACGCCGCCAACTCGCAGATGCTCGGCTGTTTTATTCCGTGCCACAGGTGCATTGACAATGCGATTCACAGCGCGGCGGGGATGCAGCTTCGGGAGGAGTGCAGCCGGATTATGCGAGAAAAGCGGATGCGTCATGGCAGGCAGTATGAGGAGCCTGTCGGGACGGCTTTGTTGACGAAGGCATACAATCTGCCATGCGATTATGTGATTCACACTGTGGGTCCGATTGTGTACGGGGAGCTGACAGACGCATTGAGAGAAGACTTGCGCCGATGCTATGAGAGCGTTCTGCAATGCTGTGCGGAAAACAAAATTCGGTCTGTGGCTTTCTGCTGTATCTCCACGGGTGAGTTCCACTTTCCGAACGAGGAGGCAGCGGAGATTGCGGTTTTGGTTGTGACAGATTTTATGGCAACCCATAAAGATGTGATGGACCGTGTTATATTTAACGTATTTAAAGATGATGACCGGGAGATATACGAGAAGATATTTCGGTCATTCTAATCATGCCCAATCTATATTCCAGCCCAAAGGCTGTTGAAATGAATAGAATGCAGACTATGAATCTGTGAGAAGTCCGGCAAGCGCATTCCGCCCTTCCCCATAAGCGGATGCCGCTTCCCGGTAAAGACAGTTATAAAAATCCATGGCAGCCTGCCGTCTTTCTTTGGCGAGAGAGGCGGCTTTTTCCGTATAAAAGCGGTTATAGAGATGTTCCAGTTTATATTTGTACTCCTGAAAGAAGGAGGGCGCGTCGTCACCTTCTCCGTCCGACACGGTGCCGTCCGGCAGGAGGGAGTACAGCGGTTCAGAGACGATGCCCTTGTAAATCAAAGTGCGGGCGATCCCCATGGCGCCGGTTACGTCCAGCTTGTCCGCGTCAAACAGAATCTTGGCTTCCAGAGTCTGTGGCGGATTGTTTTCCCGGTACCGGTGGGTCATAATACACTGTCTGACCCGCTCTGCATATTCTTTGGAAAAGCCGTGTTCCATCAGGAAAGAGAACGCCTTTTCACTTCCCACAGCCGCATGGCAGAGGGACGGATCCTCAAACTGTTCCTTCCGTCCGATGTCGTGAAGCAGACAGGCAGCGATCAGGACGCTGTAATCCACGTCTTTCAGTGTCGCTGCGATTTCCAGCGCATAATACAGGACGCGGTAGACGTGTTCCCTGTCATGGGCACTGTCGTCCATGCAGGAAAGCATATAGTTTTCCAATAAAGAGTAAGTTTCTCTGGTCATGTCTGCTCCTTCACAGAATAATCGGTATAATTGGCTGCATGGAACTTCCGCCATCCCGCCGGTCATGCCGGCATGCTGCCCGATGCCTATTAAATCATGTATCGACTCGATGGTATCAAAATGTTATGTGGTATATTTAAATTTTTTTCATTATTTTATTATGAGAATATAAAAAGGATAGAATTCCCATTGACAAATGAAAACAATGTTGTATAATTTATATAAGTGAAACGGTTAACCACTTGAAAATTGGAGGTTGTTGTGAAAGAACGGTATACAATCAGAGATGTGGCTGCGCTTGCGGGGGTGTCCAACGCGACGGTGTCCTATGTGCTGAGCGGGAAGAAAAAAATATCCGAGGAGACGAGGCAGCGGGTGCTCAAAGTGATCGAGGAGACAGGCTTCGTGCCGGATCTAAATGCCAGGGGACTTTCGGGGAAAGATACAAGGCTGATCGGCGTTGTGATTCCGCAGACGGAGCCGGGAAGTAAACTGATGTTTCACAACACTTTTTACAGCCAGTTTCTCGGCAGTATAGAGTTTGCCACGAGACGAAAGGGATATCATGTACTGATATCGGCAACAGACATGACGCAGGATTATCTGAATTTGATTCGGGAGCGGAACCTTGCAGGCGTCATTATTGTGGGGACCTATGAGAGCCGGTTCTGGGATCAGCTCAAGGAGCTTGATGTCCCGGTAGTTCTGGTGGACAGCTATTGCAAGAACGATTGGTTCCATGCGGTTCGCATTGATGATGAATATGCGTGTTTCTGTGAGACTGACTATGTCATCAGGAAGGGACATAAAAGGGTAGCCTTTGCCTCCGGCAGCATTAAGGAGGACGGAGTGATGCAGAAACGTTTCGCCGGATATCGGAGGGCGCTTGGGAAAAACGGGATTGCCTATTCGGATGAATTTTTGTTTGAGGATGTGGTGTCCTATGAGAGCGGCGTTACCATTGCGGAGCGTATTGTGCGGGCGGATATCGGAATTACGGCAGTCGTTGCCAGTGCGGATATTTTGGCGGTCGGTCTGATGAGCGGTTTTTACAGGCAGGGAATACGTGTGCCGGAAGATATATCGGTGATCGGGTTTGACGGTTTGGAGGAGTCAAAGTATACGACGCCTGGGCTGACTACGATGCAGCAGCCTATTTCCCGAAAGGGGGAGAGGGCGGTGGAGCTTTTGCTCGATAATATAGCGGACCGCCAGATGGAGAGAGTGGAAGAAGTAATGGAAGTGAAACTGGTTGAGCGGGAGAGCGTAAGAGAGATTTCATAGTTATTTACAGGAAAGGTGCGGCCATATAGATGATAGCGGAAAAGATAGAGAGCAGGGAATACAGAAAGCAGTTGACCGTGCAGGGCGGCAGGAGTGTCGAGATCGAGAGGGACGGCGGCGTCCTGGTGATTTCGGCGGCGTATGGCGGTGTGTACGGCATGGGGGAAAAGTTTGACCGCCTGAACCAGAAGGGGCGGACTGTGGTGAATGAGGTGGTGGAGAAGTTTTGCAATCAGGGGGAGTGCAGTTACTGCGTGACACCCTTTTTCATGACGGATGCAGGTTTTGGGATTTATGTGAATACAAAGGAGCGGACGGTATTTTCCTTTCAGGAAACAATTCGGTGCGAGATGCCGGAAGATGCGGTGGTATATGTGTTTCTGGGGAGTATGCGGGAGATATTACACGATTACGCGGGGCTGTTTGAAAAGCCCAAGCTGCCGCCGGCATGGGCTTTCGGCGTGTGGATATCGGCCAACAGATGGAATTGTGAACAGGATGTGGAGGAGCAGCTTGCCAATCTGAAAAAGTACCGTTTTCCGGCAGGCGTCATGGTGCTGGAAGCATGGAGCGATGAGGCTACTTTTTATATTTGGAACGGTGCGGATTATGAGGCGAAGCAGGGCCGTGCACGGTACGAGGATTATGATTTTTCGAAAAGCGCCTTCTGGAGTGATCCGAAGGGAATGATTGACAGGCTGCACGCGGAGGGCATCAAGCTGGTGCTCTGGCAGATTCCGGTGTGGAAGGCACAGGAGGGGGCATATTCTTCGCAGCTTGCGCTTGACAGGGAGTATGCGGTGCGCAATAACCTCTGTGTGATGAACCGGGACGGAACACCCTATGAGATTCCAGAGGGGAACTGGTTTGCGGGATCTATGATTCCGGATTTTACAAAGGAAGAGACAAGGGCGTTCTGGTTTGACAAAAGGCAGTATTTGACGGATATGGGGGTGGACGGCTTTAAGACGGACGGTGGAGAATTTATCTACCGGGAGCAGATCCTCTTTGCCGACGGGAGTACGGGCAGACAGGGAAAAAATCAGTACTGCCAGGATTACCTGAACGCTTACACGGCATTCCTGCAGGAGGGCCAGGTGTTGTTCAGCCGGGCGGGATATGCGGGGGCGCATCGGACGCCGATTCATTGGGCGGGGGATCATCAGTCCACCAACGAAGAGTTTAGGAGTGTACTGACAGCGGGACTTTCGGCAGCCATGTCAGGTATGGCGTTTTGGAGTTTTGATATCGGCGGTTTTGCAGGGGCGCTGCCGGACCCGGATCTGTATCTGCGCGCCACGCAGATGGCGTGTTTTAGCCCGGTGATGCAGTGGCATTCGGAGCCGGAGGGAGGACAGTTTAAGGAGCTGATGCCGGGAATTACAGGCAACAACGAGCGCAGCCCGTGGAATATTGCCAAGGTGTATGGGCGGCCTGAGCTGCTTGACGAGATCAGGTATTGGCACGAGCTGCGGATGGAACTTTTGCCCTACCTGTATGAGACGGCGAGACAGGCGGTGACGGATGATATGCCCATGATGCGCCCGCTGGTTTATAGTTTTCAGGAGGATGAAAACTGCCTGGATGTGGAGGATGCATATATGCTCGGGGACAAACTCCTTGTGGCGCCGCTTATGGAGGCGGGACAAAAGACGAGAGAGTTGTATTTTCCCGCCGGGAACTGGTTTGGATTTTTTACTGGGAAAAAATATGCGGGAGGGCGGAAGTATCAGTCTGACGCGGAGGAGAAGTTTCCTGTGTATGTGAGGGAGGGCAGCGTGATTCTGCGCGATTTCCACGGTAAATGCAGGGGATATGCTTACGGGGAGAAGGGAAAAGAGACCGTTTCCTATAAGCAGCAGACATATGAGGCAGTATGGGACGGTGGAAAGATGGATATGAAAGGAGTGATGCCTGGGGAAATCGAGTGGAATTTTATCATGTAATTTGAGAGGTTAACCGTTTCAACTTGGAACAATTAACATAGGTATGACTGGAGACGGTCAGGAAAGGAAGGAAAGATTATGAAAAAGAGAGCATTATCGGTAGTGTTGACGGCGGCATTGGCGGCAACCGTGCTGGCGGGCTGCGGCGGCAAGACGGATGCGCCCGCACAGGAACAGGCAGCGTCAAAGCAGGAGCCGCAGGAGAGCGCACAGCCGGAGCAGGAGCCTTCGGGAGAGAGCATTGACATTTCAGCTGCGGAGGAGGGCGCCGGGGAGGTGGCGATTACCTATGCAAACTTTAATGCGTCGGGCGGCAATGAGGAGACTCTGCAGAAAATGTATGAGGCGTTTCACGCGGCCAATCCCAATATCACGGTGAACATCGAGACAATAGGGTACGACGATTATTTTACCCAGATGCAGACGAGAGTGGCGGGCGGTACGGCGCCGGACTGCTATGAATTGAATATTGAAAATTTTGCGGCATATGCGAATAAAGGGGTGCTGGCGGAACTGACAGGTATTGATGTGAGCGGCTACAATGCCACTGCACTGTCAGCTTTTCAGGTAAACGGCAGCCAGTACGGCGTGCCGGGCAACTTTTCCAATGTGGTTCTGATCTATAATAAAGATTTGTTTGACCAGGCAGGGGCAAGCTACCCGGATGATTCCTGGACATGGGATGACGCGATGGCGGCATGCGAGAAGATCAGCGCTTTGGGAGATGATATTTATGGCATTTACCAGCCTATTACCTTCAACGAATTTTTCAAAGTGGCGGCCCAGTATGGCGGCGGCGTATTAAATGAGGACAGAACTGCGTTTACGATCAACTCGCCGGAAAATCTTCAGGCGGCGCAGATGATGATCGACAAGATCGTGGTGACGAACGTGCAGCCCACGGAATCCCAGATGGGCGGCATGGGGGACTGGGACCTGTTTGAGAGCGGCAGGCTTGGCATGATTCCTACCGGCATTTGGGCATTTGGCGCTTTCACGGACGCCTGTGATTTTAACTGGGATATTTGTGTGGAGCCGGGCGGAACGAAAAAAGCGACCCACTTCTTCAGCAATGCCCTGGTGGTGAACAAGGACAGTGACAAAAAGGAAGCGGCTGCGGCATGGATCAACTGGCTTGCATCCAGCGACGAGGCGGCTAAGATGCGTATTGAGGCTGGATGGGATCTGCCTGCAATCAGCGACAATTCGGTGCTTTCCGGCTATCTGGAGATCACGCCGCCGGATAACAGGCAGGCTGTCTTTGATTCCCTGAATTATCTTGCGGCAGCGCCGATTATAGAGGAGTATTCCCTGATGGCTGATATTATTACGGATAAGCTGTCCCTTGCGGCAGCGGGCGAACTGACTGCGGAGGAGGCGTTAAATCAGGCGCAGGACGAGTGCAGCGCACAGATTAAGCTGCAGTGATCCGGCGGCTTGGCAGGCGCAGACGTAAGAGACTTCTGTCTGCGCGGCTGCCTGCCGGCGTGCGGTACATGGATAGGAGCGTAAGTGTATGAAAAAAAAGAAATCGTTGGTACAGGCAGCGCCCTTTATGCTGCCGAGTATGCTCGGTATGGTTGTATTCAGTTTTCTGCCTATTGTCATTTCCATCGTGATCAGTCTGACAAACTGGAACGGGCTGGATAAGCTGAACGGGGAGACGTTGAAAAACTGTATGGTGGGTTCGGAAAATTACAGCCGGATATTACAGAGCGAAGAGTTCTGGAACGTCCTGTGGCATACCGTCTACTATATTATTCTCTATATTCCGCTGGTACTTGTCATGTCGCTTTTGGTTGCCACTGTTTTAAACCGGGCCATGAGAGGGATTACGGTATTCCGGGTACTGTATTACATTCCCGTTTTGACGTCATGGGTGGCGGCGAGCCTGATCTGGAAGTGGGTGCTCAGTCCCCAGTACGGGGTTGTCAACCAGCTTCTTGGCTATATCGGAATCACAGGTCCGAATTGGCTCACGGATAAGGTGTGGGCTATGCCTGCGGTGGTGCTTGCCTCCGTGTGGAAGGATATGGGATTTTACGGGTTGTTTTTGCTCTCCGGTTTAAAAGCAATCGACGTTGGCTATTATGAGGCTTCGAGAGTGGATGGAGCAGGAAAGATGAGACAGTTCTTCTCGATCACCCTGCCGCTGCTGACGCCGTCCCTGTTTTTCTGTGTGATTATGGCGCTGATCAATGCCTTCCAGCTGTTCCCACAGGTGCAGATTATGACCGAAGGCGGACCGAACGGGGCGACGCAGGTCATGGTGGAACGTATTTATACTTACGGTTTTAAATATTTCAAGATGGGGTATGCGGCGGCGTATTCTTGGATTTTGTTTGTCATTATTTTTGCGCTGACACTGGTCCAGATGAAGCTGCAGAAAAGGTGGGTGCATTATGAATCATAGTAAATGGAAAAAGACGGCGGGCGTGGCGGGTTCGTATCTGACGGCGGTTCTGATCGGTGTGGTCGTGATCATCCCTTTTTTATGGATGCTCTCCACTTCCCTAAAGAGCAAGGGCGCGCTGATGCAGATACCGATTCAGTGGATTCCCGAGGAGCCGACGCTTGACTCCTACAGGACGGTATTTTCAAGATTTCCTCTGTTGAAAGCGATCGGGAACAGTTTTCTTATCACGGCCAGTTACACGGTGATAACGATCCTGTCCTCGTCTATGGCGGCGTTTGCCATCACAAAGATCAGGTTCCCTTTTGCGGAAGCGATTTTTAAGCTGTATCTGGCTTCTATGATGATTCCGACGCAGGTGACGTTGATTCCGCTCTTTGTCATTATGAACAGGCTGGGATTGATTGATACCTATCCAAGTGTGATTCTTCCCTCCGTTTTCCGTGCCTTTGCGGTGTTTATGCTGGTACAGCAGATGCGCTCCATACCGAATGATTTTATGGAGGCGGCGCGGATGGACGGGGCGGGAATCTTTCGCATCTATGGGCAGGTGATCATGCCTCTGACCGGGTCGGCGGTTGCCACGCTGACGGTGACCACATTTATGGAAAGCTGGAACGATTACCTCTGGCCGCTCTTAATGCTGTCCGACAAAAATAAAATGACGCTGACTCTGGCGCTAAATAGTTTGAACGGACAGTATGGAACAGAGTATAATCTTCTTATGGCGGGCAGTTTGATCTCCATGATACCGATCATAGTGATCTATGCCTGCGCGCAAAAATATTTTAAAGCCGGTCTGATGTCCGGCGGGGTGAAAGGATAACGACTATGGCAAAGAGATATGTGTTTGGCAGTCCCATAGAGACGGATGCTGTTTTATGTAAACCAGATGCGGAAGTATGGCAGGATGGGAGGCTGTCATTTCAGGACAATGCGCTTGTCTGCGAAATGGACGACGAGGAGATTGTATACGGGCTCGGGCAGGCTGTGCGGGGTATCAATAAGCGGGGATGGATTTATGAGAGCAACTGCACCGACGATCCGCAGCACACCGAGAATAAGCGCTCCCTGTATGGGGCGCATAACTTCCTGATTTTGGACGGAGAGCGGGACCTGGGTGTTTTTGTGGATACGCCTTCACGCGTTGTGTTCGATATCGGCTACACCGATTATCATACTTTGCGGATTGTGCCGCAGACGCCTGACTTCGAACTCTACCTGGTCCAGGGGGAGACGCCCGACGATATTGTGAGGCAGTTTCGGGGTTTGACGGGCAGAAGCTATATGCCGCCGCTTTGGGCGTTCGGTTACGCCCAGAGCCGTTGGAGTTACTGTTCGGCGGAGGAAGTCTGGCAGGTGGTAAAAAGTTATCGGGAAAATCATATGCCATTGGACGCGATCTACCTGGACATTGACTATATGGAGCGGTACAAGGATTTTACGGTAGATCAGGAGACTTTTCCGAATTTCGGGGCATTCGTGGAGGAAATGAAAAAAGAGCATATTCATCTGGTGCCTATCATTGACGGAGGCGTCAAAAAAGAAGATGGCTATGATGTGTACGAGGAGGGGAAAGAAAAGGGGTACTTCTGTAAGGATGAGAATGGGGAAGATTTTGTGCTTGGCGTCTGGCCGGGCAGATGCTGCCTGCCGGATATGTTAAACGAACAGGCAGGGAGGTGGTTTGGACGAAAGTATAAGGTCCTGCTTGATCAGGGAATCGACGGTTTCTGGAACGACATGAACGAGCCTGCCATTTTCTACTCGGAACAAGGGCTGCAGGAAGCCTTTGAGAAAATAGACGAGTACCGAAACCAAAATCTTGATATACAGACTTTTTTTGCTTTTCAGAACATGGTGGCGGACATCTCCAATAACCCGAAGGACTACGCATCCTTTTACCACAATTACAAAGGTAAAAGATACTGCCACGAAACGGTACACAACCTGTTCGGTTACTATATGACGCGCAGCGCGGCGGAGGCTTTTGAGGAGTTGTCGCCGGATAAGAGGATTTTGCTCTTTTCCAGGGCATCCTATATCGGGATGCACAGATACGGCGGTATCTGGCAGGGCGATAATAATTCCTGGTGGTCTCATCTTCTGTTAAATATCAAGATGATGCCCTCCCTGAACATGTGTGGTTTCCTGTATACGGGAGCGGATATCGGCGGCTTCGGCGCTGACGTTACAGAAGATTTGCTTATAAGGTGGCTGTCATTCGGCGTATTCACGCCCCTCATGCGCAATCACGCGGCGAAGGGCACCAGGGCGCAGGAGGCATACCGCTTCGGGAGCAAAGGATTGATGCGGGATGTGATTCGGGTGCGCTATCTTTTGCTGCCCTATCTGTACAGCGAGTTTATGAAGGCTGCGCTGGGGGACGGAATGATGTTTCGCCCGCTTGGTTTTGCTTACGGGGACGATGGCGTGGCAAGGCGTGTGGAGGATCAGCTTCTGGTCGGAGACAGCGTTATGATCGCGCCCGTCTACGAGCAGAATGTGACGGGCAGGATCGTGTATCTGCCGGAACCTATGAAGCTGCTGCGTTTTAGCGGCGGGCAGGTGTTGGAGGAGGCGGTTTATCAGAAAGGCCATGTGTGGGTGGAGATGCCTCTTGGAGATGTGTGCGTCTTCCTCCGAAAGAACCGTATCCTGCCGCTTTCTGCGGGCGGTGAACATGTCGGAGAGGTGGATTTCGAAAATCTGAGGCTTTACTGTTTCGGTGAGAATGTCAGGCCGTATGATTATTATACGGATGACGGGGAGAGCCGGGTGACGGTTGCTCACCCCGGCTCAGAAATGCGGCTGACAGCCACGTAAACTTCCGAAATCTTATACCATGTCGGGTAATCCACGATCCCGTTTGGCGGCAGATTAAAGACGCTCTGGAAGACTCTGACCGCCTCGGCGGTGCGGGGACCGTAGACGCCGTCCGGGGTAACGCGGGGAATGGCGGGGTAATTCTGGGCGATGCGGTTTAACTGCTGCTGGATCTGCAGCACCTTATCCCCGGAGGCCCCAATGTTCAGGTTGTAACCGGGCCAGGAGGAGGGGACGCCGGAAACGGCGACAGCGGTGTTGATATACATGTCGCTGCCGTAGTAGTAGCGGATGATCTGGATCGGAGAGTACCCCTCGTCGCCCAGATATTTGGAGCCCCACTGGCTGAGGCCGTTGCAGGTCACGTTCCTGCCGTCGCAATAGGAGGTGAAGATGGGCTGGCGCACGCCGGGACGGGAGAGATAGTTTGCAAAAATGGAGTCCACCAGTCTGTCAATATTTTTATAGATGTTCCGACCGCGTATCCATTTCTGGTCGTAGGCGGTGGAGGAAGTGATGGTGAAATTATAGCCTTTGTTCCTGTACAGAGAAACCCATGGTTTTAAGTAATGGGGAACAGGGAAGGAAAAAGAGGTATCTGTATAGGGAACTGGTGATAAAACTGGAGCCACGAAAATATAAGACCATTGGACAACCATATGAGATATTAGGCTTATAGATAACCAAAATATTGTGATATAAGGCACATAATAAAAATCGTTGCCATTATGACGATTCAGCGTTACCCTCACACCCTGTTAGAAACAGGGATAGGTGAGGGTATGTTTATGTAACCAGTCAATTTAGATTATAGTACATTCTCTCTAGGATAACTGGGAAATGGGAAAAATCAATAAAGGCAATATTGTCTTATGGGCAAGCGTGTCAAGGGCATGGTTTCAGTCTGATATCATAAGATACCTAAGTATTTCACAATTATAATTCACCGGTGGCAGGAGTTATGCGCCGGTCACGTCAATTCGGCATAGGGAAGGAGGGCGGTCTTTTCACCTACCCCGTTTTATCAAATTTTTACATGGAGGACAGATTATAGTGAGCATTGAGTTATCGGAAGTGCAATGGGAAAAGATTCTGAAGGGCATGGAGGAAGTGATTGCCGTTTCCGTGTTGTTGGAGAACGACTTGGGGACACAGAAAGATTTCCTGTCGGCTAATGCGGTGTGCATGATAAAAGAAAAAAGCAACGAGGTAAGGGATATGCTGATACTTACGGGGGAATGCAGAAACAGCCGCGCCCGCGTGACTGGCAGAAACGGGACAGGGAAAAGGTTATTATTTCACCGCGGGAGAAAAGGGAAACACAGGGAAAGAAAGAGATAGGTTGAAAACAAGCCAGCCGTCACTTCGTACAATATTTTGCATAAACCCCGGCTATTCCCACTACAGACAGAAAGGTTACCCGGCGTTAAGATGTAGTTGCAGTTAAGAAATGAAACAAAAAAACTTAGAAAATGGAGGAAAACAGTATGTGCATGTATTTAACTAATGGGAACTTTTTGGGACAGAGGCTGATCGGGTATGACTGCTATGAGAGCAAGAGCAAGGGATTTATCGGAATGAGCGAGAAGCAGGTCATTGACAAGCTGAAAAAGGGCGAGCGGGTTTACGGTTTTGTACTCGGCAGGGAAGAGGATAAGGACGCGCTTGTTCTGGATGCAGACGGTTTCAATATGACCAATCTGCAGTTAAAGACGGGAGTAAACAACCTGTCATGGATGAATGAAAACGCCGAGTGCGATATGAACATCGCGTTGGTGGTGGTGGCTGTGTCCGAGGAAAACGGCAAGCGGATGTACGAGGCGGTCAATGCCCGCCATGCAAGAGTCTGGTATGACGAGAGCAAGCTGAAAATGCTCATGGAGTTGGGTGTGCCGGTCGCAGGGGTAAAACTGGTGAAGAATAAGCTGACGGCATGTGAAGGGGTTGCCGTGAACGGTAAGGAAGGAGAGGAGAAGGAAAGCGCCTGAACCGGGCGCTTTCCCCATCCGGGGACAGCCTGAAACTTTGGGAGAGCCGGGTAAAGGAGGGGTGATACATGGAAGGGCTGACAATGCTGATTGTGATAACACTCACCAATATCAGTTTATGCTGTGGTGTTTATCTGGGAAAGTCAATATTAAAAGCGATATGTAAAATAGTGGAGATCAAAGAACTTTTGGACGGAAAAGAATAGACGGCGGAAAATACTGGCGGGCAGAAACAGCCGCCGGTATTTTTTTCGCCCACATTCGGGAGAAAATGCTGTTTTTGTGGATGGTAACTTTGGGAGCGGTATACAAAAGGGGATGCGCCTGTAAGTATCGGCAACTGCGTCATACGGGACATGCGGGTGAATAAAAAATAAAACAATTTTGAGGAGGTGGCGTATGAGTCCACAGGAACAGCTTAACATGATGGGGAAACAGCTTGAAATGGTTCTGAAACAGCTTGCCGATTTGCGGAAAATGGTGTCTCCTAAAAACGGGGGCGCGCCGAAGATAGTCTACAAGCCGGTGGTTGTCGGTGTGAAAGATGTCAGTTCTGCCCAGCTTTTTGATGCCTATAAAAAGGGGCTGAACTTAGAACAGCTGTGTCAGCTTGCAGACGGGAAGTACACGGCGGAGCAGATCGTTAAAAAACTACAGAAAATGGGGGTACGATAACATGAGTGCGGTAATAAAAGTAAATGGAGTGGAAGTGCCGGAGAGTCTGGCGATTATTGACACGGCAAACAAAACGGTGACGTTACAGACAATGTTAATCAGTGAGCAGAAGTTGGATGTTGATAAAATCCATGCGGAAGTCAATCTGTTCGGGGAGATTGAACTGTAAAGAAATGACGGAAAGGCATGAGAGAACCAGACGCGACAGCGACCAAAAGTTGCGGTTGGTTCTCTTTTTATTTTAAGTTTGTAAAGTGAGTTTTTACACACTTGTTTTTTTAACATGCACTTGCTAAAGGTGTGTGTGATTTTTTTTCGGGCGAAAAGAGAGGGGTTGTGTGGTGAAACCATTAGTATTTTGAAAAAAGATATAAAAGGGGTGGAAGATCAGGGAGGGCATAAAGGGGGCAGCTGAAAAACGACTGGTTGAGAAAACCGCCTGCCTTTCCGGGTACATGGTCAGCCAGAAATGGCTTAACAGGATGGTTTTCATGGAGTAACCCGGATAAAGGCGGGGCAGTTTCTACCTTATTATATATGCGGGCTGACTGCATAAAAAATGAGAGGGCAGGATAAAAAGTCGGAAACGCGGCGGCTTGTATCGGTCATTGGATGAGTGGAAGGGAGGGCATTGTGAAAAATAAAAATAGTTACAAAATCCGGGCTGGTTGTGAAGGACAGCCGACATGAGGAGGGGGTGGGGAGTTAAAAAGGTTAAAAATAGACGCCGGGGATTTGACCATTGCGATACTTTGGGTTTATGATGGGATTGTAATGTTGCAGTAACCAAAATAAGGAGTGCTTTTTGGTTACCATGATTATAACAAAGTCAAAGGATGGGTTGGGCATGGTAGAAATTGATATACAACAGGAAGAGCCGAGCGATGCGGAAAAACGATTCAATAGTCAAGTGAATTATATGATCATTGAGAAGCTGTGGAAGTATATGCACCCACATGAAGATATTGAAAACTTGTATGAACTGCTTGATATAAACAAAAACGCCTACAGCCGTATCAGGACGGCAAATGAAGTTCAGCAGGTCGATTTAGAAAAGCGTTGGAACAGAAAAAACAGCCCTATCAGTTCGATGGGGCTGTCAAAGGAGATTATGACGGGACAAGTTATGATGGAAATTGATGGAATCAAATGGGAGGAATGGGATAAGTACATCAGATACCGTTATGCGGAAAAAAAAGAGGATTACGAACGGATTAGTTACATGCAGAACTTTAACAAGAAACTTAATGAAGTATTTAAGAAACTGACGGCAAACAGGAGGAGTCATAGAGATATAAACAAGCTCTATTATTTCTTTACATACGGCAAGTCTGTTGATGTTGATATAGACGACATTGACATGCTGGATTTGAAGGACAGTCTTAATCATGTTAATGTTGAAAAAATGAAAATATGTGATATGACGTTAAAAAAGGAAGTGTGCAGACTGCTAAAAGAGAAATATGAGCAGTTGAGCATTATCGTCAGCTATCAGGAATTATAAATCCGACCTTTTAGGCACCCGCTTAGGGTGCTTTTTTTTGTATGTACTCATAAAGGCAGAAGCAAAACAAGAGGAGTGATATAGTGACACAAATGAGTTACACAAATATTCATAATGAGTGACACAGAAAAATAAAGTATGTACATGTAACTAAATATGAGGACGCATGACAGAAAAATAGTGACATGGTAAAATGAATTCAACAGGTGAGGGGAACAGACAGAAAGGAGGAAGAACATTGACAAACACATACCGCCGGCAGTCGACTGATCGGGGTGCGGGGGGATGTCATATGGAACTGTAAACATAAGCACAAGAAAGGGAGGAACAAGTTATGGTCAATGCAATTTTTACGAACAAAAAAGGATACAAAGTATACGCGGTCGGGGTGAAAGATGTAGCGAGTACCCGGGTCTCCGTTGAATGTTACGTCAAGTCGCCAAAAGGCGAAATGTCGGAAATCTTTTCCGTTCGCAGACGGGATTTGATGAATAGAAAAAATTCGTTGGATTTTTTCTACGACCTCGACGGGGGATTCAAAGACGAAGAGGTTGATTCACTCAGCAGTATTTTTCGGGACCTGGTAGATAAGGACGGTAAAATGACCATCCAAAGCAAGGCGTCGCCGACTGACATACATCATGCGGTTAGTGAGTATATCAGGGAGGAGGCAGAGAACCTGAAAGATAATCCGAAGCCAAGCATTTTTATTCGGGGCAAATACGGTTATATGGAAACCTGCTTCATGGATCAAATGGTTTCGGCTAACAGAGACCTTGGGGTTAAACGAAAAGATGTACTGAAAATCCTCAAGATCATGGGGGTCCTGATAACTGGCAAAAATCGTCCGTATGATAACATAGTCACTGTGAGCGGCGAAAAGAAACGGGTTTACAAGATAGAACTCGCAAAAGGGGATAAAAGTGACGATGCGGTGTGTGAGGTGATTGCGGTATGAGAATCAAATTTTTTCGGTGGTATGGGGGAAAAATCCGTCTGGTGGAAACACTCAGGCTGCTCATCCCGGAGCATGTGGAATATGTCGAGCCCTTCGCGGGCTCGGCGGCTCTGCTTCTGAATCATTCGAGGAGCAGGGAGGAAGTCATAAATGACAAGGATGCGGATGTTGCGTTTTTATTGCAAACGATGGCTGACCATGAAAAGGGAAGCAAACTGGAAGAACGGCTGTGTTCACTGCAATATGACAGGTCTGTTTTTGAGGCGGCTGTTGAAGCGCGAAGGCGGCATTACAGCGGCATGAATGATATTGAAAAGGCTACCATGATTTTTATAACGATTACGCAGAGTTTCAACTGTACACGGAAAACCTTTTCCGAAAAGGCTTTTGCGGGTACAAGAGCGTACCAGAGGGATATCCGATTCCATATCCCCAATGTATACCAACGATTGCAGGGAGTCCGCGTCCAGAATAGGGATGGGATTGAACTGCTACAAGAGATTTCTGACAACCCGGATGCGTTCGCCTTTGTAGACCCGCCGTACCGTTGGGAATTGCGGGGAGCCGGTGCGGACAGGGCTTATGCCTGTGAAATGCCGCACCGTGAGCATGTCCGGCTGTTGAAAACTGTACGGAATGCGAAGTGCAAGGTCATGCTGTGCGGGTACAGGTCGGAAACTGAGGAGGATCTGTATGATATTTATTTGAAACCTTACGGGTGGAAATGCTATAAAGTGGGGGAATATGCGAAATCCTGTCAGGTCAAAAAGAAACACCGTGATATGGGGCATGAGTTCATATGGGTTAATTATGAACTGCCGGTTGTGGCGAAGTATATAAGCGGCATGAAAGAATATTAGAAAAGCGGGATAACGAAGTTTTTACTATTGACAAAACGTTAAAACAGCATTATCCCTATTCATAAACATTGTAGAAACGGAGGCAGGGATTATGAATAGTGGTAAAGAAGTCAGCGGGTGCCTGATTGAGAGGGCGGGAAGGTATTATGCGGTCGTGTATTATTATGTGGAGGATCAGAGAGTTACCGAAACCAAGTCAACGGGGATAGCTGTTAATGAACACAAAAAACGGGAAGCTGAAAGGATTAAAAATCAGTTGATTGCAGAAAAAAGGGCGGCGTTAGAACAGCCGGGGCAGGGAAAGGCGGCGGAGTTACACCCGGTTGCATCCTGTCTGGAACGGTGGGTTGATTATAAGTCAAAATATATAGAAAATACGACCAATGACAGTTACCACTTCAAGCTGAAATCCACAATCAGGTATTTTCAAAAAAATAATATGATGATTGAGAACTTAAAGCCCCGCGATATTCTGGCATACTATGAATGGGAACTGGCTCACGGCAGACAGAATATATGTAAGGATGGGAAAACATCGTTAAGCCGCCGGACTGTCAGTGACAAGGCGGTGCTGTTCAAGCGTTTTCTGGGAGATGCGGTATTACAGGGGGTGATATCGGTCAATCCCGCCGAACAGGTGTCGGTGCCAAGGGTGAAAGAAAACAAGGTTGAGAAAATCACGTTCATGGACTTGGGGCAGGCACAATGTTTCCTGAATTTTGTTAAAAGTGAACCACGATTTGAAGTGTTGTATTATATAGGGAAGATTGGATTCTACTATGGTCTTAGACGTTCGGAACTGCTTGGGTTAAGGTGGTCTGCAATAAATTTCAATAGCAATGAAATTGAGATAAACCATACCGTTGTCAGAACCAAGCATCAGCCGGAACACCGCGATACGGTCAAGTCAAAGGCTTCACACCGCTATCTTCCGTTGTTAGAAGATGTTAAGGGATGCCTGATGGAATTAAGGGAAAACCAGAAACGGCTGGGGATATATGACGACAAAGGGTATGTGTTCTTATGGAACGATGGAAGGGAGTACAATCCCGATTATATAACAAAACTATTTGTAAAAGCTGTGAAAGCCTGTCCGGGTGATATTCCGAGGGAAATAACTTTGCATGGACTTAGGCACAGCTGTTGTGCTATACTGTTTGAAAAGAAGTGGGATATTGCCGAGGTGCAACAGTGGGTCGGGCATAGTGACATTCAGATAACGGCGAATATTTATAACCATGTGAGCAAGAAGTGGAAAAATGAGCATGGGAAAAAGATAGACGGTTTCTTTAAGTAATGGATCGGACTTTAGAGTAGGAGGCGGGTGTTCCAACAGAATTCCAACAGACTTTGGGAAAAGTGCAGGGACACGCCCCCAAGGGGTAAAATGGACGGGATTGGGGGCTAATAATAGGTATCATCAGGTGTTTGGGGACGGGTAGGGGTATCTTTCAGGGAGACTGCCCGTTAGGGAAGTAGAGGCCGCAAGTTCAAGTCTTGTCACTCCGATAAAAAAAGCCCTGATAATCATCAGAACTGGTGGTTGTCAGGGCTTTTTTGTGGAATCTGTTTATTTTAGGGGGATATTTGTCTAATCCCAAAAACAGGTAAATATTTCATCTTTACACAAGAACGTATGTTTGATACTATGAGAGTACATTCATCGGCGGGAGGAGGTGAAGGGAATGGAGGAGATGCTTTGCGGGGGAACGCTTGCAGACGGGTGGGCCAATATTCCGATCCAGATGATGACGCTGACAGACCGCGACGGCAGGATGACGCCGCTGTGGTTCCGGCTGGAAACGGAGGAGCACGAAGTTAAGCTGTGCCGGATTGAACAGGTGGTTTCCCGGGATGAGAAGAAGTATGTGGGCGTGCGGGAGAAACAGTTTATCTGCAAAACCAGACTGGGGAGAGTGTGTAAGACCCTTGAGATGCGTTACAGCGTGGAAACCCAGAAATGGCGGATCTTCCAGTTCCTGTGACAGTGGGAAAATATGTGTTCCATATAGACGTTAACAGCGCGTTTCTCTCATGGACTGCGGCGTATCGGGTGGATGTGCTGGGGGAGAAGGAGGATATCAGACTGATACCGAGCATTGTGGGCGGGGATCAGGAAAAGCGTCACGGGATTGTCCTTGCAAAAAGCACGCCAGCCAAGAAATTCGGTATACGGACAGGGGAGCCGGTGGTGGCGGCGCAGAGAAAATGTCCCGGTTTGGTGATTGTGCCCCCGGATTACGGACTGTATGTCAGGTCATCACGGGCTTTTATGGAAATACTGCGAGAGTACAGTGACGATGTGATCCAGTACAGCATCGACGAGGCGTGGGTCGTGTTTGAAGGTTTTGAGAAGCTGTATGGACGCGGACAGATGGTGAACATGGCGTATGAGCTCAAGGACCGAATCAGGGAAGAACTGGGCTTTACCGTAAACGTCGGTATTTCCACAAACTTCCTGCTGTCTAAGATGGCAGGGGATTTTTCCAAGCCGGATAAAGTGCACACACTTTTCCCGGAGGAGGTTGAACAGAAGATGTGGCCGCTCCCCGTCTCCGACCTGTTTCTGGCGGGAAAGGCTACGGTCAGTAAGCTGCACAGCGTGGGCATACAGACGATAGGAGAACTTGCAGAGGCCGACGAGGGAATGATCCGGGCCCATTTAAAAAAGCATGGGGCGACAATTCAGGGGTTTGCCAGAGGAGGAGACCTGGAACCGGCGATGATTTTCCATGAGGCAAATAAGGGCTACGGAAACAGTATGACGGCGCCGAGGGATATTGTGACGGAGGAATACGCAAGACATCTGCTGCTTTCTCTGAGTGAGACAGTGGGTGCAAGGCTTAGGAGCGACGGGGTTATGATCGGCGTGGTCAGCGTACATCTGACCACCTGTGAGTTTAAACGGATGAATAAGCAGATGCAGCTGGATTCCCCGACGAACATTACGGAGGAAATATATGAGGCGGCCTGCCGGCTTTTTGGCAGGCTGTGGGACAAAAAGACGCCGCTGAGGCAGTTGGGGGTTCATACTTCCGGGGTGCAGGAGAAGGCAGGACGGCAGTACAGCATTTTTGATCTGGAAAAAAGTGACAGACTGGAAAAACTGGACAAGGCGGTGGACCAGATCCGCAGTAAATACGGGGAGGACGCGATTTTCCGCGCCAGCTTCCTGAAAGGAAATGTATCCCATATGAGCGGCGGGCTGAATAAAGAGAGGCGCAGCGGGGTTACATTAGGGATAGACGTTGAGGGCGAAAATCTCGGGGACCTGTGAAAGGCTGTACCAGACAGGATAGAAATTGAGGGGAAGGATGCAGGGAAAACTATGTGCGGAAGATTTTATATAGATGACGAGACAGCGCGGGAGATAGAAAGGATAGTTAGAAAAATCGACCAGAAGAATGGGAAAACGGGGGATGTACATCCGTCAGAACCGGCACTTGTCCTGCGGGCAGACAGGGACAGTATGGTGGCGGAGACGCTCAGATGGGGCTATGAGTCGGCGAGGAAGAACACGCTCATTTTTAATGCCAGAAGCGAGACCGTGAGGGAGCGTCCCATGTTCCGCCATGATTATGAAACGCGCCGCTGCCTGATCCCGGCATGTAAGTTTTATGAGTGGAAGGATACCGGGGCGAAGAAAAAGGAGAAGTACGAATTTTTTGTGCCGGGTGAGGTCCTTTATCTGGCAGGGATTTATCACAGAGACCCGGCGGGCGGCCGGTTTACCATTCTCACCAGAGAAGCGCGGGGGTGTATGACGGGAATACACAGCAGGATGCCGCTTATCATTCACGGACAAGACATGGAGGCCTGGCTTTTTTCGGAGAAAGAAGCAGAAAAGATTTTGGACAGCCATTTTGATGAATTGCAGAGGCGCAAAAGTGAGGGAGGGGCGTATCAGCAGATGAGTCTGTTTTAGAGTGGGACCAAGATACATTCTGACAAAATTCTACAATATTACAATGTAAAAAGTTGACAGGAAATGGTAGAATGGGTTATGGTATAAGAGACTACACATAGTGGTCTCTTTCGCTGTTTTATGAGGGGAATGGATAATTAAAAGTTATCCTTTGTGTTTGGTTATTTATTAATAATAGGAAAATTCCATAAGATTTATAGACTATTAACGTTTAAAAAATTAACTATCAGATGATGAGGGAAAATACCACTATGCCGAGAGAAATCGAATTTACACGTCGGGAAACTGAACTTAAAGAGATGAAAGAGGCTTTAGAACAAAATAGCATTGTCGCCTATTATTGCTTTGACAACAGTGGACTTTCGCAATTCTTAAAAAAACTCTGTATTGATATGAATACGGAGAAACAATTGTGCTTTTACATAGATTGCGAGAAGCAAATGAGTGTTGCCGTACAAATTGCCGAACAGATATTTTCAGAGTGCGACGAAAACCAGCTGAAAAAATATACCATAGACGGCGGAGAGGTCTTAACACAAGTACTCAAATCCCTGGTGTCATCCGCCAGTGTCCTTACATTTCTTTCTCCTGCTGCAAATATAGGGAAAGTTTCTGTCGATTTAATCAACGCAATAAAAAATACCCTAGATGTTGACATAGATCATTTATCCGATTATAAAATTGAAAAAGCGCTAATTAGTATGTTTCATAAAATGGATGCGAGCGGCACAGGGCAGTCAGCATGTATATTATTAGATAATGCCGGCGCGTTATCCGCTGTTTCATTAGAATTTGTTGCAAAATTGTTTCCTATTAATAATATGAAAATTTTGTTGACACTCCCTCAACGGCACGGTCATGTAGGCGCTGAAATTTTATCAAAATTATCATTTGAAAATTTTATACCATATACAATGAAAAAAACTTTTCAGCGTCCGGATAATTATCTTATAAGCGGGTTATTCCAATATTATAAAAAACCGATTGAAGAGGGGTATTATAATATCTTTGAGAAATATGATCGGGATATCCACATTATTATGTCATTTATTCGTGGGTTTAATATGAATTTCATTCAATTGAATAAGGAATCCCTTTGCATTCTGAAAATTATGCTTACCCTCGATACATATATAAACATTGATATTCTATATAGGGTTTTTGAAAAAGCAATGCATGCTCCTTTTGGAGTTTCCAATGAAAATTTTAAATTGACTATAGATCAGTTGGTGAAGAGTAATATTATTGAGGTTGATTCTGAACAGAATGTTCATTTGAATAAAAATCTTGTGACAGAACAGGAAGTAGCTGTTTCACTAATTGAAAAATTGACCATTTCAAGATATATTATTGAAAGTTTTGAAATGCACAAATCTGAAATGACTATACCGCAATTAAAATTTGCGATACATAATTTAGACAAAGATTACAATAGAAGGAAAACGTATATTTTACTGTTGCTCCACAAACAAAAAGGGAAGGAAAAAATAGAACAACCGTATCTTGACATGTTATTTTATTTAGATAACAAGGAGGACTTGATTCAAGTTTGCTCATTGTATTATAATATGCAGGTTTATGATGTTCCATATTTAAAATTGCAGCAACATCCAAAATTTTTATGTGAGCGGGAATGTCAAATACTGCTTGCCCTTTTACAAGAAAGGATGCATAAGGAAGATTATTGCCAAAAGTTATGGGAGCTTGTATATTCCAGCTCCAATATCAACGAAAAGTGTTTGATTATGGCGGTGTTATTTACAGCTTTATACAATGACGGAGAAAATCAGCAGTGTAATGATATTTTATATAATAAGGATTTTAAATATTATTATGAAAATTTTCAGGAATCGCAATACTATCATTTTTTGTTGAGAAATATCAGTTACTACATGGAAGATGTAGAAATTGGAATCCGAAATTATAATTATTGTCTGACAAAATTTAAGAATAGTGATCCGGTAAACTATAACCGCACAGTATCAAATTTTGTGGGTTATTTGATGAAGTATGAACATAATTCACATGCTAAAATCATTTTGCAGGATAAAATAAAAGAAGTAAAATCTATACTTGAATTCAATGATTCAAGATATCTATATTTGAATATGAATTATGGAATTTATTTAATGAGGGAACTGGATGAAGACCCTACGCAGTATTTTGAAGTTTTTTTATCTGATTCAGGAACTACAGAAACTCCATATATTTATGCACGGATAAATCAGGCCCTTTATGTTGCAAAAAAAGATCCCGCCAAGTCGCTTAGCCTTCTTGACGAAATCTTTTATGACTCTATTGATGGTTCAAATGTCACACCCACAAAAATCTTATATAAAATCAATAGAATTTTAGTTGAATATATGAACGGAATGTGCAATACAACATTATTGAATGAAATAAAAAACGAACCTTTACGTGGCGATGTAAAGGATGCGGAGGCAATATATTCCTTCTATTCACATCGGTTTGTAAATAAAATAGAATTTCAAGATTCGGATTGGAAGGCGCAATTTCATCCCGGCTGCATTTTTTATCATGGTTTTGATGCAGAATTAGTTTTATCAACTCTTGCTAAACCAAGTTTTAATATATAGTCAATCAGTTCCTCATATGTTTTAAAATGACTTTCTAAAAAACTGTTGACAAAGCCTCCGCGTATACCTAAATTCATTAAAACATTTACCTCCAGAAAGTAGGGTGTGCAGCTATTTTCTTCTAAAATGTAGTCTATACGCGCATAATCACAGGGCTGCATCTCCTGAAAATATTTTTGGGATAAATATTGTAATTGTGTGTTAATGCTTTTGTCATTACTGGTATAGCGGGCCATTCCTTCTTCTGCAAAGCGTTTTTGGGAATATGTCATAATATTTCCTGTTTTATTAGATACAGTGTAATGTGGTGTTGCAATTAATGCGGAACCTTCAACTGAATTTAAAATGGAAACGCCATAGCATAAACCCCTGATGTATTTCTCTACAATAACATCTATATCCTGACTAAAGTAATCTTCAGATTTTTTAATAGCCGCATCCCATGTTTGGCAAAATGAACTTTCATCAATGTTCATTGATGCACTGCCAAATCTGGGTTTCACAAAATATGGCCCCGAAAAAGGGGGAATATGCGGTAGCGGATATTCTTTGGACGCTACATTCCATGGAGCCGTTTTTATGCCAAGATGCTCAGCCAACTGTTTCGACATACTTTTGTCTTCAACTAATGCACGTACATTAGGGGTGGCACCAATATATTTTATATTGTAATATTCACACAGAGATTGTATAAATATTTCGCTATTACGGAATCCCAAACGATTATATACAGACCAGACTAATTGGTATTTGTCATGGTTCATAATTAAATAATTTACATCACTTGCTGTATCAAAATCGTAATTTAATTTATCTAATGCTTCAATAATTTTCCAGTGGTATGTAGTTGCATAAAATTCTTCTTCCGGCGTTTTGGGCGGAACCAGTACTTTCCCGTTAGTTGGCGCAAATTGCGCTAGAAATAAAATTTTGGACATAAATATGCTTCCCTTCTGTATTTTTTATACTAAGCCCACATAGCAATACGTATTATTTTGCAAAATTAATTTGCCATTTGTGCTATGTAAGTCAAAGAAATCCGATAAGGCATGTATGTAGTTATGATAGTTTTTATCATTTTCATCTAATCTATATGAAGCGGATTGATGTAAACCTATAAAACGTTCCTTGTCAAACAGAATGTCATTTGGGAATATTTGGGTATCATATTTCCCAACAAAAAAATCCTGATATTCATTTTCAGTGTTTGCACCGCGCATTCCACATAAAGAACCTGAAAAATTCGGACAATATTTTTGGCTTATGGAATCAATCTCCTGTACAAGTTCGGATGTTTCATCTCTGCGATTCCATATGAGGATAACTTTACCGTTAGGTTTTAAAATGCGCTGACATTCTTTTTTAAAACAGGCCCGATTAAACCAATGAAATGATTGTGCAACGGTAATATAGTCTATCGTATGTTCCGTAAGGGTGATATTTTCCGCACTTGCGTTAACTGATATAAAATTTGCGCTGTTTTGATTATTAATTTCTGCAATTTTACGCATGTCGTCATTGGGCTCAACTGCATAAACTTTTGCACCAGTATTTAAAAGAAGCTTGGTTAAAATGCCTGTTCCCGAACCAATATCCGCAATTACACTGTTGCTGTTTAAGCCTATATCTGTACTAAGATATTGAATGAATGATGTCGGATATGCAGGACGGTATTTAGCATATATTTCTCCAACTCCAGTAAATATTTGTTCGTTCATTAGTTATGTACTCCTTTGATTTTCTAAACTGGATATTTGTTTTTTGTGCCACAGAAACGATAGATAACTTTTAATTATCCATTCATACTTTGCAGCCTGGTTACAGTTACATTGCATTACGATATAGTTACCCATAACGTTTCTAGTCGCAAAATGTAAAAATTGTACGTATTTGTATATTTACATTTTTACTAGAGGTTTCTCTTTCAAAGGAAAGGAGGAATTTAGTATGATTTGTAGATTATTGGTAAGTGCGCAGCAAGGGGACGAAAAGGCTATGCTGGAACTGATAAACAGGTTTCAGCCGCTGCTGAGGAAGTACGCAAGAAAGCTGAGATATGCTGACGCGTATGAGGAGTGTCTGCTATTTTTTATTGAGCTGGTGAAAACCATGGATTTGAAAAGGCTCAAAGCTTTGGAAGATCAGGCGCTTGTATCGTACATTAAGATTTCCATCACACATTTTTACGGCAAACAGGTCTATAAGTATTTTGAGGAGCCGCAGATGATTGCCTTTTCCGAATTGACGCAGGAGCAGAGATATTATGTTGAGGCAAAAACTGCAAAACAAGATGAGCAGAATGTTTTTACTGAACTTGGAGTGGACAGGTTTTTAAACCCAAATGAGAAAAGGATTTTATATCTTATTTACGCAAAGGGGTATACCCCGGCTGAAATTGCCCGGAAATGCCATAAGTCAAGACAGACGGTAAATCAATTAAAGTTGCGGACTCTGAAAAAACTCAGAAAAATGGTAAGCAGGGATGATGAAGGAGGTACTAAACGTGAATAAGAAAATGAAACATTGGATAGAGGCGGCAGGCATACGTGCAGTCAGAACTATGGCGCAAACTGCGATAGCAGCGATCGGAACTTCTGTATTGCTGAATGACGTTGAATGGATCAGATTGATTTCAACGGTTTCTCTGGCAGGATTGCTTTCCGTTTTAACATCCTTGGCGGGATTACCGGAATTACAGAAGAAGTGAGGGGATTTAAATGATAATAGGAGTTAACTGTGGGCATACGGTGGAAGGGCCGGGAACGGGTGCAGTCGGTCTGATTAAAGAGTCGGAACATACACGGCTGGTCGGGAATGTTCTGATGAAAAAGCTTATGGAAGCGGGAGTTAGTGTGGTTAACTGTACCGTTGACAGGGCAGTATCGCAGGAGGCATATCTTGAAGAAACGGTTCGGATAGCTAATCGGTCGTCGCTGGATCTGTTTATCAGTATTCATTTTAATGCTTCCAATGAGCATAGGGCACATGGAACAGAAGTTTATACATATGGAGGGAAACGGCATTCTGCCGCGACTGCGATCTGTGCGCATCTTGAAAAACTGGGATTTTCAGGTCGTGGGGTGAAGGACGGGAGTTTACTCTATGTGATCCGCAGGACAAAAGCAAAGGCAATTCTGATTGAGGTATGTTTCTGCGATAATAAGAGGGATGTGGAAATCTATGGGCGTATGGGTTCAGGGGAGACGGTGGCGCTTGCCATTTATGAGGCGCTCTGCGAGACTGTGACCGAAATTGAAAAGAGGACCGGGAGTGACAAGGAAAAGTTTATAGAAATTGTAGGTAAAATAGCGGGTGCGGACTGGCAGAAGCGAAGAATCATACTGCCGTCTGTGGTGGTTGCACAGGCAATCAAGGAGTCAGCCTGGGGTACTTCTGAGCTTGCAAGGAAGGCGAACGCCCTGTTTGGCATTAAGAAAAATGGCTGGAGCGGCAGGATATATGTGAAAGAGGCCTTGGAACAGGATGCGGATGGAAGTTATTACAGGGTGAAACAGACACAGTGGCGTGCATATGACAGTTGGGAAGAGTCTGTTTTGGATCACAACAGTTATATTGCGGAAAGAAGCACAGACGGGGGAAAAACGAAGCGGTATGCGCCGGTGATAGGATGCAGCGACTATGTTATGGCATCGGGGTATTTGCAGGCGTGCGGTTATGCGACAGATCACGGCTATGCGGAATCGCTGGCACATGACTATATTGAAAAATACCAGCTTACAAAATTTGACAGTTAAACTGTTTTATTTGTTTACAATTTAAGAGAAATCTCCTTTTTAATAGATAGCCGGCTAAATACTATCAAATTGAAAAGGAGATTTTATTATGGCAGTTTTACCAAGTACTGATATCAAATTGGAATTACGGTTAAATGACGATGGGTCCATTACGGCGAACTGGGTCATTCTTCCGGGGATGGTTAAGCAGAAGGTGTATGTTTCGAAAGTAAAGGGTGGTTATGGCGTCGAATGGAACGATGACTGGCATGGAGATTCCTATACAACGAAGCCCAATCTTCCGGCTAATGAACAGTATGACGTTAAGGTTACACAGACTGGAGATCGCGTATCTATCGGATCGGGATTAAAAAGGATTTTGATTCCCTATGATTTTTATGACAATAAGCCGTTGGACGTTCCTCAAAATATTAAGATTACCCCGGAAGCGACAAAAATAAGCGTCAGTTTCGACGCGGTTTCACGTGCGAAAAGTTATGATATCCTGTTTGATGGTAAGGTATATAATGTAACGGCTACATCTAAGGTTTTTATAAATCTTACTCCCAAAACAAGACATACTGTTGCAGTGCGGGCGAGGGGGCTGAAGCAGACAAGCGCATACAGTGCAACGCAGACGGTTATGACATTGCCCATAAAACCATCTGTGCCTCTGGGGATTAAGAAAGCGGCGACAGAGACATCCGCCACGATCAGCTGGACCAAGGTGAGTGATGCTGTCAGCTATGATGTTTTGTTTGACGGGCGTGTCTATAATACAAATGCTTTGTCCAGAACATTTACGGGTTTAACAGCAGGAAGAAGTTATTCTTTTCAGGTAAGGGCGAGAAACGCTGATCTGGCAGGGAAGTACACCAGTCAGATGGCAGTGGCTACGCCGCCAAAACCGCCGACATCCGTGACGGCCACGAGTACGGGGGATTCCGTTACCATAAGCTGGAACAAGGTGGCGGGAGCTACAGGATATCTTGTACGCTGTAATGATGATGAGACATATGGATATGAGTCGACTACATCTATAGAATACAGCGGCCTAAAGCCAAAAACGACTTATACTTATCAGGTGGCTTGCAGGACGCTGGATGGCGTGGGCAGTTACAGCGCAGCAAAAACAATCAGGACTCTGGCAAAAATCCCCAATCCTCCCGCAGGTTCAGATATACAGGGGCAGACCACAGAAAATTCTGCTACTATAACGTGGGATGCTGTCAGTGGAGCGACAGGCTATGACATTCAGTTTAACGGAAGCACCTACAGCACGACATCGCCTTCAAAAACGTTTACGGGACTGAAGGATAATACAGAGTATACTTACAGGATACGCTCTAAGAACGCAGACGGTGCCAGCGAGTACGGACCGGAGAAAAGAGTGCGGACAACTCCCAAAGCGCCCTCTGCGCCGACAGCCTCTTCGGATGAGAGCTCTGTCACTGTAAGCTGGGATTCGGTGGCGGGTGCTTCCAGCTACGATCTGCAGATTGATGGCAAGGTTTATAACGTGAAGGGAACTTCCCACAAAGTGACGGGGCTTAAGCCGAACACATCCTACAGCTATCAGATTCGCGTCAATAATGCGGATGGTTCCAGCTCTTACAGCCGTGCAAAGACACTTAAGACGACACCCGTTCCGCCGGAGACGGTAAAGGAGAAGCGGTCGCGTACGGATATCACCTTGAGCTGGGATTACATTAGCGGTGCATCCAGTTACGACGTACTGTTTGATGGTAAGACTTACCGTGTTACAGGAACAAGCAAAACTATTTCGGGACTGACTGCAGACACTTCGCACAGCTACCAGATTCGTGTCAATAATGCGGATGGTTCCAGCTCCTACAGTCCGGTCAAAACGGTTAAGACACTGCCTTATGCACCGAAGACCTATCCCACAGTCAAGACGGCGGTTACAATTGACTCTGTTACATTGATGTGGAATGCAGTGACTGGCGCAACGGAATACGAGCTGTACTTTGACGGCAAAACATATACAGTGAAAGGGACTTCACACAAAGTAACAGGGCTTGAGGATGATACCAGCTATAGATACAGAATCCGTTCCTGCAACGAGGGAGGGTACAGCAGCTATTCTTCGTATATGACGGTGAAAACGGCTTTAAAACCTCCGGCTGTGCCCACGGGGATCAGTGCCAGATCTACATACAACAGCATCACGGTAAGCTGGAATACAGTGCCAAAAGCGCAGAGCTATGATCTGTATGTTAATGGAGCCGTCTATAATACAACTGCTACGGTGAAGACAGTTTCCGGGTTAAAGGCGAATACATCCTATCCGTTTCAGGTACGGGCAAAAAATTCGGCCGGAATCAGCGCGTATTCACCACAAAGCACAGTAAAAACGCTGGTTGCGCCTCCGGCTGTGCCGACAAATGTTCAGGCGACGGCAGGAACGGATACCATCACAATTTCATGGAGCAGCGTAAGCGGAGCAACAGGCTATAAGGTTCTCTTTGGCGATACTGTTTACGATGTGACAGGCACTTCCAAGACGTTTACAGGATTAATGCCCGGCGAGGACTATGATTATGCTGTCTGTGCCGTTAACGCGGGTGGAAACGGCAGATATACCGACAAAAAGACTGTTACGACAATTGCGGTGGGACCGGCGGCGCCTGCAGATGTTACGGCTAAAGCGGGATTTAACATTGTGACTGTAAGCTTTTCTCCAGTGGCGGATGCGGTAGATTATGACATCATGTTTGACGGAACAGTCTATCATGTGGCCGGCACAGATCACATGGAGGCAGGGCGGCTTGGCAAGGCTTTTTCAGGATTGCAGCCCAATACGGAGCATACTTACAGCGCGAGGGCGAACAATGCGGAGGGTTCCAGCCGCTACAGCGCACAGGGAACCATACGGACACAGATCAGTAAAAAGAGCGGTCTGGCAGAAAGAGCTTCTGACAGTGTCTATACGGACGGCAGGATTTCTTACACAGGTAATGATCCTGTCAATGCGCTGACCGGCGCTTTCCTGTGGAGCTATACGTGTCTGGAGGATTATGGAAAGGATAAGCTGCACCTTACGCTTATGTATGACTCCGAAAGGGACGCCTTTGACACCGTGCCGGGAGCGGGGTGGACACATGAACTGAATTATTTACTGTATATGGATGAGGAATATGCTTATTTCAGCACTCCTTATGGAGCGGTGATTCCTTTCTTAAAGGAAGCGGACGCCTCTTTCCGTGCGGCAGACGGCGTCGGAACGGCCTACACAATGGAGCAGAGGGAGGATGCCTCTTATGTGGTCAGGAAACAGGACGGCACGGCGTACGTGTTTGACAGTGCCCTCGTTCTTGGACAGATTGTGGAAAATGGGCTGGTGAAATATCGTTTTGAGAAAAACGCGGCGGGACAGATCACACAGATCAGCGGAAGACATGGAAGCAGCCTGACCCTTTCCTATACAGGAGGATATCTGACAAAAGCAGAGGACAGTCAGGGGAATGCAGTTACCTTTACCTATCAGGAGGGACGTCTGGCGGCGGTAAATAATTCTGCCGGCAAATCCATCGCCTTTGCCTATGAGGCAGGCCTTCTTTCGACCATTGCAGATTTTGCGGGACAGGTTTATCTGACAAATACGTATGATGTGTATGGCAGAGTGATCCGGCAGAACACGGCCGGCAGGGGTGAAAGCGCTGTAACGTATGACCGGGAAAACAGAAAAACAGTATTTACAGACGAGACGGGAAACAGCACAACCTATCTGTATGATACGGATGGACGCATCACGGATGTGGAACTGGCAGCAGCCGGGATACATAACAGTTATGATGAGAGCGGCAGACTGACTGAGCAGACAGACGCCCTCGGGAACAGCACGAAGATGTCCTATGATGCGTGTGGACGTATGAACTGTGTCACTTACCCCGATGGAACGAAAGAGCAGGTTTCCTATAATGACAGAGGTCTGCCTGTCAGGATCGTAAACCGGGACGGCTCCGAAAGCCTGTATACATATGACGACAGCAATAATCTGATCAGCGTGCAGGGCGAGCGCGGAAACAGCGGCACCTACACTTACGACGAGGAGGATAACCTGACCACATGGACTGACAGGACCGGGAATGTATGGAGCTATGCCTACGACGAGGCAGGACATCTGAAAGAGGCAGGCGATCCGGCTGGCAATGTCAGCAGATATGTCCATGATGCCATCGGCAGACTTGTCTCCTACACCTCGCCAGCAGGAAAGACTGTAGCTTATCAGTATTCCGCAGTGGGGGATCTGCTCAAGATTGCGGACGCGGACGGCGAGGTTCTCTTTTCTTACGACGAGAACGGCAACCGTACAGGTATCACGGACAGACGGGGCAACAGCCAGCGTATGGAATACAACGGGATGGGACAGCTTTCGCTGGTAACAGACTTTGTGGGGAACGCCTATCGGTTTGCATATGATGAGCACGGTTATCTGGTTGGAGAAAAGAATCCCCTTGACGAGGAAGTGGCTTATACCTATGACGTGAGAGGCAATACCACAACCCGGACAGACGGAAACGGCAATGTGACTGCCTATGCCTATGACGCGGCGGACCGGCTGACGCGGGTTACCGATGCGGCAGGTGGTATTCTGCAGTATACCTATGACGCCATGGGGCGCGTAAAGGCAGTTACCGATCCGTTAGAGCGTCAGACTACCTATACTTATGATGCGCAGGGGCGCGTCATAAGCGTGACGGATGCGCTGGGAAACAGCGTGAGCTTCACTTACGATCAGGCGGGCAATCTGCTGACCAGGACAGACGAGGACGGGAATGTTACTGCCTATACTTATGATGAGGAAAACAGGCTGCTTACGGAGACGACGGCGGCAGGAACCACCCGTTATACGTATGACGGAACGGGGCAGGTCATTGCGGTGGAGGCGCCGGATGAGTCAGTGCGGGAGGCGGTCTATGATGCGGACGGCAATCTGACGGAAGTGACCGACCCGGAAAACAACAGAACCGTCTGTACCTACAATGAGGCCGGACACCTGACGGAGGTTACGTCGCCGGATGGCGGAAAAACCTTCTACCAGTATGATGCGAACGGCAACTGCATAAAAATCACGGATGCGGAAGGAAATAGCAGGAGCTTTGTGTTTGATGCAAACAACCGCATTACGGCGGTGACTGATGCGCTGGGGCAGACTACGACTTGCGAATATGATGCGGCAGGGAGGATGACAGCTGTCACGGATGCCAGGGGAGGAAGAAGCACACTGGTCTATGATGCGAACGGCAATCTGGTCAGTGAAACCGATCCTCTGGGCGGCGTTAAGACATACACCTACGACAGCATGAACCGCATCATAAAGAGTGTGGACGAGGAGGGGCATACGAAAAGCTGTGTCTATGATGCGGCAGGCAATATGATTTCCTTTACAGATGCCAATGATAACAGATGGAGCTACGATTACGACGCCCTCAACCGTATGACTGGCGTTACGGACCAGAACGGCGACAGTCTGACATTTGCGTATACCAACACGGGAAAAGTAGCGAAGGTTACGGACAAGGAAGGTGCGCAGACAACGTACCAGTACGATGACATGGGACGGCTGTTAGAGATGACAGACGCGGCGGGGCACAGTCTGGCGTTTACCTATGACAGTATGGGAAGAGTGCTGACGCAGACGGACGCTGTAGGCAATGTGACTGCGTATACCTATTCTCCTGCGGGCAATCTGACCGGCAGAAAAGACCCGGAGGGCAATACGGTTACTTATACCTACAATGCGGCAGGACAGGTGACGAAGGTGACGGATGCGCTGGGCGGCGATATGACCTATACCCGTGATGCGCTGGGACAGGTGACGAAGGTCACAAACCCGGAAGGGGACAGCATAACATTCACCTACACGCCGAACGGACAGATCGGGACAGTGACAGATGCCTGTGGAAATGTGACTACATATGCCTATGATGCCTGCGGCAATCTGGTTCAGGTGACTGATCCGCTTGGAAATATCACCGTCTATGAATATGACGCCCTGAACCGTCAGATTAAGGAATGCGTGTCAGAGGACGGGGAAGCGTCCCATGCAACCATCTACCAGTATGATAAGAGGGGATGCATGGTCCGTATGATAAATCCTGTGGTGGAGGAGAGAAGTTATACCTACGACGGTAACGGCAATCCAATCGGGATCACGGATGAGGACGGCAATATAACGACCGTGACATACGACCTCAACGACCAGCCTCTGCAGATGACTTACCATGACGGCAGACAGGCAGCTTTCCGTTACAATAAGCGCGGCGAGCTGGTGGAGATGCAGGACTGGAACGGCGTAATGACCATGGAGCGCGATGTGTTGGGAAGACTGACCGGTGTGACCGACCATAACGGGCGTACAGTCGGCTATACGTATGATGCCGTTGGGAACAGAACTGCCATTCGCTATCCTGACGAAAGTGTGGTAAACTATACCTATGACGGAAATCACCGTCTGACCGGCGTGACGGATGCGGAAGGCAGGGGCACGCAGTACAGCTATGACGCGGCGGGGAATCTCCTTTCCATGGTACAGCCGGGCGGCAAAGCCTCTTACATCTACCGTTCCGACGGGATGCCGTCTGCGGCAAAATATCAGACAGACGACGGCGCAGTCATGGATGTGGACTTTGCCTATGATCCGATGGGGCGTATGCTCGGTCTGCGCAGACAAAGCGGCGTGGACGCGCCCGTATACAATACCGTGTACACCTACGATCCCGCAGGACGCCTGCTTTCCTGCGCAGAGGGAACGACGCGGGAGAACTACAACTATGACGCGCTGGGGAACCGTACCGCGTGGACAGTCAACAATGACGGGAAGGCAGCTTATACCTACGACGCCATGAGCAGACTTGTCTCCATGGAGCAGGACGGCGCATCCTACAGCTACACCTATGACAAAAGGGGGAATCTGACAGAAGAAAGACAGGGAGATGCCCTGATCCGGCAGTATGTTTACGACACCGCCAACCGTATGGTGACAGGCAAAAACCTTCTGACCGGGGCACAGACAGACTATACCTACAATGCACTGAACATGCGGACCGTCCATACCGTCACCCTTCCGGGGACAGAAGCGCCGCAGATAAAGACAACTGCCTATGTGCCCGATTTTCTGGGCGGCACAAACAATGACCTGATGGCATATCATGACGGAGGGGGCATCACAAAAGCCGTATACGGCAGAACCTATGAGCGCCTCGGTTATACCACCGCGGCAGGGCATATGTACGAAATGCCCGATCTCTGGGGCAGCCCCTTATACACCGCGGATGCGCAGGGCAATGCCGACTGGCGCACAGGACACGACGCGTGGGGCAGGGTGGAGACACAGCCTTCCCCGGAAGCAGCTACAGATATACGTTTTGCAAACTACATCTACGATCCCGTAATCGGTAAGTACTTTGCGCAGGCAAGATTCTACGACAGTGCGCAGGGCAG